>Ga0099364_10000613_pt1 | contig 61070 bp, 60 predicted proteins | sample TergutTh196P3_FD_73070 | JGI IMG/M metagenome (GOLD analysis project Ga0099364, IMG submission 73070) | Microcerotermes parvus P3 segment gut microbial communities from Pointe-Noire, Republic of the Congo - Th196 P3 | ecosystem: Host-associated > Arthropoda: Insects > Digestive system > Gut ... | reverse complement strand
CGATACCCGCCTACCTGCAACACAGTACGCTTGCCATCCTTGAGTAGCTGGTCACGTACCTGGTAAACCCAACTACGGCTGACCACAAAACGTTGTGCAATCCTACTGGGACGTTCTTCACGCTCAAGCGCGTCAAGGACTCGATCCCTTAAATTTTGTGAATAAGCAGGCATATGACATTCTATAGTGCTTCTCGTAATTATTTTTACTCTTTCTCGCTTGCAGGATAGGATGTCTGAAGGTTGATAGAGTAAGATTATTTAGGAAAAGTACTATACAGAAAAATGAACATATTATATCAGAAAATGTATAGAATTAAATCAAAAATGCTTTACTGATGTGGACGGAACGCGAACCGCAACACGCAATGATTGTTGTAGGGGCGCGATAAATCGCGCCCCCGCGAATGCCCGGAAATGCCCTTATTCCCATTCACGTCTGTTTCTGGCACAGCAAAGTTGTCCACCCTGAATCAGGCGGGATTCTTCTCCCCTTCCGTTTTGCGCCTTGTCCAAACCCAATCTGCCAGCGGCGCTGCCCTGTAACCGGAAATAATCTCAGTAAGCCACGCCTGCACAGCAGGCAAATCGCCTGCGTCCAGACTCGTCGCAAGGTTCTCCAGCCTGGGCGCGAGTTCCTCCCAGGGCAAAAAGTTCTCCCGCGCTTTCATGATGCGCCGATGCGAAGTATGGACAGGATCATCGCCGATCAAGAGTTCCTCATAGAGCTTTTCCCCCGGCCTGAGGCCGCTAATTTCAATTGCGATGTCACCATCAGGATTGCCTTCATCCCGCACAGTCAAGCCGGACAGTTCCACCATACGCACCGCCAAATCCATGATCTTCACCGGCTCGCCCATATCGAGTACAAATACGTCACCGCCCGCGCCTTCCGCCATCGCGCCCGCCTGAATGACCAATTGCGCGGCCTCGGCAATAGACATGAAATAACGGGTCATCTCAGGATGAGTCAAAGTAACCGGCCCGCCCGCGCGAATCTGCTGCCTGAAATGCGGCACGACCGAGCCGGAAGAGCCTAACACGTTACCGAAGCGCACCATGACAAAACACATACCCCTCGCTTCTGTCGCCAGCGCCTGTAAAATCATTTCCGCCAGGCGTTTGCTCGCGCCCATGATGTTGGTGGGACGCACCGCCTTGTCGGTCGAAATGAGCACAAACCGCTTGACGCCGGCCTCTCGCGCCGCCCGCGCCGCAACGAGCGTCCCAAACGCATTGTTACGCAGTCCTTCCGCCGGATTATGCTCAACCAGCGGCACATGCTTGTAAGCCGCCGCATGATAAACCGTGTCCGGGCGAAAAGCCGCCATGATTTCCGCCATACGCGCCGCATCGCACACTGAAGCCAGCAACGGCACAATGACATGCCCTGCCTCCGCTTCTGCCTGTCCCCGCAACTCATGCTGGATGCTGTAAAGCGCAAACTCGCTCTGCTCGACGAGAAGCAGCGCAACTGGCCTCTGCGCCAGAATCTGTCGGCACAATTCGCTGCCGATAGAGCCGCCAGCGCCCGTTACCAGCACTGTCCTGCCGGTAATGTCACGCGCCAGAAGGCAGGAATCGGGCATAACCGGCTCGCGCCCCAGAAGATCGTCAATGTCCAGTTCATGCAGATCGGCAAGAGTAACCTTACCCTGCGCCAGATCGGACAAGCGCGGCATGGAACGCACCGCCACCTGGGATTTCGCCAGCTCCGCCAGAATTTCATTGCGCCGTTTACGGTTGGTGAAAGGCAAGGCCAGCAGCACACTGCCGATGTTTTTCTCCGCCACCAGATTGCCAAGCCTTGCCGGGTCGTATATCGGCAAATGATTGACTGTGTAGCCATGCAACGCCCTGTCGTCATCCAGAAAGCCCACCACCAGCAATTCATGGCTATGCGCCAATACGTTAGCCAGTTGCTTGCCGGTATCGCCCGCGCCATAAATCAGGGCGCGAGGCAGGTATTGCCGCGCAATCTGGCGGAAATACAGGCCACCCAACCAGAAACGCGCCATAAGACGGGAAGTTGCCACCAGCCCGAATAAAAGCATGGGCTGAATAATGCCAATAGAGCGCGGCACGCCCGGCAGAGTAGCAACCGTTATTACTAAAGCATACAATACGCCATAAAGCAGCAGCGCCAGGGCAATCGTCCGCACCGCGATTGCGCCGGTATAACGAAAAATCGCGCGATAAAAACCAGCGCGAATAAAAATCGGCAGCGCAAGCAGGCAGGAAACCCCAAAAGCGGTAAGCGGGCTAAATCCTTCTCCGCTCTCCCTCCCAGTGAGAGACAGCCAGACTTCCAGACGCAGATAAAAGGCCAGCCACACCGCCAACGCGCAACAGCCAATATCCGCCAGCAACGCCAGCAGGCGTTTCCCCGGACGGGGCAGGGCGAGCAGAAAGTGAGCAAGACGGCGGGAAAGCATAGCGTCCAGTTTACCGTGATGGCGCGCGGTCGCCCTGACCTCGCCCCGCAACCGTCAACAAAATGTAGCGAAAATAATCCGCCAGGCGGAAATTGACCAGCATCGCCGCGTCCGTTTCCGCCAGCAGCGCCGGAGTAGACATGTCAATCCCCGCGACCTGCGCGAGGCCGGTAATTCCCGGACGCGCCGCAAACACCCCCCGCTTGTCGCGTTCCCGGATGAGTTCCTCCTGATTGAAAAGGCAGGGACGCGGCCCCACCAGACTCATTTCGCCCCGCAGCACATTCCACAACTGGGGCAACTCATCGAGTTTCGTCCGCCGCAGAAAACGCCCCCAGCGCGGAATGGCCGCGCCATCGACCAGATGTGAGGCGACCGAAGCTGTGCCCACTTCCATCGTGCGGAATTTGACAAGCACAAAGGCTTGTTGCCGCCTGCCGACTCGCTTCTGGCGAAACAGGGGCGAGCCAAGCATAAAAAAACCCACGCCCCACAGAACAAGGAGCAGCGGCCAGAGCAGGAGCAAGCCAAACGCGGAAAAAAAGAGGTCGCAAAAGCGTTGCATACGGTTCAAGAATCCCTGAGTTTCGCGCACATTCCGGCAATGCCTTCCGCCAAACTGACCCTGGGTTGCCAGCCGAGAAGCGCGCAGGAGGCGGCGGGATCAATCTGGAAATTGCCGCTTATTTTCGCAAAACGCGCTTTTTGTCCCAACAGGGTACAAGCCATTTGCAGGAGCGGCGGCGGCACGGCAAAAAGCCGTGCCCGTTTTCCCGCCGCATGGGCAAGCATACGCAGCAAATCCGGCGTCGCCACATCCTCCCGGTCGGAGACTAGCAGAACGCGCCCACCGGATTCAGGATGGCAGGCGGCAGCAAGCAGGAAGTCTACGCAATTGGGAATATTAACGAAACTTCTGCGATTGTTGATGCCCGCCAGCGGCAGCGGCAGGCCGCTTTGCGCCAGCCGCGCGAGCGCGGCCATATTGCCCTTGACGCCAGCGCCATAAACAAGCGGCAGGCGCACAATAACCGGCGCCAGGTCTCCACCCTTAGCCAATAAAAATTCTTCCGTCGCCAGTTTGGATTGCGCGTAAGCGTCCTCCGGCAAAGGCGGGGAATCTTCCCGGAACGCTTGCCCGCCAGCGGAAGACGCGCCATAGACCGTTACGGAACTGGCAAAGACGAAACGTTTAACCCGTGCCGCCAGCGCCGCTTCTGCCAGAACGCGGGTCAATTGCAGATTATCCCGGAAGTATTCCTGCCGTGCGCCTGGCAGAGCATCCTTGCCGCGCTGGGCGCGACCGGCAAGATGAAACACAATCTCCACATCCCGGCAAACGGCCTGCCACACCGCCGGTTCAAGCGCGCCTTGAGCTACCCGGACAATTTCCGGTGTTTTTGCGCCTATTGGCAAGTCTTCGCCAAGCGCCTCTATTTGCCCGGAAGAGGTAGCCGCCCTCACTGCGTATCCGGCGGCAAGCAGGCCGGAAACAAGATGGCGGCCGATAAAGCCGTTCGCGCCGGTCACAAAACATTTCATTGGAACAAATCCGTTGATTCCGCCTCCGCTTCCGGCGGCTTTATGCCAGCATTGCCCGGCGACTCCAGCGCGTGTAAACGGGCGGCCTTGATGAGGCCAATACTTGCGCCCCGCCGAGCGCGTTGTCCTTGATGCCGCTCTTCGGAACGCGCCTCTTTTTCCCTGCCTCGGAATACGCCGCAAATCCTGACGGTCGGGACAGGAGAAACCAGCGTTTGCGCGAGCTTTTCCTCGCCGCGCATTGCCATGATCTGTATCCCCTTGCCACCGGCAAGCCGCTTCATCTGCTCAAGCGGAAAAATAAGCAGCCGTCCATCGCTGGCGAGAGCGGCAAGGTAAAGCGGCATTGCTGCGGGAATGATTTGGGGCGGCAAAATGGCCGCCTCCTCTTCCAGCGTCAAAAAGGCTTTGCCAGCGCGTTGGCGCGAGAAAAGATCGGCCAGGGCCGCAATGAATCCATACCCTGAGCTTTTGGAAATCAGGTACAAATCATCCGGTTTGCCCGCAAGCACATGCGCGACGCGGCTGCCGGCCATGTCCACAAAGGAAGCGAGCGGCGCGCCCATGCCGCGCCCGTCCGGCAGTTGCGCCACCGCTACCGTATAGGCGCGTCCGTTTTCGCCAAGAATCGCCAGCGAATCCACCGAGCGGCATTCATGCGCGGAACCGAACGCGTCGCCTTCCTTGAAGGCAAGAGCGGAGAGATCAAGACCATGCCCCTGCCGCGCCCGCGCCCAGCCTTTTTTGGAAACGACAACCGTCACCGCCTCGTCGGCTACCGCGCTTATGTCCTGACGGGAGGTTGTTGCGGCCGGTTCTATCAGGGTGCGGCGCAAATCGCCGTGCTTTTTGGCGTCTTCGCGGATTTCCGCAATCACCTGTCGTTTCAGATTTTCTTCGCTGGCCAGCAATTTTTCCAGCGCGGCCGCCTCGCTTCGTAACCTTGATAATTCCTGCTCAATTTTAATACCCTCAAGGCGGGCAAGCTGCCTTAAGCGTATCTCCAGAATATCGTCCGCCTGCGCCTCCGACAAGGCAAAACGGGCAATCAGGGCAGCCTTCGGGTCATCGGATTCGCGGATAAGGCGGATGACTTCCTCGACGTTCAGGAAAACGACACGACGCCCTTCCAGAATATGGATACGCTCGCCGGTTCTGGCCAGCCGGAAGCGCGAACGCCGCGCAACCGTCGCCACGCGAAAACGGCACCACTCACCCAGCAATTCGGCCAGACTTTTCCGGCAGGGACGGCCATCCAGCCCAACAGCGACGAGATTGATAGGGGCGGAAGTCTCCAGACTGGTGTGGGTCAGCAGCAGGGCAATAAATTCTTCCCGATCCTGACGGGAACTGACCGGCTCAAAAACCAGGCGCACAGCGTCATCCTTACCGGATTCGTCACGCGCCTTGTCAAGCTGCGCGACAAACAGGCTTTTAAGTTGCGCTGCCGCCGCTTCCACGCTTTTTTTCCCCGCCCTGGGCTGGGGATTCAGAATCGCGCCAACTTCGGCAAGCACCCTGGCGACGGAAACGCCGGGCGGCAACTCGGTAAACACAATCTGCCACGCACCCCGCGCCATTTCTTCGATGGCATAACGCGCCCGCACCCTGAGACTGCCTCGCCCTGAAGCATAGGCAGCGGCAATATCCGTAGCAGAAGAAATGATCTGCCCGCCGCCCGGATAATCGGGGCCGGGCATATAGGCAAGCAATTCTGCCGTCGTCGCCCCCGGATGTTGCAGCAGATGAATGGCGGCAGCAGCCGTTTCGACAAGGTTGTGCGGCGGCATTTCAGTCGCCATTCCCACCGCAATGCCGGAAGCGCCATTCAGGAGAGAAAAAGGCAGACGCGCCGGCAGAAAAGCAGGCTCCTGGAACGAACCATCATAATTCGCCTGAAAATCCACCGTGCCTTCGTTAAGCTCAGCAAGGAGAAGTTCCGCAATTGGCGTCAATCGCGCTTCGGTATAACGCATGGCCGCCGCGTTGTCGCCGTCACGGGAACCGAAATTGCCCTGCCCGTCAACCAATGGATAACGCAGGATGAAAGGCTGCGCTATCCGCACCATCGCGTCGTAGGCGGAAGTATCGCCATGCGGATGGAATTTGCCGATCACGTCACCCACCACCCGCGCCGATTTCACCGGCCTTGCCGCCGCCGAAAGCCCCAATTCCCGCATGGCGTAAAGCACCCGCCGTTGCACCGGCTTCATGCCATCCTTCACATCCGGCAGGGCGCGTCCCTTGACCACCGCCACCGCGTATTCCAGATAATCGCGGGCGGCTGATTCATGCAGCAATACGCTTTCGTCATCTTGCTCCGCAGCGCCGCCGCCAGCAGGGACAGGCGGAGGCGGTAATTTGGTAAACAGGTCTGGCGTCAGTTCATTCATGGGAGTTCCGGGATTCCTGGAAGTAGAGGTTGCGGCGCTTGCGGCATCGGCGGCAGGGCAAAGGCAAGCATGGCCGACAAGCCTTCATTGAAAATACGCTCCAGCGGCACGACAAGATAACTCATCATCAACGCCAGACTGACAAAGCCCAGCATCAAAGTAACCGGGAATCCTATCGCAAAAAGATGCAATTGCGGCGCGACGCGATTCAACACGCCCAACGACAGGTTGCAACACATCATCATGACCACGATGGGCAGAGCGAGCAACACGCCGGTAGAAAATATCCGGCTGCCCAAAAGCGCAAGAAATTCCCAGCTCGACGCTTGCAGAGGAGTTATGCTGATGGGAATAGCGGTAAAACTCTGCGCGATCACAGCAAAATAAATCAAATGTCCGTTCATGGAGATAAATAGCAGGGTGGCAATCAGGGTCATAAAGTTGGAAACCACCGAGGTTTGCGAAGTGTTTTGCGGGTCGTAGAAATTGGCAAAGCCAAGCCCCATCTGAAAAGCTACCACTGCCGACCCCATGTCGACCGCAGTAAACACAATACGCATCGAAAGGCCCATGCCCACCCCGATTAAAATCTGCTGCGCGAGAATCCAGAGACCCATGCCGGAATTTGGCGGCACATTCGGCATGGGCGGCAGAATAGGCACAATCGCCAGGGCAAGCGCCAACCCCAACATCAAACGAATCCGCCGGGGCAGGGCGGTGTTGCTCAAAAAGGGCGCGCTTGCCGCCACCGCCAGAATACGAGCCAACGGATAAATCACGCTGGCGATCCAGATTTCAAGTTGCGCCACGGTAATGGAGATCATCGCAAATGTCCGCCCTGAGCGCCTTAAAAATGCTCGTTGCCGCGCAGATAACGCCAGCGGCCAGGGGGCAAATTACCCAGGCGAACCGCGCCGATTCGCACCCGTTTCAAGGCAGTCACAATGAGGCCAACCTGCTCGCACATCCGGCGAATCTGCCGCTTTTTCCCTTCGCTAAGGATGAACCGCAACTGGTCATCATTCAGCCATTCCACCCGCGCGGGCTTCAACGCCTTGCCATCCAGCAGGAGGCCGTGTCGCAGCAATTCCAGACCGCCGGGACGCAACGCGCCCTCTACCCGCACGAGATATTCCTTTTCCACAACTGAATCCTCGCCGATCAGCTTTCTGGCAACGCGCCCATCCTGCGTCAACACCAGGAGCCCGGTGGAATCAATATCAAGCCGCCCTGCAGGAGCAAGACCGCGCAGATGCGTGGGCGTAAACGACGGATCGGCGGCGCTGCGCCACAGCGTATCGGCATTGACCAGACTGACTGCCGCCCGGTAGCCCGCTTCCGGCTGGCCGGAAACATAGCCGACCGGCTTGTTTATCAGCAGGGTAACGAGTCCTGCCTCCTGCCGCATGGCTTCCGGCGCAAGCGCGACTTTGGCAGAAACGCTTGCGCGGCTGCCAAGCTCGGTAATTCGCTGCCCATCCACAAAGACCCAGCCCCGCTCGATATAGCGATCCGCCTCACGCCGCGAGCACAGCCCCCGCATGGCAAGGAGGCGCGAGACGCGAATCAGCGCCGCTTCGTCTTCCGCCGCCGCCACAAACGCTGTGCAAGCCGCGCTGTCTCTCTTCCGGGGCGACCGCGCGCGCATCAGGGCAATTCCTCCCTTGAGAGCAGGAACACATGCCCGTCGCCCGTCGCAGTCTCCAGCCAGGTAAAAGGTAGATGCGGAAAAGCCGCTTCCAGCCGCGCTCGTTGATGCCCTATTTCCACCACGAGCAAGCCGCCCGGACGCAAATGTTCACGCGCTTTTGCCAAAATACGGCGGGTAAAATCCAGCCCGTCCTCGCCGGAGCCCAGCGCAATGGCAGGCTCTTTCTGATATTCCGGCGGCAAATTAGCCGCCGCCTCGGCATCAACATAAGGCGGATTGGAGATAATAAGGTCGTATTGATCCTTTTCGGAAAGCGCGGCAAAGGCGTCCGATTCGAGCAGGCGAATCCGCTCTTCCAGGCTATAGTCCGCCACATTGGCGCGGGCAAGCGCCAGCGCGTCGGGAGAAATGTCTATTGCGTCTATCCCTGCCAGAGGAAAAGCCAGCGCTGCCAGAATCGCAAGGCAGCCGGAACCAGTACACAAATCCAGCGCCCGCCCTACGGATTCCGCTTCGGTAAGCCAGGGCGCTAAACGATCTACAAGCAACTCCGCAATAAAGGAGCGCGGCACAATAACCCGCTCGTCCACCCGGAAACAGCACCCGGCAAGCCACGCCTGCCGGGTCAGATACGCGGCAGGCAAGCGTTCCTCGACGCGACGGCGATAAAAATGCAGCAGAACCTTGCGCTCGGCGGGCAGAAGACGCGCGTCCAGAAAAGGCTCCAGCCGATCAAGCGGCAGATGCAACGCGAACAGGGAAAGATAGACGGCTTCGTCCCAGGCGTTGTCCGTGCCATGCCCAAAATGGAGTCCGGCTTCATTGAAGCGACTGACCGCAAAACGCAGACAATCGCGCAGAGTGACAAGTTCAGAAGCGGCCGTCTGGAACATGGCAAATACTCCCGAACCCAGGCAAAACGAGCCGGATAAAACTATCCCCGGTGAGGGAATGCGTCATGAGGCGGCAGCTTCGTCCGTAATAGCCAGCGAAAAACGCTTGAATGATGTGCCGGATTCATCGCTTTGCTCAAATTCCAGGGCTTTGTCGATCAGTTTTTCCCTGGGCTTGCCCGAATCAAGGCCGGTATTGTTGATGATCCAGGAAAGATTGGTCGGCGAATCGGCATTGGCCAGCGCCTCCTCCAGGGTAATCGTGCCTTCCTTGTAGAGCCGGAACAAATCCTGCTCAAAAGTCTGCGAGCCGACCGCGTTGCTTTGCTCCATAGCCTCCTTGATGGATTGCACTTCACCGCGCTCAATGAGGTCGCTCACATAGCGGGTATTGAGCAACACCTCGGCGGAAGGAATACGCAGGCCATCCGGCTTGCGCACCAGACGTTGCGAAACAATAGCTTTCAGGCTGGTAGCCAGGTCCAGAAAGAGCGCCTGCCGATTTTCCAGGGCGAAGAAGTTAATGACCCGATTCAAGGCATGATAACTATTATTCGCGTGCAGGGTGGCAAGGCAAAGATGTCCGGTCTGGGCATAGGCAATGGCGGCCTGCATGGTTTCCTGGTCGCGGATTTCCCCGATCAGGATGCAGTCCGGCGCTTGCCGCATGGCGTTTTTCAGCGCCGAGCGCCAATCGCGGGTATCAATCCCCAGTTCACGCTGATTAACAATGGATTTTTTGTGGCGGAACAGATATTCAATCGGGTCTTCAATGGTCAGAATATGGCCGCTGCGATTAGTGTTGCGGTAATCGAGCATCGCCGCCAGAGTCGTGGATTTGCCGGAGCCGGTAGCCCCTACGACCATGATAAGGCCGCGCTTTTCCATGATGAGGTCGGCAAGCACATTCGGCAATCCCAGAGTATTCAGTTCCGGGATATTCCCCAGAATGAAGCGCACTACGATGCTGACCGAATTACGCTGGCGGAAGATGTTGATCCGAAAATTACCCACCTGCGGCACCCCGAAGGAAAGGTTCATTTCCAGTTCTCTTTCAAAGATCGTGATTTGTTCGGAAGTCATCAGCTCCAGCGCAATTTTCTCGATCATGTCCGGACTCATCACCTGCTGGTTGACCGGCATGGCATTGCCCTGAATCTTGATGTGAATCGGCGCGCCCGCCGTAATAAACAGGTCAGACGCCTGTTTCTCGGACATCAGTTGAAACAGTTTGTCCAGAATCATGTTTTCCTCCATTCGCGCCATTGCGGCAAAAGCGCGCAACAGGCCGTCAATGCCGGTTTGGGTGCGGATATTTCCTTGTGACCTTCAACAGAGGAAGAACGTGCGTTCATGAAAATGCCTGCGAGACGATTCAAAAATGTGCCAAACAGCCTAACCGGGAAAATTTTGTCGCAACCTGCCCGCAACTTCGTATAACCATATATCGGATTATAGGAACATCCGTCGGCTTCGGGAAGACGGCGAAGGATTAAAAATTCAGGAATCATGCAAAGAAGCTCGCCATTGAAATAAAAACACAACAAGCCGCTTGTTTTATGCCATGTCCTCCACAGCCTTGTATAATCCCTGCCCATGTAATTTTCTGCCATAGCCATGTCTTTCTTCCGTCTTCTTTTGCTTTTTTCCCGTCTTCTGCCATTGCCCGCCCTGCTTTTCAGCCTTGCGGCACATGGGCAACTGGCCATTGAGATTACAGGCGCGGGAGCCCGCCAGATTCCGATCACAATTGCAGACTTCAGCGGTGAGTCGGCAGAGGCGCGGGCAATCTCCATCGTAGTGCGCGAAGACCTGGCGCGAAGCGGCCTGTTCCGCCTGATTCCGACAGACGGCTCTGTCATGCACGAAGACTCTGCCATTGACTACGACCTCTGGAAAAACCAGGGGGCGGACGCGCTGGCGGCAGGCAGCCTCGCCATCGGAACAAGCGGACGCCTGGAAGCGCGCTTTCGTCTCCATGACGTAAACCAGAAAAGCGATCTGGGCGGCGCGGTCTTTCTGACAGAAACTTCCCAGCTTCGCGCCGCCGGACATCGCATTGCCGACACCATTTACGAAAAACTGACCGGCGAAAAGGGCATTTTTTCCACCCGCATCGCCTACGTTATCAAAGCCGGCGGACGCTATTCCCTGCAAATTGCGGATTCGGACGGACAAAACGCGCAAACGGCGCTGGTGTCAAAAGAACCGATCATCTCGCCTGCCTGGTCGCCGGACGGCGGGCGAATCGCTTACGTCTCCTTTGAAAACAAAAAACCGATTGTTTTCGTGCATACGCTTGCCAGCGGACAACGGCAGGTCATCGCCAATTTCAAGGGTTCCAACTCCGCTCCCGCCTGGTCGCCGGATGGCCGCCGCCTGGCTATTGTCCTGACCCGCGACGGCAATTCGCAAATTTACTCAATCGGCGCGGAAGGCGGCGCGCCTGTCCGTCTGACGACTTCCGCCGGCATTGATACCGAACCGCAATTTTCCGCCGATGGCGCATTCATTTACTTTACCTCCGACCGGGGCGGCAGCCCGCAAATCTATCGAATGCCAGCAAGCGGCGGCGCTGCGGAGCGCATCACCTTTGAAGGTAGTTACAATGTCTCCCCCCGTCCTTCCCCGGATGGAAAAAGCCTTGCCTTCATCACCCGCCGGAACGGACAATTTCAACTGGCGGTCATGGGCCTTGCCAGCCGCCAGATTCAGGTCATTTCAGATGCTTATGGGCGGGATGAATCGCCCAGTTTTGCCCCCAACAGCAGCATGATAGTGCTGGCGACAGAAGTCGGCGGACGCGGCGTGCTTTCGGCGGTTTCCGTGGATGGGCGCATCCGGCAGCGGATAACCGTCGCTGCAGGCAACGTGCGAGAACCGGCCTGGGGGCCATTCCCCCATTAAGGGCGCTCATCCCAGAGCGCAAATGATTACAAAAACAGTGGAGTTCCATCATGAGAAAACAATTTATTTTCGCGGTTTTGACCTTTTTCTGTCTTGCTCTCCTGCAAGGTTGCGGTACGACTAAAACAGCCGATTCGGGCGCGCCGCTGGAAATCCGCGACCCCAACGCCATCACCCGCGTTGAGGCAAACGACATCAGCGCCGGCGCTCTGCCCGCCGTGTTGACCGATCCCGCCAGCATTCTTTCCCGGCGCAGCGTTTACTTCGCGCTGGATCGCTACGACGTAACGGAAGAATATCGTGATCTGGTTGCCGCCCATGCCCGCTTTCTCGTTGCCAACCGGCAATTCAAGATTCTGATTCAGGGCAACACAGACGAACGGGGCAGTCACGAATACAACCTTTCCCTGGGGCAAAAGCGTGCCGAAGCAGTCCGGCAGATGTTGCTGCTGCTGGGAGTGCAGGACAGTCAGGTGGAAGCCGTGAGTCTGGGCAAGGAAAAGCCCCGCGCCGAAGGCCATAACGAAGAAGCCTGGGCGGAAAACCGGCGCGCCGACATTCTCTACGCGGGCGAATTCTGATTATGCGCGCCCCTTTGTCATTAGCCGCGCTGCTTGGCATGGCGCTTTTGCTGGTCGCGCCCGTAGCGCGGGCGGGATTATTTGATGATACCGTCGCGCGTGAGCAAATCGCAAACATTAAACAGGATAGCGAGCAGAAATTTGATACTGTGAGCAAAGCCCAACTGGAGTTGTCGACCCAAATCCTGGGGCTGCGCGAGGAAATCTCCCGTTTGAATGGCGAAATCGAAACGCTACGCTATGAAAACGAGCAGTTGAAAAAACGCCAGCAAGACCTGTATCTGGACCTGGACAGCCGCCTCGCCCGCTTCGAGGGCGGTTCCTCCGCTTCCGCCAGACCGCCCGGCATGACAGCGCCTCCCTCTGCCGATCCGGCGGCGGAAAGCCGCGCCTATGAAGAAGCGCTCAACCAGTTCAGGGCCAGCAAATACAAGGAAGCCGCCGCCGCCTTCATTGCTTTTGTCAACGCCTATCCTGACAGCGATATGGCGCCCAATGCCCAGTTCTGGCTGGGCAACGCCTGGTACGCTCAGAACAGATGCCAGGAAGCCATGGAAGCGCAACTTGCCTTGTTGCAGGAGTGGCCGGATTCCTCGCGCGCCCCGGACGCCATGCTGGTCATTGCCAACTGCCAGCGCGACATGAAAAATCGCGCCGCCGAACAGCGCACCCTGAAGGAAATCATGACCAAGTATCCTGACGCATCGGTAGCTGACGAGGCAAAACGGCGATTGGGCGTCAGGTGAGCAACGCGTCGGATTCCAGCATTTCCACGCCCTCCCTCAAGATAAGCGAGATTTTTTTCTCCCTGCAGGGAGAGGCTTCTCGTAGCGGCCTGCCCACGGTTTTTATTCGTCTTGCGGGTTGTCCGCTACGCTGCCGCTGGTGCGATACCGAGTACGCTTTCACGGGCGGCGCATGGACGACGGCGGCGGAAATTCTCGCTGCCGTCCGCGTCTATCCGACACGCCATGTTTGTGTGACCGGCGGCGAGCCGCTCGCCCAGGCGGATTGCCTGACGTTGCTTGCCATGCTCGCTGATGCGGGCTATGAAGTTTGTCTGGAAACTTCGGGCGCGCTCCCTATCCATGCGGTCGACGCGCGCGTTGCACGCATCGTGGATTTGAAAGCTCCGTCCTCCGGTGAAGCGGCAAAAAACCATTGGGACAATCTTGCCCAAATCACAGCCCGCGATGAAGTGAAAATCATCATTGCAGACCGCGAAGATTACGAATGGGCGTCTGTTATCCTCAGGGAAAAACTGGCGGCATTGGCCTCCCCGATCTGGTTCTCGCCCGCTTACAACCGGCAGGACGCCCGCGAACTCGCCGAATGGATACTGGCTGACGGACTCCCCGTTCGACTGCAAATACAATTACACAAAGCCCTATGGGGTAATATGCGCGGCAGGTAAAGAATGGCTTTCGCCTTGTGTAGGGAAGCCTCCGGCTTCGTGGAACATAATGGCGATGCTTGCGCCTGGCGCGTATTCAGGAGAAATAATATGGAAACCAATCGCAGACGTTTTTCCCGCATCCATTTTGAGGCGCTTGCGGAATTGAGCGTCGGAGAACTACGCGTCGCCGTCAAGGTACTGGACCTCTCCCTGCGCGGCGCGCTTGTGCAGGTCGCCGGAACGCCATTGCCCGCATTGACGCCTGCCGCTCCCTGCACCCTTGCAATTGATCTGGGCGAGGAGATAAGCGAGGACTTTCCGGAAGGCGGCATTCTTATGGATGCAGTTGTCGCCCATGTCCATGAAAACATCATCGGTCTGCGTTGCGTTGAAATTGACCTGGACAGCATCACAAGCCTGCGCCGGGTGGTCGAATTCAACCTGGGTGACGAGGCGATTCTTTCCCGCGAACTTGAATACCTCTCCTACGGCGAACACGTCTGAAGCTGTTTAATCATGCTTCCGAAAGCCGTCATTCTCCTGTCCGGCGGGCTGGATTCCGCGACCTGTCTCGCCAAAGCGCGGCAGCAGGGTTTCGCGCCCTATTGTCTTTCTTTTGCCTACGGACAACGCCATGTCGCCGAATTGAACGCAGCGCAGCAGGTAGCCCTTGTCGGCGGCGCTGTTGAACATCGGATTCTCACCCTCGATCTTGCCCAGTTCGGCGGCTCCGCCTTGACCGATACGGGGTTTGATGTGCCTGTTGATGGGTTGCAGAAAGGCATTCCTGTCACTTACGTGCCCGCCCGCAACACGATTATGCTTTCCCTGGCGCTGGCCTGGGCTGAGGTATTGAAGAGCCGTGATATTTTTGTCGGGGTAAACGCGGTGGATTATTCCGGCTATCCCGATTGCCGCCCTGAATACATTGCCGCCTTTGAAAATATGGCCAATCTGGCAACCAAAGCCGCCGTGGAAGGCGACAAGCTCACCCTGCGCGCGCCTTTGCTGCGTCTTGCCAAGGCGGAAATCATAAGAATGGGAAAGGCGCTCGGCGTGGATTATAGTCTTACCGTTTCCTGCTATCAGGCCGACTCCGAAGGACGCGCCTGCGGACATTGCGATTCCTGCCGCTTGCGCCGGGCTGGTTTTCTGGAGGCGGGATTGCCTGATCCTACCCGTTACCGCGCGCCACCTGAAAACGCCCGCAAAACATTCGATAATTGAGCGCGTCTTCCGCGCAAATCCTTATAGATAAAGCGCTGGCCTGATTTATTCTGCGTCAGGTCATGACAGTCTGGAAAAACATCCCCGCACAATTGCTTTTCAGGGCTACAATGTAATTAGTTGTGACAGTAAAAATCCTTTTCAACTTTCCCTATATCAGGAGACAAAACATGCAGGATTATTCAAACATCTGGAAGAGTTACGTGGAATTCTGTCAACGTTCCTGGCTGGACATGAGTCGCTTCTGGTTTACTGCTCTTCCAGGCACGAGCAAACAAGGCGCGGATCCCGGTAAAAAAGAAGCGTTTTCTCCTTTCTCTCCTTTCATGTCCACGGAAAACTGGATGACGCTGTTTACTCCCTGGATGCCCAGGGTAGACGCGCGCATCGAACCCATGATGGAAGAGGCGGCGCGGGTTTCCATGCGGGTGTTCATGCCATGGCACAGCGACCCGTTCTGGGTTGAGGCGCTGGTCAGCAAGCAGGAAAAGAACAAATTCCCTGAGGATAAAAAGGTTATTGACGATACCCCTCAGAATCCTGCGGAGCTGGAAGTCACAAACGCTATCAAGCGCAGCCGTACCCAGGATTAATTTTCCGCAGTTTGCGGGAATTCCACGAAAATACAAAAAGCTCCAATTTTTAAAGGCCAGGGTTGTTGGGGGGCAACCTTGATTTGATAATGAGGTATCGGATATGTTGTCCGCAATACAACGGTTTCCTCTGGCTCAACAAACCCTGATTGGGGTTATCCTGGTCTGCGTCCTTGCCGTAGCTGCTCTTTACTTTACCCTGTCCTCCAGTACCCGCCAGGTGGCGCTTCAGGAGAGCCAGAGCGCATTGCAAACGCAGACTGATCTTATTGCCCGCACCCTCGAATATGCCGATGTGAGCATGGAGAGGGTCGCCCTGGCGGCTTTGGAACAGTTTGAAAAATCATTGCCGCCACCTCGTCTGACCGGGGCGACCGTCAACATCGGAGGCGCGACGCGCCCGGAACTGATGTTCGGCGACGATACCCGCGCCATCGGCAATCAGGCATACCTGCTTGCTTACAAGGACGACAACCCCTTGAATGACCCGGCCATTCTGCTCTATGACGGAGGAAATTTCTACCGCGCCACGACTCTGCTCAAAGGCAATGACGGCCAATACCGCGACGGTTCCCTGGTTAGCGATGAATATACGCAAACCCTGCTGGAAGGAAAAACCTACATTGGCGCCCTGCAACGCTCCGGAAAGCAGTACATGCTGGCGGCAAAACCGCTCAAGGACTCGCAGGGCCAGGTGATTGGCGGGATTCAGGTGCGCGTTGATATCAACGACAACATCAAGCTGCTGCGCGAAAAACTGGGCTCGATCATTATCGGCAAGTCCGGCTACCCTTTCATCATAGAGGAGGCGTCCGGGGACAACAAGGAAGCGCTTTTTGTCATGCACCCCACATTGCAGGACAAGCCGATCAACTCGATCGAAGAAAAAATGCGCCCGATTTTCGCCACGATCATGAGGGAAAAAAGCGGGCGGCTTTCCTACGCCTGGCCCACCGCGAACGGATCCTCGCAACAAAAAATCGCGGTATTCAACGAAATTCCGGCGCTCAAATGGATCGTTGTCGCCTGCGCCCCGGAAGATGAATTCACCGCGCCTTTCGATGGCATCCGCCACCTGTCGTTGATCGGACTGGCCGGGATGACCGTACTGCTTGTTTTCTGCCTGGCATTGCTCATTCGCGCCCAATTGCGCCCGCTCGACCGGGTAGCGCATGGTCTCATGCAGATGGGGGAAGGGAATCTGACCTACCATGTGGAATCCCGGAACGATTCGCGCAACGAAATTGACCTCCTGGCCACGCATGTAAACGAAACCAGAGACGCAATGAAAGCCCTGGTAAGCACGATCAAAGAATCGGCGAACAAGGTTGCAGCGTCGGCATCCAGCGTGTTTGAGTCCATGCAGCAGCTTTCCACCGGCATTGACGGTCTTTCCTCCTCTTCGTCCGAAATCAGCAACAGCATCGGAGAGCTTTCCACTTCGATCAGCCATATTGCCGAAGCGTCGGATACCGCGCACAGCCGGGCCGAGGACGCCGTATCCAAGGTTGGACGCGGCAAGCAGGTCGTGCATGATGTGATCAGCTCAATCCAGGTGATCGAAAACCGTGTTCACTCTTCGCTCTCCGAAGTAGAAACCCTGACCACGCACTCGCACAAAATAGAAAAAGTCATTGCCACAATCGGGGCAATTGCCGCGCAAACCAATCTGCTCGCGCTTAACGCGGCAATCGAGGCGGCGCGCGCCGGTGAAGTCGGGCGGGGCTTTGCCGTCGTCGCGGATGAAGTGCGTAAGCTCGCTGAACAGTCGGCGCTTTCGGCCAACGAAATCAGTGAAGTATTGAGCCATGTCACTTCCGGCGTCACTGCCGTTCAGGCTTCGATCAGGGAAGTCGTTGATGAAGCCAAAAAAGGAACAGAATCTTCAGGGGCTGCGGGCGGCGCGCTGGATGAGATTGAGAGCATAACCCGCGACATCGCCGACTCGGTTATTTCCATTGCCGACACGACACGGCAACAGGCGGCGGCGGCGCAGGCGATGATGCAACAGGTGACCGCTTCGGCGCAGGTAACCGAAGAAACCGGAAACATCACCCACAGCGTATCGCAAAACTCCGCCGACCTGAAAACGGAAGCCGAAAAACTCGCCGGGGAAGCGGGGCATTTTGTCATTTGAGCATACTGTAAACCCATGTTGCAGCATGGGTTTACAGGCAGCGCGATTGCCTACTCCCCATGTATCCTTTCCAGCGCGAAAGATTCTTCTACCGTCTCCCGGCGGCGAATGAGGACGGCATCCGCGCCATCCACCATGATTTCGGCGGCGCGAGGACGGGAATTGTAGTTGGAACTCATGGCAAAACTATAGGCGCCCGCAGAAAGAACCGCGAGATAATCGCCTTCGCTAATCGCCAGTTTCCGGTCTTGTCCCAGAAAATCGCCGCTTTCGCAAATCGGGCCAACAACGTCATAGAAGGCTTCCGTCCCACCGGGTGAAACCGGCACAATCTCGTGCCATGCTCCGTAAAGCGCGGGGCGCAACAAATCATTCATCGCGGTATCCACGACGGCAAAGTTTTTCTCCGCGCCCATCTTCAGATATTCCACCTTTGCGAGCAACAGGCCGGCGTTGCCTACCAGACTGCGCCCAGGCTCCAGAACGATAGCGCACCCCTGACCACTTTGTTGCAAACGATCAAGGAGGGGGGTCAGGAAATCCGCAAAACTGACTGCTGCCTCTCCCATGCGGTAGGGGATGCCAAACCCACCGCCCAGATCAAGATGATGAATGGCTATTCCCTGTTTCTCCAGATGTTCCATCAAATCAAGCAGCCGTTCCAGCGCCTCGGCAAAAGGCAGAGGATCGGTAATTTGCGAGCCAATATGACAATCAATGCCGCGCACCGCCAGATTCGGCAATTTTACAGCGCGGGCATAGAGATCAGGCGCGTCATTCATGGCAACGCCGAACTTGCTCGTCTTCAAACCGGTGGCAATGTAAGGATGGGTTTTCGGGTCGACATCCGGGTTTACCCGCAGGCTGATCGGCGCAATCCTGCCGATTCGCCCGGCGACCCGGTTCAAGCGTTCCAGTTCAGCGGCGGACTCAACATTGAAGGAAAAAATGCCCGCGTTCAGCGCAAGCTCCATCTCCGCTTCACTCTTGCCCACCCCGGAGAACATAACCTTGTCGGCCCTGCCGCCTGCCGCCAATACCCGTTTTAACTCCCCGCCGGAAACAATGTCAAACCCCGCGCCAAGACGCGCGAAAAGATTCAGGATAGCCAGATTGGAATTAACTTTGACCGCGTAGCAAATCAGGCTGTTTTTTCCCGCCGGATGCGCGTTGAGCGCCGCCTGACAGGCAGAAAAGCGCTCGATCAGGGCAGCGCGGGAGTATACGTAGCAGGGCGTCCCAAAACGTGCCGCAATGTCCGGCAGCGGAACTTCTTCCGCATACATAACCCCTTCCCGCATGGCAAAAAAAGGCGTACCTGGCAAAGTCATGGTTGCTCTCCCTGCGAATTTTCCTGGGCGCTGGCGTCCGTTTTCTGTTCTGAATCCTGCTTCGCGCCGAAAACCCGGTCATAAAGATGCGGCGGCACGGGGCCGGAAGGCTTTTCCAGCGCGCCTTTCATACCGCAGGCAGCCGTCATGGAAAGAAAAGGCAAAAGCAGAAACAACCGCAGTTTCATGGCTAATCATAACAAATGAAAAGGTGAATGGTAGCAGGTTCTCTTGCAGATGCCGCTACCGGCGCGCCCGGAACATGTTTAAAATGCGCGGATATTGGACGTTCCCTGCCATTTATGGCAAACGGATTATTTTGCAGCAACAGGCGGATCAGCGAAAAACCAGTCGTTTTGTCCGTTCCCTCCTTGTCAGGACATGATCAAGAAAATTTCCATCGAAGACCTCATCCCCGGCATGTATGTGCATGACCTGAATTGCGGCTGGATGGAGCATCCTTTCCTGAGCAATACCTTCCTTGTAGACGGCAAGGCCAGAATCGCCAAAATCCGCAGCCTGGGCGTGCGGGAGCTTTACATTGATACGGAGCGCGGCCTTGATCTGCCCTATGCGCCCACTGCGGAAGAGGTTGAAGAGCATCTGCAACAGCAGATGGACGCGCTTGCCGAAGAGCGCGACCAGCCCGTTGAGTCTATTTCCATGGACGCCCTCAACGAAGAAGCGCCGCGCGCCCGCAAACTGCATTCCGAGGCCAACCAGCTCATCCATAACCTGATGCGGGATATTCGCATGGGCTTACAGGTCGAAATCGAGCGCGTGGATCCGCTGACGGAGAGCATGATTGACTCCATCTTCCTGAACCAGAGCGCCATGCTGCCGCTTACCGCCCTGAAGCGGCACGATACCTATACCTTTGAGCATTGCGTTTCCGCCTGCGCCCTGATGATAGCTTTCGCGCGCAAGCTGGGCATGTCGCGCCAGATCATCCGCGACCTGGCTTTGGGCGCGTTGATGCACGATGTCGGCAAGGCGAGGATTCCCGATTCCATTCTCAACAAACCCGGCCCGCTCACCGATATGGAATTCGCGCGCATGAAACAGCACGCGATGTACAGCGTCGAGATTCTGGAAAAATCGCCCAATATTTCCTCTATCTCCGTGCAAATCGCGGCGCAGCATCATGAGCGTTTTGACGGCAGCGGCTATCCGAAAAAGCTGAAGAATGACAATCTTTCCATCTATGGGAAAATGGCCTCCATTGTGGATGTTTATGACGCGATTTCTTCCAATCGTGTCTATCACCGGGGCTTACGCCCCTCGGAAGCCCTGAAAAAACTGCTGGAATGGAGCGAGTTTCATTTTGAGCCGCGACTGGTACACAGCTTCATCCGCGCTATCGGCATTTATCCATCCGGCTCCCTTGTGCGCCTGGAAAGCGGCAGGCTTGCCGTAGTGCGCGACCAGAACGAAAACAATCTTCTCCGTCCGACCGTCATTGTGATTTACCACATACACAAGATGCAATACTTGCCGCCGGTACCAATTGACCTCGCAAGCGGCGCGGACAAAATCGTCTCGTATGAGGATTTCTCACGATGGAAAATAGACCCCGTTCCCTGGCTGCCTGCCTGAGCTGCATCGCGCTCCTGGTTGCGTCTGGCATTGCCGCGCAGGAAGCCCTGCCGGAAGAAGGCGCTCAAACAGAGATCGAGCGCGGCTTAGCCATGCAGGCGGAGGCTCGCCAAATCCAGGAGGAGGCGGAGGCGGCGCTCGCGGCAGAAAGAGAAGCCTGCGACACGAAATTCTTTGTCAATGACTGTCGGCACGACGCTTACGACCGTTATCTTGAAAAGCTGGATCGCAGCCGGAAACTCGGCATAGAGGGGCGCGACGCGGAAGCGAAACAGCGCAGGCGCGACCTTGAAACTGCGCGTGTACAGCAGGCCATTGACGCGGCAGCCCTGGAGGAGAAGGACGCCGAACGCGCAAAAACCGTTGCGGAAGAACGCGCGGCGCGAAAAAGAAGTTATGAAGAGCGCCAGGGCAAACGCGCTGCCGAAGCGGAACAACGGGCGCAAAAAGCAGCGGCGCGTAAGGAAAACGCGGAGAAAAAACAGGAGGAAACCGCGCTCAAAAGAGCCAGACTTGCAGAAAAGAAGGCGGACAAAGCGCGAAATCGTAACGCGCCAACAGACTATTCAGAAACGGAAGAGACGCAAAGGTAAGGATTGGATAGAATCCGGGCTTATATTTTCACTGGAAAGGCTTGTCGTGCGTATTGTTTGTCTTGACCTTGAAGGAGTGCTGATACCGGAAATCTGGATCGAGTTCGCCCGCCAGAGTAAGGTTGCCGCATTGCGGCGAACCACCCGGGACGAGCCGGATTACGACACCCTGATGCGCTTTAGGCTGACCACCCTGCGCCAGCATGGCCTGGGGTTGCCGGACATTCAGAAAGCCATTGCCGCAATGGGGCCGCTGCCTGGGGCGCAGGAATTCCTCGATGGCCTGCGCGAAAGCTATCAGATCATGATCCTGTCCGATACCTTTTATGAATTTGCCCATCCGCTGATGCGGCAACTAGGCTGGCCGACCCTTTTCTGTCACAGTCTGGAAACGGACGCGCAGGGCTTCGTGTCCGGCTACCGGCTGCGGATGCCCGACCAGAAACGGGAAGCGGTCAAGCGTTTCAAGGAACTGAATTTCAAGGTTGTGGCGGCAGGCGACTCCTACAACGATACCGCGATGCTGGGCGAGGCGGATGGCGGCGTCCTGTTCTGCCCGCCTGATAGTGTGGCGCGCGAATTCCCGCAATTTCCGGTTACGTATGACTATGCCGCCCTGCGGCAGGAGATTGATCGGGCATTCCAGCGCGTTTAGCCTTGAGGTTTTCTCCGGGGGCTGTTCCTGTCGGCTCTGTCAGCCTTTCTGCACGCTCTGCCAGCAGGCGCGTTGCCGATCTTTTTTCCCCATCTCGCGCCAGGGCAAAAGGTTATCCACCGCCAGGCGCGTCGCGCCCTCCGCCAATGCCGCCACCCCGCCCGCCGCGTCCGGTGACAATGCTGTGACGGCGCGGAAAAATCTGGCCTCGTCTTCCAGGCGGCCTGTCTCCGAATTCCAGACTTGTGCCTCCAGGGCAATCACCCCGGAACTTTGCTCCGGCGCGGAAAAAATCTGCTCAAAGCGCGTCAGATTCAGGACGAGATAGCAGCGGTCCTCCGCGTCATTCGGCCAGAACAAATAATGCTTCAGGTGGCGGCGCAAAATTTCAGCGGGCGGCGAAACCCAGCGAGAACGGGAATAAGTTAAAACCTGCGCTCCGCCAGCAGGCTTATGATATTCCAGGCGGTAGCGCATGCCCTCATCCACCAGATCGGAACCGGAACGCACCTCGAAACGCCAGGCGCGGCGAGAATCATCCATCGCCTGAACCTCTGCCGTCCCTGCGCCCAGATCAAAACCGTCAATCACTGCCCGGTCATGCCTTATGGAACATGCCGACAGCAAAAGCAAGGGTAAAAACAGGCGCAGACAAAAACTCATGGCTCTTCCGGCGCGGTAAATCCGGCTTCGCCAGGTCCGGGACGCGCGGGCGGCGCGCCAAGAAGCAGGCTTTGCGGCGAGCGCTCCAGCATTTTCAGCACCCGGTCCAGTTGCCGCGAGGTTGCGGTCAGTTCACGGCTCATTCTGGAAAATTGTGGTACCAATCCTTCGTTCCAATCGCTTCCCTGCCCCAGGGCGCTATCCAGCCGGGCTGCCACACTATCCACACGCTGCGCCATCTGCCGCGCTTCTTCCACCAGTAGCGGCATTTTCTGCATGGCTTCCGACATGGCGCGAACATTTTCGGCGGAAAGCATTTGTTGCATTGAGCCGAGTGTCTGATCCGCCCGCGCGCTGGCCGATTCAAACCGGGCCAGCGCAAAACTCAGATTGCGACGGTTCTCCTCGTTCAAGAGGGCATTAGCCTGTTTCATAAAAGACTGCGCTTCGCCAAGCAGTTCCGGCAGACCATCCTGGAGCTGGTTCATCAAACCGGCGCGTAGCGGGATGCGCGGCAACTGCCCGGAAATGCTTTCCGGCAGCAGGTTTTCACTGTCTTCGTTATCTTCCAGCATGATTCTCGCAACGCCGGTAATGCCTTGATAGGAAAGGCGTGCGCTGGCATCCCCGCCAAGCGGCAGATTTTTATCTATCTGTACGTGAATCAGAATATCGCGGCGATCCTGCGGGTCGAGTCGAATATCCAGCACTCTGCCAACCTCGATTCCACGGTAACTGACCCGCGCCTGGGGCGAAAGGCCGCTGATGTTTTGCCGGGAAACCACGAGCAATTCCCGGAAATCACGATTGTTGGAAGCGCTGAACCAGAACAGGGAGAATACGGCAGCCGCTCCCAGCAGCAACGTAAACAACCCAGCCAACAGCGCGTGCGCACGACTTTCCATATTGCTTTCCGAAAACGCGATGTATGTCTACCAGAATTTCCACCAGGCAGATTTTTTCTTGTGTTTTTCCATGGCTGAGCGGGATCTTGCCGACCATTCGTTCACTGTATTGCCGTGGCTGGATTGTCCGTGCTTGAAGAAAGCGCCATACTTCATGTCTTCGGAGAGAATATGTTTGCTAAGCCAGGTACGCAGGAATTGCAGCAGTTCAAAGCTGATCGCGGCGCGTCCGCTGGCAATTTTTTGTTGCAGCGCCTCTACTTCCTCAACCAATTCTTTATGTAGTCTACAATGTTCCTCATACTCAGGGTATTTGCCGACGCGCATCAAGGTCTGCTCCAGCGCAAAATGGACGCGGGCATAGTCTACCAACTCGGCAAGAATGACTTTACAGGCGGCGCTGCCTTCATGCTTCATGATGGCCTGATGCAGCTTTTCGATCATGACGAACAAGGTTTTGTGCTGTTCATCAATTTCAGCGATCCCGACGCTATACTCATCAGACCAAACAAATGTTTTCATCGCACAACTCCTGCCTAATGCGGAAAATGGCTAGGATACCGGAAGTCTGTCGGCGCGTGAATAGAAAAAGCAGAATGCGCGACGCTTTTATCGCCTCTTGCTTCCGCCTGAAATAGATTAGACTATTGCTATGGCTCTGCCACTCCTTCCAGGCGGAAATTACATATCGGAGTTCGTTTTATGGCATACCAATTTTCTTCCCGACAGGGCATCATTGCAGGATTTGCTGCTGTTATTATTCTGCTGAGCGGCACTGTCCTGCAGGGCTGGCTGCAACTGGAACGCCTGACGGAACGAAACCAGCATATCGGACATCAGGTGCTTGACTTTTTCACGACGCTGCAAAGTCTGGATGAACGCGGCATTGACCTGGAGCGCAACATTCAGCAATACCGGCTTGTGCGGCAGGAAGCTTTTCGTTCCAGCTTCGACACGGTGCAGGAACAGGCGCTTCTTCTGATCGAGCGCCTTGAGCAACAACAAGAGCATATTCAGGGACTGGACCAGTTACTGACGGAATGGCGCGCTACTCTCCAGAACCTTACTGACAGCCTGGATAACGAAACAGAATCCGCCTTCATCGGCACATCCTTCTCCCGTCTTTCCGAACTACAGGCCAGAATGCGGCAGCTCGGGCAACAATGGGTAGATGACCAGGATCGCCTGATGGCTTCCAATCTTTCAAGCCAACGCGTATTTTTCCAGTTGCAGCTTCTGTTATCTTTTCTTGGCGCAATTCTGATTGCGTTTTTTATCGGCCGGTGGCTGATACACCCTCTCCACCAGATCGAGGACTCCATCGCCAGATTTGGTCGCGGCGATTCAGGCGTCCACAGCGCCCTCACAGGGCCATTGGATATTCAGCGCCTGGGCAACCGTTTGCACTGGCTGCTGCTGCGACTGCGGGAACTGGACAGTTTTCAGGAAAGCGTCCTGCGGTACACCGAGCAGGGACTGAGAGTGCCGCTTTCCGCCCTGAAAAACAATGTTGATTTTCTGGCGGAAGAAGTTTCCGGCTCCCTGTCCAACTCCCAGCGCGAAGTCGTGCATATCCTGCGCGCCAATCTTGACAGCCTGCAAAAGCAGACGGATCACCTGAAGATGATTATTGAGCGTATTTTTGACAGGCGAGGCGTAGAGAAGCAGCCTGTCAAACTGCGTGAGTTGTTCACCTATGTCGTGGAAAGCCAGAATGAGCATCCCCGTTTTGTCGCGGTAAAAGTCCACGTCGACCTGATCTGCCCGCCGGAAACGGAAATATGGCTGGATGTGGAAAAGATTGCGCGTGTGATGAGTCATCTTTTTAGAAACGCGCTTGATTTTGCGCCGGCAGGCAGCGAGATCAAACTCCTGGCCAATCTGGAAGGGGAAAAGCTTGTGCTGGAATGCCACGATCAGGGGCCCGGCATCCTGCCAGGCGATGCGCCGCATATTTTTGAACCCTTTTATCGTGATCGTCCACATCCTGACTACAACACGCCCATAGACAGAATCAACCTTGCCATTGCGAAAGAATTGACGCAAGTCATGGAAGGCGACATACAATTATTGGAAACATCGCCTGGCGCGCATTTCCGCGTCAGTCTGCCTTATGAACCTATAAACAAAACCACCCCATGAATTCTTTCCTTTCGCGCCTGCTTTTTTTGCTTCTTCTGGCGGCTTCTTTCCTGACCGGTTGCGCCAGCACGCCTCACGACGCAGACGATGACGCGCGGTATGAGAACCGGAAGCCCGCCGAAGTCGATCGGGTCGGCAACACGCCCAGGTCGCTGCTTTCCTACTACCAGTCCCTTACCTTCTTTTCGCCCAATGAGTTGTTGCAGGAAAAAAAGCGCCTGCTGCAATCCGGCAATTCGCCGGATACCCAGTTGCGCCTAGCGATGGTACTGGGCCATCCCCTGCAACCAAACGCGGAACTCAGACGCGCCGCCGCCTTGCTCGCCGATCTCCTGCAAGCCCGCGATTCAGTCAGTTACTACCTCTATCCGATCATCCAGATACTGGCAGATTCCTATAATGAGCGGTTGCGTCTGGAGCGGCAAACCGCCAGACAGAATGCGCAACTGGAAAAACAGTATATGCGCCTTCTGGAATCGCAGCGTCATGCCGCGGAATTGCAGGAAGCGCTGGAGGGGCTGGCCAATATTGAGCGCGCCCTGCCGCGAACGCGCAACCGTTGATTATGAGCCGCTGCCAGGGCAACTTGAAGCATGTACGTTTTCACCCTCTCTCCCGGCTTTCGGTCACACTCTCCCGCAAGTGGGAGAGGGAACAACATTGCCGCCTGCAAGACCTCCACCCTCTCCCGCTCGCGGGATCAAGACTGACCATGTATGCCTGATTTTATTCTGCCCACCCGCGTCTATTACGAGGATACGGATGCCGCCGGCGTCGTGTATTACGCCAGTTACCTAAGGTTTTTCGAGCGTTGCCGCACCGAGTGGCTGCGCGCCATCGGGCAGGGGCAGCAGGCGTTGCTGGATTCGCATGGCCTTGTTTTTGTGGTCAGGCATGTCCGGCTTGATTATCTTGCGCCGGGACGGCTGGATGATCTTCTGTCCATTGAGCTAAGCGTGGAAAAACTGGGACGCGCCCAGGTTGTCTTTCGTCAGCGCGCCCGGCGAGAGGATTGTATTCTGGTAGATGGCACAGTGCAGATTGCCTGTGTAGACCTTGTAAAAATGAAAAGCGCCCCCATCCCTGACTGGCTACGCGCCAAACTGGCGGCGCGCTCGGAGGAAGCCACCCTATGAACGTGACCCAAGACCTTTCCATCCTGCAATTGATTCTGGAGGCCAGCGCCGTCGTGCAGATCGTCATGGCCATTCTGGTATGGATTTCCTTCATGTCCTGTTACTACATTTGCGTCAAATGGTTCGCGGTACGCAGCGCCCGCAAGAAGACTGAACAATTCGAGCGCGATTTCTGGTCGGGCGGCAATCTTTCCAATCTGTACAATCAGGCCGTCAACCGCAGCTACCACGCGGGCAGTATGGAGCGCATTTTTGAGGCGGGTTTCAGCGAATTCACCAAACTGAAAGGACAAAAGGGGCTGGAGGCCAGCGACGTGATAGACGGCATTCGCCGCGCCATGCGCGCTACTTTTCAGCGCGAAATGGACGCGATTGAAGCACACCTTGCCTTTCTTGCTTCGGCAGGCTCCGTCTCCCCTTACATCGGCCTTTTCGGCACAGTCTGGGGCATCATGCACGCCTTTCGCGCTCTGGGCAATGTGGGGCATGCTACCCTGGCTTCCGTTGCGCCCGGCATTGCCGAAGCCCTGGTCGCCACGGCTGCCGGTTTGTTTGCCGCCATTCCCGCCGTGCTTGCCTACAATCGTTTTTCGCACGACATTGACCGGCTCTCCACTCGTTACGAGTCTTTCATGGAAGAGTTTTCCAACATTCTCCAGCGCCAGATGCGCTAAGGTTGCTGTCATGCCGCGCCCGCCCCGCCGTCTGAAAAACGAGATTAACGTCGTTCCATATATTGACGTTATGCTCGTGCTGCTCGTCATTTTCATGGTTGCCGCGCCCATGATGCAGACAGGGAGCGTTGACCTGCCCAGTGTGGAAAAGGCTGACGCTCCGCCGCAGGACCCATTGCGGGTAGAAGTCAACGCGGCGGGCAGCCTGACGCTTTCCGGCGCTGGCGAACCTGCCCGCCCGATTGGGCGGGAAGAACTCACGACATACCTTAAAAACAATCCTGACCGGCCTGTGCTCATTGCGGCGGACAAGAACGCCCGCTATGAAACAGTCCTGCAGACGCTGGACAACATCAAGTCGTCCGGTTTTACGGGACGGGTCGGACTGGAAACCACGCGCCAATGAATGACCGCTTGATTCCATGAATTACAACGCTACTCCTGAACCTGGGCGCAAAGCGGCGCTGGCTATTTCCCTGACGGTACATTCCCTGCTTGTGCTGGCGCTTTTTTTCGGGCTGCAATGGCGTACTGAACACGCCCCGGTTGAAGTTGAGCTTTGGTCGGCCATCCCTACCCCCGCTGCCCGACCACCTGCGCCCAAACCCTTGCCGGAACCGGAAGTAGCGCCAACGCCACCACCTGAAGAAATCAAGCCGATACCCACGCCGCCGCCGGAAGAAGTCAAACCCGTACCCAAACCGGATATTGCCGTAAAGCGCGACGAACCCAAAAAAGAGCCTGCGCCAAAACCCGCGCCGCCCAAAGAGCCAGTGCCCAAAAAGCCGGATTTTAGCAAGGCGCTGGAGGAGGAATTGCGCGAAATTCGCCAGAACGAGCTTCTCGCCCAGGCTGAACGCGAGTCTTTGGCAGCCGGGCGTAAAATCGCGGAAGACGCCTGGGTGGGTAAAATTCAGGCAAAAATCCGCTCAAATGTCGTTCAGCTTCCCAATATTGCGGGTAATCCGCAGGCGGTATTCCGCGTTCAGCTTCTACCTACAGGCGAGGTTATCCTCAGCCCTCAGCCTCGCCTGATCCGATCCAGCGGCAATTCCGCTCTGGACGATACGCTTCTGCGCGCCATTTTGCGATCCTCACCCCTTCCGCTGCCGGACAATCCCGCTGCTTTTCAACGTGAACTGGAATTAACTCTTCGTCCTTACGATGATTGACGCCTTCAATCCCGGCGACTACGCATTACGCTATAATTACCTGATAGCTTTTGCCGAGCGGAGATTTCGATGAGCGATAAAAAAAACGAGGCGCTTTCCGCTGAAAGCGTGATGTGTTATCTGGAGGCAAATACGCAATTTTTCGAGCAATACGCCGACCGGCTGGCGGCGGTTTTTGTTCCCCACCCTTACGGGGGACGCGCCATTTCCCTGACTGAGCGACAGATCATTACATACAGGGATCAAATCAGGAAACTGGAACGGAAATATCAGGAGCTTTCCGGCTATGGCGAAGACAATGACGCGATCAGTGAAAAAATGCAGCGTCTCACCCTCGCCCTTTTGGGCGCGGAGAAAGCGGAGGCGGTTACGCATTTGACGGTGATGCACCTGCGGGAGGATTTCGCCGTGCCGCATGTCGACCTGCTCTGGCGCACAAATCCTGGCAGGCGTTGTCCGCCGGGTTTTGTCGCCGTTGGCGAATCTCTGGACAGCACTCTGGAAAAGCTGGAAAAACCCTACTGCGGCAGCAAGGATGACCTGCCCGTACCCGTCCTGTTCGGGCAGGAAGTCCGGCATATCCGCTCACAGGCGTTGACCCAACTCAGGGTTCCCGGCGAATTCGGCGGCAGGGGCATCCTGGCGATGGGCAGCGAAGAGCCGGAACGTTTTTATGCCGGGATGGGAACGCTTTATCTGCAACGAATGGCTGAAATAGTGTCCGCCGCGCTTGCCCGTTGCCTCAAGGCGGCTTGAGGTTATTTCCTGATGCGTGTTTTGTTGCCCACCTTCTCCCTCCGCCCCTCTCACGAAGCGCAGTCTGTAGGTTGGGGTGCGCGGGGATGATGCTTCCAGTCAGAGCATCCGCTGCCGCAGAGGGCTGTATTGCCATAGAGAACGCCGCAAAGGTAAAAGATTGGCTGGCCGTGCTTACCGCGCAGCGTCGGCAGGCGTCCAATACCGCGAAAAACTACGCCCGTGATTTGCAGCGTCTGCTGGACGCGGCGGACAATCTTGATGTGTGCGTTATCAATACCGCGTTTATCCGCCGCCAGATTGCGCATCTGCATGCCGGTGGCCTGTCAGGGCGCTCGCTTGCTCGCCTGCTTTCCGCCTGGCGCGGTTTTTTTCGTTATCTGCAACAGACGGAAAAGCGCCGGGATAACCCTTGCGCTAACCTGCGCCCGCCAAAATCTCCGCGCAAACTGCCGGGCGCGCTTTCGGTGGAAGCGTGTATGGCGCTTCTCGACGCGGGTGGAGGAGCAGCCGGTGAAGACGATGAGCGCCTGGGCCGACGCGATCAGGCGATGTTTGAGCTTTTTTATTCTTCCGGCTTAAGGCTTGCCGAACTTGCCGCGCTTGATTTCACTGACCTTGCCACGATGGTGGAAACGGGCGAAGTCCGGGTAACGGGCAAGCGCGACAAAACCCGGATTGTGCCGGTTGGCGAGCAGGCAAGACAGGCTCTCGCTGCCTGGAAAGAGGCTCGCGCCGCTCTGGCAAACCCGGATGAGCCGGCGCTTTTTGTCGGGCGGCGCGGCAAACGCCTAGGGGTTCGCATGATCGAGCTGCGTCTTGCCCGGCGCGCGTTGCTCTCTAATCTGACCGGCGCCAGGCGGGTGCATCCGCACATTCTGCGCCATTCCTTTGCTTCCCATCTTCTTCAGTCCAGCGGCGACCTGCGCGCCGTGCAGGAAATGCTGGGACACAGCAGCATTGCCTCTACCCAGGTTTATACCCATCTTGATTTTCAGCACTTGAGCCGGGTTTATGATCAGGCGCACCCACGCGCCCGTTATCGGGAAGAGGAATGAGGCAGATAGCGCCAGAAAGATTGCATAGTCTGGCACAGTAAGAACTGTGCCAAAAAGTAACATTGCTGGCAAGACAGGGTATTGGCAAACAAACAGTATAATATCATATCTTCTTGCCCTCCTGTTTTCTCCGGCTTGGCCGGGCCATTTACCGGTTTTTACAAAATATTCATTTCTTGTTGCGCCTCTATTCAGGACATGGCATGGTTTTTGATTTATCATCTGCGGAAGAGACTCGCAAGATATTAGCCTGTCTTCTTTGTTCAACTAACTGAAAGGAAACTATCATGAAACAACAAGGCTTTACTTTGATCGAACTGATGATCGTTGTTGCCATTATTGGTATTCTGGCCGCTATTGCTATTCCCCAGTATCAGGACTACGTCATTCGCACTCAGGTCACTCGCGCATATGGCGAACTGAACACTGTTCGCACAGGTGTAGAGGTCTGCCTGAACGAAGGTCGCACAGGCCTGGGGAATTCAGCCGCCGTGAATAACTGCTTTTTAGGCTACACCTGTTCCACGATAGTATTAGGTGCTACCAGGCAGGACGATGGTACGGCTTGCCCGCCCAACATGGGCGTACCGCAAATTGATGCGCTGCGTTCCAACACCATCCTCACCACGACATTCGGCAATGCAGCGCACACCATGCTCACCGGCACTACCTTGAACATGGCACGCCAAAGCAGTGGCTCTTATGTCTGCGGTAGCACTGGAATTCAAGCCAAGCACCTGCCCAAGGGCTGCACCTGATCGGATAGGCGCTGTAGCGTAACTCACGCGCTGCACAACTTTCCCTAAAACCCCCGGTTACGGGGGTTTTTCTTATGCCCAACTGCCTGTTGCCCTTTCTGGCATAGATCTTGATACAAATGTATAAGTGCCTTTAAAAACAAGAAAGCGCGTTTCCATGAAAACATCCTTGTCTGGCTTTACCCTTATCGAACTGATGATTGTGGTTGCCATCATCGGCATCCTGGCCGCCATCGCCATTCCACAGTATCAGAACTACGTCGCTCGTACCCAGGCTATGCGCGTATACGGCGAAATGAACAATATCCGCAGCTCCCTGGAGCTTTGCCTTGGCGAAGGGCGTTTCCCCCTGGGAACAGGGGCAAACGATTGTCATATCGGCTACGCCTGTTCCAATCTGGTCGTAGACCCTAAACATGCCTCGTTTGGAACTTGCCCCGCCAATGCCGGCGTGCCGCAGGTATCAGACCCGTTAAGCAGCACCGCTACAATCACCGCGACCTTCGGCTACTCAGCGCACACGGTATTGTCTACCGCCGGAAGCAATCAGTTGGTTATTTCCCGTAATCCAGACGGCACCTGGGTTTGCTCCGGCACAATCAGCAATAAATTCAAACCCAAGGGATGCGCTTGACCGCATTGGCAAAATTCAGCCTGATTCCGGCACACCACGTCCAGGCGCAGCGTATATGAAACGCTGCGCCGTCTTTCTGTTCTCTTCGCCCTTTCAGTATTTCAGCATTCAGGTACAATGGACATTTTTATTGCTGCCGCTCCTGGAAACAACATGATTTACGGTTCTCTCGTCGCGCTTGTCACGCCCATGTCCGCCGCTGGCGAGCTTGATTTTGCCGCGTTAAAGCGCCTGGTTGATTTCCACGTCCGGGAGAAGACGGACGGCATCGCCATTGTCGGCACCACCGGCGAATCCCCGGTCGTAGATGTCAACGAACACCGCCAACTGATCGAAAAGTGCGTGGAATACGCAGATCAACGCATTCCGGTCATTGCCGGCACCGGCGCAAATTCCACCGCCGAGGCAATTGAGCTTTCCCGTTTTGCCAAAAACGCTGGCGTGAACGCGACCCTGTCCGTCGTTCCCTATTACAACAAGCCCGGCCAGGAAGGCATTTACCGCCATTTCGCCACCATTGCGGAAAAGGTAAACATTGACCTGATCCTCTATAACGTGCCGGGACGCACCGTCGCCGACATGGCTAACGAAACCGTGCTCCGCCTGGCGGAAATTCCCAATGTGGTTGGAATCAAGGATGCAACCGGCAATATCGCCCGCGCCAGCGATCTGGTCGAGCAGGTCAGCGCCCTTGAACGCTCGTTCGCCCTGTACAGCGGCGACGACGCGACCGCGCTTACCAGTCTGTTTCTGGGTTATCACGGAGTCATTTCCGTGACCGCCAATGTCGCGCCCTACCTGATGCATAAAATGTGCGCCGCCATGCGCACCGGGCATATCGAAACCGCGCGGGAAATCCATTTCCGTCTCGCCGGCCTGCACCGCGACCTGTTCGTCGAAACCAGCCCCATCCCGGTCAAATGGGCGGTCGCGCAACTGGGATTGATACAGGATGGCATTCGCCTGCCGCTTACCAGACTCGGCGAAGAAGGGCAGCGCAAAGTCGCCGCCGCCATGCGCCAGGCCGGCGTAATCGCCAACCAATAAAGGAGAAAGGTATATGAGTCAGAACCGCGCGCGAATTTTCCTCCGCACGCCTTTGGCGATACTGCTTGCGCTCGCGCTTACCGCCTGCGCCGGCATGATCCCGGAAACAAAAAAAATTGATTACAAATCCGCCAGCCGCCGGGTTCCCACGCTGGAAATTCCGCCGGATTTAACCCAGCTCTCCCGCGATGACCGCTTTACCGTGCCGGATTCTTCCGGCAGGGGCAGCGCAACCTACTCCGAATATTCCGCTGAGCGCGCCCCCGATCAGGCGCAAAATTCCAGCGTCCTGCCGGAAATTGAAGACCTGCGTATCGAACGCTCCGGCAATCAACGCTGGCTGGTCACAAAAATGCCGCCGGATCGCCTGTGGGAATCGGTCAAGGATTTCTGGCAGGAGCTTGGTTTCATTATCGCCATTGAAGCGCCGGAAGCGGGCATCATGGAAACCGATTGGGCAGAAAACCGCGCCAACATCCCCAGCGATTTCATCCGCAACACCATCGGGCGCATATTTGACGCGCTCTATTCCAGCAGCGAGCGGGACAAATTCCGCACCCGCTTTGAGCCGGGCGAAACGCCGGACACAACGGATATTTTTATCAGCAACCGGCGCATGGAAGAGGTCTACACTTCTTCCGCCAAAGACGATACCCGCTGGCAGCCTGCCGCTTCCGACCCTGAGCTGGAAGCGGAAATGCTGCGTCGCCTGATGATTCGCCTAGGCAGCGATGAGCGTCGCGCCGAAGCGGCAATCGCCAGCGCCAGCGTGGAAGACCGCGCCCGTCTGGTCTCTGGCGACGACGGTAGTTTGCTGGAAGTGGAAGAGCGTTTTGACCGCGCTTGGCGGCGGGTTGGCCTCGCCTTGGATCGCGTCGGGTTCACCGTCGAAGATCGGGACCGCAGCCGCGGCCTCTATTTTGTCCGTTACGTAGACCCGGCAGAAATTGACAGCAGGAAGAAAGAACAAGGCTGGTTTTCGCGCCTCTTCTCCTGGGGCGGCAGCAGTAAAAACACGCTTTCACCAGCGCAATATCGCATCTATCTGCGCGCGGCAGACGACACGACACGCATTCAGGTACTTTCCGCGGAAGGCGGCGTCGACCATTCCGAGAGCGCAAAAAAAATTCTCGCCCTGCTGCTGGAGCAATTGCGGTAGCGCTTAGGGCGGTTTTGATTTAAGTGCGTACACTTTTTCTCCAGGCTGAAAGCAATCTCAGCACGGTCAGCCCTCTCCCCCGACCCCTCTCCGACAAGTGGGAGAGGGGAGGTCTTACAGATGGCAATGTCGTTCCCTCTCCCGCTTGCGGGAGAGGAGATTGCTGTCCGCAAATCAGGCCGGGAGAGGGTTACGTAAAATGTAAGCCTTTGAACAAAACCGCTCCATGGTTCAGGCATCAGAGGGGTTTGTCTGATACCTGATCCCTGTCTTCCGATCCCTGATCTATGCGTTTCTTTCGCCTCCTGAAAATTCTGTTTGTCGCCAACCGCTATGGGCTGGATCAGATGGTGCTCGCCATCGCCCATCCCGGAATCGCTCGTTGTTTAAATACATTCTGTTTCTGGCGCGATCTTTCCCGACCGCGCGCCCTGCGCCTCAAAAACGCACTGGAGCGCCTGGGGCCTATTTTCGTGAAATTCGGGCAGGCTCTTTCCACCCGCCGTGACCTGCTGCCGCAGGACATTGCCGATGAACTCTCCCTCCTGCAAGATCAGGTTCCGCCATTCGCTTCGGAATTGGCGCTGGCTGAAATTTCCCGCGCCTATGGTCGCCCCGCGCATGAGGTCTTCGCCCAATTCGAGGAAAAACCAGTCGCTTCGGCCTCGGTCGCACAAGTGCATTTCGCCCGCCTGCCGGATGGGCGTGAGGCAGCGGTCAAGATTCTCCGCCCGGATATCGAACGGGTTATCGAGCACGATCTCGCCTTGATGGATACGGCGGCAACGCTGCTGGAAAAAATCCTGCGCGACGCCAGACGCCTGAAAGCCCGGCAAATCGTTGCGGAATTTGCCAAATATCTGCGCTTTGAACTGGATTTGATGCGGGAAGCCGCCAATTGTTCGCAACTTAAGCGCAATTTTGCGGATTCCGACTTGCTCCTCATCCCGGAGGTTTATTGGGAATGGTGTACTCCGACCGTAATGGTTATGGAGCGGATGCGCGGCATTCCGATTTCAAAAACTGAAGCCTTGCGCGAGCAGGGCGTGGATTTGTCCCGTCTGGCCGCAACAGGTGTAGAAATATTTTTTACCCAGGTTTTCCGCGACGGTTTTTTCCATGCCGACATGCATCCGGGCAATATCTTCGTCCGCGAGGACGGGTGTTATATCGCGCTGGACTTCGGTATCGTCAGCGCCCTCACCGAACACGACAAAAATTATCTGGCGCGAAACTTTCTTGCTTTTTTCCGCCGCGACTATAGAACCGTGGCAAAAAACCATGTCGAATCCGGCTGGGTTCCCGCCGATACCCATATTGACGAGTTCGAGGCAAGCATTCGCGCCGTGTGTGAACCGATTTTCGCCCGCCCGTTAAAGGATATTTCTTTCGGCAAGCTGCTCTTTCGCCTTTTCCAGACCTGTCGCCAGTTTGATGTGGAAATTCAGCCACAACTGGTCATGCTGCAAAAAACCCTTCTCAATATCGAAGGATTAGGGCGGCAACTTGATCCTGAGTTGGATTTGTGGCAAACCGCCAAACCTTTTCTGGAACGCTGGATGAGCGAACAGATTGGCTGGCGGGGAGTGCTGAAAAGCATCCGGGAAGAAGCGCCGCGCTGGGCGCGGGAATTGCCGCAACTACCCAGACTTCTGCACCAAACACTCGCCAAACCGGAAAAAAATCCGCACGCCCTTCTGGAGGAAAAACTCACCCGTCTCGCCGCGCGACAGAAATGGCTTGCTTTCCTCCTCTGCATAAACGGCGCGTTGACTCTAACGTTGCTTGCCATCTTTTATCTTTCCCGGTAAGCAATGACAAAGCGAGATTCCGAACGCGCGTCTCGCAAAAGCCCTGCCATTCATGGTAGCGCCAACCGGGAAGCCGGGGCGGCTCACAAGCTAGTCATTCCCCCTGAGCGTGCAATGTCATCCGGCACGCTTTCCTGGCTGACCGACTTGAAGCATTTCAGTCTGGCAATTGAAAAACGGCCAAAAAGCGTCACCAAAACGCGCATCTTTTATCGCTTGGAATGGCTGAAACACAACACGCTCGCCAGTGCGCGCATTGCCCTGTTGAAAGGCGCAGATATCCATGAGGCAAGAGCATGGGCGGCAGGCGAACGGGTATTAAGCCATCCGCCCCGTTTTGTGCAGGAAGACGATCTCCCTGTCCTGAATCAATTACTGACGCTTCCCTGCCTGCCGAACGAAAACGGCATCCACAATGTTTTTTTGCTTGATCATTTGTTGGATACGCCCCTTGCCGTGCCGGACAAAACAGGCGCGGTTCGCGCCTCTTTCAATCTTTCCCCAACCCAAAAGGCTGACCTCAGCGCCCTGCTGCGCCCCATGCTGGCTACCGGAAGATTGTTTACCGGCATACCTCCGGTCACCTTGAATGAAGGCTTGCCCCGGAAAGGGGAAATTATCTGGCATGAAAAGGATGGGCAGCGGCAACCGCTGATTCAGGCAAACCCTCCCGCAACCGCCATCCTCAAAATATGGCCGCCCTGGTATCTCGACTGGCAGGAAGGCTGGCTTGGCCCCCTGTCGCTTGCCCTGACGGCGGAAACTCTGGCGGCATTACAGGCGCTGGCTATACCGGTTTCCCCATTGTTTTCTTCTTCTTTCGACCCGGAAGAAGAAAACCTCTCATCTACGCCTGAACCAGCCATAGCTTCCGTACCTGAATCGGGACAGGAAATTGAAGCCATGCCACGCGGTCTCCTTCATCTGGCTTCGCTGGACATCCGGGAAATGTCTTCCTGGCGCAATTACAAAACCGCTACCGCCACATTGTTTGATTATGCGGCGCCATTCTTTTGTTACGGGGAAGCGGTGCTTGCCAGCGACGACACCCGCGCGTTCGCCGCTCTGCCTGACGGCAGTCTGGCTCGAATCAAGCGCCGCGCCAGGGAAGAGCAGGAATTGCTGGCCGCCCTTGTGGAAACTGGCCTGGAACCCATTCCCGCGCATCTCCTGCAAGTTCTCGGTCGCCGTCCGCGCAAAATGTACGGTCTGGCAAGCGAAGCCGCCTGGGATAACTTCATGGCAGAAGGAATCAAGCGCCTGCAAAACGCGGGCTGGCAGGTCTGGCACGCTCCGGATTTTCGCCATTTTTATCATAAAATCGAACAATGGGACGCGGAATTACATGCGGAAAAAAACAGTTGGCTTGGCCTGGACATGGGCGTCTTTGTCGCGGGCGAGCGCCTGCCGCTAGCACCGATGCTCTCCAACCTGCTCCGGCGTGAGCCGCGCTGGCTGGACGCTCTGCAACTTGCGGATATTCCCGACGCCGAAATTGTCGCCCTGTTTACAGATGATGGACGACGGCTAAAAGTAAAGGCGGAACGGATCAAGCCACTGCTTCGCCTGCTTATTGATCTTTTCGACGGCTACCGTGAAGGGGAGACGACCTTGCGCCTGTCCCGCTTTGACGCCACCCGCCTTGATTCATTCAGAGACACCAGCCGCTGGCAGTTTCGCGGTGATGATTCGATCTTTGCTCTTGCGGAACGCCTGCAGAATTCCCACGGAGTCAAAGAAATCGCTCCGCCGCGCGGCATAAAACTGGAATTGCGCGATTATCAACGCCAGGGGCTGGCCTGGCTGCAATATCTGCGTGAACACAAGCTCTCCGGCATTCTCGCCGACGACATGGGCTTGGGGAAGACCGCGCAAACGCTTGCTCATCTTCTTCTGGAAAAAGAAGCCGGACGGCTGACCCTGCCTGCCCTGATCATTCTTCCCACTTCGCTCATTTTTAACTGGAAAAACGAGGCTTCATCCTTTGCGCCGGATTTGCATATCTTGAGCCTGCATGGCCAGGAGCGGGACACTATGTTTGAGCGTATTCCTGAGTACGATGTCGTACTGACAACTTATCCGCTTCTCTGGCGTGACAGCGCGAGGCTCATCAAGTACGAATATCATTTACTGGTGCTGGACGAAGCGCAGATGATAAAAAATGCGCGTAGCAAAAGCGCCGCCATTGTGCGCCAGTTGCGCGCCCGCCATCGCCTTTGTCTTACCGGAACGCCTTTGGAAAATCACCTTGGCGAAATTTGGACGCAGTTTGATTTTCTTCTCCCCGGTTTTTTGGGCGACCATAAAAACTTTGTTCGTTTATGGAGAAACCCGATCGAGAAGCAGGGCGATCTCCTGCGGCGAGATTTACTTGCCCGCCGTATTCATCCCTTTATCCTGCGCCGCAAAAAAGATGAAGTGGCAAAAGAATTACCGGAAAAGACCATCATTATAAGAAGAATTGAACTTTCCGGCGGGCAACGCGACCTTTATGAAGCCGTGCGCGCCGCAATGGACAAACGGGTACGCCTGGAAATCGCCCAACACGGGTTTACCCGCAGCCAGATTGTCATTCTCGACGCGCTCCTGAAGCTGCGCCAGGTCTGTTGCGACCCGCGCCTGGTCAAATCCATCGCCGCCCGAAAAATACGGGAGAAAGCCAAGCTCAACCTGTTGATGGACATGTTACCGGAAATGGTGGCAGAAGGACGCCGCATTCTTCTCTTTTCCCAATTTACCGCCATGTTGGACCTGATCCGCCAGGAACTGGAGCACGCCAATCTTTCGTATACCATTTTGACCGGCACAAGCAAGGACCGGGAAACACCGGTGCATACCTTTCAGAGCGGAAAAGTTCCCATCTTTTTGATTAGCCTGAAAGCGGGCGGAGTCGGCCTTAATCTGACAGCGGCGGATACGGTAATTCATTATGATCCCTGGTGGAATCCGGCGGTAGAAAATCAGGCAACAGACCGGGCGCACCGCATAGGGCAGGATAAGCCGGTCTTCGTCTACAAATTGATCGTTGCCAACAGTATCGAGGAGAAAATCATTGCTCTCCAGGAACAAAAGGCCGATCTTGCCGCCGGCATTCTTTCCGAACAAACCGATAAACATGTCAAATTTGACTCTTCCGATTTAGAAGCATTGTTCGCGCCGCTGCCGGAGGTGTAGTTGTTATTATTTTTATTTATATAAAAACAAATACAATAAAGAAGTCGCTGGCAAGTATGGGGATAATCATATAAAACATTTGTAAATCAATTAGTTATGCTTGAATTATTAGCGTGGAAAAAGCGTTGCCTGTCTGGGGATGAAATCTGGACAAATTATGTATGTTCTGCTTTTTTTCGACTTGTCCACAATTCATTCACCCCCGGCGCACAGCTTTTTCACACGCTTGAGAATATCAGATGTCAATGTTCATCGCATATATTGCGTTTGATTCGATGAATTCCCGCCGCGGCTCTACCAGTTCGCCCATCAGGGTTGTAAAAATGGCGTCCGCGCCAATGGCATCTTCAATATTTACTTTCAACAGCCGTCGTACCTCAGGATTCATGGTGGTTTGCCAAAGCTGCTCAGGGTTCATTTCCCCCAAGCCTTTGTAACGCTGTTTGCTAATGCCGCGCTCAACTTCGTTCAAGAGCCAGTTCATGGCTTCGGCAAACCACTTGACCGGATGTTTCTTTTCGCCACGCGCTATATAGGCGCCTTCGCCAAAGAGACCGGCGAGCATCTCGCTAGTAGCGAGCAATTGGGCATAGTCGCCGGAACACAGGAATTCTTCATCAATCAGGCCGATTCTGACATTGCCGTGGCGCAAACGTTCAGTGCGAATCTGCCATATTTCCCGCTTTTCGTTATAGACGGCGGAAATATGAATGCCAGGACGGATAAATCTGGCAATTTGCTCTGCGCTCTCTTGTGCCGCTGCCGCGCTGGAAAGATCGAGGGCAATATGCTGCGCGACAATTGTATGCAGCACATCCGGATTGATGTAGTGGGAAAGACGCTCAATAACGGCTTGGGTAAGGAGCCAGGAACGGGCAAGCGATTCCAGCGCTTCGCCGCCGATAGGTTCCGCGCCTGCCCTGGGGACAAGGATAGCTTCCGTCATTGCCATGTTAAGCAGGAACTGGTTATATTCGTGATCGTCCTTCAAATAACGCTCGGTTTTGCCGTGCTTGACCTTATAGAGTGGCGGTTGGGCAATATAAATATGGCCGCCTTCGATCAGTTCCGGCATCTGCCGGTAGAAGAAAGTAAGCAGCAAAGTCCGAATATGCGCGCCATCTACGTCAGCATCGGTCATGATTATGACTCGGTGATAGCGAAGTTTTTCCGGTTTGTACTCATCTTTGCCAATGCCGGTACCTAGGGCGGTAATAAGGGTAACCACCTCTTGCGAAGAAAGCATTTTGTCAAAACGCGCTTTTTCCACATTCAGAATCTTGCCCTTCAACGGCAAAATAGCCTGAAATTTACGGTCACGTCCCTGTTTGGCGGAACCGCCAGCGGAATCGCCCTCAACAAGATAAAGCTCGCATAGCGCGGGATTTTTTTCCTGGCAGTCGGCCAGCTTGCCGGGCATCCCTAAACCATCGAGAATGCCCTTGCGCCGCGTCATTTCCCGCGCACGCCTGGCGGCATCCCTGGCGCGCGCAGCATCCACGATCTTGCCGCAAATAATTTTGGCGTCCTGCGGTTTTTCCAGCAGATACTCGGAGAGCTTTGCCGCAACCACTTCTTCCACCGCCGGGCGGGCTTCGCTTGAGACCAGCTTCATCTTGGTCTGGCTTGAGAATTTCGGATCAGGCATCTTGATTGAAAGCACACAGGCCAGACCTTCCCGCATATCATCACCGGTGATTTCTACCTTGGCTTTTTTGGCAATCTCGTTTTCTTCGATATATTTATTGATGACTCTGGTCATCGCGGCGCGTAGCCCAGTCAAGTGAGTGCCGCCATCCGCTTGGGGAATGTTATTGGTAAAGCAAAGCGTTTGCTCCTGGTAGCTGTCATTCCATTGCATTGCTACTTCAACGTTTATAGCTTCGCCGCCGGGAAGGATGGATTCGCCGATGGAATAGAAAACGTTAGGATTAAGCGCGGTTTTGCTGCGATTGATGTATTCGACAAAGCCTTTGACCCCACCGGAAAAGGCAAAATCTTCTTCCTTGTCGCTACGTTGATCAATAAGGCGAACCCGCACCCCATTGTTAAGGAAGGAAAGTTCCCGCAGGCGTTTGGCGAGAATGTCATAATGATATTCAATTGTGCCAAAAATCTCCTCATCCGCAAGGAAATGCACTTCTGTGCCGGTGAAATGGCTTTCGCCCACAATTTTCATCGGAGAAACAGCTATGCCATTTTCCGTTGTGATGATGCGCTCAATAGCCTGCCCCCGGTTGAATTCCAGGAAATGTTTTTTGCCATCCCGACGAATGGTAAGACGCAGCCATTTTGAAAGGGCATTGACGCAGGAAACGCCGACGCCATGCAGGCCGCCGGAAACCTTGTAGGAATTCTGGTTGAACTTGCCGCCCGCATGCAGGACGCACATTACTATTTCTGCCGCGCTCCGTTTGGGCTCATGTTTGTCGTCAAGCTTGACGCCGACGGGAATGCCGCGGCCATTGTCGGTGACGGAAATGGAATTGTCCGCGTGAATGGTCACCACGATGTCGTCGCAATGCCCCGCAAGCGCTTCATCAATGGCGTTGTCCACAACCTCGAAAACCATATGGTGCAAGCCTGTGCCATCGGAAGTGTCGCCAATGTACATGCCGGGGCGTTTGCGCACGGCTTCCAGACCTTCAAGTTGCTGGATGCTGGATTCGTCGTAAGCCGGGGTGCGCGAAATCTTGGTCATGGATATGTCCTGTTTTAAATTAATAGATTGAGTCACCCCCGGCCTTAAGGCCGGAGATTTCTAATTTTGGTGTTCAAAAATTCGCAAGCCTGCTCAGATACGCATCGGCATCACCACATATTTGAAGCGCTCATTGTCCGGCACGGTAATCAGGGCGCTGGAAGTCGCGTCGTTAAAACTCCAACAGATTTTTTCGCCGGACAGATTGTTGAACACATCCAGAAGGTAGGTCACGTTGAAGCCGACATCAAGCGGAGCGCCGCTATATTCCACTTCGATTTCTTCCTGCGCTTCTTCCTGCTCGGCGTTGGCGGCGACAATTTTCAGCGTGTTGTTTTCAAGGAAGATTCGCGCGCCTCGGAATTTTTCATTGGTCAGAATGGCGGCACGGGACATGGCCGTATGCAATGTTTGCCGATCCGCAAACATGTGATTGGCCAGATTGTTAGGGATGACTCGCTCGTAATCGGGGAACTTGCCGTCAATCAGCTTGGAAATAAGTACGGTGTTGCCGAATTCAAAGCGAATCTGGTTGCTGCCGCCACTGATTTTCAGCGGTTCGTCGTTATCCGCAAGGAGGTGATTCAGTTCCAGCACAGTCTTGCGCGGCAGAATCATTTCCTGTTTGGGGAAATCGGTTTCGATAGCCATGCTGTTGTAAGCAAGGCGGTGACTATCGGTTGCAACGCAACAGAGCTCCCTGCCGTTTATCAGCAGCATAAGACCGTTCAGGTAGTAGCGGACATCCTGGGCTGCCATTGCGTACTGGGTCTTGCCGATCAACTGGCGAAAATTTTTCTGCGTGACGGTGAAAGTTTTTTCTTCCCCGCCGGCAATACTCATGCGCGGAAAATCTTTCGAGGGTAAGGTTTGCAGGGAGAAGCGGCTTCTTCCCGCTTTCAGGAGCAGGCGTTTTTCTTCCAGATCCAGGGTAATTTGCGCCGATTCCGGGAGGGAACGGAGAATATCCTGCAATTTTTTTGCGGCAACTGTGACCGAGCCATCGTTGTCGCCGCCTATTTTTTCACTTATCGTCGTGATTTGAACTTCGATGTCGGTCGCAACCAGAGTCAGTTTGTCGCCCTCTTTTTCCAACAACACGTTGGAAAGAATGGGCAGGGTGTGGCGTCTTTCTACGATGCCGGATACCGATTGCAGCGGGTTTAGCAGAGCATCCCTTGGGCTTTGCAGAATGATCATGATGTCCTCTATGTTTAGAATGTGGTGGAAGGAACGGAGGGCGTTTGGCCGCCATTTTTCCCAGCTCGCTATGATACCAGCGCGAGCGCGTTTCTGGCGGATTTAAACGTTGCAAGTTCAAGGGTGAAGAAGATGGGTCAGGAGTAAAGCAGAAACTCCCTTCGCTCGCTTTCCCATTCTTTTTCATCTATCCGGGCTATCTCGTCCAGATCGTCCGGCCTTGCCGCCGGATCGTCTACCCATTGGCGGAGCAGGGGACTACCGTTGATGAGATCAATGGGAAGACGCTCAAATTCATATTCATAGGCAAAATCACGCCAGAGCGGATAATCGGGATATAGGCGGCGAATGGTTTTAAAGACGAGCGCGAGCAAACGCCAGGGACGGAAACGTTCGTGGGCGTAGTGAGGATGTTCCACGTGAAACTGGATACCATGACACAGTTTTCCGACATGTTTGTGAAAGGTAGGCTCGAACCAGATTTCGCGCAAACGACAGCCCTGGAGCCAGAGAGGGGCGAGTTTTTCCATTTCCGCGCGAAGCAGGCAGACGTCCACATCCGGCGCGCCGAACAATTCCAGAGGGCGGGTTATGCCTCTGCCTTCGGAAAGAGTTGTCCCCTCAAGCAGCACCGTTCCCGCATAAGCGCGCGCCATTGAAAGATTAGCCGCGTTAGGGCTGGGATTAACCCAGGCGCGTTCCAGCAATGGCCAGCCAAAGCCCGGGGAATCATCTGCCTTCCAGCCTTGCATGGGAATGATACGATATTCCACATCGAGATGCAGGCGGGCGACGAACCAACAGGCAAGTTCCCCCAGGGTCAGACCGTGGCGCATTGGCATGGGGCCTGCGCCGACAAAACTCTCCCAGCCGGCTTTGAGCTTCAAGCCCTCAATTGGCCGTCCCGCCGGATTGGGGCGATCCAGAATCCAGACGGATTTTTTTCGCGCCGCGCAATCTTCCAGCACATAACGAAGGGTGGTAATGAAGGTATAAATCCGGCAACCCAAATCCTGCAAGTCGACGAGCAACACATCGAAAGTTTCCAGCATGGCCTCAGTCAGGCGGCGAGTTTCGCCGTACAGACTGAAGACCGGAATCCCAAGGCGGGAATCGGTGAAATTTGCCGATTCCACCATGTTGTCCTGTTTATCGCCCTTGCTTCCATGTTGTGGCCCGAAGGCGGCAGTTAGCTGAATGTCGGGAAGCGCGGCCAGCGCATCCAGAGCATGTGTAAGTTCATGGGTGACTGAAGCGGGATTGGCAAGCAGGGCAATGCGTCTGCCCGCAAGCGGTTGGCGCAATCTGGAATCAGCAAGAAAACGGTCAAGGCCAAACAGGATCATGGTGAACTCAGGGCAAAATTATCCGGGTGGTGAAAATCAGGAGAACCCGGCGGATGACGAAGAGCATAGTAAATGCTCTCGCCGCTTGTGCGTTTCAGGACGACGGCGAAAGCAAGTTGTAATGGGTTGGGAGAAACCGCAATTTCGACTTGCAAGAACAGACGTGACTCGTCGCGTGTCCAGTTCATGCGTTGCGGCGGAGACGGCAGGATATTTTCCTCTCGCGTTCGATAAGCGGTAAATGTATAGGCTGCCCATTGCATGGAAGGGGAAAAATTGTATTCCCGGTAGGCGGCAGCGCCTCTTTCGCGCCAGAAGAGTTCGCAACAGCTACGCGTCCACAGACGATCCGGCGGCGCGGGATGATTTGTATCGGGAAACGCAAAACCTGAGCAATCGCCTGTTAACATATAGCAGAGGTTGAGTGCTTCCGTCTGGCGTTCTCCTTCAACGGTGATCTGCAGAGCTTCAGGCGTGGGAGAATCAGGATGCGGCGTCAACTCGACATGGAAGGTATGTGTTTGCATGGTTTGCCATTGTAAACATTATTAAATATTCTGCGCGATGGGTCTCATTGAGTTTCACGTGAAACACGATAATGACCGGCGTTTCACTTCTGCCAGAAAGCCCCGGCTGGTGCTAAAATGAGACTTTCATGCTCGGCGGCGCTAAACAGGAGAAAAATATGTCCATGGCGGATCGTGATGGCTACATCTGGTTTGATGGCGAGTTGGTTCCCTGGCGGGAGGCGAAGCTCCATTTTCTGACCCATTCGCTTCACTACGGGATGGGAGTATTTGAAGGGGTGCGCGCCTACAAGGGTGATTCGGGGACGGCTATTTTCCGTCTACGCGAGCATACAAAGCGTCTCTTTAATTCCGCGCATATTTGCCAGATGGTTCTGCCGTTTGGGCAGGATGTCATTAACGAAGCGCACAAAGAAGTCGTGCGCGCGAATTCTCTGGAATCTGCCTATATCCGACCGCTTGCTTTTTACGGTTCGGAAAAGATGGGGTTGTCAACCAAGGGGGCGAAGGTTCATGTCGCCGTTGCTGCCTGGCCGTGGGGCGCTTATCTGGGTGAAGAAGCGATGGCGGGAGGAATACGGGTCAAGGTTTCCAGTTTTACCCGCCACCATGTCAACATCACAATGGTGCGCGCCAAGGCTTCCGGCCCTTACGTCAATTCCATTCTTGCCAACAATGAGGCAACGAACGCGGGTTACGACGAGGCGCTTTTGCTGGACACGGAAGGCTACATCGCCGAGGGTTCCGGGGAAAACATATTTCTCGTGAAAGAAGGGCGGCTGTATACGCCCGAACTTACCGCCTGCCTGGAGGGGATCACCCGTGATACAGTCATGCAGCTTGCGCGTGAGCTTGGCATCGAGGTGAAGGAAAAGCGGATAACCCGCGACGAAGTGTATTGCGCGGACGAAGTGTTTTTTACCGGCACGGCAGCGGAGGTCACGCCCATCCGGGAAGTGGATGATCGCAAGATCGGTTCCGGCGGACGCGGCCCGGTTACGCAACTATTGCAGGAACGCTATTTCGACGTGGTACACGGACGCGCCGCGAGCCACAACGATTGGTTGGCCTTCATTTGAGCGTGCGACCATGATGGAGCGGGCGCTGATTGTCGCGCCGGCCTGGGTGGGAGACACCATTATGGCGGAGCCGCTTCTTGCGCGTTTGCAAGAGGCGAGTCCGGGGATGGAAATTGACGCGCTATCGCCTGCCTGGGTTGCGCCTGTGTTTACCCGAATGCCGGAAGTTGGGCATGTTCATCTTTCGCCATTCAAACATGGCGAGATGGCGCTTTCCCGTCGTTTTTCTCTGGCGCGTCGGTTACAAGGCTATAGTCGCGCTTACGTTCTCCCTAATTCTTTCAAGGCGGCGCTCATTCCGTTTTTTGCCGGGATTCCCCGCCGCGTCGGGTTTACCGGCGAAGCGCGCTATGGTCTGCTAAATGTGCGGCATGTTCTGGATAAAGGCGTTTTGCCGCGCATGGTTGAGCGTTTCGCGCAACTGGCAGAGGAACCGGGAGCGCCCCTGCGGCGTCCAATTCCCTTTCCACGCCTAATCTCTACGCCTGAGCAGCAGCGGACGACCCTGCGCGACCTGGGTCTGGAAGAAAACGGGAGTGCAGAAGCGCCGATCATATTTTGCCCCGGCGCTGAATACGGACCCGCCAAGCGCTGGCCGATAGAACATTTTGCCACCCTTGCGCTGGCCTTGAGCAAAGATGGCGCGTGTATCTGGTTTATGGGTTCCGGCAGGGATAAAATTCTGGCTGAAGCCATTCTGGCGTTGTTGCCGGAGAGCGAGTGTGTAAACTGCCGCAATCTCTGCGGCGCGACAAGGCTTGAGCAGGCAATTGACCTGATTGCGCTTTCCCGCCTTGTTGTCTGTAATGATTCCGGCTTGATGCATATTGCCGCCGCGCTTGATCGTCCGCTGGTCGCCCTGTTCGGCTCTTCTTCTCCTGCTTTCACGCCGCCGCTGGCCAGCAAAGCCGAGGTTGCGCGCCTGAATCTTGAGTGCAGCCCCTGCTTCAAGCGCAAATGTCCATTGGGACATTTGGACTGCCTAAGACAACTCTCGCCTGAGCAGGTGTTGAGCGTTTGCCAAACCCAGCTTGTTTGAAGAAAAATTATGCAAACACCAATTTTTGCCACGCCGGAAGATGCTGAAATCGCTTTCTACAAAGCGGTCAATCATGGGAACCTGAGCGACTTGCTTGCCGTTTGGACGGAAGAAGAAGAAGTCCTGTGCCTGCATCCGAATGGAACATTACTGAGCAGTCTGGAAGGCATCCGGGAGAGTTGGCGGGAGATTATGGGTGGGCAGGCGAAACTCCAGCTTCATTTTCGCCGCGTTTCTTATTGGCGCGGTTCTCTGATTGCTGTGCATCATCTGCTTGAGGAACTGCATTCTGCCCAGGAGGCCAGCGGAGTTTTTCGCGTTACTCATGTATTTATGAGAGGGGCATATGGCTGGCGGATGGTATGTCGCCATAGCTCTCCGGCGGGCAATGATTTTGTGATGCGGCAGGAAGTGGGAAAGCGGACGCTGCATTGAGGCTGCATCCTGCATGATTTATGACAAAACATACAGGGGCATGTTGTTTTCCCGCAAACGGTAACAAACTTCCCAAAAAAATCACAAAGGCATTTGACGGTCGCCATACCATGCGGACAGGGCTTCTTTACGTCTACTGTGAGAAGTTCAGCGCGGCATTAATATTCATTCTTTTTGAATTGTGGTACTATAACGAAAGTTATAAATGCAGTTTACACGACAACTACAGTTGTAATAGCATCTTCCTCCTCTGCATGGATATTTAGAGCATGGGTATTATGACTATGGATTTTTCTCAACCCGCGCATGGCTGACCGGTTTTTTTCTTTCGCAAAGACGCTCTTCTTTTTCGTGTTCCTCTTCTCTGCGGTCATGACGGCGGAAGCTGCGCCGAAAACGGACGTTTTGCGGATAGGCATTGTTCCCTTCAATTCCCCCATGAGCTTGTTCATGGCGCACCAACCGTTACGCAACTATCTGGAAACTGCGCTCAATCGCCCGGTCATGCTGCTTTCTTCCGTCGACCATGCCGAATTCCTGCGCGATTCTCTGAACGGGCGCTTTGATATCGTGATTACCCCTCCGCATTTTGGCGCAATTTGTCTGCAACATGATTTTGTGCCGCTGGTGCGCTACCGGGATGAGGTTGATATTATTTTCGCGGTGCGTTCTGATCAGAACTTTGCAACAGTTTTTGCCTTGCGCGGGAGAAAAATTGCTTTTCCTGACAGGATGGCAATTTTTACCATTGCGGGCGTTAAACTCCTGGAAGAAATGGGAATGCGGCAGGGTATGGATTATACCCACGTGGAGTATCCTAGTCATGCGGCAGCTATGATGGCGGTTGCGTTGGGCATGGCGGATGCGGCGGTGACGGGTTATCCGCCGTTAAAACAGATGCTGCCGGATGTCCGCGAAAAACTGAAAGCCATGCCCTGGGGCAAAAGCCTGCCGCATTTGATGACTCTGGCGTTGAAGCGGCTGGGCGAAGATGAAATCAGGCAGATCAGGAGAGTATTTGAGCGTTTTCCGGACACTCCGGGCGGGCGGCAGTTCTTCATGGAAACCCAATATATGGGCTATGTCCAGATTACCGAAAAAGATTTGCGAGCCATACAACCATACGCTATCCTGACCATGGACGCGATGGAAGAGGAAGAGAGAGCAGAAGCCCCATGATCCGCCAGTTTTTTCGTTCGCTGCGGGCCCGTATACTGTTAGCCAGTTTCCTGGTTAGCTTTTTGGTCTTGTGCGCCTTGATTGGCAACAGCATTTATTTGGCGGGTTATTATCTGGAAACTCAGAATCAGCAGTATCTTGCGAACATAGGCAAAAGTTATGCCACGGCGATTGCGCCTTATTTGCTGACCAGAGATTACGCTGCCCTGCATTATGTGCTTAAGGAATGGGCGGCTTCAGAGCATACATCTTATATAATTGTCCGCAGCGAAGAAGACCAGCAGGTGATTTCGGTTGGCTGGCCGGAAGGCGAATCTTTTCCGGAACCGGGCTTTTACGATGGCGTTTTGCATGAGGGCCTCCCGATCAGGATCGGGGAGCAACTTTACGGACATCTCTATCTTGGCAAAAGCGCCGAGCTCGTCCATGAAATGCGCAGGAAGCTCCTATATCAAGGCAGCCTGATTGCGGCTATTGGCCTGCTCTTTCTGATCCTGTTGCAGTCATTTATTATCTATTACCTGATGCGTGGGCTGACTGTGCTTTCAGAGGCCAGCGCCAAAGTAGCATGCGGTGATTTGCGCCAACGGGTCAAGGTCAAGGTACATGGGCAGGACGAAATTTCGGTGCTGGCAAACAGCTTTAACACCATGGTTGATACGGTGCAGGCTCGAATGCGCGAGCTGGAAGAAGGCGAATGGCGTTTCCGTACCATTGCGGACTACACCTATTCCTGGGAAAGCTGGTTTGGCCCGAAAGGCGAACTGCGATGGGTCAATCCTGCCGTGTCGCGGATTACCGGCTACACGCCGGAAGAATGTATGGCGATGCAGGATTATCCGATCATGATGGTGCATGCCAATGACCGTGATCTGGTTCGGCACATGCTGCGGCAGGCCGGGGATGGATTCAGCGGGCAGGACCTTGAATTTCGCGTGCAATGCCGAAACAACCGTACCATCTGGGTCGCTATTTCCTGGCAACCGGTTCATGACGACAGTGGACGCTCGCTCGGTTTTCGCGTCAGTATCCGCGACATCACCCTGCAGCACTACGCCAATGAGGAACTGGCTTATCAGGCAGTGCATGATCCCCTGACCGGGCTTAACAACCGGCGCGCTTTTGAGCGTCAGTTGCAGCAGGAGCTGGAGGCTTACCGGGTGGATCACAGATCAGTTGTGGTGTTGTATCTTGATCTCGACCAGTTCAAGATCGTAAACGATACATGTGGCCACATCGCGGGCGATCAGTTGCTCATCAATCTGGCAAAAGTCCTGCAGACCAAGCACAGCGACTGTTTCCTGGCGCGGTTGGGCGGCGATGAGTTTGGCGTTCTGTTGCGTGGTTGTGACGAAGAGGAAGCGGTGCGGCGGGCGAGCGCGCTGATTGACGACGTGCGCGCCTATCCTTTCAGCTATGGCGGTCAGACTTTCCGTTTGGGCGCTTCGGTAGGCGTCGTCCGCGCCGGACAGGGACTGGATAATTTCACTTCTCTTTTGGTGGCGGCGGATACTGCCTGTTATGCCGCCAAGGAGCATGGCCGTAACCGGGTAGAGGTGTATGCCGAAGATGATGAATATTTCCGGTTGCGCAACGAAGAATTCCGCTCGGTTGGTCACATCACGACCGCGCTCACCGAAGGGCGTTTCATCCTCTATTTCCAGTACGTTGAACCCATGCATCCGAATTCGCAGGGGCATGTCGAAGTTCTGATCCGCCTGCGGGATTTTCTCGGCAATATCCAGACGCCCGCGCGTTTCATCGCGGCTGCCGAGCGTTTCAACATGATGCCTTACATTGATCGCTGGGTAGTGGAAAACGTATGCTGCCAGATTTCCGAATGGGACAAGGCGGGGATAAAACCGGAGGTTCCCTGGTTTGCAATCAATGTTTCCGGCGCCAGCCTGTCTGACCGCGAGTTTCCTGATTTCGTGCAGCAACAGATCAGGAAATACGGCATTGATTCCAAACGACTCGGTTTTGAAATTACGGAAAGTTGCGCCGTAGGCCAGTTGAATCAGGCGCTGGAATTCATTAAGCAGATGCGCCATCTGCACTCTTTCCTGCTTCTGGATGATTTTGGTTCGGGAATGTCTTCCTTTGCTTATCTAAAGCAGTTCAAGGTTGATTATCTGAAAATAGATGGCATGTTCGTCAAGAATCTGCACATGGATGAGGCTGATCGCGCGGTGGTGCAATCCATGGTGCAGCTTGCCAAAGCCTATAACCTGAAGGTTATAGCGGAATTTGTGTGCAATGAAATGATCCATGAAATCCTCAGGGATCTGGGCGTGGACTACGCGCAAGGCTACGCTTGCCACGCTCCGGAACCGCTCGCCAATCTCGGCAGGGTTGCTGAAGAAGCGGCAATATAATCATTCCGGTAAATAACGAGATTTTCATACATAGGCTGGAGTGAGCGTAGCGAACTCCAACATGGTGTGTCCACCTCAACGACTGCTGTGTCTATGCGAAAGTCGGAATCACTATATGCCTTGAAAAGGATGGCGGCGCAGAATGGTCTCTGCCCGTTCGGGGCCGGTGGAGACGATATCAATCGGGGTCTGGCAAAGCTCCTCCAGACGATTCAGGTAAGCGCGCGCATTAATCGGCAGGTCTTCCCAACGCTGTATGCCGTGGGTGCTCTCCGTCCAGCCGGGAAGCGTCTCAAAAACCGGCTGGCAGCGGGCGGCTTCGTCCGCGCCGAGAGGAAAGAGGTCAATGCTTTTGCCATCCAGTTGGTAGTGGGTGCAAATCTTCAGTTCCGCAAGGCCGTCGAGGACATCCAGCTTGGTAATGCACAGCCCGGAAAGGCCGTTGATAAGCAGAGAACGGCGCAGAAGAGCGGCGTCGAACCAGCCGCACCGGCGAATGCGCCCGGTGACCGTGCCGCGTTCATGCCCCTTGTGCGACATTTGCCAGCCTGGCGTTCCTTCTGTGCCGATGTCCAGTTCGGAAGGAAAGGGGCCGCCGCCGACACGGGTGCAATAAGCCTTGGCAATGCCCAGTATGTGGTGCAACAGGCCGGGACCAACGCCGGAACCGGCGGCGGCCTGCCCGGCAACGCAGTTGCTGGACGTAACGAAAGGGTAAGTGCCGTGGTCAATGTCCAGCAATGAGCCTTGCGCCCCTTCAAACAGCAGGTTTTCCCCTTTCTGTACGGCGGCGTGCAGCTCTGCGGAAACGTCGCCGACCATCGGCAGAACGCGCTCGCCGTACTTAAGGGCTTGTTCCAGAACCTGTTGGGGATCCAGCGCTTTTGCGTTGAGAAAATGCGTGAGGACAAAATTGTGGTATTCCATGACCTCGGCGAGTTTTTCGGCAAAACGCACGGAATCAAAAAGGTCATAGACACGCAAGGCGCGTCGCGCAACCTTGTCTTCATAAGCGGGGCCGATGCCTCTGCCGGTTGTGCCGATCCTGGCGTCCTGTCTCTTTGTTTCCCGTGCCTGATCAACAGCCGCATGGTAAGGGAGGATGAGCGGACAGCCCGAACTGATACGCAGGCGTTGTCGTACTTCGATGCCGCCTGCTTCGAGTTTGTCTATTTCTTCCAGCAGGTGCCTGAGGTCCAATACCACGCCGTTGCCGATATAGCAGCACACGCCGGGATGCACGATGCCGGAGGGAACGAGGCTTAATTTGTAGGTTGTTTTGCCCACTACCAGGGTATGCCCGGCGTTATGCCCGCCCTGAAAGCGGACGACGCCCTGGGCGTGACTGGCCAGCCAATCCACGATCTTGCCCTTGCCTTCGTCGCCCCATTGCGTGCCGACGACTACTACGTTCTTGGCCATGATATTTCCTTTGTGAAGATTACTGCAATGGTATCAGGATGCCATCGCTTCGATAATCCAGTCCCTGCCTTTTTGAACCAATTGTCTGTTGCAGCGAGGGTCTGGCGCGCCGCTTTCGTCCGGCAGACATTCCACCACAATTTCGCCTGCCTTGCGAAGTTCCGCGATTTTTTCCGCCAATGCCGGGTCATGGAGACTGGAAGGAGCGAGAATGGCGTCTTGTTGCGAGACCGTGTTTGAGAGCCGGGTCAACTCGCGCAGATCAAGGGAGAAGCCGGTGGCAGGCCGCGCCCGGCCAAAGCTTTTACCCACACCGTCATAGCGCCCGCCCAGGGCGATGGCGGCAGGATAGCCGGGGACATAAGCGGCAAAAACTACGCCATTGTGATAGTGATAACCGCGCAGATCCGCAAGATCAATCGTGACCGACCATTCCGGCATGCTTTCCGCAAGGAAGAGAAGCGTATCAAGCGAAGCGGTGATGGCAGGCAAATCAGGGAGAATCCGCCGCGCCTCTTTTAGCGTTTCAATCCCGCCGTAGAGTCTGGAGAGGGCAAGAATCGCCTCGCCGAAAGGAAGAGGCAGACTGGCGGCGATTGCGGCAAGCCCCGGTTTATCCTTACTTTGCAGGCAGGACAAAATGGCTTCGCTGGTTTCCGGCTCGACTTTTGCTGCTTCGCTCAAGGCGCGGAAAATGCCGACGTGTCCCAGGTCCAGGCGAAAACCCGGCAATTCGGCGGCGGCAAGAACTTCCGCCAGGAGACGGAGAATCTCCCGGTCGGCAGCCCTGCCGGCGTATCCGTAAAGCTCCGCGCCAAGCTGGATCGGTTCGCGGCTGGAGACCAGACTGGCGGGACGGGCATGCAGGGTGCTGCCGCAATAACAAAGGCGGGTTATGCCTTCCCGGTTGAGAAGGTGGGCGTCAATACGGGCAACCTGCGGGGTCATGTCGGCGCGTACCCCCAGGGTACGTCCTGAAAGCTGATCGGCCAGCTTGCAGGTACGCAGATTCAGGTCATGCGCCGCGCCGGTCAGGAGAGATTCCAGATATTCCAGAAGCGGCGGCAATACAAGCTCATAACCGCGTGTATAAAACAGGTCGAGCAGGCGCCGCCGCAAAATCTCCATGCGCATGGCTTCCTGTGGCAGAACGTCGGCGAGGTGTTCAGGCAGCAGCCAATTCATGCGGGATCTTCCGGCGGGCGGGGGGGCAGGTCAGGAAATCAGCGCGAACAGAAGCGCGCTTCCGATCAGCATGGACAAGAGGCCGATAAAACGAATCTGCCCGTTCGAGAGACTTAGTAGCCGCTGGAACGTTTCTCGCCAGACGGTAGGTGCCAGAAGCGGCAATGCCCCTTCCAGAACAAGCATCAGGGCGAAGGCAAGGAGAAGGGTCGAGGCGCTCATTTCGCGTTTTTCAGATAGCGGAAGAAATCGGAATTCGGCTCGACCACAAGCAGGTCCTGCTTGTTGGCCAGGCTGTTGCGATAGGCTTCCAGACTCCGGTAGAACGCATAGAACTCAGGATTTTTGCCGTATGCCTGGGCGTAAATCGCTGTTGCGCGAGCGTCGCCCTCGCCTCTGATTCGTTGCGCTTCCCGATTGGCTTCGGCACGAATTCTTTCCGCTTCCGCTGCGCCCTGGGCGCGGCGTTGATTGGCAACCTGCAAACGCTCAGCGCGCATCCGTTCATAGACGCTCTCGGTAACGTTTGTTGGCAGTTCCACTCGTTTCAGGCGCACGTCAATAACCTCCACCCCAATTTTCTGGGCGTCAAGATTGGCTCTGGTGCGCATTTCCTCCATGATAGCGCTACGTTCGCCGGAGACTACATCGTGTACGGTACGTCTGCCGAATTCGGCGCGCAGACCGTCATTGATAGTCTGGGTAAGGCGGATGCCGGCGCGAGTTTCATCGCCATTGACCGAAACGTAGTACAGACTGGGGTCAGTAATGCGCCATTTGACGAAGGAATCAACCTGCACATTTTGCTTTTCCGAAGTAATGAAAAGTTCAGGCTCCTGGCTATCAATGGTCAATATCCGGTTGTCGAAACGCACCACATTCTGAATAAGCGGCCACTTGCCTTTTATTCCCGGTTCCTTGATGACCTTCTTGACCTCGCCAAGTTGCAGCACCAGCACGTATTCGCGTTGATCGACCGTAAACACGGACATGCTGCCGATCAATATGGCGACTGCCGCCAGCGCCAGGCCTATTTGCTTGAGTGTGTTGTTCATCAGCGTGCCCTCCGGTCACGGGATAGGAAAGAGGCAGGGTCATCGAAGCCGCCTGCCGCCCTGCTGGGATTACTGTCCCGTTGCGGCGTTGTCGCGCTGCCGGGCTGAGCTGAGGCTGTGGCAGAAGAGGTAGAGGCAGGGTTCGTCATGCTGCCTGCCGCGCCTGCCTGCATCAGCTTGTCAAGCGGCAGATAAAGCAGATTGCCCTGGCCTTTGGTGTCGACGACAACTTTGCTGGTATTGGCGTAAACCTGTTGCATGGTTTCCAGATAAAGACGCTGGCGGGTGACTTCCGGCGCTTTTACGTATTCGGTCAAAATTTGCCCAAACCGGCTGGCGTCGCCTTCGGCGTTGGCGATGACGGCCTGCTTGTAACCGTCGGCGCGAGGCACGATGTCGCTGGCGTAGGCACGCCCTTCGTATTCCAGACGTTCCTTATCCTGACCGGCCTTTACCGCGTCTTCAAACGCGGCCTGCACCTGTTCGGGCGGCTGGGCGTCCCGCATGTTGACCCTGGAAATTTGCACCCCGGTGCCATAACGGTCAAGTATGGTCTGCATCAGTTTATGCACGGCGTCCGCAATTTCCGCCCGTCCTTCATTCAGTATGAAATCAATCCTGTTTTTGCCGACGGTTTCGCGCACGGCGGTTTCCGCCGCCTGCTTTACCGCCTGAGCCGGATCACGGCTCTTGAACAGGTAATCGGTCGGGCTTTTCAGCACGTATTGCACGGCAAACTGAATGTCAATGATATTTTCATCGTCGGTAAGCATCAATGCCTCTCTGGGCACTTTACTCACCGCGTCGTTTGCCGCGCTGCGATAGCCGATTTCCACGGTGCGCACCTCGGCATGGTTGACAAGCTCATGGGACTCGATCGGGTATGGCAAACGCCAGCGCAGACCGGGATCGGTTTCCCCGACAAATTTTCCGAAGCGCAGCACCACGCCGCGTTGCGGAGCGCCAACAATATAAAAGCCGGAGATGAGCCAGGCCAGGAGAAGCAGGATAGCGAAAATCGCAAAGCCGCGTTTAAGAGCCTGTACATTGATTGGCGGCAGGCCATTGTTGCCGTTGCCGGAATTGCCCGGTGGGCGGCGACGGTCTTTTTTCTCGCCGAACAGGCCGCCTAATTGGCGGTTCAGATCACGCCAGATTTCTTCAAGATCGGGCGGGCCTTCGGGGCGATTGCCGTTGTTATGTCGTGGCGGGCGACCCGCCATGAGAATGCCAAGCGTTGGAATCATGAAAAGTGTTTCCCGGACAGATTGTTTGAGGAGGGATTGTTGCTTCGGGCAGCCCGGACTAACAGGTAAGTCCTGTCAAAACCGTTGCCGCGCGGCGCGCTGTTTTTTCCCGCGCGATTGAAGCCAGAGCCTCGCGCAATAATTCCAACCCGGAACCGTCACGCGCGCTCAATTTAACGCGGCAAATTCTACCACAGTCATCACGCTCTATTGTCGGGGAAACGCCGGTCAGGTCGACCTTGTTCCACACCAGAATCTGCGGCGTATCCGCCGCGCCGATTTCGGCAAGCACCTGTTCAACTTCCGCAATCTGCTCATCGCGGGCGGGGCTGGCGCTATCAACCACATGCAAAATCAGATCGGCGTCCGCCGTTGCTTCCAGCGTTGCCTGGAATGCTTCCACCAGCGGGTGCGGCAAATCGCGGATGAAGCCCACGGTATCGGAGAGCACAATATGGCCTGTGTTCGTTCTGGGCAGCCAGAGGCGGCGCGAAGTGGCTTCCAGTGTGGCGAACAATTGGTCGGCGACATAGACATCGGCGCGGGTCAGGGCATTAAACAGGGTTGATTTACCGGCATTGGTGTAGCCTGCCAGGGAAACATTCAGGGCTTCGCTTTTTTGTCGCGCCTTGCGCTGGATGCCGCGCTGGCGGGAAAGGCGTTCCAGTCGTTCCTTCAAAAAGCGCACTCGCTTATTGAGAAGGCGGCGGTCGGTTTCCAACTGCTTTTCTCCGGGGCCGCGCAGACCGATGCCGCCCTGTTGCCGCTCCAGGTGGCTCCAGCCGCGTACAAGGCGAGTCGAGAGGTGTTCCAGTTGCGCCAGTTCCACTTGCAGCTTGCCTTCCGCGCTTTGCGCACGCAGGGCAAAAATATCCAGAATCAGGCGGGTACGATCCACAATCCGGCATTCCAGAAGGCGCTCCAGATTGCGTTCCTGCGCGGGAGAAAGCAGATGGTTGAAAATGACAAGCTCGGCGCGGCAGGCTCTACAGGCGGCGGCGATTTCTTCCGTTTTGCCCTTGCCCGCAAAAGTGCGCGGATCCGGGCTCTGCCGTTTGCCGCTGATTTCGGCGGCGACAATGCCGCCAGCTGATTCCGTAAGCAGACGCGCTTCTTCCAGACGTTCCGCCAGATCAGGCTCGCCAAAATCGAGTTGAACTAAAACCGCCCGCTCGCCGCCGGAAGGCGTTCGGGTCGGAAAAGCAAACATGGGAGACGAAGAAAGGGCGGCAGCCCGGAGGTTAAGCGGTTTCTTCCGAGACGTGTTCATGCACCAGGGTCACGGGTCTGGCGGGTACTACGGTGGAAATGGCGTGTTTGTAGACTATTTGGGTGACGGTGTTACGCAGCAGCACGACATATTGGTCGAAAGACTCAATTTGTCCTTGCAGCTTGATGCCGTTTACCAGATAGATGGAGACTGGTACATGCTCCCGGCGCAGGGCATTGAGGAATGGATCTTGTAGCAACTGTCCCTTGTTACTCATGGCGGAAACTCCGTTCGTTCTTATTGGAAAAGCTGTCAAACAGCGAAAGATGCGTATTCTAAGCTGATTTTCCGCATAAAAGCCAGCTTATTTGTTTGTATTTTGCATAATAAGCGCCTTGCGGGAAACTGACCATAGATGTTATATTTATATATAACATCTATGGAGGAAAAAACGCCATGCGCCACACAACCAATCTCCGCAAGGTCGGCGGATCGGTCATGTTGACCGTTCCGCCAGCAATCCTTAATCTGCTGCGCTTGCAGGCAGGGGCTACGGTCGGCATAGCTGTGGCCGATGGTCGCCTGATAGTAGACCCTCAGCCCTGGCCTCGCTATACGCTGGCTGAACTGCTGAGCGAAGCCGAAGCCTCTGGCGCGTATCCGCTGCCAGCGGAAGAACGGGAATGGATTGACGCTCCCGCAGTCGGTAAAGAGCTGATATGAAGCGCGGCGATATTTATCTGGTTGATCTGGAGCCAACAGCGGGTCATGAGCAGCGCGGCCATCGGCCAGTGCTGGTCGTTTCGCCGGAAGCCTTCAACCGTCTGACGCAATGCCCTGTGGTACTTCCCATAACAACTGGCGGCGACTTTGCCCGCCGAGTCGGATTTGCAGTACCGATTCGTGGCGTAAAAATTACCGGTGTCGTGCGTTGCGATCAGCCCCGTGCCCTTGATCTGTCCGCCCGCAACGGGCGCAAGGTGGACACGCTACCCCAGGCAATCATGGCTGAAGTCCTGGCCATTACAGTCACCTTGTTTCAATAAAATTCCCGGCACGCTACTCATAGAAACTCCCGGTAAGGTGGAATTTTCGCGGGCGCGATGCTGTGGAAAACTCCCACTCACCGGCTTTTTTTCTTATCCGCGCCGGTTTCCTATTTTGGGGGAGGCAGGCGTAAATCGGGCGGCGGCAGGCCCGCTTCGCCGTGCTCGATCCTGTAGAGCCAGGCGAGCAGTTCGGCGACGGCGAGATAAAGCTGGCTGGGAATGTGTTCGTCAATGTCAACCTGAATGAGGAGAGAGAGAAGTTCCGGCGATTCGTGTACATAGACGCCGTGTTCTTTGGCGCGAGATATGATTTCCTCGGCAATCAGGCCGCGTCCCTTGGCAACGACGCGCGGGGCGCTGTCGCTCTGGCGATAGGCAAGCGCGACCACTTCAAGTTGGCGCGCCTGTAATTCCTTATTTGTCTCGGACATGACGGAGAACGTCGAGGAATTCCAGAGCAAGCCCGGAGGTTTCAAAACGCCGACGCAGATCGGCATTGGCGGCAATCAGGCGGGCGCGGGCAGCGTCATTTTCTGTGCGCAGGAAAATCTGGATATTCCGTCCGCCGGAGAGGCGCAGGGTCGCTTCCAGCGCGCCCAGGTTTGGCAATTTCAGGTTCAGGCGCGTTGTCCAGTTGGGCGCGATGTTTTCTTCCCGTTGTCTTTGTTCGCTGTCTTCCTCGATGATTTCCCAGTTCAGTGTCTGCCCCGACCATATCTGACCTTGCCAGACATAGGTATTGCTTGCCAAAGCCTCCAGTTGCTGGCGAACCAGCGGCGCGAGGTCGGGGGCGATGGCGTGTCCCATTCCGACGCGCACGGCGCTGCTTTCCGCCATCACGCCGCTGGTTGAGGTCGCTGACGCGGCAGATGGATTTTGTGGAGACGCCTGGGGGGCAGGCGCAGTAGGTGAGGTGGCAGGCGCAGCGCCGGGACGAGTCTGTGCGCTTGCCTGTATCCCGGATGGCGGCGGATTTTGCGCTGGATTTTGGGGTTGGGAAGCTACGATGCCTCTTGCCGCGCCCGCAGGTTCGCCGGGCGTCCCTAATGCGTGGGCGGCGGGGGAGAGTCTGCCTTGCGGTTCGGACAACAGGGATGTCAATGTGGTTTGTCCCTGTACCCAGCGCGCCTGATGCGCTTCGTAAAACATGCCGCTTCTGCCCAGCGCCGTTCTTAGCGCGGCGGCAATGTCGGTGGTTTTGCCCGGAAGACGCTCGAAAATCGGCTGCGCGTTGTTGAGGGAGGCAGGCTGCGGACGTTTACCTCCTTCTTTGTCTATGCCGGCGAGCAGTTCCGCGATCAGCCTGCCTGTCGGTGTTAAACGGGTGGCGGTGGAAGCGGCAGTTTCGGCTCTGGCCGCTTCTTTTCCCGCGACTTCCGCGCTGCCCCGGTTGGTAGCGACGGCAAGAGTCATCTTGCCGTTTTGCTCGACGGTCTCCAGTTCCAGCGATTCTCCCGCCTGAGCAGCGAAGGGAAGCGAAAGCGTAAGGCTTTGTCCCGCGATACTGGCGCGGTAATTGCCATCGGGCAGCAAAGCCTGAATTGTTGCCGTGAATCGTTGTCCCGGCACGAGGTCGCGCAACACATCGGCGCTTTTTTGCGTGGCGCTGACGGGTTGCGGCTTGCCGACCAGATCTGCGATGAGTTTTAACTGGGCAGAGGCAAGATCGGCGGGAATCATAACCATGCCGAACTCTCCGGTTATGCGTCAGGCTTGTCGGTGCCGCCAAAGGCTTTCAGCAAGACAGCCATATCTTTGTGCAGCGCGATGGCGCGTTCCGCGAGGGAGTCCAGATGTTCCCTGGCGCGTTCAAGCGAAGCGAGATCGGCGGCAGTAGCCTCGGGGATATTTCCGCTCTGGATTTGCGCGTACAGTTGATCGAACGCTTCGGCTGCGCTCACCCAATCCCCCTCTTCCGCGCGGCGACGGATTTCGGCGAGGATGAATTCGAGCGTTTCATAAGGCGAGCGGCTCATGATGCGTCCTGCTGTTGTTTGTCCGGGTCAATTTGTCGCCAGGCGCTGTGAATTTCTTCCAGCAGATTTTGCACTTCATCCAAAGTGGGAATGTCGTTTTTCATGTTGGCCCACAGGAGGCGGGAAACCATATAGTCGTAGAGCGCCGCGAGGCGTTCGGCCAATTCTCCGCCGGCCTGAATGTCCAGACTGACTTTCAGGCCATTGGCGATAATGTCAATGGCCTTGGAAATATGGTTGCCGCGCTCGGCGGGATTGCCTTTTTCGGCATGGAGCTTCGCCACGGAAATGGCGCTTTGCGCCCCTTCAAAAAGGAGAATTATCAGCCGGTGCGGGCTGGCGGTGCGAATATCAGACTCGCGCCCCAGTGTGGCGTATGTGCTGGCGGGATTCAGGCGATTACCGAACATGGAAACAGACACTCCAAAAAACAATTGCTAACTTTGTTCCCAAGCGCGGCGGAAGTCAAGCCAGATAGGAAAATTTGTGCGGCAACGGCAATAACTGGATTACCGGACAAAACGGCGGTGGCCTGATTTATAGCTCGGCAGGCTGGGGTTTGCTGCGCGTGCGCCGGGAGATCGGCAAGGAGTAGATGGTGAAAGTCCATTACGAGCAAGAAACTAGAGCGCGTCGTCATTAGATTGTATAATATCTTGATTTTGGGCAAATAGGAGAAATTTTATGCAACTGGCGCACAGACGGCACGACATTTCCGATACAGTCTGGCAGATTTTGGAGCCTCATTTGCTCGGTCGTAAAAGAACCTGGGGAGGAAATGCCCGCGACAATCGCAAATTTATCAATGCTGTTTTCTGGATTCTGCGCACAGGCGCGCCGTGGCGGGATTTACCGCCGGATTACGGCGATTGGAATAACACGCATCGCCGTTTTTCCCGGTGGTGAGACAAGGGAATCTGGGAAAAGCTGCTGGAAACATTGATAGACGAACCTGATTTTGAATGGCTGATGATTGACGCAAGTCACATAAAAGTTCACCCTCATGCGGCTGGGGCGCGTGGTGGCA
>Ga0099364_10000612_pt1 | contig 61103 bp, 50 predicted proteins | sample TergutTh196P3_FD_73070 | JGI IMG/M metagenome (GOLD analysis project Ga0099364, IMG submission 73070) | Microcerotermes parvus P3 segment gut microbial communities from Pointe-Noire, Republic of the Congo - Th196 P3 | ecosystem: Host-associated > Arthropoda: Insects > Digestive system > Gut ... | reverse complement strand
CCGGAGGACGCCCAAACCCGGCACAGGAGGGGGGGGCTCCCCCGGGAGGGGGGGGCTTCCACGCCCCTCTCTCGCGGGGACCCCCACCTCTCACTACCCTTGCCAGCGGAGACTCACTCGGCGGACGCGACAGGCTGAGAGGAGCACAACGACGTGGCCAGCCTCCGCCAGTGGAAGAGGGTGATCCGCATCAGGCCGCCGACGATTGCTCCTCCAACAACCGTAGCTGGTACCGGAATCCACATCAGCCACGAATAGGCATCAAAGTCGACCGGGTCGCGACTCATCGTGACGAAGGAGATCCACTGCAGCAGCATGCAGAGCAAGAACACTGCCAGCAGCACGAACAGCGGGACGGACGACCTCCGCGCCGCCTCCAGGTGGTTGAGAGCCCTGCTGGCGTCGTCGGAGAAGATGTCGTCGTCGGCGTCCGGGCGCATCCGCACCAGGTACTGCATCGGGGCGAGCCTCCCCCACCAGCCCCACCCGCGAGGAAGCGGGCCGTTGACCAGACGCCAGCCGGCGTCGGCCATGAGAGTGCTGTACTGCTCCCGGTCGTCAGCGCTGGTGAACACCCGGTTGTCGATCCGGACGACAGTTTCGCCGGGCTCGTCGGCGACGAACTTGTGGTACCACCAGAATATGGACGTCCGGTCCAGTCGCCAGCCTCGGCTGGCCATCGTGTTGAACCATCGTTCCTCGTCGACCTTGTAGATGAGGGTGTACTTCGTACGCGTCATGATGCGCTCCTTGTCGGGGTGGATGCGGCGTCGACCATGCGCTGGAGTCGGTGGACGTCGTCGGTCAGCACGGTGCTGCCCGCAGCGGTGATGGCGTAGACCTTGCGGCGAGGGTCGGGGTCAGGGACCGCGGCGATCAGACCCTGCGTGCTGAGGTTCTCCAAGATGCCGTACATCGTTCCGGCGGCGATGCGCACGGTGCCGTCGCTGAGTTCCTCGACCTGCTCCATGATGCGGTAGCCGTGTGCTGGCTCCCGCAGCGCCACCAGCGTGTAGAACATGGTCTCGGTGAGCGGCGGACGTCGTTTGGTTCGTGCCATAGACACCTCCCTTCGAGTCAGCAGTACTGTACAGCAACACTGTATGTAGCCCAACACTATACAGAGCCACTGTGTATGTCAACAGCCGCAGGACCTACCTCGGGTGCGGAACTCACGCCTGGGCGCGGCACGTCTGTACGGTCACGTGACCTGTACGAAGAACGGTCCCCGCCGTCTATGTGAACAGGCAGCACACAGCGTCAGCGAGCCCGAACACGTCGGCGTCGGCGGCGGGCAGGTCTCCGGCGTAGGCCTCCGAACACCAATCGGCCCAGCCCCAGGCCAGCAGTCGCAGCCAACAGCCCCCGGACACCAACCGGTCGGGTCTCAGTTCGTCGGACGACGCCAACGGATCACGAGGTCGTCGCACTGCTGCCCCCTGCGTGCTCGGCCGCTGCCGCAGCGAGCGCGGCACGTTGACGGGCCCGCACCTTGGCCACGGCACGGGCACCACCTGAACGACGGGCGGCCTGCATCGCCCGGACGTACTCCCGGTCGTCGAGAACGTCGACGGCGGCGACCTGTGCCACCTCATGGTCGACGCGCTCACGGTCGGCACGTGCAGCAAGCAGCGTCTCGACCTCGCTGAGCCGAACCATCCGACGGTTGCCCTGGTCTACCCGGTCGAGCGCACCCGAGTCCTGCCAGGCGTACACCGTCGGCCGGGACACACCCAGCAGCTGCGCGGCCTCTTCGGGGGTGAGCAGCTCGGGAACGATCTCCACCCGTGCACGACGCCCGGCAAGATCCTCGACGACCAGTGCGTTGATCATCGCCAGCAGACCGTCACCTGCCTCCAGCTCGGTGCCGTCCTCCAGCGTCACGACCGTGCGCGCCACCCTCTGGTGGGTACCTCCACGCCGCCCGCGCAGCAGCTGTGACGACGACGTCGTCCACGGACTGACCACAAGAGAACTCACCGCCACCACCTCCACACTGTAAATAGTGTAACCCAAGAACGGGCATCACGGCGATGAGGATGCGAGGCACGACGAAGGGCCGGACGCTAGGCGTCCGGCCCTTCGGGTGTGCCCTACAGGCTCACTTGAGGATCTTGGTGACCCGGCCTGAGCCGACGGTGCGGCCACCCTCGCGGATGGCGAAGAGGAGGCCCTCTTCCATGGCGATCGGCTGGATCAGGTCGACGTGGATCTCGGTGTTGTCGCCGGGCATTACCATCTCGGTGCCCTCGGGCAGCGTGATGACGCCGGTGACGTCGGTGGTGCGGAAGTAGAACTGCGGCCGGTAGTTGGTGTAGAACGGGTTGTGCCGCCCGCCCTCGTCCTTGGTCAGGATGTAGACCTGGCCCTCGAACTGGGTGTGCGGGGTGATCGAACCCGGCTTCACCACGACCTGGCCGCGCTCGACCTCTTCACGCTTGGTGCCGCGCAGCAGCAGACCGACGTTGTCACCGGCCTGCACGAAGTCGGTCGTCTTGTGGAACGACTCCATGGAGGTGCAGGTGGTCTTGGTCGCCTTCTCGCGGATACCGACGATCTCGACCTCCTCGTTGACGTTGAGGCGGCCCCGCTCGACCCGGCCGGTGACCACGGTGCCACGACCGGTGATGGTGTTGACGTCCTCGATCGGCATGAGGAACGGCTGGTCGACGTCACGAGCCGGCTCCGGCACGTTCTCGTCCACCGCCTCCATCAGTTCTTCGACCGACTTGGTCCACTCCGGGTCGCCCTCCAGCGCCTTGAGCGCGGAGACCCGGACCACCGGGGCGTCGTCGCCGGGGAAGCCCTGCTTGGTCAGCGCCTCGCGGACCTCCAGCTCGACGAGCTCGAGAATCTCCTCGTCGTCCACCGCGTCAGACTTGTTCAGGGCGACGAGCAGGTACGGCACACCCACCTGACGCGCGAGCAGGATGTGCTCGTGGGTCTGGGCCATCGGGCCGTCGGTCGCCGCGACCACCAGGATCGCGCCGTCCATCTGGGCGGCCCCGGTGATCATGTTCTTGATGTAGTCGGCGTGACCAGGAGCGTCGACGTGCGCGTAGTGGCGCTTGTCCGTCTGGTACTCGACGTGAGCGATGTTGATGGTGATGCCCCGGGCCTTCTCCTCCGGCGCCTTGTCGATCTCGTCGAACGGCGTGAAGGGATTCAGCTCGGGGTGCTTGTCGTGCAGCACCTTGGTGATGGCGGCGGTCAGCGTCGTCTTGCCGTGGTCGACGTGGCCGATCGTGCCGATGTTGACGTGCGGCTTGTTCCGCTCGAACTTCGCCTTACCCACTTGGTGGTCCTCCTCGGACTGTGTGCCAGTGCCCGGTCACCGGGGACCTGGCTGGTCCCCGTTCCCCGGACGATCCTACGGGTCGTGCTGTCTTGCGGGTTGCGACCCGCTGGGGCTCACTCGCCCCGGGTCTTCTTGATGATCTCGTCGGCAACACTACGCGGTGTCTCTGCGTAGCTGTCGAACTGCATCGAGTACACGGCGCGGCCCTGCGTCTTCGAACGCAGGTCCCCGACGTAGCCGAACATCTCGGACAGCGGCACGCGCGCCTGGATCACCTTGACCCCGGTCGCGTCCTCCATGGACACGATCATGCCGCGCCGAGAGTTGAGGTCGCCGATAACATCGCCCATGTAGTCCTCCGGGGTGCGGACCTCGACCGCCATGATCGGCTCCAGCAGAGCCGGGTCAGCCTTGCGGACTGCTTCCTTGAGGACCATCGAACCGGCGATCTTGAACGCCATCTCTGACGAGTCGACCTCGTGGTACGCCCCGTCCAGGAGCGTGGCCTTGATACCGACCAGCGGGAAGCCGGCCAGCACACCCAGCTGCATGGCCGACTGGATACCAGCGTCCACGCTCGGGATGTACTCGCGCGGGATCCGCCCGCCGGTGACCTTGTTCTCGAACTGGTAGAGCTCACCCTCGCTGATGTCGAGCGGTTCGAAGGTGACCTGCACCTTGGCGTACTGCCCCGAACCACCGGTCTGCTTCTTGTGGGTGTACTCGACCTTCTCCACCTTGCGGCGGATCGTCTCGCGGTAGGCCACCTGCGGCTTGCCGACGTTGGCCTCGACCTTGAACTCGCGGCGCATCCGGTCGACCAGCACGTCGAGCTGCAGCTCGCCCATCCCGCCGATGATGGTCTGACCGGTCTCGTCGTCCAGGCGGACCCGGAAGGTCGGGTCCTCCTCGGCCAGCTTCTGGATCGCGGTGGAGAGCTTCTCCTGGTCGCCCTTGGTCTTCGGCTCGATCGCCACGTCGATGACGGGCTCGGGGAAGGTCATGGACTCCAGGATCATCGGGGCGTTGACAGCGCACAGAGTGTCGCCGGTCTTGACGCCCTTGAGCCCGATGAACGCGTAGATGTGCCCGGCCTGGGCCTCCTCGACCGGGTTCTCCTTGTTGGCGTGCATCTGGAACATCTTCCCGATGCGTTCCTTCTTGCCCTCGGTCGCGTTCAGCACCTGCGTACCGGTCGCGGCCCTGCCGGAGTAGACCCGCACGTAGATGAGCTTGCCGAAGAACGGGTGCGCGGCGACCTTGAAGGCCAGGGCCGCGAACGGCTCGGCGGCGTCAGCCTTGCGCTCGACGCTCACCGACTCGTTCTTCACGTCGTGGCCCACCACGCTCGGGGTGTCCAGCGGGGAGGGCAGGTAGTCCACCACCGCGTCGAGCATGGGCTGCACGCCCTTGTTCTTGAAGGCCGAGCCGCACAGCACCGGGTAGGCCTCGGACGCGATGACCAGCGCCCGGATACCGGCCTTGATCTCCGCGACCGTGAGCTCTTCGCCGCCCAGGTACTTCTCCAGCAGCGCCTCGTCGGTCTCAGCCACCGCCTCCAGCAGCTCGGCCCGGTACTCGGCCGCCTGTTCGACCAGGTCGGCCGGGACCGCCTCGACCTCGTACTTCTCGCCCAGCGCGGTCTCGCCGCGCCAGACCAGAGCCCGGTTCTCGACCAGGTCGACCACGCCGACGAAGTCGCTCTCCGCCCCGATCGGCAGCTGCAGGACCAGCGGCTTGGCCTTGAGCCGGTCCTTGATGGTCTTGACGGTGAAGAAGAAGTCGGCGCCGAGCTTGTCCATCTTGTTGACGAAGCAGATGCGCGGCACGTCGTACTTGTCGGCCTGGCGCCACACCGTCTCGGACTGCGGCTCGACCCCTTCTTTGCCGTCGAACACCGCGACCGCACCGTCGAGCACCCGCAGGCTGCGCTCCACCTCGACGGTGAAGTCCACGTGCCCCGGGGTGTCGATGATGTTGATCTGGTTGTCCTTCCAGAAACAGGTCGTCGCGGCCGACGTGATGGTGATGCCGCGTTCCTGCTCCTGGGCCATCCAGTCCATCGTGGAGGCGCCGTCGTGCGTCTCGCCGACCTTGTAGTTGACCCCGGTGTAATACAGGATCCGCTCGGTGGTCGTCGTCTTGCCGGCATCGATGTGGGCCATGATGCCGATATTGCGGACCCTGGTCAGGTCCGTGAGCACGTCGAGTGCCACGAGTCTTGTCCTTGTCGCTGAGGTGTGCTTACAGGCTCCAGGTGCGGTCGGGTCACCACCGGTAGTGCGCGAAGGCCCGGTTGGACTCGGCCATCTTGTGCATGTCTTCGCGACGCTTCACCGCGGCCCCCAGGCCGTTGCTCGCGTCGAGGATCTCGTTCATCAGGCGTTCCGTCATGGTCTTCTCCCGCCGCTGCCGGGAGAAGTCGGTCAACCAGCGCAGCGCCAGGGTCATCGCCCGGACCGGACGCACCTCGACCGGCACCTGGTAGGTCGCGCCACCGACGCGGCGGGACTTGACCTCGATGGACGGACGGACGTTGTCCAGGGCCCGCTTGAGCACGGCGACCGGGTCGGAACCGCCGGTCTTCTCGCGCACACCTTCCAGGGCGCCGTAGACGATGGACTCCGCGACGGTCTTCTTGCCGTCCAGGAGCACCTTGTTGATCAGCTGGGTGACCACGGGCGACCCGTACACCGGGTCGGCGATGAGCACACGACGGGGGGCTGGTCCTTTACGCGGCATCTGCGTCAGCCCTTCTTCGCGCCGTAACGGCTACGGGCCTGCTGGCGACCCTTGACCCCTTGGGTATCCAGGGCACCACGGATGATCTTGTAGCGCACGCCGGGCAGGTCCTTCACCCGGCCGCCGCGCACCAGGACGATCGAGTGCTCCTGGAGGTTGTGGCCGACGCCCGGGATGTAGGCGGTGACCTCCACGCCGGAGGACAGCCGGACGCGGGCGACCTTGCGCAACGCCGAGTTCGGCTTCTTCGGGGTCGTCGTGTACACACGGGTGCACACGCCGCGCCGCTGGGGCGAACCCTTGAGCGCCGGCGTCTTCGACTTGTTCTTCTTCGCCTGCCGACCCTTGCGGACCAGCTGCTGGATGGTAGGCACTACGTCTCCGTACTCGTCGGTCACTGCTCTGGTCGACCGGCGCCCGTCACCTTGGACGGCCGGCAGGTGTGCGGATCGCCGTGCCGTCCGGCTACCCCGCGGGTCTGTCGTCCCGCCTTCCGCGACCCCCGCGCTCGGGTGTGTCGTCCCACCTCGGCACGGCGCAGGACTAGGTCCTGTCCGCCGTATTGAGGTGGGTCCAACCACCCGTGCTGCCCCGGCCCGCAGGTCTAGACCTGAACGTCGGCTGCACGCACGCACAAGGGGCCCGACGACGCGGGCACGGAACGTCACCCTACCGGCCACCCCCACACCCGTCAAAACGACGACGCCCGAACAACCTGTCCGCTGGCTGCCGTGACCGTCCTGGGGGCAGAGGCCGCGCTCGACGGCGCCGGACCGACCTGTCACGTCGTCCTCACACGTCGTCCACGGTCCTCGTCTACCGCGCGAAGTACGGTGGCACCATGATCTGGACCAGGACAACCCCGGTGGCGTGCGGCCTCGGACTCATGCTGGTCGTGGTCGGCTGCACGTCCGACCCCGACGACCACCCCGTGCCCTGCACCAGCCCCTGCACCCCCAGCACCGGGGTGCTCGGTTTCCCCGAGGGCGAGGTCCCGCCGGTGCCGCTGTTCACCCTGCCGGACCTGTCGTTGCTGAGCGCCCAGGACGACGCCTTCACCATCCGGTTCGCCGATATCGCCGACAAGTACCCCGGGCTGACCGTCTCGCCGGCCGCCTGCGACGACGACGGCACCCGGATCACCTCCGACGGTGCGATCCTCGCCTACGGCGACGGCAGCACCAGCTACACCGGTCCCGACGGCACCACGGTCGTCAACTACGGCGACGGTTCGGGCACGTACCAGGGCCCGGACGGCACCGCGATCGTCAACCACGGCAACGGCTCGGGCACGTACCACGGGGCGGACGGCACCGCGGTCGTCAACGACGGAGGCGGCACGGGCTCGTACTCCAGCCCCGACGGCACCGAGCTGAAGATCTACGGCAACGGCGCCGGCTGGTACAGAGGCCCGGACGGCACCGAGATCACCAACTATGGCGACGGTTCCGGTACCTACCAGGGCGCGGACGGCACCGAGATCGTCAACCACGGCGACGGCACCGGGTCGTACCGCGGTCCGGACGGCACCGCGATCGTCAACGACGGCGCCGGGACCGCCACCGTCACCGACTCGCGCGGCACCCGGAAGGTCCCAGCCGATCCGCTGCCGGGCGTCCCGCCGCTGGGGCAGTTCCCGCCGCTGGAGGCACTGACCCCGCAGGAGTCGTGCGGGGTGTCGATCACGGTGGACGCCGGTCTGCTGTTCGACTTCGGCGACCACCGGCTGCGCCCCGAAGCCCAGCCGGTGATCGCGACCGTGGCCCAGGCGCTGCGGGACAATGCCGTCCCGGTGGCGACGGTGGAGGGTCATACCGACGCGGTCGGCGGCGACGACCTCAACCAGAGGCTGTCGGAGAACCGGGCCAGCACGGTGGCCGACGCGCTGCGCTCAGCGGGAGTGACGACGGACCTGGACGTGAGGGGCTACGGCAAGACCCGCCCGGTGGCTCCCGACACCAACCCCGACGGCTCGGACAACCCGGCCGGACGCCAGCTCAACCGCCGGGTCGAGATCTTCGTCCGGGCGTTCTGACCCGGTCCGACGGTGCCGAGAACACGTCGTACGGGTGAACCGTGTGGCTCTGGAGCTGGGGCAGGTGCGAGGCTGTTCGCGTGGTGATCCCCGACGACCTGCCGCGGTCGCCCACGGGACGGGTTCCGCAGTGGGTGATCGACGAGGCGTCCGGACGCATCCCCGATGCCGGTCCGTGGCGCGGCGACGAGCCGACGGTCGCACCGACCCGACCGCGGCGCCAGTGGCTGGCCTGGGCTGTCGTGGTCACCTTCCTGGGAGTGGCGGTCGCGCTCCACTGGTCCGGGAGCCCGTGGGCGACGACCAGCCCGACCGCCGACGTAGTGGCCCTGGCCGACGAGGCCACCATGACCGACACCGGCAAGAAAATGTTCTTCGGCAACGACCCGCGGCTGCTCGACGCCGACGACTTCCCCGGCCAGTGCCCGCCGCACGCGGCAGGCTGCTACGACCCCGCCGTCGGGTCGATCGTCGTCTACCAACCCGCGGACGAGCGTCTCCACGGCTGGGTGGTCACCGCCGCCACGCACGAGATGCTGCACGCCGCCTACGACTCGCTGAGCCCGTCCGACCGTGACGCTGTCGCGGCGCTGCTGGCCGCGACCGTCGCCACGCTCAGCCCCGACGACCCCACCCTGGCCCAGATCGACGCCTCGGTCGGCGACCGCGAGCAGATCCGCACCACCGAGCAGTTCGCCTATATCGGCACCCAGGTGACCCAGGTCGACCCGCGCCTGGAGGACGTCTACGCCCGTTTCCTGGACGACCGGCAGGTCGTCGTCGACGCCTACACCACCACCACGACCCTGCTGTCGGACATGGCCATCCAGCTGATCGCCCAGCAGCAGATCCTCGTCTACATGGAGGCCGAGGGCTCCGCGGCCGATATCGCCGCGCAGCGCACCGTCGTGGACTCCCTGTCCGCCGACGTCACCCTGCTCCGAGACCAGCTCGCAGTCGCAGGCTGATCCGACACCATCCCGCCCTGACCAGGCAGGATGCTAGGAATCGTCCCCACTGTCCTGGTCCCCACTGTCCTGCTGCGGGGTTGACGTGCCAGACGGTTGTGACACCTCTGGGTCCGCAGTCGGGTCCGTGGTCGGGTCCGTGGTCGGGTGCTGGGTCAAGCACAGTCCGACGGCTATCTCGACCTTGGCCGCAGCGGTGACGACAGAGACGTCTTTGATACTCGACACGGACGCCCCGTCAGGATGCTTCTCGGCGTAGTCCGCGATGACGTCGATATCGTCTTGGATGATATCGGGAGCGCCGTCTTTCACCTCTGCCGCCCATTCCTGGGCCGCGAGACCGTCCTCAAGGCTGGTGACTCGGCTGCACCACTCCTCGCTGACCTCGGTGTTCGACAGCTCTTGAATGTCGTCGACGGCGTCCCGCACCTCGTCGACGGCGTTTCGCACATCGTTGACGGCGCCGCAGCCGGTGAGAGTGCCGAGGGCGAGGACGAAGGTCGCCGCGACGGCGACAGTGGTGCGTTGCGATCTCATGGTCATCTCCTGGTGTCTGGTTCCACGGCCGACAGGCTCGGACCTGCCTGGTCCACGGTCTTGAACCCCTCGACCCGACAACGATAGGCAACCGTCAGCGGGCAGGACAGCAACCTGATGTACTGATCTCGAAACATCGGTAACAAAACCTGTACACGTCGGGGGCGGCGGAGCCGCCGACGACGACGGGGCCTTGGCCTCCCGGCGCCGACACGGTGCTAGACGGTCGAGCTACTGGGAGGGCACCCGGCAGAGGACCTCACCGTGCAGCGCGGAGAACCAGCCGTCCTCGGCCTCGGCCCATCGGCACCAACCAGCGCTGATGCGCCGCAGGTCGGCGCTGGTGGCATGACGGTCGTCGACCAGCTGGCGGGCCAGCGACGAGTCCACGACCCGGTCGGCCCAGGTCCCGCCCCACCAGGACCGCTCCTCGGGGGTTGCGAAGCACCAGGTCGACGTGGTTGCTGTGACGTCGGCGAACCCCGCGGCCCGGGCCCAGGACAGCAGCCGTCGCCCAGCGTCAGGTTCACCACCGTTGGCCCGGGCGACCGTCCAGTACAGCCGCAGCCACTCGTCCAGCTCGGGCAGCATCGGCCACCACACGAAACCGGCATAGTCGCCGTCCCGCGCGGCGACCAGCCCACCGGGCCGGGTGACGCGACCCATCTCCCGCAGCGCCGCCACCGGATCGGCCACGTGCTGCAGCACCTGGTGGGCATGGGCCACGTCGAAGGTGTCGGCGGCGAAGGTGAGCGCCTGGACGTCTTCGACGGCCAGCCCGACGTTGTCCAGCCCCACGGTCCCGTCCCGGGTCAGCGCCAGCTCGGCCGTCCCGACCTCGGTCGCCGTCACCCGTGCCACCAGCCGAGCCAGGTCCGCAGTGAGGGTCCCCGGCCCCGCCCCGACGTCGAGCAGCCGATCGCTGCGGTGCAGGTGCGGCACCAGGTACGCAGCCGAGTTATGGGCCGTCCGCCATCGGTGGGACCGCAGCACCGACTCGTGGTGCCCGTGCGTGTAGACCTGCATCCGTCCTCCCGTCCTCACCAGTCTCCTGCTCAACAGTCATCTCGTTGATTGAACCATCCAGTAGTCGCCCGCGTCTTCGGCCAGTCTCAGCAGCCGTGAAAGCGGCAGGCCGCACCCCGACGGCGGATCGCCGACCTCATGATCGCCGCCACCGCCGCCGTGCACGGACTCCCTCTACACCACCAACCCCGACGACTTCGCCGGACTCGAGTCCTTGGTCACAGTCGTACCCGTACCTCGTCCCGCGACCGTGGCAGGACACTAGGAGCCGTCCCTCACTGTCCCGTCCGGAGAATGACCGTGCCCATTGTTTTCGTCGCCTTCAGATCAGTATTCGACGACGACGACAGTCCAGCCTTCGGGCACAGAAACTCCTGCGGACGCAAGACCGGCGACGGTGGTGCTGTACTCTGCGCCACCGCTACCGAGCACAGCGATCTTGATGCTCTTACCGCCGTCGTAGGTACCGTAGTACACCCAGGTCGTCCCGACGGTGGCGGCTTGGTCCTCCTGCGCACCAAGCTGGGCGAGCGCGTCGCCGTAGAACGTGGTCAGCACGTCGAAGGAGTCGGATGCCATCAACAGCATCTCCCCTGGCAGGGACATCGCCACTGTCGCCCCTGACGGCTTCAGCAAGGACTTGACGTCGGCAGGCTTGGCGTCGGCAGGCTTGGCGTCCGACGGCTCCGCCGACGGTACCGGTTCGTCGGGCGACGACCCGGAAGCTGACGACGGCTCGGAAACGGTCACCGCAGTGGTCTCGGGAGCCTTGGCCCCGTCGCCCAGGGATACCCCGCAGCCGGTCAGCGCACTCATCACTGCTGCTGCGAGCACCGCAGCCATGGTCCTCTTCATCGTCGTCTCTGTCCCAGCACGTTGTGATCAACTCGGTCGATGACCCAGATTCTACGAACCAGGACCGCCCCCACGGACCAGACAGCTGTCTCAATCCGGCGACATGACGTCTCGGATCTGCGACATCCGCAAGGCCCTTGTCGATGCATGCGCCAGACGGGGCCGCACCGTCGCCGGTGCGGCCCCGCCCGTGAGGACGTCAGCGGAAATCGCCGAAGTCGATATCGTCCAGCGGGATCGCCTCGCCGGTGCCCAGGCCCAGGGTCGGGAAGTCGATCTCGTCGTAGCCGAAGGTCGGGTACAGCTCGGCCTTGGCCTCCTCGGTGGGTTCGACCTCGATGTCGCGGTAGCGGGACAGGCCCGTACCGGCCGGGATGAGCTTACCGAGGATGACGTTCTCCTTCAGGCCCAGCAGCGGGTCGGACCGCGACGACATGGCCGCCTCGGTCAGCACCTTGGTGGTCTCCTGGAACGAGGCCGCGGACAGCCACGAGTCGGTGGCCAGCGACGCCTTGGTGATGCCCATCAGCTCGGGACGTCCCGAGGCCGGCTGGCTGCCCTCGGCCACCGCCCGCCGGTTGGTGTCCTCGAACCGGCCGCGTTCGGCCAGCTCGCCGGGCAGCAGGTCGGTCTCGCCGGAGTCCAGCACCGTCACCCGGCGCAGCATCTGCCGGACGATGACCTCGATGTGCTTGTCGTGGATGTCCACACCCTGGGAGCGGTAGACCTCCTGGACCTCGTCCACCAGGTGCTTCTGGGTGGCCCGGGGGCCGAGGATGCGCAGCACCTTCTTCGGGTCCACCGCGCCCTGCACCAGCTGGGTGCCGACGGCGACGTGCTGCCCGTCCTCCACCAGCAGGCGGGAGCGCTTGGTGATCGGGTAGGCGATCTCCTCGGACCCGTCGTCCGGAGCCAGCACGATCCTCCGGCTGCGGTCGAGCTCTTCGATGGTGACCCGGCCGGAGAACTCCGCGATAGGCGCCTCACCCTTGGGGGTACGGGCCTCGAAGAGCTCCTGGACACGCGGCAGACCCTGCGTGATGTCCTCCGCCGAGGCGACACCACCGGTGTGGAAGGTCCGCATCGTCAGCTGGGTACCGGGCTCACCGATGGACTGGGCGGCGATGATGCCGACGGCCTCGCCGATGTCCACCAGCTTGCCGGTGGCCAGCGACCGGCCGTAGCACTTGGCGCAGGTGCCCACCCGGGACTCGCAGGTCAGCACCGAACGCACCTTGAGCTCGGTGACGCCGGACTCGATCAGCCGGTCCAGCAGCACGTCGCCGACATCGTCCCCGGCCCGGCCGATGACCTCGCCGTCTATCGCCACGTCCTCGGCCAGGGTGCGGGAGAACACGCTGGTCGGGACCTTGTCACCCCGACGCAGCAGGCCGGTGGAGTCCGGCACCGCGATAGTGGTGGTCAGGCCGCGCTCGGTACCGCAGTCCTCCTCGCGCACGATGACGTCCTGCGAGACGTCCACCAGACGCCGGGTGAGGTACCCGGAGTCGGCGGTGCGCAGAGCGGTGTCAGCCAGACCCTTGCGGGCGCCGTGCGTGGCGATGAAGTACTCCAGGACCGACAGGCCCTCGCGGTAGTTGGACTTGATCGGGCGGGGCATGATCTCGCCCTTGGGGTTGGCCACCAGGCCACGCATCCCGGCGATCTGCCGCACCTGCATCCAGTTACCACGGGCACCCGAGCCGACCATGCGCAGCAGCGCGTTGCGGGCCGGGAAGTTGTCCTGCATCTCCTTGGCGACCGCGTCGGTGGCGCGGGTCCAGATCTCGATGAGGTTCTGACGCCGCTCGTCGTTGGTGATCAGACCCATGTCGTACTGGTCCTGCACCTTGGCGGCCTCGGCCTCGTGCTTCTCCAGGATCCCGGCCTTGGCGGCGGGGGTGGCGACGTCGGAGATCGCGATGGTCACGCCGGACCTGGTCGACCAGCGGAAACCGGCCTCCTTCAGGGCGTCCAGCGACGCGGCGACCTCGACCTTCGGATAGCGCTCGGCCAGGTCGTTGACGATCGCCGACAGCCGCTTCTTGTCGACCACACCGTTCTCGTACGGGTAGTCCACCGGCAGCAGCTCGTTGAACAGGGCCCGGCCCAGCGTGGTCTCGTAGAGCACCGGCTGCCCGGGGGCCCAGCCCTCGGGCGCGTCGGTCTCGGCGAAGACCAGGTCGTCCATGCGGATCTTCACGCTCGCACCCAGGTGCAGCTCACCAGCGTCGAAGGCCATGATCGCCTCGGCCACCGAGCTGAAGGCCCGACCCTCGCCCGCCGCACCCTCCAGGTAGGACGTCAGGTGGTACAGCCCGATGATCATGTCCTGGGTGGGCATGGTCACCGGACGACCGTCCGACGGTTTGAGGATGTTGTTGCTCGACAGCATCAAGATCCGCGCCTCGGCCTGCGCCTCGGCCGACAGCGGCAGGTGCACGGCCATCTGGTCGCCGTCGAAGTCGGCGTTGAACGCACCGCACACCAGCGGGTGCAGGTGGATGGCCTTGCCCTCGACCAGCTGCGGCTCGAAGGCCTGGATACCCAGACGGTGCAGCGTGGGCGCGCGGTTGAGCAGCACCGGGTGCTCGGCGATGACCTCTTCGAGCACGTCCCACACCACCGGGCGGGCCCGTTCGACCATCCGCTTGGCGGACTTGATGTTCTGGGCGTGGCCCAGGTCCACCAGCCGCTTCATGACGAACGGCTTGAACAGCTCCAGGGCCATCTGCTTGGGCAGGCCGCACTGGTGCAGCTTGAGCTGCGGGCCGACGACGATGACGGACCGACCCGAGTAGTCCACCCGCTTGCCCAGCAGGTTCTGGCGGAACCGGCCCTGCTTGCCCTTGAGCATGTCGGAGATCGACTTCAGCGGACGGTTGCCCGGTCCGGTGACCGGACGGCCGCGCCGACCGTTGTCGAACAGCGAGTCCACGGCCTCCTGGAGCATCCGCTTCTCGTTGTTGACGATCATCTCCGGAGCACCCAGGTCCAGCAGCCGCTTGAGACGGTTGTTCCGGTTGATGACGCGCCGGTACAGGTCGTTCAGGTCCGAGGTGGCGAACCGGCCACCGTCGAGCTGGACCATGGGGCGCAGGTCCGGCGGGATCACCGGGACCGCGTCGAGCACCATACCCGTCGGGGCGTTGTTCGTGGTGAGGAAGGCGTTGACGACCTTGAGCCGCTTGAGGGCCCGGGTCTTGCGCTGGCCCTTGCCGGTGCGGATGGTCTCGCGCAGCGACTCGGCCTCGGCCTCCAGGTCGAAGGACTCCAGCCGCTTCTGGATCGCCGCGGCACCCATCGAACCGGCGAAGTAGTTGCCGTAGCGGTCCTGCATGGCCCGGTACAGCGGCTCGTCACCCTCCAGGTCGGAGACCTTCAGGTTCTTGAACCGGTCCCAGACCTGGTCCAGACGTTCGATCTCGGCATCGGCCCGCTTGCGCAGCTGGGCCATCTCGCGCTCGGCGGAGTCGCGCACCTTGCGGCGGGCGTCCGCCTTGGCGCCCTCGGCCTCCAGCGCGGCCAGGTCGGACTCCAGCTTCAGGGCCCGGGTGTTGATGTCGTTGTCGCGCCGGGACTCGATCTCCTTGCGCTCGACGTCGATCTCGGCCTGGAGGTTCGGCAGATCCTCGGTCCGGCCCTCGGTGTCGACCCAGGTGATCATGTAGGCCGCGAAGTAGATGACCTTCTCAAGGTCTTTCGGGGCCAGGTCCAGCAGGTAGCCCAGCCGCGAGGGCACACCCTTGAAGAACCAGATGTGCGTCACCGGGGTGGCCAGCTCGATGTGGCCCATCCGTTCGCGACGCACCTTGGAGCGGGTGACCTCCACACCGCACCGTTCGCAGACGATGCCCTTGAAGCGGACCCGCTTGTACTTGCCGCAGTAGCACTCCCAGTCCCGGGTGGGACCGAAGATCTTCTCGCAGAACAGCCCGTCCTTCTCCGGCTTCAGGGTCCGGTAGTTGATGGTCTCGGGCTTCTTCACCTCGCCGTGCGACCAGGCGCGGATATCGTCCGCCGTGGCCAGGCCGATACGGAGCTGGTCGAACGCGTTGACGTCGAGCAAAGCTGCCTACTTCCCTAGATAGTTCAGTCCAGTTGGTTCAGATAGTCCGGGTTCAGATCTCGTCGATGCTGGAGGCGTTGGGCCGCCGGGACAAGTCGATGCCCAGCTCTTCTGCGGCGCGGTAGACCTCGTCGTCGTTCTCCTTCATGTCGATGGTCTCGCCGTCGGCGGACAGCACCTCGACGTTCAGGCAGAGCGACTGCATCTCCTTGAGCAGCACCTTGAACGACTCCGGGATACCCGAGTCGGGGATGTTCTCGCCCTTGACGATCGCCTCGTAGACCTTCACCCGGCCGGGGACGTCGTCGGACTTGATGGTGAGCAGCTCCTGGAGGGTGTAGGCGGCGCCGTAGGCCTCCAGGGCCCAGACCTCCATCTCGCCGAACCGCTGCCCGCCGAACTGGGCCTTACCGCCCAGCGGCTGCTGGGTGATCATCGAGTACGGACCGGTGGACCGGGCGTGGATCTTGTCGTCGACCAGGTGGTGCAGCTTGAGGATGTACATGTAGCCGACGGCCACCGGGTCGGGGAACGGCTCGCCGGAACGGCCGTCGAACAGCTGCACCTTGCCGTCGGGACCGACCATGCGGTCGCCGTCCCGGTTCGGCAGGGTCGAGCGCAGCAGCCCGTTGAGGGTCTCCTCCGGCACACCGTCGAACACCGGCGTGGCCACCGCGGTGCCCGCCGTCGAGACCGTCGCCCCGGCCGGGACCTCGGACTTCCAGGCCGTGTCGTCGGACGTGTCCAGGTCCAGGTCCCAGCCCTGCTTGGCCACCCAGCCCAGGTGGACCTCCAGCACCTGGCCGACGTTCATCCGGCCCGGCACACCCATCGGGTTGAGGATGATGTCGACCGGGGTGCCGTCGGGCAGGAACGGCATGTCCTCCTCGGGCAGGACCACCGAGATGACGCCCTTGTTCCCGTGCCGACCAGCCAGCTTGTCGCCCTGGGTGATCTTGCGGCGCTGGGCGATGTACACCCGGACCAGCTGGTTGACCCCGGCGGGCAGCTCGTCACCCTCGTCACGGTTGAACTCGCGCACACCGATGACCGTGCCGGACTCCCCGTGCGGCACCTTCAACGAGGTGTCCCGCACCTCGCGGGCTTTTTCGCCGAAGATGGCCCGCAGCAGGCGCTCCTCCGGTGTCAGCTCGGTCTCGCCCTTGGGGGTCACCTTGCCGACCAGGACGTCACCGGCGGCGACCTCCGCACCGATCCGCACGATGCCTCGCTCGTCCAGGTCGGCCAGGACCTCTTCGGAGACGTTCGGGATGTCCCGGGTGATCTCCTCTGGGCCCAGCTTGGTGTCCCGGGCGTCGACCTCGTGCTCCTCGATGTGGATCGAGGACAGGACGTCCTCGGAGACCAGCCGCTGGGACAGGATGATCGCGTCCTCGTAGTTGTGCCCTTCCCAGGACATGAACGCGACCAGCAGGTTGCGGCCCAGCGCCAGCTCGCCGCCGTCGGTGGCCGGACCGTCGGCCAGCACCGTGCCGGTCTCGACCCGCTCCCCCCCGGCGACCAGGACCCGCTGGTTGTAGCACGTGCCCTGGTTGGAGCGACGGAACTTCGCGATCGGGTAGTTGATGTAGGTGCCGTCGTCGTTGGCCACCACCACCAGGTCGGCGGAGACCTCGGTGACCACGCCGCCCTTGCGCGCCACCACCACGTCACCGGCGTCAGTGGCCGCCCGCCACTCCATGCCGGTGCCGACCAGCGGCGTCTCGGAGCGCAGCAGCGGCACGGCCTGGCGCTGCATGTTCGCGCCCATCAGCGCCCGGTTGGCGTCGTCGTGCTCCAGGAACGGGATCAGGGCGGTACCGACCGACACCATCTGGCGGGGCGAGACGTCCATGTAGTCCACGGCGCTCGAGGCCACCAGGTCCGGCTCGCCGCCGCGGGTCCGCACCAGCACCCGGTCCTCGACGAAGGTACCGTCGGCCTCCAGCTCGGCGTTGGCCTGGGCGATGATGTGCCGGTCCTCGTCGTCGGCGGTGAGGTAGTCCACCTCGTTGCTGACCTTGCCGCCGGACACCTTGCGGTACGGGGTCTCGACGAAACCGAACGGGTTGATCCGCCCATAGGTCGCCAGCGAGCCGATGAGGCCGATGTTCGGACCTTCTGGGGTCTCGATCGGGCACATCCGGCCGTAGTGCGACGGGTGCACGTCGCGGACCTCCATGCCCGCCCGGTCCCGGGACAGACCGCCCGGGCCCAGCGCGGACAGGCGCCGCTTGTGCGTCAGGCCCGCCAGCGGGTTGTTCTGGTCCATGAACTGGCTGAGCTGGGACGTCCCGAAGAACTCCTTGATGCTCGCCACCACCGGGCGGATGTTGATCAGGGTCTGCGGCGTGATGGCCTCGACGTCCTGGGTGGTCATCCGGTCGCGCACCACGCGCTCCATCCGGGACAGGCCCGTGCGGACCTGGTTCTGGATCAGCTCGCCGACCGCCCGGATACGACGGTTGCCGAAGTGGTCGATATCGTCGGTCTCGATCCGCAGCTCGACCGGCTCGCCGTTGCGCACCCCGGTCAGCGGGGCCTCGGCGTGCAGCGCGCACAGGTACTTCATCGTGGCGACGACGTCCTCGACCGTCAGGGCCGAGTCGGTCAGCGGGGCGTCGCGGCCCAGCTTCTTGTTGATCTTGTACCGGCCGACCTTCGCCAGGTCGTAGCGCTTGGTGTTGAAGTAGAAGTTGTCCAGCAGCGCCCGCCCGGCCTCGACCGTCGGCGGTTCGCCCGGGCGGATCTTGCGGTACAGGTCGAGCAGGGCCTCGTCCTGGGTGTTGACGTGGTCCTTCTCCAGGGTGTCCAGCAGGGCCGGGAACTGGGCGAACTCCTCGCGGATCTCCGCCTCGGACAGGCCCAGGGCCTTGAGCAGCACCGTGGCGTTCTGCTTGCGCTTGCGGTCGACGCGCACACCGACGTTGTCGCGCTTGTCGATCTCGAACTCCAGCCAGGCACCCCGGCTGGGGATGATCCGCGCGGTCAGCACGTCCTTGTCCGAGGTCTTGTCGGCGGTGCGCTCGAAGTACACGCCCGGCGAGCGGACCAGCTGGGACACCACCACCCGCTCGGTACCGTTGATGATGAACGTGCCCCGGTTGGTCATGATCGGGAAGTCGCCCATGAAGACCGTCTGCGACTTGATCTCGCCGGTCGTGTAGTTGACGAACTCGGCGGTGACGAACAGCGGCTGGGAGTAGGTGAAGTCCTTCTCCTTGCACTCCTCCGCGGTGTACTTCGGCTCCTCGAAGCGGTGGTCGCGGAAGGACAGCGACATCGTGTTGCCGAAGTCCTCGATCGGGGAGATCTCTTCGAAGATCTCCTCCAGCCCGGCGGTGGTCGGGACGTCGTCACGACCGACCTCGACCGCCTGGGCCACCCGCGCCCGCCAGCGCTCGTTGCCGAGCAGCCAGTCGAAGGAGTCGGTCTGCAGGCCCAGCAGATCGGGGACCTCGAGCGGCTCGGCGATCCGAGCGAACGAGGTGCGGGGGTTGGTGCGGGTGACGACGGCGGCAGGCGTTGGTGCAGAAGGGATGCGCGAGGCAGCCAAGAGGGGTCCTTCCCTGCGGATCTGTGCTGATCAGTGTGCACGCAGCACCGCTGGCTGGGCGCGACCCCCCGGCCTTGGAGCACACCAGACGTCGGCGCACGTACGACGACCAGCAGGCTCGGGTTATACGGGATCACGGGCACAGGCAAGCGCTAAGCGTGAGCATAGTCCGACTGGCGCACAAAGTCCACCGACGGCCGCGCGAGCCCTGCGCCGCACGGTCCACCGTCCCGGCAGCGCGGACGTTCCGTCTCGCCGACCTCGTCGTCGAGCCCCCATGGTGGCACAGCCGGGGTCCCGAAGAACAGACGCCTGGCCCGACAGTCAGCCGACCGGACGAGTGGGGCTGTCCTCACCTGGGGCCCGGGTCAGATGCCGAAGGCCCGGCTCCCTGGGGAGCCGGGCCTTCGAGTGCTGGTCAGAGCGTCACTTGAGGGTGACGGTGGCGCCAGCGCCTTCCAGGGCGGCCTTGGCCTTGTCGGCGGCCTCCTTGTTGACGCCCTCCAGGACGGGCTTGGGGGCGCCGTCGACGAGGTCCTTGGCCTCCTTCAGGCCGAGGCTCGTCAGGGCGCGGACCTCCTTGATGACCTGGATCTTCTTGTCGCCAGCGGCTTCCAGGACGACGTCGAAGGAGTCCTTCTCCTCCTCGGCCGGGGCGTCCGCGGCACCGCCGCCAGCGGCCGGTCCGGCGACGGCGACCGGGGCAGCGGCCTTGACGTCGAACTTCTCCTCGAACGCCTTGACGAACTCGGAGAGCTCGATGAGGGTCAGGGCTTCGAACTGCTCGAGCAGCTCCGCGGTGGACAGCTTCGCCATGATGGTTCCTTCCGGTGGGTGGTACTACGTCGTGGGTGCGGCGGTCAGGCCGCTTCCTGCTCGCGCCGCTCCCGCAGCGCGTCGACGACCCGGACGGCCTGGGCCGCGGGCGCCGTGAACATGTACGCCGCCTGGTACAGCTTCGCGGTGAGGGCACCGGCCGTCTTGGCCAGCAGGACCTCACGCGACTCCAGGTCGGCGAGCTTGGCGACCTCCGCGGCGGTCAGGGGGCGGCCGTCGAGCACACCACCCTTGACGACCAGCGCGGGGTGAGCCTTGGCGAAGTCACGCAGACCCTTCGCGACCGCGACCGGGTCACCGGTGACGAAGGCGATGGCCGACGGACCCTTGAGGTCGTCGACCATCGTCTCGTAACCAGCACCGGCCTCACGGGCAGCGCGGGCGGTCAGCGTGTTCTTCACCACGGCGTACTGCGCGTCAGCACCGAGCGACCGCCGCAGCTCCTTGAGCTGTTCGACGGTCAGCCCGCGGTACTCGGTCAGCACCGCAGCCGACGAACCACGGAAACGTTCCGTCAGCGCGACGACCGTGGCGGCCTTGTCCGACCTCGCCATGGCATTCCTCTCAGTGGGACAGTTCTCACGTACCAGGCCCACCGGTCCCCCACATGACAAGAGCCCCGCGCAGGCGCGGGGCTCAGACCCGTCCAGCCGGACGGACAACCTCTCACCTACGCTGGTCTCCTGCTGGAAGGACTTCGGACGGCTCCGCACCCGCCACCTGTGGTGGACGAGCCCGGCACCGACGACCGGCGGTCTTGGGCGCGAGCAGTCTACACGGCCCACACCCATCCCCCAACCTGGCCGCGAGGCGGCAGAAGGAGAACGATGGCGCAGAAGGAGAACGATGGCACGGAGTCCTGACGAACTCGACAGCATCCGCCCGGTGAACCCCGAGATACCCGCGGACGCAGGCACAACTGCTGGCCCGGCAGCACGCCTGTCAACTCCGAGAACTGCGCGCCTCGATGGACCTGTCCCAGCTGGCACAGCACATGCGCGTCGGCCATAACGGGTCTCCCAGATCGAGTCCGGCGACCCGGTTCAGACACCTCGCACCGGTCCGTCCAAGCCCTCAGCGGAACGCTCAGCGTTGAAGTCACCATCGGCGACCGCCGCTGCCCAGTCGATTAATATCAGTCGAGCGATTAATCTAAGTCGAGAAAAGAGGAACTCCCACGAAGTGTCATCCATCGACAGCCTGCCCTGGGCGTCGACGTTGATGAGCCCGCCGGTTTGCCCCGTTCTGCAAGCGGGCCAGGGCCCGACGGGTTAAAAGAACATTCGGGTGCCCGTCAGGTAGCACTCTTGTCTGCACCACGAGCACCTCTTCCAACTCCTGGGCAGCCCGAGCAGGATCAGCGACCTCACCACTCCACCGAGCCAGTTCATATCGCGTGTCCAATGTTTTCGGGTGATCGGGTCCCAGCATCGCATGCCGTGCGTCCAGCACACCCTCCAACTCACACACCGCACCGGCCGCATCGCCTGATTCACCACGCCATCGTCCTAGTTGGTGCCGCGTGTCTAGAACATCGGGATTCACTTTGCCAAGTATGAGCGTCTGGGCATACAAGACCTCAGCCAGTTCACGCACCGCGTACGCCGGGTCACCGGCCTCACCACGCGACCGAGCCAACAGGAACCGAGTTGACAGAGTCCGTTGGTCGCTCCCGCCGTACATGCCAATGCGGACGGGCAAGGTTTCCTCCAGTTCGCGCACCGCCCGCGCCGGGTCACCAGCCTCGCCACGCCACCGAGCCAACAGGATCCTTGTGCCGACGACATCGGGGTGACCTGGCTTGAGAACCTGCTCTCGAACGCGCAGGACATCCTCCAACTCATGCACTGCCCGAGCAGGATCGCCGGCCACGCCTCGACAGACGGCCAACTGATTCTTTGAGTTCAGCGTACTCGGATCTTCTGGACCGAGAACAGCTATCTTGATAGCGACCAGGTCCTTCAATTCTCTTACGGCTCCTTCAAAATTTCCCGCCCGCCTACGAAAAACAGCAAGATTGTGCCGCGACTGCAAGACTGCGACATGCTCCGGCCCGAGAGACTCACGCTCAGCATCGAGCACTTTTTCCAGTTCGACTACCGCGCCTTTAAAGTCACCGGACCTTCCTCGCCACCGGGCAAGCTGACTGCGCGCTTTCAGTGTCTCCTCATGATCGGGCGCGAGCACTCCTTGCTCGTCGGCAACCAATCTGGACAACTCGACGACCGCAGAGTCGATGTCTCCGATGGCGCCCTTCCTTATAGCAAGATCGTATCGGATCCGAAACGTATCGATATGACGATCGCCGAACTCTAAACGAATATCGGCAAGAACCTTTTCCCCGTAGACCATCCCTTCTCGATAGTTCCCGGCACCAGCGAACGAGACGCCGACGCGACGGAGCGCAGGATGGGCGCCATTCTGGAAGAACGCTCCGCTGTCCTCCGAATACATATGCTCAATAATTGAGCGAAGTTGCGCACCGACGGCTAAGTCAAGGTCTTTAGAAGGCCATGCTTCCATGGCAGCGCCTGCCATAGTGGTAATGCAAATGCGTTGATCGTCGGGAGCGATGTCGTGAACTGCCCGCTGAGCGAGAGCATGGATCGCAATAGAACCCCAAAGATCTGGACCCATCCTAATCAGGGCGACACGCTCCAGGACGCGCAACGCTGCGTCTGCCTCGTCCGAAGAGACCATCGTCTCGGTGCCCGGGTCAAGGGCTCGGGCCAGGTGGCGACGGACGGCCTCGGTGGTGAACAAGCAGCGCGGGGTCATAGTGGGGTGGACAACCGACAGGAGACCAGCCGTCGCGGTGGCGTGCGGTGAGTGCAGGGAGGCGCGGTCGAGAGCGATCGACCAGGTGGCAGCGACGGTCTTGCGGTCGTAGGCCAGGTCTTGTTGGGCGAACAGGTCTTCGAGGGTGCGGGTACGGTCGTTGAAGCGAGCCAGGTAGGTGACCGTAGTCTTCCCTTCGTCAATGATGACCGCAGTGGCCTGGTTGAGCGCGACCGGGTGCCTGCCCAGGGCCTCGACCAGTGCCGGAGCACCGTCGAGATAGCCAGGACCCAGGCGGACGGCGTGCGGGATCAGACGTTGGTGAACGTAAGACAGGGCCTCGGCGGACTTGTAGACGCCCAGTTCGATCACGTCCCGGGGGTCGTAGAACGTCAGGTATCCCACGTCGCTGCGCCGGGTCGTGACCAAGACCTTGCCTGACCCGGACGGCCACCATGTGCCCAGCGACTCAGGTTCGACGTCGAGGTCGTCCATCACCACCAGCCATGAGGTGTCGGTGGAGTGCAACCAACCTCGGAACGCCTCGGCTTGGGCTTCGGCGTTGGTCTCGGCTGGCCGCACTCCAGGCTGGTCGGCAGCGATCTCAACAGCACGCTTCTGGAAGGCGGTGGCGTAGGCGGTGATGATGCCGTCGACACTCGACGCCTCCACCCAGACCCGCACCGACGACGACGATGAGGCGAAGCATTCGCGGGCCAACTGCGACTTGCCCACCCCGCCGTCGCCGTGGAGCACTACCGTGCTCGTACCGGCCCACAGCTGGTCGATCTGCTCTCGATAACTAGTCCGCGGCTGGAAGGCGGGCGGTCGCATCGGTGGGCGACCGACCTCGACTGGTCGGCTGGCGGGAGGCGGAGGCACGGACTGCTGGATGACGACCGGTTCGGCTACCTCGACCTTGAGCGTTCCAGACGGCTTCGACCTTCCGTTGCGCAACGACAGCAAGGCCAACGGGATGGCGGCCACCCCCAGCGGTGTCCCCGCCCACAACGCCACTGTGGTTTTCATGCTCACTGGACACAGGGCCCAGGCCACGAGAGCACCCGCGACCAGCAGACCCCACACAGCCCAAGGCACCCATCGGCGCCATCTCCCGGCGGCATCCATAGGTTCACCCTACCGAGTGAGACACTCGTGGGGCAGGGCGAATGTGACTCTGTCTGCCGTCCCGAAGACCCGTCTGCCTGCTCAACCAGGCTGGGCAGTGAGGCGAAGGCTGGTGACCGAGTCAGGAACTCAGGCGCCGTCTTCTTCGGTCAGGCGCTGGTCGGGGTCGGCGGCAGGCGATCACTCGAAGGTGCGTCGTCGCAGTTCGGTCTTCAACGTCTCTGGGTCACGCTGGGCATGGAGCACCGCGAGGATGTCCGTGCTCCGCCCGTCGGTGACGTACACGACCATGTACCTGAACGGCACCAGGACGGCCCGACGGTAGTCGTCGTACAGCACAGCGTGCGCAAGTGGGTGCCTGCGTAGGCCCTGCCGCGCCTCACGGTAGAGCGCCTTGAGCCGTGGTACCTGCTCTGGTGCCTCCCGCATGAGATACCTGACCGCCTCAGCCAGGTCGTCCAACGCACCTGTGTGGACGCGGTGCCTCGGTGCCACCATCGGTGGTCAGGACGTCATCGAGTCGAGGCGCGCGTCGAACTCGTCGTCGGAGAGCCAGTTGGCCGGGTCGGGGTCGTTGCGGCGCGACTCGAGTACGCCCCGCTGCTCGTCGGTCACGACGATCGTGCCGATGCGCTTGGTTGCGGCGTACTCGATGAGCTCGTCGAGCTCGTCAGCGTCGAGCGAGTCGATGCTTGCCAGCAGCGCAGGGTTGACCATGTCTCAAAGATACCCGAGGTCATCAGCAAGGGTCCACGAACAGGCACCCCACAGAAGCATGCAGAACCAGAGGCAGAACAGGGCCCGCTCTGTGGGGCAAGTGCGTCATCGACTGCACAGGCCCCGCCTCGGGGTGAGGCGGGGCCCGGTGACCGAGTCGGGACGCTCAGGCGGCGTCTTCTTCGGTGAGGCGCTGGTGGCGGTTGGGGTCGACGGGGATGCCGGGGCCCATGGTGGTGGCGAAGGTGGCCTTGAGGAGGTAACGGCCCTTCGACGAGGCGGGCTTCAGACGCAGGATCTCGTCCAGGGCGGCGGCGTAGTTCTCGACCAGGGCTATATCGGTGAACGACGCCTTGCCGATGATGAAGCAGAGGTTGGCGTGCCGGTCGACGCGGAACTCGATCTTGCCGCCCTTGATATCGGTGACGGCCTTGGCCACGTCCATGGTGACCGTGCCGGTCTTCGGGTTCGGCATCAGGCCGCGGGGGCCGAGGACCTTGCCGAGGCGGCCGACCTTGCCCATGAGGTCAGGGGTGGCGACGGCGGCGTCGAAATCGGTGTAGCCACCGGCGACCTTCTCGATCAGCTCGTCGCCGCCGACCTCGTCGGCGCCTGCGGCCCGGGCCTGCTCGGCCCGCTCGCCGACGGCGAAGACCACGACCCGGGCGGTCTTGCCGGTACCGTGCGGCAGGTTGACGGTGCCGCGGACCAGCTGGTCGGCCTTGCGGGGGTCGACACCGAGCCGGAAGGCGACCTCGACGGTCGCGTCGAACTTCACCGAGCTGGTCGCCTTCGCCAGACGGACGGCCTCCAGGGGGCTGTACAGACGGTCGGGCTCGATCTTCTCGACGACGGTCCGGTATGCCTTGCTGCGCTTGGTCATCTGCTCTCTCTCCTCAAGCAGTCGTGGTCGACGGGCCGCGCCGGCCCTGCCACTGGGGGTTGGGTGGGGTGTTTCAGCCGGTCACCGTGATGCCCATGGAACGGGCCGTCCCGGCGATGATCTTGCTGGCGGCCTCGATATCGTTGGCGTTGAGGTCGGGCATCTTGGCGGTGGCGATCTCACGCACCTGCTCGGCGGTGATGGAGCCGACCTTCTCGGTGTGCGGGGTCGGCGAGCCCTTGGCCACTCCGGCGGCCTTCTTGACCAGCTCGGCGGCCGGGGAGGTCTTGGTGATGAACGTGAACGAGCGGTCCTCGTACACGGTGATCTCGACCGGGATGACGTGGCCGCGCTGGGCTTCGGTCGCCGCGTTGTAGGCCTTGCAGAACTCCATGATGTTCACGCCGTGCTGGCCCAGCGCCGGGCCGATCGGCGGCGCGGGCGTGGCCTGGCCGGCCTGGATCTGGAGCTTGATCAGCCCAGTGATCTTCTTCTTCTTGGGAGGCATCCTTCGGGTCCTTCGTGTTCGGCGGTAGTGGCCGGTCAGATCTTGGAGACCTGGCCGAACGACAGCTCGACCGGGGTCTCCCGGCCGAAGAGCGAGACGAGCACCTTGAGCTTCTGGCTCTCAGGGTTGATCTCGGAGATGGTCGCGGGCAGCGTGTCGAACGGGCCGCCGTCGGTCACGGTCACCGACTCGCCGACCTCGAAGTCGACCTCGACCTTGGTCTCCTTCTTCTTCGTCGCCTTCTCCGGCGCCTTGGTCTGCAGCGTCGGGGCGAGCATCGAGAAGACCTCGTCCAGGGTCAGCGGCACCGGCTGGTGGGAGTGCCCGACGAACCCGGTGACCCCCGGGGTGTGGCGCACCGCGCCCCACGACTCGTCGGTCAGCTCCATGCGGACCAGGACGTAGCCCGGGATCCGCACCCGCTTGACCAACTTGCGCTGGGAGTTCTTGATCTCGACGACCTCTTCCATCGGGACCTCGGCCCCGAAGATGTAGTCCTCCATATTCAGCGAACCGATACGCGACTCCAGGTTCGCCTTCACCTTGTTCTCGTACCCGGCGTAGGAGTGCACCACGTACCAGTCGCCGGGCAGGGTGCGCAGCTTGGCCTTGTAGGCGGCGACCGGGTCGTCGTCAGGGTCGGGGATGTCGTCGACCGGCTCGTCCTCGGCGACGACCGGGTCGTCCGCCGGAGCCTGCGCAACCGGTTCGTCCGCGGGTTCGTCCTGCGCAGCAGGCTCGTCGGTTTCGTCCGCGGGTTCGTCCACCACGGGTTCGTCCGCTGTGGGTTCGTCCGCGGCGGGCGCATCGGCCGGACTGCCCGCGACGGCCGACGGATCGTCGGTGGTCTCGGCCGCGTCGGCCGGGATGGGCTGGCTGTCAGTCGACACTACGGACCTGCTTTCTGACTCGGGGACGGGCACTACCCGAACACCCAGAACGTGAGCTTGCCGATGCCGAAGTCGACACCGAGCACAAAAGCCATGACGACCGCGACGAACACCAGCACCGTCGAGGTGTAGGTGATGACCTCGGCCCGGGTCGGCCGGACGACCTTCTTCAGCTCGGCGACCACTTCGCGGACGAACCGGACGAGCCGACCGATCGGACCGGAGGGCTTCTTGCCCGTCCTGTCCGATGCGCCGTCCGACCGCTTCGCGGGCTTGCGCTCGGACGAGCCCCAAGCCGCGTCGGCAGTGTCGTTCACGTTACTTCCTCACGTCGTGGTGGCCGGTCGCGCGGGACCCGTGACGACAGGCCCGGACCGGCATCGGTGCACCGGCCCGACCGTGCCGGGCGGCAGCCCAGCCGGACCGGTGCAGACCGGATGCGCAGGGCAGACAGGACTCGAACCTGCAACCTGCGGTTTTGGAGACCGCTGCGCTACCACTTGCGCCACTGCCCTAAGAGACTGACGACCGTCACCGCACGCACCCCGGTGTCGCTCGGGCACGTCACAGCATGACGATCGTCAACCGCCAGGGGCCACTGTACGCGAGGTTGGCCGGGCAGGTCGAACTGGACGCCGACGGCGGTGGCCTCGGGATTCTGCCACTATGGGACACGTGAACCAGCCATCTGCTCGTCGTGTCTCCGCCCGGATCGGCGCAATCGCCCCGTCGGCAACCCTGGCCGTCGACGCCAAGGCCAAGGCGCTGAAGGCCGCGGGCCGACCGGTCATCGGCTTCGGCGCTGGTGAGCCGGACTTCCCGACGCCCCCGGCGATCGTCGAGGCCGCCGTGCGCGCCGCCCACGACCCGGCGAACCACCGCTACACCCCGGCCGCCGGGCTGCCCGCCCTCAAGGAGGCCATCGCCGCCAAGACGCTGCGCGACTCCGGGTACGAGGTCTCCCCCGGCGACGTGCTCGTCACCAACGGCGGCAAGCAGGCCGTCTACCAGGCCTTCGCCACCGTGCTGGACCCCGGCGACGAGGTGCTGATGCCCACCCCGTACTGGACCACCTACCCCGAGGCGATCAGCCTGGCCGGGGGCGTCCCGGTCGAGGTGCTGGCCGGGCCCGAGACCGGGTACACCGTCAGCCTCGAAGCCCTCGAAGCGGCCCGGACGCCGCGCACCAAGGTGCTGCTGTTCAACTCCCCGTCCAACCCGACCGGCGGTGTCTACTCCCCCGAGCAGACGGTCGCGATCGGCCGCTGGGCGCTCGAGCACGGTATCTGGGTCGTCACCGACGAGATCTACGAGCACCTGGTCTACGACCACGCGGTCTTCACCCCGGTCGTCCGGGCGGTGCCCGAGCTGGCCGACACCACCATCGTCCTCAACGGTGTGGCCAAGACCTACGCCATGACCGGCTGGCGGGTCGGGTGGATGATCGGCCCGTCCGATGTCGTCAAGGCCGCCACCAACCTGCAGTCGCACCTGACCAGCAACGTCTCCAACGTGTCGCAGCAGGCCGCGATCGCCGCACTGACCGGCGACCTGAGCGCGGTCGAGGCGATGCGCACGGCGTTCGACCGGCGGCGGCGCACCATGGTCACGATGCTCGGCGCGATCGACGGTGTCGCGACCCCCACCCCGCTGGGCGCCTTCTACGCCTACCCGTCAGTGGCCGGGGTGCTCGGCAGGCCGATCCGGGGCCGGACCCCCACGACGTCCGCCGACCTGGCGGGGCTGATCCTGGACGAGGTCGAGGTCGCCGTGGTGCCCGGGGAGGCCTTCGGGCCGTCCGGGTACCTACGGCTGTCCTACGCCCTGGGCGACGACGACCTGGTCGAGGGCGTCAGCCGGATCCAGGCGCTGCTGGCCGAGGCCGACTGACTGCCTCCTGGCTGGCTGGCCGGCCGGCCGGTCAGGTCGCGGAACCTGTGGGGAGCCGACCTACTTCGCGGCTGCGTCGACAGCCTTCGCGAAGTCCTTGAACAGCTCCCGGATCTCGTTGTCGCTCCACCTGTTGGGCTGCACCTCCAGCCAGACGTTGCCGTACACGAACGTGACGTCGTCGGCGGCGGGGTCCTTGACCCACCAGCCCCCGGCCTGCTCGTGGATCGAGTATTCCTCGAATTCATCGTCCTCATACAGCGCGCACCCGGTGGCCGCATCGATGAACGAGTCGGGCGAGATTCTCTTCGCGGGCCGCGTCACGATGACATCGTAAAAGGACCAGTCGTCAGCACCCTTAACCATGTTGGCGAACAAGTCTTCGCACCCCTGGGGGATGGTGATGTCTCCATCTTTGTAGTCGTAGTTATTGTAGGAGTAGTCATCCACATCAGCACCGTCAGATATGTCCCGCATGAAGTCGCTGTCGAGGAACGCCTCCACCTGGCCCTTCGTCAGGGTCGGTCCAGGCCCGGACGAAGCCGAGCCGGACGAAGCAGGCCTGGACGAAGCCGACCCGGACGAAGCAGGCCCGGACGAAGCCGACGGACCGGGCCCGGACGAACCGCCGAACCAGTCGAAGACGAACAGGCCCAGGACGGCGACGACCGCCACCACGACCACGCCGCCGCCGACCAGCCCGAGGACGAGCCCCGTCTTCTTCTTCGCGGGCGCTCCGGCCGGGTACCCACCCGCCGGGTCGTAGTACGGCTGCCCCGGGCCGGAGGGCTGCATCGGATACGGCTGAGCCGGACCGTACGACTGCTGCTGAGCCGGACCGTAGGACGGCTGACCGTAGGGCTGGGGTGCGGCCGGACCGTACGACGGACCGGGCCCTGACTGCGGCGGTGCCGAGGCGCTCGCGGCCGATGTCGACTGGGCCGCGATCCAGGTCACCAGCTGCGGGTATGCGTTCGGGTGCGTGACCACGCGGTCGCGCAGAGCCGGGTGGGCCTGGGCGATCGCGGCCAGCACCTCACCCGACGTCGCCGGGTTCTGCAACGCCCATTCCGCCTGGTTCGGGTCCGAGTAGTTCACGACGCTCCCTTGTCGAGTCGGTGCGGCACAGTGTACGCACTGGCGCATCCGCGCACGGACGATCGCGTCGACCCGTCCATCACCTGCTCACCAACTCAGCCCAGATCCACCGAATTTGCGCCGTCACGAGCGTCACCAGGCGGGTGCGATGGCAAGGCGGAGCTGCGACGGCAGGCGGGCCCACGGCGCGAGAGGCTCCGCGCGATGGCGCAGCCAGCGTGTGGAGTAGCGCTGGGGAGAGGCCTGCATAGCAGCGACAACGCAGCCAGCGTGCCCGCCTGGTGGCGCGCAGCAGGCGAAAATCGGTGGGTCCGGGCCCAGCACAGTCCGGCCCCTTACGACGCCTCGGTCGGCACGGCCGGGACAGGTCGCCGGTCGGCCGACCGGCCGCGCTGGCTGACCAGGGCGGAGGCGGCGGGCCCGGCGAGCCAGGCGTCGATACCGGCCAGGGCCGCGGCCTGTGTCGTCGCGCCCGCCTGCGAGGCCCGGACCGAGGAGCGGGCCAGACCGGCCAGCGCCACGTCGTCCAGGCCGAGGACGTCCCGGGCCGCGGCGTACTGGTCCACCAGCCGGGAGCGGAACAGCAACGGGTCGTCGGCGCCGAGCGCCACCTGGGCCCCGGCCTCGACCAGGGCGCGCAGCGGCACGTCGGCCATCTGGTGGTACACCCCGAGCGAGACGTTGGAGGCCGGGCACACCTCGAGGACCACCTGCTCGCGGACCACCCGTTCGAGCACCCGGGGGTCCTCGGCGGACCGCACCCCGTGGCCCAGCCGGTGCGGGTGCAGGCAGTCGAGCACCTCGCTGACGTGGGCCGGGCCGAGCAGCTCACCGGCGTGCGGGACGAGCGCCAGACCGGCCCGCTCGGCGATGGCGAACGCCGGGCCGAACGCCTCGGTGTCACCGCGCCGCTCGTCGTTGGACAGCCCGAAGCCGACCACCTCTCCCGGACCGGACCCGGCGTGGCGGGCGGCCAGCCGGGCCAGGGTCCGGGCGTCCATCGGGTGCCGCAGCCGCGAAGCGGCGACGATCACGCCGACCTCGGTGCCGTGCGCCGCCGAGGCGGCGCGGGCCGCGTCGAGCACGATCTCGACCGCCGGGGTGATCCCGCCCACGTGGGGGGCGTAGGACGTCGGGTCGACCTGGATCTCCAGCCGCACCGAACCCTCGGCGGCGTCGTCGGCCACGGCCTCGGCGATCACCCGGCGCATCGTGGCCTCGTCCCGCACCACCTGGCGGGCGGCGTCGTACAGGCGCTGGAAGCGGAACCAGCCGCGCGCGTCGCCGGGCACGTGCAGCGGGTCGTCGTCGAGCAGCGCCGCGGGCAGGCGCACCCCCTTGGCCTCGGCCAGCTCGGCCAGGGTGTCCGGGCGCATCGACCCGGTGAAGTGCAGGTGCAGGTGCGCCTTGGGCAGGGCGGTCAGGTCACGCATCGGGTCCAGTCTGCCCCACCGGGGGGTGGTTGACAGGCGACGCTGGCCTAATGTATCAATACATTGAGTCAATCAGAAGGAGGCTCCGATGCAACCGTCCATGTTCGTTGTCGCCGTCACCATCGGCATCATCGCTGTCGTCGTCGCCACCACCGGTGGCCTGGCGGCTGCAGCCGTACAGCTCACCAAGCGCCGCCTTCCCGCCGGGTCGCAAGGCTCCGAGCCCGACGTCCTGGCGGCCAGGGCTCGACAGCACGACCGCACGATCACAGCGCTGGCCTGGTGGTGGCTGCCGGTCGGCAGCGTGGCCGGAGCCGTGGTGTCCGGGATCTACCAGGGCTGGGCCTTCAACCAGGACGGGATGATCGACGGCCAGCCGCTGGGGTCGGACCTCGGGCGTGACATCGTCGGCTGGATCGGTGACGGGACGCTGGGCCTCGTCCTCGCCCCGCTCGTCATCGGTACCGGGTTCCTGGCTATCCACAGCGTCGGCGAACGGACCTGGCCGCGCCCGACCGGAAGCACCCGCCATGCGGTCCTCGAACCCCGGTCGGTGCGCGCGCTGGTCGGCCCGGCCCTGCCCGCCTGGGGCACCGCGCTGGTCGGTGCGCTGCTCGCCGTCCTGTTCGCCGGAGCCATCGCCGCCGACCCCCGCGACAGCACGGGCATCGTCGTAGACAGCTGTGGCCAGGGGTGCGTCGCCGGGAACGGCATGTGGCCGGGCGCGTTCTACGGTGTCGCCCTGCTCGTAGCCCTGGCGGCGCTCGGGACGCTGACCGGACTGGTCCTGCGGGCCATCGCCCGCCGTCCGGCAGTCGCCGGTACCACCCAGGCCGACGACGTCACGCTGCGGCAGACCGCGACCCGCCGGGTGCTCGGAGTCGTCCAGCTGGTCGTCGGTCTGACACTGGCTGCGGCACTGATGTCGATGGGCGACGGGCTGTGGCTCAAGGGCAGGCCGGGCCAGGAGTGGATCGACGCAGTCGCCTACGAGGTCCCGTCCAACGATGCGGTGGCCACCCTGGGCGTGGGCGTGATGCTCCTCGGCATCGTCGTGCTGCTGGCCAGCTTGGCCACGATGGTCCGGAGCATCAGGCCGACCAGCCTCCGCACCCGGAAAGCCTGGATCGTCATGCTGGCCTGCGGGCTGCTGGCAGCCCTCGGGGCGGCAGCCTGGCTCATGGCCCAGGGCAACAGTGTCGAGCCGGACCCGACCAGCGTCGTGCCTTCGACCAGCGACAGCAGCCCGGCTGTCGAGGCGACACCGTGAGCGCCCGTCTGGAGGTCGAGCTCAACTCCAGCGTCCCGGTCTACGAGCAGATCCGGGCCCAGGTCGCCGCCCACGTCGCCAGCGGCAGCCTGGCCCCCGGTGACCGGCTGCCGCCGATCCGCACCCTGGCGTCCGACCTGGGTCTGGCACCAGGCACTGTCGCCCGGGCCTTCCGCGAGCTGGAGGCGGCAGGGGTCGTGGTCACCCGGCGGCGCACCGGCACCGTCGTGGCCGACCACGCCCAGGTGCCCGAGCTGAAGGTCCGCCGGGCGGCTGAACGCTACGTCGCCGAGGCCCGGGCCGCGGGCCTGAGCGACGAGGCCGCCCTGGACCTGGTCCGCGGAGCCCTCCTCGCCCCGACCTGAGCTGAACGGCTCCATGCCCGACTGTCCCCGCTTCTGGGGGGTGTGGCGGTCACCGAGAGATGGGCATCCACGCGAGGGATGGGCTTGCAAGCCCAACTCTCGCGTGGATGCCCATCTCTCGCTAGCCGGAGCGGGTCGACCCTCCGCATGGCCCTCGCCCCGGCAGGTGTCAGGATTCTGCGCGGCGGCGGCGCACGACGACCAGCCCGGTACCGACGACCAGCGTCAGTGCCAGCAGACCCAGCAGCCAGGCGACGTCCGCGCCGGTCCTGGCCAACGGGTGACCCGGGCCGCCCTGCGTCGTCGTGCCCTGCGTCGTCGTGTCAGGCGGTGGCGAGTTCTGCTCGTGGGCGAGCGGACCGGTGTACGCCTCCCCGGTGCCGGAGAAGGCGATCTGGGAGGTGTCGCTAGCGCCGTCGTGACGTCCGGTGACCGTGAGGTGAGTCACCTGGTACGGCAGGTCGGTCAGCTGGGGCACCGGCACCTGGACCGCCTGGGCCTCGCAGACATAGCCTTCGGCCGTCGGGCCCTGGGCGAAGACGGTCAGGCCCTCGCTGGCCTCGCAGGCGAAAGCCGTGCTCGCGGCGACGTCCGTCACACCGGAGCGGGCCCTCACGACCATCCGAACCGTGTCACCCGGGGCCAGCGGGACCAGCGAGTCCCAGTCGGTGTGCCGCACCTGGTCCACCCCGTTGACCTCCATGCGCTGCACCTCCAGCCGCAGCGGTGCCGCCCCGCGCGGCTGCGCCGGGCTGCCAGGGACGACGACCCGCTCGGGGGTGCCCGGCACGACGGTGACGTTCGACAGCAGGTACGGGTGGGTGCTGTCCGGGCTGACAGAGGCGTCGACGGCTCGCCCGTACATGTTCTTGACGGTGACGCCCGTCCCGAAGTCGGTGATCTGCCGGGCGGAGTCCCAGGTCACGGCGATGCCACCGGAGAAGTACACCGTCGCGCCGGTCGGGCCGGTCTCCACCTGCTGCACCTGGCGGCCCGAGATGTGGCGGGCCATCGCCGCCATCACGGCGACGGCCGGACGGGGCGACATGTCCTGCGAGCGCCCGTCGCGCCACTTGTCGGACCACACGTTCCGGGTCAGGCCCCACAGGGCGCCGCAGGTGTCAGTGTTGGACGGGCCGCTGTCTGGGCACTGCTCCAGCAGCGACTGCCAGTAGAACGGGTAGACCCGTTCGTACCCGGCGGCCAGGCCGATAGCGTAGGTCTGCGCGACGTAGGCCGCGGCGCCCGGCTCACCGCCGGCCCGCTTGAGGTTGTAGCCCATCTCGGTCATCCACTGGGGACGGTCAGCCACCCCGGCTGCCGCGTCGACAGCCCACTTGGTGTCGTCGAACGCGTGGACCAGGCTCTGGGTCTCCGTGCCGTACCAGTGCTGGTTGCGCACGTCGAACGCCGACGCGGTGCCGTTGGCCAGAGTCTCGGCCTGGTACAGCACTCCCCACATCGTGCTGCTCCCGGCGGGCCGGGCGGTGATGTCCGAACCGGGCAGCACCAGCATGTCGGGTCGCACCGACTTGACCCCGGCGGAGAACGCCTTGAACCCGCTGGCGTACTGGAAGGGGTACCCCTTGAAGAAGAACGGTGCCACCTGCTCGTTCTGGTACTCGACCGCCCCGACGGGGATGTGCTCGCCGAACAGCTGGCCGAAGTCGTAGACCGCGTCGTAGTTCGTGGGGGCGTCGGTCCCGGTGGTGGAGTCCGCCGGCCGGGCGCAGTACGGCGCCCCGTGGATAGCGGTGACCACGTCGATCCCGGCGTCGACCATCGCGTTCGTCGTGGCGACGTAGTAGTTGCCGACGACGTTCCAGGCCTTGGAGTCCCAGCCGGTGCAGTCGGGCGTGGTACCGGCGGCGTGCGGCGGGTCGGCCTGGGCCGCGGTCCAGGTGAACCGGTCCCGGGCCGAACCGATGCCCACGGCCTGCATCATCGCCGACGCCCGACGGACGTAGTCCAGGTCGCGGTCCGACCAGCTCAGGCCCGCGTCCACCCCGATGCGCACGTCCTGCGCGACCGGTCCGTCGGCCACGACGAGCGCCCCCGTCCACGGCGCCGCCTGCGGGAACGTGACCTCCACGTCGTAGTAGCCGGGTGCCAGCCCGGCCGCCCGCACGCTGACCGACCCGTCGGCACCGCGGGTGCCGGAGTACGTCGTCACCACCTGGTCGTCACGGGTCAGCGTCAGCTCGGGCACCCCCGCCGCCGCGACCGGGTCCGTGGTGAAGGCCCAGGTCGCCTCGGGGGTCATCACGACGCTCGGCGGGTCCCCCACCGCCTGCAACGACACCGTCGGGGCGGCGCTCACGGCGGGTACCAGACCCACCAGCGGCGCCGCGAACACCAGGACCGTGACCAGGCCGAGCCGTCGCCGGCTGCGCACCTCTCGTCCCACCATGGACAACCTGCCTTCGCGTTGCATTTCCGACATAGCACGCCTTGACGGACAGATACTGCCATCTCGCACCACCCGCTGTCCAGCCACCGGTCGGCGCGCGTTCTCCCACGTCAGGGGCCTTGGCGGCGCGGACAGCGGATACCCGGAGATGTACAGGTTCTGTTACAGATGTTCGGGAACCTGAACATCACCCGGCTCTTCCAGGCAGGCGGTGGTTCAAGCCCTGCCTGCTGTGCTGGCCTGAAACACATGTGTCGGTACGGCACACGTGTGCCAGGATCGGTACACCGAACCGCCCTTGACCAGGGCCCTGGTCCGATATCGTCGTCGTGACGAGCCGACCACATATCAGGGCCGAGCAACAACGATGGAACAGGAGAGACGATGGCCCACAGCGTCGTCCGGGTAGAGAGCATCTGGTCCGAGATTCCCGCGAAGATACAGAAGAGGGTGAGGAAGTGCTTCTCGAAGAAGGAGTTCGACAGGTTTCTTAAGTCGGAGTGCGTATGGGTCGACGGTGACGTGACCCTCACGAGGGACGAGTGGGTGGCGATCGACCGGCTGATGGTCGTCAAGGGCGACCTGGAGATCCCCGGCGACTTCGACCTCGACGGCCGCAACGCGATCGTGACCGGTCGGCTCGTGTGCGACCGTGCGAACAGCCTCGACCGTTTCTTGGACCGGCAGAAGAACAACCAGTGGTTCGGCACGGTCGTCGCCCGGCAGTACGCGCTGTTCATGGCCGCCGACGACGAGGTCCTGCACGGCGGGTGGCGCGGCAGGCTGGACACTCCTCGTCTGTTCGCGTGGTTCGTCGACTGGCGGCGCGCCAGGCTCCAGCGTGACACCACGCTGTTCCTCATGTGCCCCGGCTACAGGTTCACCGCACCCGAGCAGGACGAGTGGTACAACTGGCGCGACGAGTTCTTCGTCCTCAAGCCCAGGTGCGTCGAGGCAGGCGAGAACTACTGCTACGACGACCCCCGGTGGAAGTTCGAGACTATCGACGACCTGCTGGACGCCGGGGAGTCGCTGTATATCGACGGCTACGACCCGGCGTGCCAGCCGGTGATGCGAGAAGCCCGCAGCTACCTCCGCGACGGCAGACCGAGAGAAGCCTTCGCCTACGCCAAGCGGGCCACCGAGATGTCACCTGGCTACTGCAAGGCGTGGGAGCTGGCTGGCGACTGCCTGTTCTCCGCCGACGCTTTCGCGCAGGCCGTGCCCTACTACGAGCGCGCGGTCGAGCTGTTCCCGTCCAAGCACAGGGGTCTGGAAGACACCGGTCTGGACTATCTCGCCTGGAGCCTGCTCTGCCTGGGAGAGCTCGACCGGGCCGTCGAGACAGCGACCGTGTCGATCGACCGCACCAAGCACCTGCCCGACCATATCGACGACGAGGTACGCGGCCTGCCGTACCGCGTCCGGGGCGAGGCGTGGTTGTGGAAAGGCGAGCCGGAGAAGGCCCGGGACGACCTGCTGAAGTCTTGCGACCTGCAGCAGACGGTCGCCCGGCGGCACCTGCTGGCGCTGGTCTACCACAGGCTGGGCGACGAGAAGAAGGCGCAGAAGCACGCGCAGGTAGAAGAGTTCGGCCCGCTGGACGAGCACACCGACATGTACTGCATGCTCTCCCGTCCGGTCGTCGTGGACTGGGAGGAGGTCACCGTCGAGGACGTCGAACCGGTACGCGACGCCGACCACTGGCTGGACTATCTGAGACGGCGTGTCTTCGGGGACCCCAACGTCCTTGCCCCGGTCGGTTTCCAGGCTGTCCCGGCGGAGTTCTTGACCAAGGACTTCTGCACGAAAGCCGCCGACCTGGAAGCCGCAGACGACAGAGAGCGCACCGGAGACCCGGACGCCAAGGTCGTGGTCTCGGTCGCCGCGCACTTCCCGGAGTCGGCCTTCGACACCGAGCTGGCGACCACGCTCGTCCGGTACGACGCCTTCAACCTGGCGTGGGTACCCCGACAGTGGGTGACGAAAGAGCTGCTCATGGGTATCGGCTCCTGGGAGCGTCCAGACCTGCAGCACGTCCCGACCGACCTGCTGGACGCCGAGCTGGTCACCACCATGGTCGAGCGGGGTGCTCCCCTGGCCTGGGTGCCTGCGCGGCTGGTTACCAAAGACCTGCTGGGGCGAGTCGACACCTGGGAACGCGAGGACCTGGCGCACATCCCTGCCGACCTTCTCGACACCGAGCTGGCAGACACCCTGACACAGAGGGGTGTCGACCCGTGGGACCTGCCCGAGCACCTGGTGACCGACCAGATGTGGCGCCGGGCGGTCGAACGTTCGGCGGGTGCGATCGAGAAGGTCCCGGCCCGTCTGCGCACCGACGACCTGTGGTTGCTGGCCGTCGCCCACGCGAGCCGCGGCTTCTTGGAGGAGAAGGTCCCCCGCCGATACCTCGAGCCGGACATGCTGTGCCGCGCGCTGGACCTCAGCTTCGGTCTCGTCGAACGGCTGGAAGGGAAGTACGTCGACACCACGGTGTTCGAGCACGCTGAGGCGATCTGCGACGACGCGGAGTACTGGGAATGGTTGTGCACGGTGCACGGACCCGAGTTCCGCAAGTACCACGCACTGAAGCGGGAAGAACCAAGAGTCGAGTACGAACGTCGCCGGGACGAGCACATCCGTGACTTCTACGAACGCGCCGAGCGCAAGGGAGAAGAAGTCAGCGCCTGGGACCAGTGGATGCATCTCGACGACTGCCCGAAGTTCGCCAGGGACTGCTGGGCGGCCTTCTGGACCGAAGACATGATAGTCGCCGAGATCGAACGCTACAAGGACGGCGACTCTGCCTCGGTCTCTGTCTACGACCTGCTTCCCCACCAGTGGACCCAGCGTGTCGCGGTCGCCATGTGCGCTCCGAGCCGAGGAACCAGCCCCCTCTACTATGTCGACCGCATTCCCGCCGAGCTCGTCACCGCCGATATCGCCGAACGGATGGCCGAGAAAAGAGGGTACGACCTGCAAGAGCTGCCCGTGAGGGCGCGGACGGCGAAGGTGTGCGAGCTGGCTCTGGCACGGAACGCAAAGTCGCCGCACATGGGGAACTGCTACGTCCACATGCCGCTGGAGCACCGCACCGTGGAGACCAGCGTCGCCGCGGTCAGGATGCACCAGGACAACGCCCAGCACATCCCGCTGTCGATCCGGTACGAGGTTCTCGGCTCGTTGCTCGACGACGAAGAGTCCAGGGGCGACCTGGATCCGCTGTTCCTGCGCAACCAGCGCGGACTCGCGGCAGCAGCGACCGGGCGGGTCGACGACGGTATCGCCGACTTCGACACGGTCGTCGCTGAGGCCACGAAGGCAGGCGAACCAGCAGAGAGACCGAGGAAGAAAAAGAAGGGGCAGGCACCGTCGGTGGCAGAGCAGCAGGCCGAGCTGGCCCACTTCTACACCGCGTACGCGCTGCGGACGAAGGGCGACACGGTGGGTGCCGAAGCCGAGCTGGCGAACGTCGGCGACGCCCTGCGCGCCGCGTTCGACGCATTCGTGGTGACCGACCCGCCGCAGGTCACCGACTTCGACAAGGCCACCTGCGAGGACCATCTGCGCACGGCGTCGAAGATCATCCAGGAGTCCGGCGACCTGCCGGAGGCTCTGGAGCACACCCGGGCGGCCTGGACCATGCTGGAGGAGGCGCGCTTCCCCGACGACCACCTGTGGTCGCACGTCATGGACCAGGAGCGGTACCTGTCCTTCGAGGTTGGCGACCATGAGTCCAACCAGCGGGTCTGCCAGGCGATCCTGGACCGGTTCGACGGGTTCGTGGACTGGCCGTACCTGTCGGAGCACAACCAGATCAGGCACATCCGGCGCACCGCCCGCAACATTCTGGCCTGGCGGATCGTCGACAGCTCCGACGCCACCCAGTCCGATCTCGAGAAGGCCCTGAAACTGTCCAGGGCGTCGCTGGTGATGTCCCCCATCGAGGACGACACGCTGGTCGGTGGCCACTGGGACACCCTCGCCCGCATCCTGCTGCGCCTGACCGACCTCGACCCGGGCTACCAGCACGACCTCGACAAGGTCTTGCGCACCATCACGAAGAAGGGCCTGGCGGACCGCGGTGCGGTCGTGACTCCCGAGGTCGTCGCCGCACTGGGACTGGCCACGTAGCGGGCGGGAAGAGGGTCAGACGACGGCGGCACGTACAGGTCGTAGCCCTCGGTGACACCGTGCGGTCGAAACCGCCCGCCGCCGGTTCATGACGTGGTCTCTTCTTCGACCCGTCCGATGCGGGACTGGGTGGCCCACAGCTTGTTGGTGTCGTTGATGGAGCGTTCGGTCTGGGTCAGCTTGACCTGGATCGGGATGCCGGGGCGTCCGCCGACCTTGATGAGGAACTTCCCGCGGCCTGGCGGGTCGCTCTCCCGGCCGGTCGTGGCGTCCCACGACGGTGGTGCCGACCAGCCGGTTATGAGGTCCTGCTCGGCCTGGGAGAACGGCAGCGCCGCGGTCAGCAGCGGCATCTCGGCCGCGGGCAGCCCGCCGACGACGACCATGCCCGCCCGCTCGACGAACCCGCGCGCCTTCATCCGGTCCTCCTCGGTCGGCAGGGCCAGCAGGTCGCTCATGGTGTGGGTGATCATCGCCACGCCGACGCCGAACTGCCGGTTCAGCCGGGTCAGCTGGTCGACCCGGTCGACCATGCCGGTCCCCGAGCGCAGCGCCTGCCACAGCTCGTCCATGATGACGAAGTAGTGCCGACGCGGCTCCAGCCCGGCGTCGGCCAGCACGTTGGCCACGTTGACCGTCGCGAACCCGTTGGACCAGCAGGCCAGCAGGGTCGCGGCCCGCAGGTCGACGTCGGTCTCCTTCAGGCCGGACACGTCGTAGACCACGGCCCGGTCGCGGCGCATCGGGTTGGTGGTGGGCTGGGCGAACGTCTCGCCGAGCCGACCGCCGCGGGCCAGGGAGATCAGCGAGGCCTCCAGCCCGCGCGTGATCTTCTGGTACTCCGTCATCGACCCGCGGTCCACGGCGACCTCGCGCACCTCCGGCGGGGCGTCCTGCACCACCTGCAGCACGTCGGCCAGCACCGGCACCCGGTCCAGCCTGCGGTCGAGCACCTGCAGCGCCTGGTCGACGATCGACTCCTCCACGTCGGTCGGCGGTGTCTTGCGCAGGATCGTCAGCAGGGCCGAGACCATGGTCAGCCGTCGGCCGTGAGCGTCGGCCTCGACCTCTTCCGCCTGCCTGGCGAACCCCTGGGCCCGCAGCGACCGGGCGGCGCCCACGGACTCGCCGGGGTCCAGGACGTTGAGGTACCCCCGACCCCGACCCAGGCTGATGACCTGCCCGCCGAGCGCCTCGATGAGGTCCACGTAGTCTGGTTTCAGGTCGCCCAGCACCAACGGCTGGGCACCGAACCCGGCCAGGCCCGTGGCCATCCGCCGCACCGTCGTCGACTTGCCCAGACCGGGCAGCCCCTCGACGTAGACCGACGGGTTGGAGATCAGCTTGGCCCGCTGGAACCAGGAGATCGGGTCGCCGCACACCGTGGCACCGGTGTGCAGGTGGTGCCCCAGCGGCACCCCGACCAGCGGCACCCCCGCACCGATGGCGAACGGCCACAACCCGCACACCTGCACCGTCGTGCCCCGGTACTCCACCGGGACCTGCAGGTACGACGCCGCGCCCCTGCCACGACCGCTCCAGCCGCGCGACGAGGGCCGCACGGTCCGCACCCCAGGCGCCTCCTGCGTGCCGACGGAGCCCTCGGCACCCTGGCCATCGGCGCTCGGGGCGGTCTTGCTCTGCACCGCCTTCCCGCGCGCTGCCTTGCCCTGGGTCGTCTTTCCCCGTGCGGCCTTCGCCTGGGCCCTGGCAGACTTCCTGTCCGCCTTCTTGTCGACCTTCGGTCTGCGCTTCTTCTCGCCGCGGGGCTCGGGATCGACGCCGAAGTCCCCCGGGCGCGGCCGGGCGCTCACAGCGAGTCCCGGAACTCGGAGGGTACCTGCGAGTGCTTCTTCGGGACGAGCCCGAGCGGCAGGGCCATGACGAACGCGGAGTCCTGCGAGCCGTAGACAGGCCGGACCCGCAGCCGCGACGCCGCGGTGAGGTTGTCGATCGCCGCCCGGGCCTCCGGCAGCTTGGCCGGGTCGACGACGGTCGCGGTGACCAGGATCGAGAAGTTGACCAGCCCGGCCCCGCTGGCCTCCTCGCTGGCCGACGCCGCCGCCGAACGGACCGCGAGGCTGTCACGCGCCTGGGGCCGCCTGGTGGACGAAGCCCGGAACTCCGCGGCCCGCAGGTCGGCCTCGACCAGCCCGGCCGCCCGGCCCGGGTCGATCATCCCGTACAGCAAGGTGACCCGTTTGCGGGCGATGTCCCGGTGCGGGGCCAGCAGCCGCGACAGGACACCAGACTGCACGTTGCCGCGCGGAGCCTGGGTCATCGCCCAGGTCACCGACCAGGCCGAGTCGTGACGGTAGCCGTCCCAGGTAGCCTCGGCCGCCACCGGACCGACGTCGGACCACAGCAGGTCGGTCTGCTGCCCCAGCGCCAGCGCCTCGTCGAGCACCGTCGCCACGACCGGGTCGTAGGCCACCCGCACCAGCTCGCACAGCTCCCGGGCCGGCACCGGACGAGCAGCACCCGCACCGGTAGCCTGCAGGTCCGCGACCAGACCAGGCAGACGAGACGACAGGTCACGCGCCATCTCCTCCGACGAGCGGGCAGGACCGCCCCGACGCGCCGCCGCAGCGAAGGTCAAGGTGACATAAGCCTTCACCGACGAAGACCCCGCCGGGTAGGTCTCGACGACGTCCTTGAGCATCTCCTGGGCGAAGGTCGGCGCCTGCGGGTCGACGTGCAGCTCGACCTCCCGGCGCAGCCGCGCACCCGACTCCGGCGCCGTCTCGACCGTCACCCCGGCCGCCTCCAGACCAGGCTCGCCCGACAGGTTCGCCAACCAGTGCCCCCAGTCAGCCACCCAGTGGTCGACCTGGTCCTGGTCGACCAGCGACGCCCCGTCCGGCTCGGCAGCCAGCACCACCACGTAGGTACGCGACACCGGGACGTACAGCAGCGCGAACTTGCGGCCGTAGGCGTCCTCGTGCTCGCTGAGCCTGGTCGCCGCCGCGATACCCGGCAGCTGGAAAGTACCCCACTGGGTACAGCCCAACGGACCAGACCGGTACAGGTGAGAACCCTGCGACCGGGCCGACCACCAACCCACCCGGTTACCCACCCGAGACAGCACGCTACGCCCGTCCGCGTCCTTGACCACCAAGACTGCCAGCGCACCACCGCAGACCACCGCGACCACCAGCGCCGGAACCAGCCCACCGGTCATCATCGCTATCAGGACCAAGAACATCGACACGAACAACAACGCCGTCCCGACAGTCCCCAGCCCCAGCAGACCCGGCGACGTCGGCCGCCGCCAGTTCCCGTACGTCCGCACCACAGGTGCCGTCGCCTCAGCCATTCGCGTGCACTCCTTCCGCTGTACTCACTGCCACGCCGACCGCAGCATCGGTCGCCGCCTTTGCAGTCCCGGACACCGCACCCGCGAGCACAGCCTCGGCACCGGCGTCCGCACCAGCCTCGGTACCAGCCTCGACGCCTGTGCCCGCACCAGCCCCAGCGCCCGCACCAGCCCCACCAGCTCCGGCGCCTGCACCCGCACCAGCCGTGGCGCCAGCCGAGCCAGCCCCGCCAGTCGAACCTGACGCGCCAGCCTGTCCCGCAGGCCCGGACTGTCCCACTCCATGGGCCCCATGCGGACCAGAGTCACCTCGAGAACCTGCCAGCCTGCCTCCATCGAGGGCACCGGTCGCCATCGTCCCTGCCGCCATACCGCCGGCAGTACCACCGATCGCACCCACCGCTGGTGTCACAAATCTCATGAGAGCAGGCAGGGCGATGATCCCCATGACCATGAGCATGAGCCCAGCCAAGGTATTGACCATCGCACCAGGGTCGACATCGTCGACTATGGAAGCATCCGGTTTCGGCCCGAACACACCTTCCTTCGTCAGCCTGATGGCGGTTGCATAGATGATCGCCACTGCAGGCTTGTACAAGATGAACGCCAGCAGCCACGACACGTTCTTGCGCATCCACGTCTTTCCCATCTCGGTGTTGGTGAACGACGCGCTCAACGGCAGGACACCTGCGAGCACCACCAGCATCGCGTAGCGCGCTACCATGAGGACGAGCTGGACGAACGACACCACAAGAATTACCAGACCGACGACGATCGCGGCGATCGGGATACCCCCAAACCCGCCGATGGTGGAACCTCCGGTGACGACTATCCCAGTCATCGCCGCCCCGAGGCCCGCGGTCCCGCCTTCGACCGAAGCGTCGATGATACCCACGGAGAATGCGTCGCCTGCGCTGACCAGCAGGCCGACGACGGTCAGAGCGGCACCCGAGACCACAATCACGGTCATCAGGCTCTTGAGCAGGTCCCGACCAGGCTCAGCCCGTTGCTCCCAGGCCATCTTCGCGCCGCCGATGATGATCGACAGCACGACGAGAGCCGAGAGGATCCACAGCGTCGAACCCTGGATAAACCCCGACGGTCCGTTGCTCTCGGGTACACGGATGATCCTTGCCGCAATGGCCGACGCCCCGCCGACGAGTATCACCCCGCCAAGTACGAGACCGGCTCGCCCCACCGCAGCGAACCCTTCCCCTCGCCGCACCCTGGTGGCGATCATGATCCCCAGGAACACCATGGAGACCGCTGCCACGACAAGGCCGACCCAGGTCACATGCCCTAGGACCTGGTACACATCGCTCTCGCCGACGGGGTCTCCAATATCGTTCGCGGCACCACCGTCTATGGTCGGTGTAGGCACCTCGACCCACAGCGTCACAAGCTCTCCGACGACCTTCCCAACCGCATCAGCGACCGACTTGGCCATCTCCTCGAAGATGGTGTTCGTTACGCTATCCGCAGCCTCCCCCGCATTGCACGACACATCCCACGGCCAGCACATGCTATCAGCTCCAATCCCACGGACAGTACATGTCATTCACTCCACAAGATGTATCCGGAGATCCCGGGGATCTGCTCCACGCTCAACGCATCCGGAGCGTCAGCGTCGATCTTCCAGTCACCGTCGCGCCAGACCATCTCGTAGACGCACGACATGTTGACCGTCTCGCCCGCGGCGGTGACGACGACCGCGATATCGACCCGAGCGCTGGAACCGTCGTAGGACAAGAGACGGAATCCCGCTACCCTCATACGGGCGGCCGACGCGCTGCCGGTGCCGTCGTCCTGCATCAGCTGGTCGCGGTAGCGACCCTCGGAGACGGCCTGCTCGGCCCATGCCTGCTGGTTCTTCCCCGAACCCTGGGCTACCGCGTTCGCCGCCCAGAACAGCGCCCCCTCGGGCGAGTGCTGGAAACAGGTGCGGATCCCGTCTCGGTCGACCTCCGCCGGTCCGTACACCTCCGACACCGGATAGGCGGTGGTGCCCTCGTAGTCCCATTCGGCGTCAGGCGGGGACGTGATACGACCAGACTCGACGACGCCGGGAAGCCCGCAGACGCTCTTCAGGCTCGTGCTCTCGGGTTCAGCCGTACCTGTCGGCCCGGTCCCGTCGACGTCGGGGTCGGCCACGGTGGTGGCCTGGTCCGTCGGCGAGCCGTCTCGCTTGGTCACCATGATGAGAATCCCGGCGACGACGAGAACGCCGACCAAGACCGCGGACGCCAGGAACTGTGGGCGGGTCCACGGGCTCGGCGCGTCGTCGGTGGCGGACATCTCAGGCCCCGCTGATCATGCTGACCCACGAGATACCGGCGCCGATGACGATGGCGCCAGCCATGGGCCACAGGATCTTCGGCAGCGCGTCCTGGCCTTCACCACGGCGCAGGTTCACCGCGATCATGATGCCCCCCACGATGACCGCGCCGGCCACCACGACATAGCCGACCCACTTCAGCCAGCCCAAGATCGTGTCGACGCCCTCGGTACCGGGCGGCTGGGTCGCACCCGGGTCCGGCAGCGCTGGCAAGGTACTCACGGCATCGTGCGCGATCGAGGCGAGAGTGTGCAAGATCATCGGTCTTCCTTTCGGTCATGCGCCGGCGACGCCGGGTTGGGCACCTCTTCTGGGGGTCCTGGACGGCTGCGCACACCGGGCGGGCAGGGCCCAGGCGCACTGCCGTGGCGACGGTCGGCATCCGCACGGTCCTCGTTAGTCCTCGTCATCTTGTACCGACGTACTCCCAGTGCCAGTACTCTGGCTTCGAGCCGCCGATACGGGCCCAGGACGGGTGGCTCCATCCATAGCGGCCAGCGTTGCTCCACAGCCAGGTGTACTTCTCAGAACCTTGGTGGTCGAGGCCGCTGATGTCGACGGCAAGGCCCCAGCCATGGTTCGACCAGCCAGGGACCGCCGCCAACCACCCGTTGTCCCCCCCTCTTGTCTGCCTCTGGGTCGCGATGTCGCGGTAGGCGCCTCCGCCGGAAACGTCCAGGTTGCCGTGGCCTGCTGCGGCATACGCCACGTTGAGGTCCTCGAACGCGACCGCAGCGTCGCACCGGAGCCGCGTACCTGCAGGCGCCCAGGAAAGCTGGCAGAGCGTAGAGGGGTCGAGCTCGCCCGAACCGCCTTGCGGCAGCCGGTAGGTGCCGTCGGGAGACACCGGAGGCCCGTCGCCCGCGGCGTAGCTGCAGCTCCCGGTCGTCCGCTCGCCCTCGATAGTGCCGTGCTCCGCCAGACCGGCGACGATATCGGCTGCTGGGGGCCAGAACGAGTTGTAGTGGTACGGGTCCGCGCTACGCTGGACACGGTGCGCAGCCTCCGTCGGCGTCAAGGAGTTACGGTCCGATATCTCCATGAGGGCTTCGAAAAAATTGGTCGCACTGATATACGGGTCCATCCGCTCCTCGTAGGTGCCCCACGCGCCGTTGTCGCGCTGCTGGAACAGACCCCGGGAATCCGGACCCGCCTCGTCACCGTAGTCGATCACTCTCAGAGACGACTCACCCAGCGCCGTCATGACGCCGATGGTCTGGTCACGTCCCGAGAGCCCGAGGTCTCGCCCGGCCTGGAGGATGTACGCGGCGTTGAGGAGCTGTTCGTGGTCGTAACCGGCGACCGTGATGCCCGACACTGCTGACGGGTCTATCACGACCGTGCCAGAAGTAACACATATGGCGGCACTCTTGTCGTACGTGCTGAACAGGACCAGAAGGATCAACAACGGCGCCAACGGCACGACGAGCAGCGCCCCGGCGGGTACCGCCAGCTTGGCACCGCCCACCGTTCAGCCCTCGCCCTGGGGCAGGACGAACCTGTACACCTGCCACGGATCGGCCTCACCGTTGCGCAGCAGCACGACCGTGCGACCCCCGCGGTCGGTGGCGACCTCGACGTGGACCTCGTAACCGCTGGGCGCGTCCACGATCTGCGCGGTGTCCGAGACCGCGAGAGCAACTACGTTGGCCGGGTCGGTGTAGAAATAGCTCTCGGCCGAACGCTGGGTCAGCATCGGCTCCAACCCGGCCCACCACGTGTCGAAATCCAGGTCTGGACGGGCGAAAGCACGCCAAGCGGCCACTGCGGTCGACAGTGCTTCGTTCCTTGCGGCGTCGTCCAGGGGAATGTCCGGAGTGGTGTCGTCGAGGTAGTAGGTCTCGGTCGGACTAGGCGCCGTCGACGGTCCCGCTGACCGGCCAGCCGACCAGCCACCGGTCATGCCTTGCGTCGCCGACCCTGCACCATCTCCGCCCGCACACGAGACGCTGAGGGCGCCGACAAGCAGCACCGCTGCCGCCGCGCGCCTCTGTCTCCGGCCCACCATCCCCTCCTGTGCACGTCTGCGCCGCTTCTACAACTGTCCGCCCCGATATCCGGTATGCCGGGATTCTCCCGACCTGGGACTGTACCACACGGCGCCCCTCATCTTGGTGTCTTCTTCCGGACGAGGGCGGTGACGTCGGCCACGAGCCGACGCGCCTTGGCGGGCTGAGTCGTGGCAGGGTCGGCACCCAGGCGCCACTCCTCGTCCCAGGGCAGGCGCCAGACGCGGGGAACTCCCCCAGACACCACCTGCACCAGGTCGCGGACCGGACGCGCGATGCGCCCGGGTGCGTCGGCGATCAGGACAAGACCGAGCAGGTCGGCACCGGTCTGGCCGGAAGCCCAGTGCCTCGCGGCGGCCTGGGCGGCCATCAGCCCGCGCACGCTCGTACGGGCGGTCAGAAGCACCAGGCCCGGCCCGGGCCAGGCATGGTGGGCGTCCTGCCAACCAGGTGCCAGGGCCGCAAGAGTCGACTCGCCCGCACCGCCGTGGCAACCGAGCACCCAGACCGTGGGCTGCCCGGTGTGCACCGACGGCTGACCCGCCGCAACCCGCACCGGCAGGCAGTGCGGCGGATCCGGTGGGGTCACGCCCTGCTGCGGTACCGACGGCCCGGTCGTCGGCACCGACACTGGCCCCGGCGTGACCGCGTCCACCGGGCTGGCGGCCGTCAGATCGGCGACAGCTCCATCGTCCTGCCCGGAGCTGTGCTCCCCAGCACTGTTTCCCGGGGCTGGGACCGACTCCTGCACGAGGGCTGACGGTGGCGCACCGGACTGTGCCACGGCCGCGACTGGCAGTTCCGCCGGAGCTGTCTCGTCGGCACGGGGCGCGGCCGGGCCCTGGACCGTCGACCCAGGCTGGGCCGTGGTGGCCGCGGGCTGCTGCTGCCAGCGTCCGTCGGGACTGACGACTATGTCCGTGCGGCATCCCGGGGTGTGTGCCACCACCTGGAGCCACCGGCCGCGGACCACAGCAGCGTGCATGACGAACCTCATCGCCGACACCCACACGCTTTCCAGGTCGTCACCGACCACACGGTGCTCCATCCCGTCGAGGGTGACCTCGCCGGAGCCGTCGCCCCTGACCACGACGACGACCTTCTCTGGCTCCACCGCCATCCGCGCCTCAGACTGATCTGCCATCTGGGTCACCTTGGTCCTCCTCGCACCGCCAGCCTGGCGGCGACATCCGTCCTCCCTGTTCGCGCAGGCCAGCGCCGGGCGCCCGACCTGCAGAGAGCCGCACCCAGGTCTCTCGTCTCGGTCCCGGCCGACCCCGAGGCGACCGTCCGCCGAAGCCCCAAGGCCATGTACACCCTCCCGATAGCTCTGCACCGTTCGGCCTCGCGTCGCCGAACAGGACGACCACACCCTATCGGGCGAGACGGTTCAATCCAGAGCAGAACGGACATCGCTGTCAGCCACACGATTCGCAGGCCCGCACGTCTGCCGACCCCGACCGCCTGGGCAGGTATTCGTCGGCACGGCAGGGTCGATGGCGTCCGGAACCTGCCTCGTGCCCCACGAACCTCTCACGACGCAGGCCGCAGCACCCCGGTGGCGCCCTGGCTGGCGATGGCGTCGAGGACGTCCGGCTCGGTCAGGTGCTCGCCGAGCCGGTTGGGCTTGCCCGCGCCGTGGAAGTCGGACGAGCCGGTGACCAGCAGGTCCAGACGCGCGGCGAGCGCCGTCAGCCGCGCCACCTGCGCGGCGTCGTGGTCGCGGTGGTGCACCTCCAGGCCCGCCAGCCCGGCCGCGGCGAGCGCGTCGAACGCCTCGTCGGGCAGGATCGCGCCGCGGGCCGCGGCACCGGGGTGAGCCAGCACCGGCACCCCGCCAGCAGCGCGGACCAGGGTGATCGCCTGCTCGGTGGGTGTGCAGTAGTGGTTCACGTAGTAGCGCCCGCCGGATCTGATCAGGTCGGCGAAAGCCTCGGCCCGGTCGGCGACGACACCCTTGGCGACCAGCGCGTCGGCGATGTGGGGACGGCCCAGGGTGCGGGCACCGGCCGCACCGGCCGCCTGCGCGACCACGTCTTCCCAGGTGATCGGGTAGTCCTGGGCCAGCTTGGCGACCATGGCCCGCACCCGACCGACCCGGTCGTCTCGGATGGTGACCAGCTCGGCAGCCAGCGCCGGGTCGTCAGGACGGTGCAGGTAGCACAGCAGGTGGACCGAGCACCCCCGGTACCAGGTAGACATCTCCATGCCTCTTACCAGACCGGTCCCGCACCGCCGGGCGGCCTCAGCCGCCTCCCCCCAGCCGACCGTGGTGTCGTGGTCGGTGATCGCCACGACGTCCAGCTCCGCGTCGCACGCCTGGGCCACCAGGTCCGCAGGCGAGACCGTCCCGTCCGACGCGGTGGTGTGAGCGTGCAGGTCGATACGCACCCCGCCACCCTACCCACCCTCCAACACCCCCAACGTAAGGCCGATAAGGACGAACTGAGTCATGGGTTTGACGCCGTTCCACCGTTTCGAAACGGTGGAACGGCGTCAAACCCACGAACCGGGATCAGTGCCAGGGCGGTCTCGCCACCCAGGTCGGGCCTTCTCGCGCCCTGGTGCCAGACTGGGAGCGTGACCGACTCCCAGCCTCTGGACGAGCGCGTGACCAACCGGTCGTTGCGGCCCGACTCGCCGACGTTCCTGTCATGGGTGACATCGGGCTGGGCGCCACGCGGTACGTCGACCGCGCAGCGCTCGCCCGCGGCCGACTACGCCGCCCAGCGCCGCGCCCGCCTGCTGGACAGGTTCGACCGACCGGTGCGCCTGGTGGTCCCGGCGGGTACCCCTAAGGTGCGGTCCAACGACACCGACTACCGGTTCCGGCCGCACGCGGCGTTCGCGCACCTCACCGGCCTGGGCGCCGAGCAGGAACCGGACGCGGTGCTCACCGTCGGCCCCGGTCCCGACGACGCCACGCTGTACCTGCGCCCGCCCGCGGGACGCGATACACCGGAGTTCTTCGCCGACGCCGCGACCGGGGAGTTCTGGGTGGGGTCGCGTCCGACCCTGGACGATATGGCGACCGTGACCGGTCTGCGCACCGCCGACCTGGCGGACCTGCGCGACGGCCTGGCCCAGGACGTCGGCGACGACGGTGTGCAGCTGCTCGTGGTGCCGCTGGCCGACGCCGCGGTCACCGCCCTGGTGGACGAGGTGCGCGGCCCCGGCCCCGACGGCGACGACCGGCTGCGCAGTGATGACCGACTGCACAGTGACGACCAGCTGCGTGAGGCCGTCTCCGAACTACGCCTGGTCAAGGACGCCTACGAGGTCGCCGAGCTGCGCACCGCCGTGGCGGCCACCGTCGCGGGGTTCGAGCAGGTGGTCCGGGCTCTGCCCCGGGCGCTGGCCCACCCGCGCGGCGAGCGCGTGGTGGAGGGCACCTTCCTCGGCCACGCCCGCACCGAGGGCAACGCGGTGGGGTACGAGACCATCGCCGCCGCCGGTCCGCACGCCACGACGCTGCACTGGACCGACGACGACGGCCCCGTCCGCCCCGGCGACCTGCTGCTGCTCGACGCCGGCGTGGAGGCCGACTCCCTGTACACCGCGGACCTGACCCGCACCCTGCCGGTGGACGGCCGCTACACCCCCGTCCAGCGCCGGGTCTACCAGGCGGTGCTGGACGCGGCCGATGCCGCGTTCGCCGTGGTCCGCCCCGGCGTCCGGTTCCGCGAGGTGCACGACGCGGCCATGCAGGTGCTGGCGCACCGCCTGGCCGACTGGGGCCTGCTGCCGGTACCGCCGCAGATCGCCCTCGACCCGGACCAGCAGCAGCACCGCCGCTGGATGGTCCACGGCACGTCCCACCACCTCGGCCTGGACGTGCACGACTGCGCCCAGGCCCGTCGCACGCTCTACCTGGACGGGGTGCTGGAACCGGGCATGGTGCTCACCGTCGAACCGGGCCTGTACTTCCAGCCCGACGACCTGCTGGTACCGCCGGAGTACCGCGGTATCGGCGTACGCATCGAGGACGACGTCCTGGTCACCGCGGACGGCTGCGAGAACCTCTCGGCGGCGCTCCCCCGCACCCCCGACGCCGTCGAGACCTGGATGGCCGCCCTCCTGCCCGGCTGACCGCCCGCTCTGGGGCTCAGGGGACGGACGGGGCCCCAGCAGGCGGCTCGCTCCCGCCACCAGGTTGCGTCGTCGCGGCCGGAGGGACCGCTCCCGCGCCCCGCACCACCCCACCGACCGTCTCCAGCAGCATCCGGGCCCGGTGCGCGACCTCGACGGAGCACAGCAGTGCATAGTGCGCGGCGACGATCTGCGACGACGACGTGAAGTCCCGCCGCCCCCGGCTGAAGCTGTACCCGATGACGGAGAACAGCATCCCGAACCCGGCCCCGATGAAGATCGCCGGGAACAGCAACGGCTGCCCCGACGTGCCCATCAAGGAGAACAGCAGCCCGACGAACAGGCCGAACCAGGCCCCGGACAGCGCCCCGCCGAGCGCCACCCGCGAGTACGACAGCCGGCTCAGCACCCGCTCCACCATCTGCAGGTCGGTGCCGACGATGGTGACGTTCTGCACCGGGAACTCGGAGTCGGCCAGGTGGTCCACGGCGCGCTGCGCCGCCAGGTAGGTGTCGTACCGGGCCACCGTCTCGCCCTGCGGGAGCGTCGGGACGCGGGGCGGACGCGGTCTGCCGCTGAATGCCATGCCCCGATCCTCCTCCACCCGCCCCTCTGCCGCCAAGACCCACTCCGTCCGGGCGAGCCCTCCCGGTACGCAAGCATCCAGGCGGGACCGCAGGTCACCACCCGGGCCCTCTCGCCGCGGACCCTGGCCCTGGACGCCGACGACCCCGGAGCCTCGGGCGCCGTAGGCTGGAGGCATGGCCCTGACTGATGACGTACGCACCGCCCTGGCCGGGGTGATCGACCCGGAGATCCGTCGACCCATCACCGACCTGGGCATGGTCCGGTCAGTGGAGGTGGACGACGGCGTGGTGCGGGTCGGCATCGACCTGACCGTCCCGGGCTGCCCGATGAAGGACACCCTGACCGCCGAGGTGCGGGCCGCGGTCGCCGCGGTGGAGGGTGTGCGCGAGGTCGTCGTGGATCTCGGTGCGATGTCCGACGAGCAGCGCGCCCAGCTGCGCAACCAACTGCGCGGTGACGCTGGAGAACCGGTCGTCCCGTTCGCCCAGCCCGGCTCGACGACGCAGGTCGTGGCGGTGGCCTCCGGCAAGGGCGGGGTCGGCAAGTCGTCGGTGACGGCTAACCTGGCGGTGGCGCTGGCCGCCCGGGGCCTGGCGGTCGGGGTGGTCGACGCGGACATCCACGGCTTCTCCATCCCCCGGATGCTGGGCGTCAACCAGCTGCCGACGAGGGTCGACGACATGCTGATCCCACCGGTGGTGCACGGGGTGAAGGTGGTGTCCATCGGTATGTTCGTGCCGCCCGGCCAGCCGGTGGCGTGGCGCGGGCCGATCGTGCACCGCGCGCTGCAGCAGTTCCTCGCCGACGTCTTCTGGGGCGATCTGGACGTGCTGCTGCTGGACCTGCCGCCGGGCACCGGCGACGTCGCCATCTCCGTGGCCCAGCTGCTGCCCACGTCCCGCCTGCTGGTGGTGACGACCCCGCAGCCCGCCGCCGCCGAGGTCGCCGAACGCGCCGGGGCGCTGGCCGTCCAGACCCACCAGGACGTCGTCGGGGTGTTGGAGAACATGTCCTGGCTCCCCCTGCCGGACGGCACCCGGATGGAGCTGTTCGGCTCCGGCGGCGGTCAGCGCGTCGCCGACGGACTGACCACGACGCTCGGCACTCCCGTCCGGCTGCTCGGTCAGGTCCCCCTGGACACCGCCCTGCGCGAGGCCGGCGACGACGGCACCCCCGTCGTCCTGGCCGCCCCCGACTCCCCCGCGGCCGTGGCCCTCGCCGCGGTCGCCGCGACCCTGGCCAGCGCTGGCCGTAGCCTGGCCGGTCGTCGCCTGCCCATCACTCCCGCGTGAGCCCCAGGCAACCGGCTAGACGTCGTAGGTGACGACCACCGGGGCGTGGTCGGAGAACCGCTCCGCGTAGGACGCGGCCCGGTCCACCCGGGCGGCGACGGCCCGGTCGGCCAGACCGGGCGAGGCGATCTGGTAGTCGATCCGCCACCCGGTGTCGTTGTCGAACGCCCGGCCACGCATCGACCACCAGGTGTACGGACCCGGACCGGGACCACCGAGAGCCCGCCCGATATCAGTCCAGCCCATCTCGTCGAACCAACGGTCCAGCCAGGCCCGCTCCTCGACGAGAAACCCGGACTTGCCGATATTGCCCTTCCAGTTCTTGATGTCCACCTCGCGGTGCGCGATGTTGAAGTCCCCGCCGACCACCGCGGGCGTCGGCCCCAGCTCGGCCATCCGTTCGGTGACGTGGGACATGTAGGCGTACTTGGCGGCCAGCGACGGATGGCCCACCGTCGCCGAGTGCAGGTACAGCGACGCGAACCGCACCACCGTGCCGCCGACGTCCACCCCCGCCTCGACCCACCGCCCCTGGTCGGCAGCCACCGGCGTGCCCAACCCGGTACGCGGCTCCAGCAAGGGCGTCCGTGAGGCCACCGCCACCCCCGCCCGCCCCGCGTCCGCCCCGGCCTCGTGCACGACGTGCCAGCCGTCCAGCAGGTCGGCGACGACCGCAGCGTCAGCCCGGACCTCCTGGAGCAGCAGCACGTCAGGCCGCGCGCCGTCCAACCAGGCGCCCATCCCTCGCCGGAACGCGGCCCGCACCCCGTTGACGTTGACAGCAGCTACCACGATCTTGGTCACGCCCCCCATCCTGCCCGAACTACATGCTGATCCCAGTTCGAGGGTTCCACGCCGATCAAGCGGTTCAAACTGCCTGATCGGCGTGAGACCCTCGAACTGGGAGGTGTTTATCGGCCCTCACTGCGGTGGGAAGCACCGCGCCCGACCGAGGACAAATCAGCCGCGCTCGGCGATCTCCACCACGTTGGCCAGCAGCATCGCCCGGGTCATCGGGCCGACGCCGCCCGGGTTGGGCGACACCCACCCGGCTACGTCGCGTACGTCGTCAGCCAGGTCGCCGGCCACCCTCGACCTGCCGGTGGCCGGGTCGGTGACCCGGGACACCCCGACGTCGACGGCGACCGCACCGGGCTTGACCATGTCGGCGGTGACGATCCCGGGCACGCCCGCGGCGGCCACGACGACGTCAGCGGTGCGGGTGTGCGCGGCCAGGTCCCGGGTGCCGGTGTGGGTCAGGGTCACGGTGGCGTTGATCGCCCGACGGGTGAGCAGCAGCCCGATGGACCGGCCCACGGTCACCCCGCGCCCGACCACGACGACGTGCACACCCTTGCCGTTCGCGTCGCGCAGGTCCACGCCGTGCCGGTCCAGCAGCTCGACGATGCCGCGCGGGGTGCACGGCAGCGGCGAGGTGACCGGTTCGTTGACCCGTAGCACCAGGCGCCCCAGGTTGGTCGGGTGCAGCCCGTCGGCGTCCTTGGCCGGGTCGACGAGCTCCAGCACCCGGTGGGTGTCGATGCCCTTGGGCAGCGGCAGCTGGACGATGAACCCGGTGCAGCCAGGGTTCTCGTTGAGCCGGTGCACCGCCGCCTCGATCTCGCCCTGGGAGGCGTCGGCAGGCAGGTCCTCGCGGATAGAGGCCAGCCCGACCTCCTCGCAGTCGCGGTGCTTACCGGCGACGTACAGCTGGGAGCCCGGGTCGTCGCCGACCAGCAGGGTGCCCAGCCCGGGGTGCACTCCCCTGGCGGCCAGCGCGTCGATCCGGGTGCGCAGCTCGGTCTTGATCGCGGCGGCCGTGGCCTTGCCGTCGAGGATCTGTGCGGTCATCAGTGCACCAGCCCTTCGTACAGCGGGAAGTCCGCGGCGAGCCTCGCGGTGCGGCTGCGCAGCGTGGCCACGTCTATGTCGTCGGCCAGCGGCGCGGGGACGACTCCGGTGGTCTCGGCCTGGGCCTGCCGGGCGGCGGCCGCCGCGGCGCCCTGGACCAGCGCGGCGGCGACGACATCGGCCACCTCGGTGAACTGCTCGTCGTCGAACCCGCGGGTGGCCAGGGCCGGGGTGCCGATGCGCAGCCCGGAGGTGACCATCGGCGGACGCGGGTCGTCCGGCACGGCGTTGCGGTTCACGGTGATACCGCACTCGTGCAGCAGGTCTTCGGCGGCCCGGCCGTCTATCGCGCTGTCGCGCAGGTCGACCAGCACCAGGTGCACGTCGGTCCCGCCCGAGCGGACGGTGATACCGGCCGCCGCGACGTCCGGGGCGGTGAGCCGTTCGGCCAGGATCCTCGCACCCCGCACCGTGCGTTCCTGCCGGTCGCGGAACGCCGGGCTGGCGGCGATCTTGAAGGCCACGGCCTTGGCGGCGATGACGTGCATCAGCGGCCCGCCCTGCTGCCCGGGGAACACCGCGGAGTTGATCTTCTTGGCGATATCGGCGTCGTCGGTGAGGATGAACCCCGAGCGCGGCCCGCCGATGGTCTTGTGCACGGTGGACGAGACGACGTGCGCGTGCGGCACCGGTGAGGGGTGCAGCCCGGCGGCGACCAGCCCGGCGAAGTGCGCCATGTCGACCCACAGATAGGCGCTCACCTCGTCGGCGATCTCGCGGAAGGCCGCAAAGTCCAGCTGCCGCGGGTAGGCCGACCACCCAGCGATGATGACCTTCGGCTGGTGCTGGCGGGCCAGGGCCCGCACCTGGTCCATGTCCACCAGCGAGGTGGCCGGGTCCACCCCGTAGGCCACCACGTCGTACAGCCGCCCGGAGAAGTTGAGCTTCATCCCGTGGGTGAGGTGCCCGCCCTGGTCCAGGGCCAGGCCGAGGACGGTGTCACCGGGCCGGGCCAGCGCGTGCAGCACCGCCGCGTTGGCCGTGGCGCCGGAGTGCGGCTGGACATTGGCGAACTGGGCTCCGAACAGCGTTTTCGCCCGGTCGATGGCGATGGTCTCGGCGATGTCGACGACCTCGCAGCCGCCGTAGTACCGCCGACCCGGGTAGCCCTCGGCGTACTTGTTGGTCAGCACCGACCCCTGGGCCTGGAGCACCGCCCGGGGGACGAAGTTCTCGCTGGCGATCATCTCCAGCGTCTGGCGCTGCCGGGCCAGCTCGTCGTCGAGGACGGCGGCGATCTGCGGGTCGAGCACCGCGAGGCTCGTGTTCATCACGTCGGGCAGCTCTTGGGTCACTGGTACTCCTGGCGTCGTGGGCTGGTCAGCGGCGAAGGCGACCGGCTGGGCCCAGGCGTTCGACCCGTGGTCTGGTGCGGATGCCGCTCCCCGGTGGTACCCCACCTCCCCGGGTGGTCCCCCACCCGGTGCGCCAGTCGCGACGACCCCCAGCCTAGCGTGCCGCGACAACAAGCCCGATCCATAAGAGGTAGCACGCCAGGTACGAGGTCCTGACCTCGTACCTGGTGCCTCACCTCGTACCTGGCTGAGGCCGAGGCCAGGGGTCAGGCCGGGTCGGGGTCGACGCCCAGCATGCGGCGCAGGTAGGCGTAGGTCAGGTCGCCGACGCGCTGGTCGTGCTGGTGCTCGTAGCCCTGGCTGGCGTAGAAGGCGAGGTTCTGCAGCGAGTCCCGACCGGTGAACACCCAGACCTCATCGGTGCCTTCCGGCAGGCGCGGCACGATCTCGACCAGCAGCCGCGACCCGATGCCCTTGCCCTGCAGGTCCGGGGCGACGGCGAACCGGCCGAGCGTCGCCTTGCCGGGTTCGGTCAGCACCCGGATCGACCCGACCAGGCGCGTGCCGGACCAGGCGCCGAGGGTGATGACGTCGTCGCGGGCCAGGTCGTCCTTCAGCTCGTCGAGGGTCTGGGTGAGCGGCGGGATGTGCGGGTCGTCGTACTGCTGGGCCTCGGTCACGAACGCGGCCCGGCGCAGCGTGAACAACTCGCCGGCGTCGTCATCGGTGACGGTGCGTACCTGGATCTCTTCGGACGTCATGACCCCATCGTCCCAGGCTTCCGCCCGGGTGACGTAGTGCCACCTACCCAAAAAACCTGTGGGCTTGTGGTGCCGCACAGGGTGTTTCGCGCGGCACCGGGCTAGCCTTCGAGGTCGTGACCAACACCGTCCCCGCTCCCGACGCCCTCCGGACCGAGTTCGTCCTCACCCTGTCCTGCCCGGACCGTCCCGGTATCGTCTCGGCGGTGGCCGGGACCCTGGCGGGCCTGGGCTCGAACATCATCGAGTCGCAGCAGTTCGGCGACGCCGATTCGGACCGGTTCTTCATGCGGGTGCAGTTCGCCGCGCAGGTCTCGGCGACCACGCTGCGCGAGGCACTGGGGGTGACCGCGGACCGGTTCGCGATGACCTGGCAGATGGACGCCGCGGGACGCCCGCTGCGCACCCTGGTCATGGTGTCTACCGCCGCGCACTGCCTCAACGACCTGGTGTTCCGCACCCGGACCGAAGATCTGCCGGTCGACCTGGTCGCCGTGGTGTCCAACCACACGGTGCTCGAGCCGATGGCCCGGTCCCACGGCATCGACTTCCACCACGTCCCTGTCACCAAGGACACCAAGCCCGCCGCCGAGGCCCGGCTGCTCGACCTGGTCACGACGCTGGACGTCGAGCTGGTGGTGCTGGCCCGGTACATGCAGGTCCTGTCCGGCGACCTGTGCCAGGCCCTGGCCGAGCGGGCGATCAACATCCACCACTCGTTCCTGCCCAGCTTCGCCGGCGCCCGCCCCTACGCCCAGGCCCACGACCGCGGCGTCAAGCTGATCGGCGCCACCGCGCACTACGTCACCGCCGACCTCGACGAGGGCCCCATCATCGAGCAGGACGTGGAACGGGTCGACCACACCCGGTCGGTGGCGGACCTGGTCCGCCTCGGCCAGGACGTCGAGCGCCGCGCCCTGGCCCGGGCGGTGCGCTGGCACGCCGAGCACCGGGTGCTGCTGAACGGCCACCGCACCGTCGTCTTCCGCTGAGTGCACCCGCGACTGGACCTGACTGGTGGACCCATATATGTGCTCACACCTTTTTCAGGGCACTCAACCGAGCCGCCAGGTCGTCGGCGGCAACGTCATCGACCTCGACCAGCTTGTCGCGTGATGTCGCGCCGGAGACCAGACGGACGTGACGACGACGCACCCCCAGCGCATCGGCCAGGGCCACCAGGGCCGCCTCGGTGGCGGCACCGTCGACCGCACGGGCGGTGACGGCGACCACCAGGCGGTCGTCGCCGTAGACGCCGCCCGCCCGGGTGCGCGAGGCACCCGGGCGGACTCGGATCGCCACCCTCACCGGGCTGTGGGACGGATCAGATCAGGCCCAGCGCCCTGACGGCGTCGCGCTCTTCGGCCAGCTCGGCGACGGAGGCGTCGATCTTGCCGCGGGAGAACTCGTCGATCTCCAGGTCGGGCACGATCTGCCACTCGCCACCGGTCGAGGTGACGGGGAAGGACGAGATCAGGCCCTCGGGCACGCCGTACTCGCCGTGCGAGACCACACCCGCGGACGTCCAGTCACCGGCCGGGGTGCCCAGCGCCCAGGAGTAGATGTGGTCGACGGCCGAGCTGCCAGCCGACGCCGCCGACGACAGCCCGCGCACCTCGATGATCTGCGCCCCGCGCTTGGCGACCACCGGGATGAAGGTCTCCTTGGCCCAGACGTCGTCGGCGATGACCTCCAGCGCGGGCTTGCCGCCGATGGTGGCGTGGGTCAGGTCCGGGTACTGGGTGGCCGAGTGGTTGCCCCAGATGACGAGCTTCTTGATATCGCTCAGTGCGGCCCCGGTCTTCTCGCGCACCTGCGCCAGGGCCCGGTTGTGGTCCAGGCGGGTCATCGCGGTGAACCGTTCGGTCGGCACGTCCGGGGCGTGCGCGGCGGCGATGAGCGCGTTGGTGTTGGCCGGGTTCCCGACCACCAGGACACGCACGTCGTCGGCGGCACCGGCGTTGATCGCCGCACCCTGCGGGGCGAAGATCCCACCGTTGGCCTCCAGCAGGTCGCTGCGCTCCATGCCCGGGCCGCGCGGCCGAGCACCGACCAGCAGCGCGACGTTCACCCCGTCGAACGCCTTGGTGGCGTCGTCGGTGATGTCGACACCGTCGAGCAGGCCGAACGCCGAGTCGGCCAGCTCCATGGCCACGCCCTCGGCAGCCTTGAGAGCCGGGGGGATCTCCAGCAGCCGCAGACGCACAGGCTGGTCCGGGCCGAGCAGCTGGCCCGACGCGATCCGGAACAGCAGCGCGTAGCCGATCTGGCCAGCGGCACCGGTGACGGTCACGACGGCGGGGGTCTTGGACACGGGACACTCCTTGGGTCGGCAGATAGTCGGGCGGGCCGTCGTCCCCGGCCGCGACAGTGGCCTCCATCACAGCGCCGTCGGGCGACCCGCCTCCGAACCTACCCTCCTCAGCAGAACAGAGCCACGGCCACCAACGGAGAAGAACCGCCATCCTGCCGGGACGTGAACCCCGCCCCTGCCACGCGGGGGCCGCGAGTCAGATCAGAGTGTCAGGAGGTGCTTTCGGTCCGCCGGGTTGATGGCGCCTTCGATCCGCTTGTCTGTGGTGACCATGACGCCGCCGCGTGAGGCCGCGAGGTTGAGCAGGTGGAAGTCGGACACCTGTCTTGGTCCTGTGATCCGCGTCGTGTCGACGAACGCCGTGGTGAGCGTCGAGTCGTCGGACCAGTAGACGGCCGACCGAGCCAGCCTGAGACGTGAGAGCGCCGCCAGCGCCAGTGCTGGTGTGCCCTGGGGGTTGACCGCCTCGGTCGCCAGCAGACGCACCATGCCGGTCTCGGTGAGCGCACACGTCGCGAACACGGGAACGCTCTGGAGCCAGGCCCGGGTGATGTCGTGGTGGACGTGCTCCTTGATGTGGGCCGAGACGAGCACGTTCACGTCAGGCAGGTACGTGACGGGTCGGTTCACGCCGGGTCCTCGTCGTAGAGAGCCGCTTCGAGGTCGGCGTCGGTAATGGTGCGACCCCCGGTCGAGAACAGCATGAACGGCTGGTCAGGTTCTTCTGCCTGGTCACCGCGTTGCGCGAGACGAACCAGAGTCGCGGCACGAGGCTCGCCAGGGCGGGCGTTCCGTCCGATCATCGCCGAGATGTCAGGGGTGTCGGTGACATGGATGCGCCTGCGGGCCAGTGCCGTCATGGCATCCATGATATCACGATCGTGGATGCCACTAGGCGACCCCGTTCCGTCTGCCGCATCGGGCCCTGGTCCCGGCCTGTCTGTCAGGACGTAGCCGCAACAGAGCCTGCCCTACTTGGGCAGGGAAACTCGGCCTGGGCGGCAGCGTCAGTCGTCCGCCCGACGCCGCAACGGAGCCTGCCCTACTCGGGCAGGGAAACCCGTGTACGTAGTCGGCGTCCCGGCGGCGTTCGTCGCGCCGCAACGGAGCCTGCCCTACTCGGGCAGGGAAACGGTGTCTCGCCGTGCAGGGCGTCCTTCTCGGGCGGGCCGCAACGGAGCCTGCCCTACTCGGGCAGGGAAACCCAGTCGGGGTTGGCGAACGGCGACCAGTCGGACCCGCCGCAACGGAGCCTGCCCTACTCGGGCAGGGAAACCTGGCGCCGTCGTCGCCGCGGGCCCGGGTCGAGGCGCCGCAACGGAGCCTGCCCTACTCGGGCAGGGAAACAGTCCTGCGTGATGCCAGCCGGTTCACCGACCATCTCGCCGCAACGGAGCCTGCCCTACTCGGGCAGGGAAACGCGGGAACGGCTGCGGCCGCCGTCCCGGGGACGTCGCCGCAACGGAGCCTGCCCTACTCGGGCAGGGAAACCCAGCTGGAGCTCAGCGCCACGGGCCTCATGACCTCGCCGCAACGGAGCCTGCCCTACTCGGGCAGGGAAACGTCGTCGTCGACCTGCGGCGCAGCTCCGAGGAGGGATGCCGCAACGGAGCCTGCCCTACTCGGGCAGGGAAACCAGCCGCACCGTCGGCCGGGTCCTGGGGCACGTCGAGCCGCAACGGAGCCTGCCCTACTCGGGCAGGGAAACGTCTCTCGTGGCGCGGCAGGCGCCCGTGCTGGGCGACGCCGCAACGGAGCCTGCC
>Ga0099364_10000611_pt1 | contig 61191 bp, 47 predicted proteins | sample TergutTh196P3_FD_73070 | JGI IMG/M metagenome (GOLD analysis project Ga0099364, IMG submission 73070) | Microcerotermes parvus P3 segment gut microbial communities from Pointe-Noire, Republic of the Congo - Th196 P3 | ecosystem: Host-associated > Arthropoda: Insects > Digestive system > Gut ... | reverse complement strand
AAATGATTGAACGGGCATTAAAAAAGGGCTTTTTAACTACTCCCTACGCTTTCAGCGTTGAGGATCCTAAAAACATGACAAAAGCGGGGGCGGACATTTTGGTAGCTCATATGGGCTTGACAACTTCCGGTAGCATCGGAGCGCAGACATCTAAGAGCATGGACGACTGCGTCACATTGATTGATGAAATAACCGACGCAGCCCGCAGCGTTAGACAGGACGTAATAGTACTGTGCCACGGCGGTCCCATCGCTATGCCGGATGACGCGCAGTACGTTCTGAAAAAATGTAAGGATATTAACGGATTCTATGGCGCCAGCAGCATGGAACGGCTTCCAACAGAAGTCGCCATCAAAGCTCAGACCGAAGAATTCTGCAGATTGTCGTTCTAACGCATCTTTTGAAAGAGATAATTCTTGTGATAAATTGGCGACATAAGCGCTTATATAACGGCATATGTCGCCAAGTGTATTTAATGAATACTACAGATTAGTCTCCAAACGGAAGCAATTCCTGAGCGTTTGTTTTATGAGCAGTTTTTTCAGTTTTACCTAAAACCGGCGTTGCCTGTTTTGTCTTTTTTACATTCGTGATGCGCTCTAAGGTTGTAATGGCTTCTTTTAATGAAGCGTCGATTTTTTTCTTACCGTTCTGCATAAGCAGAGCCAGCATGTTGACTGAGACTATTCTGCGATTCGCCTCATTCGGCATCCTTTCGACCAGATTAGCAATATCGTTCAAATCAATCCGAACGCTGTAAAGAATCAGGGATTTTTTATCGTGTCTGTTTCTTATGAAACATGTTTTTTCGAATAGGCGAACGAGGAACTCGGGGGAAACTTCCTGCCACGTCAAAAGAACAATTAGAAAAAAGTCGGCGCACTCACTTTTACCCGCCTCAGTCGCCAGAGCCGCCAGAAATTCCTCGAATAGCAATGGATCGTTGGAAAAATGACTATTAGACATACCGGAACATAACCTGCAAAAACAGCCTATGAAATTGTCCTGTGGCAGAGCGGTCGCCAATTCCTTTGGGAGTTCATTACGGCTGAATTCCGTCCAAGCTTGCCCCGACTTAGGTTCACCCATTAATGCATTCATTGCGCTCTCCTTTATTATCTCGAAAGATAAATACGTCAAAACGGAAACGCTTTCCGACTTACCTATAAACATTTCCAAAATCGACACGGTCCAGCGTGGAAGCGAGTTATTAACTGCGTACTTCTTTAAACTCATTATTCCATCTTCGCCAAGTCGAAGAGGCAACCTGTTCGACGCAGCCTTCACTATCGCTCTCGGATATTCCGCATCCATTAAAGACAGCAATATCAAGGAATACGAAGATAAGGCGTCGTAAGGCATATCGGTAATCACTGTAGTTATTAAGCCGAGAGGAAAATCGCTCAGAATCTCGTCGAAACATATTTGTATACCTTCTGACCACGGCGCCTCCGGGCGCCATTTGCGACCAATTTTAGTCAACATATTAAAAGCGCTCATAAACCGCATTTCGTATGAAGAATCAATTTCGTCAAAATTTTCGAGATTAGATGCGAAAACCGCGTTGAGGATGTACAATTCCTGATCTGTCCAATTTGATGCCCCCCGCATTATTCTTAAGATCAAAACGTCCAAGTCGTCGAGATTCGATTTCATAAGTATCTGATATTGTTTTTTCAAAGCGCTCTGGCTTACTTCCGCCATAAAAGAAAGCTGAGCAACGCGTGCAGCCTCGCCCCATTCGGCGCCGTACTTCCGTTCGCCAAGGCGGCAAAAAAATTCCCATAATGACCTGACTTGCGGATGAGTTTGACCGGATGGTATGGCTTGGAAAAGCTCGGATTCCAGAATATATCCCGGATCGCGCAACAGGTTTTCGCCCTTTCCGGTGCGAAAAAGTTCCAAAACAAGAGCCGCTATAGCGCGAACGGCGCTAAAAATGTTCTCGTTTCCGGTTCCTTTGGACATGTCTTCAAGCTGTTCCGCTGTCTTGAGCCATGTTATATAACGAGCGGAAGTCTTTGCTCTCTCCAGATTGTTGAATTGATCAGTGAATTTTTTCATTAGGGCGGCTACTCCGCCTTTTTGAGTTTTTCGCTCACTCGCCGGGGGTGGCATGAACGACGACAACCCTTTGCGTAGACGAGCGTATACTGCGGGAAGGTCGGATTCCGCCTTAAGGGGAGACAATTCTTTTAAAAAAGCGTTTTTACGCGCCTTAAAATAATCAGACGCCACGTTGGCGCAATCCGCAAGCGAAGCTGGGATTAATGACGCGTTTTGTTCCGCTATAATCAGGGCAAGCGTGTTTTCCGCGCTATCTAAGTTTTTATCAACGAAAAGCGCTTGTGTTAGAGAGTTGTAAAGCGCGTCATTTAATAGGTCTGCCCAAACTGTACGCATTGACGCGTCTCTGTCCCTCAAAAAAAGCGACACAAACATATCCCAGTTTCGATTGTTCCAATGTTTGGCCAACCGCTCCTTCAACGATAGGTTTTTCTGTTGGTGTTTCTTGTTTTTAGCCATATTCTCTTGCTATATGTCTTCCATTGCGGCAAACAAGGCGTCTTCGTTCTCGTCCACCGTATCGTCATCATCCGAGAGGGACTTTTCGTACCTACGCAAAAGCTCTATGATAGCCTCCCGTTCATCGCCAGCCTCCATTTTATCAATCACCGCCCGGGCGCGTTGTATGACGAAGTTGACGGGCGAGCTTTCTTCCGTCTCGTAGTCGTCAGTTTCATCAAGTTCTTCCAAATCCTGAGAATCGAACAGTTTTGGATTACGGCTGTCTATACGAACTTCTGTCTTACGGCTGTATCCTTTCTGCTCCGCTACTAAACGCACTATACCGTTCAGGTCGTACGAATATTCAACGGCAAGGGGACAGCTTACTTCCGCCGGAGTCAGCTTTAGATTTGTCTTACCAATCAAAGTATTCTCGCGCGGGTATTTACTTTCACCCTGATATACCACCAGCGAAACCTCTTTTTGATGGTGATGTATCGTATAGAACGTTCGGGCTCGCGTTGTTGGAATTTGAGTATTTCTGGGAATTATAGGCGCACACTGGAGTTCCGGCGGAATAATAGTATTGTTAAGACTTGCTAAACTTAAGGTATGCGGGGTTACATCCACTAAAATCTGTTCGCAGTTTTCGCCCGAAATGATTCCTCCCTGTATTGCGGCGCCGTTACCTACGCTTTTGTCAGGGTCAACCACCGGAAGCCGCGCGGCGCCAAACATGGCTTCAAGCCTCGAAGCTATTATTGGCATACGGGTCATTCCGCCTACTAAAAGAACCCTATCAATACGGTCGGGCGTCAATCGCGCTTCCTCCAGCGCTTTATCTACCGAAGCCATCGTTCGATTAACTAGGCTTTCCGTCATGTCTTCCAGTTCCTCCCGCGAAAACTCCATCGAAACGGAACAGTATTTAACGCCTTTGCCTCGGGGCGCGGGAATTTGAGTTTCCTGGATTAACACCGTAGCCTTCTCTGAAAGGGTGATCCTTGCCTCCTCCGCCACCGCCGCCAGTCTTGCCGCTGCGGGAACATATCCCTCCAGATCAGGACCTCCTTTTTCCTTTATATGTTCCATCATTTCGTCTACAAGGCATTTGTCGAAGTCGTCGCCACCAAGGCGTGTGTCTCCTGTGCTGGCGAGGACTTCAATTATCTCGCCAATACGAAGGATCGAAACGTCGAACGTACCGCCGCCAAGGTCGTAAACCAACGCATATACGTCTTTCCCGCTCTCCCGCTCGCTGGTCGGAGTACGCCCGACGAGGTTGACGTGATCATAGAAAAGCGCGGCTGCCGTTGGTTCGTTGATTATTCGCTCTACGCGAAGACCTGCGCGCGCGCCCGCCTCCATAGTGGCTCTGCGCTGCGCGTCGCTGAAATAAGCGGGGACTGTTATAACTACCATCTCAACCTCGTGTCCTTCTAGCTTTTTTGCCTCATCGCATAGATATCGCAGAATCTCTGCCGATATGTCCTCGGGATCGTATCTTTTTCCTCCCAACGTCAGTTTTTCAGTCGTCCCCATCAAGCGCTTCACCGAGCGTATGCTCTGGTCTGGAAAAGCTGCGGCGCGATTTCTCGCTTTGCGCCCTACTATAATATCCTTTCCGTCAAAACTTACTACCGAGGGAACAATTCCATTACCGTCCACCGGTATGGTGTGAGATTTACCATCCCTCAACACCGATATGCTCGAATTGGTCGTTCCAAGGTCAATACCATAAATCTTACTCATTGCCCTACTCCTTCTTTCCATATGATGTCATCCGTTATCGACGACAGAAGTTCGTCCAAATCTCGCTGCGTGTCCTCTATCACAAGAAGGGCTACCAATTCTTCAGGGGCAAACGGTTTGTCATATATTAATTCACCGCGATCTCCCCACAAACAGGATGCCAGATCTAAAAGTTCATCGCAGTTGATTATTCTGTTTACTGTTATATTCACAAAATCTTCGCTAAGAGTTAATTGTTGATAGGCTTCGCGCAGTTGCGCGAATTTTTCCGGAAAATGTTCCGGGGGATATCGGCGCACAAGTCGTACATAAGCTTTGCGTACATCCTCCGGGGAGGCGTTTTTCTCGACGCGCAGAAGTTTATACGCAGACTCTATCATTGTACGTTTTCAAGGCTACCGGTATATCTGTAGCCGTCGTCATAATCGTCGTAGTCGACAATGTTGTCATTGTTATCAACGCTATCGTAGTTATCAACGCTGTTATTGTCGTCAATGTTGTCATTGCTTTCAATGCTATCGTTGTCGCCAATGCTGTCGTAGTCATGCCGGTTGACAACGACCATAGCGCAGCGTAACACTTTGCCCCGCAACAAAAATCCCGGGCGTACTATCTCAAGAATTGAGCCATCCTTACAATCATACGCGCAACGCGAACCGCGCGCTTCGTGTTTTTCAGAGTCGAAATCCACGTCCATTTCAGATATTAAGGTCAAGTCAAAACAATCTAAGAGTCCGGTCAGTTTGCTGTAAAGTATGGAAAATTCCGGCGTATCGGGCGAGGCAAGGCATGTCAGGGCAAAATTCTCGGCAAAACTCATCAAGGCTTCGAGGTAAGGCGGTATGTCCTGATGTTCAGCGCTTGATACCGACATAGCAGGTCTGAATCCATCTTCGCAGACTTCCAGTATCTTGTCTTGATTTTCGAGAATTGTCTTTAGCGCCATCTGTACCCGCCGCTCGTGGCGCAAATTTTGCAACAAGTGTCCTTCCATCCTTTCAAGTATTTCAGCTAACGAAGAACTCATAGCGGAAATTTGTTCGGCGCAAATCCTGTTCATGTCATGCGCCAAGCTCCGCTTCAAATCTTCTATTTCATTCATTATGTTTTTCGCTGCTTCCGCCGCGATTTCTTTTTTGCTCGCAAAGATGCCAAACAAGTCCGCTCGCTCCCTTCAGGCGCAGTAATAAGCCCTCTTCGCGTCAATGTCATTATTAAAATATTATATATCTGACACGGAAATATTACACCAAATGATTTTAACATTATCTAAAGCGCCATAAAGAGAAAACTGCCAACTAAAGCCTTGAATATCAACATATTACGAAAAAGATAATAATCATTGGTTTTTCATTGTAGCTGTTCAGCTTGATGGCATAGTATAATATTTATATGATGGAAAATAAATACTGTTGTGATTGAGCGATTTCTTTATAATAAACGCAATTGGGCTGTAATCCTAAGCGGTATTCTAAACCAGTGACGCCGAATTGAGATTATGATATGTGGTTCTTTGCTAAACTAGTTCGCCAGTATATAAGCGGCAAAATCGAATTGTTTTTGTCCTTTATTGTTGAATTGTTCAAAAATCACCCCTTCATTTTGAGGAAAATATCCCCAAGGGTGAAAACAACGATGGAGCAAACAAAAAAAATTGTTGGAAAAACGAACAGAATCCGAAGCTTAGTGTTATTAACTGTTCGGGTGTTTGTTACGTTTGTTCTGCTCGTGAATGCAACATTCATTCTATGGCACGGCGAGGGTATTATCGCTATGATAGAAGATCCAACCGCGCTGCGGTTCGTGAACGTTGAGACGGACGAGTCAATCGGCTACGCCCTTGAGAGCTTCTGAGTACCCCGACCTCGAAGTCGTACAATTCCTAATTAAAAACGGCGCAGATGTCAACGCCGCAGATGATTTAGGAAATACCGCTATAATGTGGAATGTTATGTATGTCGTCACTGACCATGAAATTCTACAGACCTTGATTAAAAGCGGCGCAGATGTCGACGCCGCGAATATGATTGGAATGACTCCCTTGATGCAAGCTGCCAAGGGTTTATTCACTCATGAAATTCTTCAAATCTTGCTCGACAGCGGCGCAGATGTAGCCATCAAGGATAAAAATGGTAAAATGGCGCTGGATTACGCAGAACAAAACAGACAATTGATGGGAACGAAAGCATACTATCTACTACGAGAAAAAACGCTTTCCAAAATTAAATAATTGAATCATATCTTAAGATGAAGAGTGAGATTTAACGTGAAAGAAAGCACAAAAGGCGCATTAGCAATTTTTTTAACCTATGTTTTTTGGGGAGTTATGCCTGTTTACTGGAAGGCTTTGGCAACAGTAAACTCAGTTGAGATACTCGCGCACCGGATTATCTGGTCATGCGTATTTTCGCTTTCTCTGGCGGCGGCATGGCATAAGATATCGGACATAGTTTCTCTTTTACGCTCGAACCGGCGCGCCACGGCGCTGCTTGTGCTTTCAAGCGTTACTATATCCGCAAACTGGGGTATTTATATCTGGGCAGTCAACGATGGAAGGATACTGGAAACCAGTCTCGGCTATTTTATAACCCCTCTGGTCAGCATGTTTTTTGGCGCGGCTATCTTCAAAGAAAGGCTTAATAAAATCCAGTGGCTCGCAATCGTAATCGCGGTAGCCGGGGTTTGTTCCGAGGTTGTCGCGATTGGATATTTGCCTCTCGTTTCGCTTAGTCTTGCTTTTTCGTTCGGCGCTTATGGTCTTATGAAGAAGCTCTCGGCTGTAGAGTCTCTTGTTGGTTTTACCATCGAAACAATGTTAATAGCGCCCCTCTTTTTGATCTGGCTCATTTGGCGCGGATACTCAGGCGCTACGGATTTTTCATATGGAATATGGGTGACGCTTCTGCTGATAGGAACGGGGGTAGTGACGGCTACGCCGCTTATAACGTTCGCATGGGGCGTAAAAAGAAGCTCTATGATTGCAGTGGGACTCATCCAATACGCGTCTCCCATCTTGATATTCCTAACCGGCGCGGTGGTTTATAAAGAGCCGGTATCGTCCGCGCGGCTTTTATCTTTTGTACTCATCTGGATCAGTATAATTATTTTCTCAGCAGAGTCGCTCTTGCGCGCAAAAAAGCTTGCGGATAAGTAGGACCATAAACGACCCAAACCCGCGTAAAAGATGACGATATGTGGTACTTTATAAAACTTGTCCGACAATATATAAGTAGTAAAATCGAAGTGTTTTTGTCCATCGTTGCTGAAATATTCAAAAATCACCCTTATATTTTGAGAAAAATATCCCCAAGGGTGAAAACAAAAATGGCGCAAACAAAAACTATTGTAGAGAAAACTAACAGAATACGAAACTTAGTGTTTTTTACTGCTCGAATGTTTCTTACGTTTGTTCTGCTCTTGAATGCGACATACTATATATGGAGCAGCGAGAAAGTTATGTACACGTATTACTATACCTCTATTGATCCCACCCCTATGGGGCAGTCGCTGTACGATGATACGAACAAATCGTCCGGCTATATATTCAATAATGTGGTACGTCCTCAGTTCTTGGGACTATCTATTGTATTTATTACCGTATTGATGGTTATTCCAAGCGCCGTAGGTATACCCATTATCAACACTATCTTCGCAGCCGGAAACTTCAAGTGCGCGCTTCTCCTTAGTCCCATCTGGACTATTATGGTCATCGCCATTGTAAAGCGGAATATAAGCCCCTTTAATAGAGCTTTGTTACTGTGTGCAACAGTTGCACTTGCCTTTGCGGCGCTTGTATTTCTCTATAAAAAAGGCAAAAAGCGAATTGAAGAAGAAAAGAAAACGTTATTACTCATTGACAATGTTGTTGAGCAGGTTAGAGATGGCAAAAGCGTTGATGAGATTGAATTATGGAAAGGTTCTGTTGGCATAAATATGTCATGGGAAAGCACTAACATGAGAACTTTTGGAGAAGTTACCATTAAAAAACTAAAAGCAGTTTTCGTTTCTTTAATGAAAATATTTTCCATATTAGCATTGATATTATTATTACTCCATTTTTTAAATATACTTCCCATACCTATGTTTTTGATGATTGTTTTTCCCAATGAAGCGGCATATAGGTTGGCGAGTCAAATATCAGAAAACATAAGAAGCGAATTGAAGTACATTTTTACCTCCGCTAGGTTAAATACCAGCATATTTCTTATTGCTTTCCTCTATAGCGCAGCTTTCGTACTTCCCTTTGCGGCGCTTGTGTATCTCTTTAAAAAACGCAAAAAGCAAATGGAAGAACGAAAGAAAAAGTTAATACCAATTGACAATGATGTCGAAGGCAAAAATATTAATAAGATTGAATTTAAGGAGAAATAAAACGCTTCCAACTGAAGGCGGCAGTTTTTGAATGACTACGCTAAGAAAGTGGACGAATCAGCGATTACTCGCCAGCAAAGCGGGTGTTTTTCGCTGCGCCGAACGCACAAAAAATGGCATAACAGCGTGACCGAATAGAAAGTAATACAGACGCCGTTCAGAAAAATACACCCAGTCCGTTAAGTTTTTATACCTATTCCGCCAAGTTTTAACACAATTATTAGCAGATTCAGGAAACACAGTAATTGCCATAGAGCATAACCTTGATGTTGTAGCGCAAGCCGATTGGATAATTGACATGGGACCTGATGGTGGCAAAAACGGCGGCAAGGTCATATATCAAGGCTCTACTCAGAGCATTACCTACTGTAAAAAGTCAGTTACGGGGCAGTTTCTGCGGGAGAGATTCGATGGGAAGCAGTAATATATCAGTCAAGAGATGAAATCTACTTTTCTGAAAAAACTATGGAAAAACAGGTGAAATCTGTTATACTGGCATGGTTATGCAGTGTATCATTGTTATTTGAAACAGTAACAGCGACCATCGGCAGGTAGTTTATAGTTGGTGAGGGGTTGCTTATGCAATCATGGCAGGTAATTATTGCACTTATCTTAGCTGTGCTATCTGCTATACTTTTGATCATCGCATATCGCCAGCACAAAAGAAGGCGTAGTTATTAGTGTTGTCGCGCTTGCTGAAACAGTATTTTGCGTCTATTCAGTCACGCAAGTTCTCGGCAACAGATTTAATAAACAAGGAGAAAACAGTGATGTTCAAAATATATCTTGACAACTGTTGTTACAACAGACCGTTTGACGATTTATCTCAAGTTAGAGTTAGAGATGAAGCCGTCGCAAAAATGTTCATTCAATCGCTCATAAAATACAAAAGCCTTATTCTGTTTTCATAATATATGCTATTACTTGAAACCAATGAAAACCCAGTTGAAAACAGCAAACAACACATTCTGCATTTCATAAATGAATATACAGAGTTTTTCATCGGCAAGGAAAGAGAGAACGAAACATTACCCCTTGCATAAGAAATAATGAAAACGGGCGTCAAATTAAAAGACGCTGTCCACTTAGCCTGTTCAATCGTTGCGGAATGTGATTACTTTATTACAACTGACAGGCGTGTGCTAAACTATAAAACGGATGAAATTAAAATAGTAAATCCAGTTGAATTTGTTGAGCTATGGAGGGATAAAAATGACTGATGCCATGCATACTTCTGCTATTTTAAGCGCGGGAATGAAGCTGTTGCGTGAAAACCTCGGACTAGTTGAAACAGAAATCTTTATTATCAACATAAAAAACAGTGGGTTCGACTATACTGAGTGGCGCAAAGACCTCTGGGGCGATATGACTGCTGAGGAATTGTTTACTAAGGCTGCTAATTTTGAGCGACAGTATCCTGAGTTCATTCCCAAAAACGCAAAAATCATATAATAAGCATATATCCAAAGACAGAATAACGCGCCGTTTCCCAGAAAACCAAGACTCTATAACGCAACAGAATTACCCGCAGGAAGGCTTATGCGTAGCTTAACATAAGCATCCCTGCGGGTAGTGTGTCAACTATCTCATTATAGAATCCCTCATGCCTTGATGCCGCAAGGTTTACGCAAGCTTAAATAATGACTCTTGACCTTATTCAAAGAGAATCAGATTTTTCCCTGAATAAGGTCACATAATCCATTATAGCGATACCTCCCAGTTTTGGCAAAGCTTTTTTTCTTGCCGCTTTTGTTATGTTTGTTGCAACTTGAAATAAAACCGTTATACTTATTGTTAGGAAAATTCACAAATATTGGAGGTCAATTTATGGAAGGAAATTCTTTTGCTACGAAGATTTTAATTTCAAATAAGGAATGGGGTCGTTTTTTAATGTTTAAACTCTGTGTTTTTATTATTGGAATATTCCTGTTTGCTGCTGGAATCGGAACGGCTTGCGCTGCCGAGCGAGCGGTTGCAACGTTCGACACGTCAATGGGAACGTTTAAGGTGGAGCTTCTGACGGACGTCGCTCCGATAACCACGAAGAATTTCATCGACCTTGCGAAGAAGGGGTTTTACGATGGAGTAATCTTTCATCGTGTTATCGACGAGTTTATGATACAGGGCGGAGACCCGACAGGAACCGGCAGAGGCGGACCGGGATACACTATACCCGACGAGTTTGCTCCCGGATTAGTACACGACAAGCCCGGAATCCTTTCTATGGCAAACGCGGGTCCTAACACCGGAGGCTCTCAGTTTTTCATCACGCTTGTACCCACGCCATGGCTTGACGGAAGACACGCCATCTTTGGGACTGTGATCGAGGGCATGGACATCGTAAGCGCGATAGGTAAAACGGAAACCGGTCCCGGAGACAGACCCGTTGTTGACGTTACCATCAAGACATTAACGATTGATGAAAATGACGCGGCGCCGGAAACAGTAGAGGAAGCAACACCCGAAACCGACGAAGACGCAGCGCCGGAAACCGACGAAACGCCTTAGTTCAATTCAATTCGTTTGGCGCAGAATAAGCTGCGTCAAACGAATTAAATTTCGACTTGCACTGTGCAAGTGAGCAAGTGAGCAAGTTGGTGATCAAGTCGAGGTATTCTTAGATAGCTGGAATTGTAGTGAACGAATGTCCAAACGAGTGGTACGTTAGTTTAGCCGCTTGCTCTGCAACTTCCACTCTGTAAAAAGCCTGTGGCAAATCTTTTCCAAATGCTATAACACCGTGGTTTTTCATCAGCACAACATTGCGAGAGTTCGCTATTTCTGCAACAACATCCGCCAGTTCCTTTGTTCCTTCTGTGGCATAAGGAGCTATCCCTACAAGACCTATGTTTTTTGCGATTTCCGCCGTTAAATGCACATTAATCTCTTTGTCTATGATGGAAAAAAGCGTTGTATAAAATGAATGCGCATGAACTATCGCATTAATCTCATTGCAAGATTTATAAATATTCGAGTGCAACCTATACTTTATACTTGGCTTGTGATTTCCGTTCAGGATTTTACCATCTAAATCCATTTCGATGATATCTTCAGCTGTCAGAAGGTATTTAGCGACGCCAGAAGGCGTGATTAACATGCCGTCATCAATTCTGCAACTTATATTACCACCTCGCGCGGTTGTCAATCCGCGATCATATAAACGTTTCATATGTTCTGCAATACTATGTTTTAACTCATTATTATTGTCCATTACGCACCTTCCATAGTTGTTTAAATGGGGACGGTAAACGTCCCCACTGTATGATAAAAGATGTTTATCGTTTTATTGATTTTCTGGCAATTCACTATCTTCTCTTACTCTTGTACAAAGAAAATGCGACAAGCAATGCAAAAATCGTGTATCCCACGTTACAACCGCCATTTTTGTCGTCGTCCGGTTTCCCGTCGTCAAATGTTAAGCCTTTAAGGAAGGTGGTGGTTCCAAAGGCGCCCATACCGTTGGTGTAATTAACGGCATATTTTTCACCGTCAATAAGTCCGGCGTCCACAAGAGATTTTGTGCTTAACTTCACTTCGTACGGCGCGTCGCCGGATATTTGCGAAATGATTTCAAAACTATTTGAATTGCTGCCTTCGGCTTTAAAGAAGAATTTTACGTTGTCTCCATTTAGCAGGGCTGGGCTGGGGTTAGTGATCCTGATGATAACAAACTCCGTGTCCTGCGTAACCGTCATGCTTGGCGTTTCATCATCCAGTTCTACTACAGTAAAACCTGCATAAGGATCAACCAAGTTTGGCGTTTTTTGCCTATCCATATGAATGCTTGCATATCGCACCAATGCGCGCAACAAAGCATTGCTGCTATCAGGGTCAACATAACCATTTCTAATGCCGCTCGTTCCACCGCCTGCGTCGCGTTCCGGGTGCCACTGGATTCCTAAGGCAAACAAGCTATCTTTATGTTCAATAGCCTCTACTATGCCGTCTGATGAGTAGGCTGCAACCGATATCCCCCTACCCAGCTTTTTGGTATTTACTGACTGGTGATGAGCTGTGGCTACTGCCGCCATGTATCTGGAGCCAATGATATTGTACAGCCATTTGGAATCAGTAAGGACGCCAATGTCTTGACCAACTTCAAGTTGATGATAGGAAGTGCCGCCGCTATGGATCACTCCGTCAACCTGGGCTCGCGCCCGGCAGGTCGCATCACAACTGACGGTCGTATATGGCGCCGCTCCGGCGCCCGAATACGGGATAAGATTGCCATTCGCGTCGATAATATCTTCATATTTATACTCGCGGTGAGTTGCTGAGGTAGGGCTTGATAACCCAGTGACGCGGCTTTGAGCAATTCTGCCGGCATTGACTTCTTCGGCTAAATGGTATGGAATATCCTGAACAAGCCCGCCGCCCATAGCAACGTTGAACCCCTGATGACCGCGGCAGGCGGCAAGCATAGGAACATCCAAAGATATCGCCTGCCACATTAAATTAATATCCGATATGTCGCGTCCAATATTCCAACCGCTTGATCCATGCGGAGTCACAGTTTCGTTATACAGAGCGGGATGCCAATCCTCGCCGCCGCATACGAAGATGCCGTTCAGATTGGATACATAAGCCTTGGCCTCCTCAGCGTTTACAACTGTATCCAGAAATGCGACAAGCGCTCCATTGCGCTCAAAAGCCCCGGCCCAAAATACTTCATTTGTGTTCCCAGGCGCTGTACTGTTAAATGTTCTCTTCGTTATACCGATGAGGGGACGTTCGCGTACGTTAGTGATAGTCGCCTTTACAACAAAACCGTAAGCAACTTCAAGGGTTGCGGTTACCGCTTTACCTATAGTTCTTGGGTTTGAATTGATTCCGAAAACCGGCGTAGGAGCATCCGGCGTACCCAAGACCGTCCTGAGATCATTTATCGTGTTAATACCCGATTTGGTTTTGTCCACAATTATCGCGCCGGTAATATCGGCTGAGTGGAGTACATTGAACACTAAAACGCCATCTGCGTCAATGCTATAGAGGATGGCTTCCGGATAAACCGCATTACCATAAGCAAACGCGGTAGTAGCAGAGACAAGCATCACAAAAAGAATTGCAAAAACAGAAATAGAAACTCCTTTTTTTGAAAAAATCTTAAACATAATTTTCACCTCAATAGTTTAATAAAAGTTATATCTTACAACATTATTACACCACCACTATTAAGCCAGTGGAGTTCTTCTAGAAAACCGACGCTAATATTTTATATCGTATTGCGTTTCGCTGACACAAAATATCATTTCTTCTTCAGGAAATACTTTGAAAAAGATAACTTGGAGCTTTATAAAATTATCGCTATTATCTCTCACTCCTTTCTCATAAAACCTACCCTTTGAGTAAACAAAAGAAAGCATGGGATTCTCTGAGAGGGCAAGTCTTTTTATTCATTTTACATGAAATCAGCGTTATTTCAATTAGCAAATATGAATAAAATTATTTTTACAAAGTAAGTAGTGATATAATACCAAATGCTTAACAGAGAAGAGACAGGATACTGTATTATTGGACGAACTAAATCAAGCGGTTCTTTGCAATATAATAAACTGAGGTGTTTATAATGAAGGATGTTACAAGTATTTTTGGCAGTATGGTTTTTAACGACGCAGTTATGCAGGAAAGGCTTCCTGAAGAAACTTACCGCACATTGCGACAGACAATGTCACAGGGTGCAAATCTTGAACTTGGCGTAGCTAATATCGTCGCTAACGCGATGAAGGATTGGGCGGTGGAAAAAGGAGCGACCCATTTTACTCACTGGTTCCAGCCCATGACCGGGATTACAGCGGAAAAGCACAACAGTTTCATATCTCCGTCAGGATATGGAAAAGCTATCATGAAGTTTTCTGGTAAAGAGCTTGTGCGCGGAGAGTCGGATGCGTCCAGTTTACCTTCGGGCGGGCTGCGGGTAACTTTTGAGGCTAGGGGTTACACAATATGGGATATTTCTTCCTACGCATTTATAAAGGACTGTACGTTGTATATTCCAACAGCCTTTTGTTCATACGGCGGTGAATCCCTTGATAAAAAGACTCCGTTGCTCCGTTCAATGGACTCAATTAATAAACAAGCCATGCGCATACTTAAGCTGTTCGGCAATACCTCGGCTAAGCGCGTCTTCACAATGGTAGGATCCGAACAGGAATACTTTTTGATAGATAAAGGCGAATATCTCAAGCGACCCGACTTGATCTATACGGGTAGAACGTTGTTCGGCGCCCGCCCTCCGAAAAGGCAGGAGCTTAACGATCATTATTACGGCAGCCTGAAGCCAAGAGTTGCGGCTTTTATGAAGGAACTTGAGGAAGAGCTATGGTTATTGGGAGTATACGTTAAAACAAAGCATAACGAAGCCGCCCCTTCGCAGCACGAGCTGGTGCCGATTTTCGCGATAGCCAACATAGCAGCCGATCAAAACCAACTGATAATGGAGCTTATGAGAAGCGTTGCAGACCGACATGGGCTTGCCTGCCTGCTTCACGAAAAGCCGTTTGCCGGCGTAAATGGAAGCGGAAAACATAATAACTGGTCTATGAACGCCGATACAGGCGTCAACCTCATCGACCCCGGCAAAACGCCGTATGAAAACGCTCAGTTTCTATTGTTTCTGGTCTCTGTCATAAAAGCGGTGGACGAGTATCAGGATTTGCTGCGGGCTTCGGTGTCGAGCGCAGGGAACGATCACAGGTTAGGCGCCTATGAAGCGCCCCCCGCTATCGTGTCGATGTACCTCGGCGACGAATTGACCGAGATATTTGAAGCCATCGAAGCGGGCTCGGACTATAAGAATAAAGAAAAACATCAGATGGAAATCGGAGTAACGGCATTGCCGCCTTTCTCCAGGGATTCAACTGACCGTAATCGCACATCCCCTTTCGCTTTTACCGGAACCAAGTTCGAGTTTCGCATGCTCGGCTCGGCGCTTTCCATCGCTGAACCAATAATAGTGTTGAATACGGCGGTCGCCGAAGTCCTGCGCCAGTTTGCCGATCGTTTGGAAAATACAAGCGACTTTAAAGCCGACCTTGCCTCGCTAATCAAACAAACCTTCAGCAAGCATAAAAGGATTATCTTCAACGGCAACAATTACTCCGAGGAGTGGGTATGCGAGGCAAAAAAACGCGGATTATCAAACTTAAAGACTTCTGTTGACGGGATTCCCGAGCTAGTTTCGAAAAAGAGTATTGAGCTGTTTACAAAACAGAATGTATTCAGCGAATCAGAGCTTCGTTCGCGTTATGAAATCTTCATGGAATCGTATTGTAAAACGCTGCATATCGAGGCGCTTACAATGGTCGATTTAGTAAAGGGGCGGATTATTTCCGCATCAATTGATTATCAAAATGACCTATCCAAACTTTTGAAACTGAAAAAAGAATGCGGCGATTATAACGTTGCGATGGAAGATTATCTATTGGCGAACATCGCTAACTTATCCGCCGACATGTTTGAAAAATTGGCTACTCTTGAAAAGTCAATAATGGAAACAATGGAGGCGCGCGATCATCTATCCAGCGCCAGGTTTTATCGTGACGTGGTTTTAGCGGCTATGACCGATCTTCGGTCTGTTGTCGATGAACTTGAAGCAATTGTCCCCCAAAAGCATTGGCGTCTTCCATCGTACGCGGAATTGCTTTACAGTGTTGTGTAGCTAATCGGGAGGCAGAATGCAATGTTATTAACTTAAGGCAAATCGTCCTGAAAGGACGCAGTTTTATTTACATCCGGCGCCAACCGGAGGTATACCGCATTTATCAAAGATTATACTTAATAAACTATGCAAAAACATACAATTTCCAATTTTAAACTTTACGCTAAATTTTCCTTAATAATGGACGATTAATTAATTAATTGAATTGTTAGAGCTGAATGAAGTTCAATTCTCCAACAGGTCTTTTGAAACATGCAAAGGGGAAGCAGACATGTCATATTTCTTAAAACTTACTATCGCTTCTGCGATTATATTGTTATATAGCAATAATTCGTTTGCTGAATTGACTATTTGCGAAGTCGGCGATTACACACAATTTATTGTTCCTATTTATGCCTTAGGAATGACTTTTAGCAAAGACGATGAAGAAGGCGCCAGACAATTAATTACTTCTTTTTTAGCGACGCAAGCAACAGTCCATGGAATGAAATGTTTAATTGACGCTGAAAGACCAAATGGCAGCGATTGCACGTCATTCCCAAGCGGGCATACAGCAAGCGCTTTTAGTGGCGCAACTTTCATTCATAAAAGATATGGAATGGAAAAGGCGGTAGTTCCCTATCTTTTTGCGGCATTTACAGGTTATTCAAGAATACGTTCGAAGAAGCACTATTTTCACGATGTTGCAGCAGGAGCGCTGATTAGTGGTATATTCACCTGGTTTTTTGTAAGCGAGTACGACAGTGGAGTGCAAATATCAGTGGATTCTGATTCTGTAACTCTAAGTTTCAGTTTTTAGCAACTTGTTTTAAATCAAATTTCCAAATCAATAATATCCGGCGCGTAAACAGGATATAAGTCATTGTCAACTAAGGCGCAGTTATAAATCAAAGAGTTGCCAATTTGCCCTCTTCTTCTTCCATTATGAAAATGCCCTACAAAAACGGCTTTAGGCTGGTATTCTTCGATTGCCTTGTACAAAGCTTGAGAGCCTTGAAAATCATTGCAAATTCCATAAGGCGGTCCATGACAAACCCAAATATCCGGCGTTTCACTTTTTTTGCACTTGTTTAAAGAATTCTCCAAACGGCTCTCGATGCTTCCCTCTATACTATTTGCGGGGCAATCACCTTCCAAGTCTTTGACCATATAATTCCAGCCATAGAATTCAGGTGTCCACGCAAATAAAAGGAAATTGTCTATAATTGCGTTGGCATATATTTGAATTCTTCGGTTTTTCTTAGTTAAAAGTCCATAATCGTGGTTTCCATAACAACCAAATACGGGCTTTTTTAACCCGACCGCCCATTTGAAAAATTTTGTATCAAGCCATTCTGTTTGAAATGAGGCATTTACCTTCGGAAGAGTGGAATAATCGGGCGCGATATCTCCTGCTATAACAACTACATCATAGTCTTCACTTTCATAATATTCTTCAATAATCGGTAAATGACCGTGTAAATCGCCCATTGCAAGTATTTTCATCATGAATTCCCTCGCATCAATTTAGGAATTGCTTCATCAAGGATAAATAGTTCAAAGTTGCGCTTGTCATTATTATCTCCTCTACTAATATATAGAAATTGTTTACTCTTCGTATGTATAATAATACACAATACACAAAGAAGCGGGTATCAGCTTGTTAAATTATCCAGAATGGGTAACATGTTTAATAATCAAGCATCGCACACGAAAAGGCGCCATAAAATCTTGAAAACACAATACAAACGGTAAGGTGTTCTGGGTGTGTTCCTCAATACTCGCTGAATAGCAGTAAAAAAATAAGGCCTCCTTCCTTAATGAAATTAAATATTACGATATACACTACACTCAAAGCGGCACATGATATTAAATCAATCTTAGCTGAATGTTTTGATCCGTCATAAGTTAAAATTACAAAACATGCTTTGAGTACTGCTACTACGAACAGAACCACTGTCACATAAGCTATTGGTTCAGCATTGCTACCTAACCCAATAATTGGTTTAACAAATCCATTATGTTCAAAATAAAACGCATCAATATACGCCCATATACTGAAAAAGACAACAAAGGAAATTATTTTATTTTTCCCGCTTAAAGGCTTTCCATAAAAACTGCGCAGTAGTAGCAATAAAAAATATAGAATATATAAAGAAAAACTAAATAAAAAAGCATTACGAATATATCCCAATAGATTAAAATAAATTACAAAGTCCGGATAAGTAAGAACCCAAACTAATCCAGCTGAAAATAATGACGCTATTGCAGTTGGTAATAATAAGTAAAAATACAATATTTCCCTTGATTTCCCGCCAGAATTACAGCAACTTTGCGAAACCTCCTCCTCCTCCGAAGTTTTATTGTTCAATAACTCTTCCTCGTTTGTCATTATTATCTCCCCTACTCTTATTATGGAATCAGTTTTCACTAACTCCGTTTCGGATATGAAAATATAGACTCCATTAAAATGACGCCTTACTTTCGTAATTAATGATAACATTGATTATTGGGAAAACTATATGTATAATTGACAAACCGGTCAGTTTAATTGTTTTTTCAGAAAATGCGCTATTTAGCGGGAAAACGCCATGGAAATGATACTGGAGATTGTGAACCTCACAAAAGAATATATAATGGGAGAAGTCACGGTGAGAGCCCTGCGCGGCGTAAGTTTATCAATTTACGCAGGCGAATTCATCGTCATTCTGGGACCAAGCGGTTCCGGGAAAAGCACGCTGCTAAATATAATCGGCGGTATAGATAAACCCACATCGGGAGACGTCATCTTTGGCGGCAAAAATATCGCTCTGGCTTCAGAGCGTGAACTGACGCTATTTCGACGTAGCGCGGTTGGCTTTGTGTTTCAATTTTATAACCTCATACCGAACCTGACCGCGAGAGAAAACATCGCCCTCGCGTCTGAATTATCCGACAATCCCATTTCTGCTGACGCGCTTTTGGAGGATATCGGACTTTCCGACAGGGGTAGCCACTTCCCTTCCCAACTCTCCGGCGGTCAGCAGCAACGCGTCGCCATTGCAAGGGCGGTAGGTAAAAATCCCGCCTTGCTGCTATGCGACGAACCCACGGGAGCGCTTGATCTGCAAACGGGGATACAGGTGTTGCGTATACTAAAGGATTTTAACCGCATATATAAAAAAACAGTCGTCATCATTACCCATAACACCGATCTCGGCAAAATAGCCGACAGAGTGTTTTATGTCAAAGACGGCTTGATTGACAGAATACAAGTCAATGAAAAAACTCTTTCACCGGAGGAGGTGGCTTGGTAAATGCTGCTGAAAAAAGCCGCGCGAGCGATATGGGCTAACAAGACATCTTATCTTGCGTGTATGTTCCTAATCGCTATCGGCATTCTTATGTTCACAGCTATGAATACCGCAGGCGAGGGGCTTCGCGCGTCATCGCTTACCTTTTACAGGGATTACAACCTTTCCGATATATTTGCCAAAGTTGACGGGGCGCCGATAAGCTCCGCAAGCCGTTTCAATGACATTGAGGGGATTGAGAGGGCGGATTTGCGTTATGTCATGGACGTAAGAGCTGAAACGCCTCGCTCCGACACGATAATTACCCTTCGTTTGGTTGCCATAGACCCGCAAGAACACGCTCTCAACAAATTGCTCGTCACTGGAAGCGAGTGGTCTATGGGAAACGACGTCATCCTGAACCCTGCTTTTTTTAAAGCCAACAATCTTGCCTTTGGGGATGAAATCTTAGTATATTTTAACGGACGCGCAGTTACGTACACAATTTGTGGGACTGCGCTAAACCCTGAACATGTCTATCTTGTCAAGGATAGTTCACAAATGCTGCCTGACCCTACCAGCTTTGGCGTTGGCTACATTACAGCCGACAGCATGGTCGCGTTGAACGGGTCGCCGGGCGTCGCTAACGATATAGTGTTTAAACTTGCTAACGGATATGTTTTTGACGATGTTAAAATCGCGATCGAGGACGCTTTGGCGCCATATGGAATAATAGAATTAATAGACAAAGAAGACCAGTTGAGCTATTCGTTTGTTGATGTTGAAGTGACGAGTATTCGCTCTATGGCGGCTTCCTTGCCCGTTATATTTTTGCTCATAGCGGCAATTGTTCTGTACATGATGATGAAACGGGTCATTGAGCAAGAGCGTACTCAAATCGGTATTCTGAAGGCATTTGGTTATTCCAGCGGACAAATAATGGCGCATTATTTATGCTATGGAGCTGTTACGGGCATTGGCGGAGGCGCGCTTGGATGTTTCATGGGGTATTATCTGTCCGAATTTTACTTTTATATGTTTATGGAATTTTTCCACATGCCGGCAATTTCTGAAGGAATTGAGCCATATTATTTCGTCATCGGAATGCTGATGGCCATCGGCGGCGGTCTGTTGGGCGCTTTCATGGGGGCGTTTTCGGCAATACGGCTACCCCCTGCCGAGGCAATGCGCCCGGAAAGTCCCAAACCGGTGAAATTCGATATTGTCAACAGGATAGGACTGTTTAAACATATTCTCAACTCTCAGGGAAGCATGGCTTTGCGAAGCATCACGCGAAATCCCGCGCGCGCAGTATTCATTATAGTCGGCGTGACGTTCTCTTTTGGGCTTCTCACATTATCAGGCAGCTTCAATGGTTTAGTCGACAAGATGATGTTTGGTCAGTTTACTTATATTCAGGCGTATGGCGTAAAGCTTCCCCTAATCAAGCCCATCTTCTATGACATTGCAGTGGAAAGCGCATATGCCGTTAATTCCGTGTCGCTGGCGGAGGGGCTTTTGGAAATGCCAGCCGAACTGAAGCACAAACACTTGAAGGAAAGGAATTTATTAACAGGGATGACAGCCGATTCCGCCCTTTATAAAATATGTGATACGAACAGTCTAACCACCTACCCTCCGCCAACTGACAGCATAATTCTTTCCAACATCATAGCAAAAAAACTGCGCGCGGGGGCAGGAGATACTATACTTATTTCCTCTCCGTTTTTAGATGATGATGTCCCGGTAGTTGTTTCGAGAGTCATTGAGCAGAATATGGGAAGTGGCTGCTATATGGAAATAGGAGCGCTATCCGGGCTTTTGAGGATACCAAAAGTAGCGACATCCATTATTATAAATACGGATGACCTTCAATATTTGAAAGAACATCTAAAAGACGCAAAAAACATTTCTTCAATTGACGACAAAGACGGCACGCTAATTAATCTCAGAAATATGATGAGTTTATACACGAGTATGTATTTTATTATGGAAATAATGTCCGCGTTAGTTGGCTTCGCCATTATATATAATGCGTCCACTATTTCCCTTTCGGAAAGAAAACGGGAATACGCAACGCTTCGGGTTGTTGGTCTCTCAATCAAAGAAGTTTCGGGAATTATGAGTTTTGAGTATTGGATATTGGGGATAATTGGCATGATTTTGGGAGTTCCCTTCGTGCTATATCTAAACGTAGCATTGAACGCGATGATAGATTCTAATTCTTTTTCGATACCGTCTACGCTGCCGTTGTCAGCTTATCTTACGGGCGTATTTGGCTCTGCTGCCGCTATCCTGCTTGCCGGATCGTCGGCGAAAAGAAAAATCAGAAATTTCGATATGGTGGAAGTACTAAAAGAACGGGAGTAAAGCTATAATCAATGTACAAGATACAGAAGCCTAAACAAGTCTAGGCGATATGAATATAACCCGGAGAGTAAAAATCTGTAACCATATACAATGACTGGAGTTTTGATAGGTATGCATTCGAAAGAGCTATATTTATAATGAAAAAACCAATTAAGCTTTTATTATGGGTTCTTGTGGCGTTCACTGCGATAGGAAGCGCCGTTTACTACGCGCTTGCCCCGACGCCTGTCCCACTCACTAATGTGTGGGCAAAAACTGTCGAGTTGAGCTTTACCGAAGAGGGGTTATTTGCAGCGGGAAACGTGATAAAGATTTATCCGATGGTGTCAGGCAGTCTGAACGGAATAAACGTGGAAGAGGGGCAATTCGTTAACTCGGGTGACATGCTATGCGTAATTGACGACGCTCCTTTGCAACGAAAAATTAACCAGATTCGCGGCAATATCCGGGGACACGAGGCGCAAATATTGGCGTTGGAAGCCCAGGATCAAAGTAGCAACGCGTCGATAGAAGAACAAACGCGGCTTGTGAATCTTCTGATTGCTCAAAGTCAGAAGGAACTGAACAAGGCGAAGGACGACCTTGCGCGGTCAGAAGCGTTGTATAAGGGAAACGCCATAACGGAAGTGGCTTTGAACGACGCTCGGACGACAGTAACGCGGTTTGAATTCGTCGTCAACGCAAGCAGACAGGCGCTGTCCGTTATTGCAGCCGGCGCGGTAAATGTCGGAATGGCGGATTATCACAGAGCGATTATTGAGGTGGAGCAGATAAACATTGAGCAACTGGAAAAAGACATTGAAAACTGCCGAGTGACCGCCGCCGCAAGCGGAATAGTTACGACGCTGGACGCAAAGCGCGCCAATTTCGCCTCGACCGCATCCCCAGTAGCTGAAATCGCCGCGCTTGACGGCGGTGCGATAGAGGTTTATGTTTCCACGCGGGATATTGGCGGCGTAAAGGATGGCGACACTGTTGCCCTTACCCTAAAAAGACGCAACGGCGACATCATGTTCACGGGCAAGGTTGATAATATTGCCGCCAACGCAGAGATTAAAATATCCCCTCTTGGTCTGGAAGAACAAAGAGTGAAAGTGAAAATATCGCCCGACCTGACAGAGATGGACGACGTACCCTTCGGCGTTGGTTACAACGTTGATGTAAAGTTTATTCTTTATAGCGAAGATAATAAGTTCTCGGTTCCCAAAACCGCCATATTTAAAGACAATGACAAGGATATGCTTTGGCTAGTACGAAATGGAAGGGTGCAAGCTACGCAGGTTGTAAAGGGAATGGAGCTCAGAACAGAATATGTTATCGAATCCGGGCTTCTGGAAGGCGACTATGTTGTAACTGACGCGAACAACGATGCGCTGAAAAATGGTTTAAAAGTTGTTAATAGCGTTCGTTAAATAAAATATTTTCATTGTGTTGTATAATTCAATTGAACACAGATTAAAGGGATTCATTCTTATTTGGACTCAGTTTAAGGAAAATCCTTTTAATTAATTGATAAATGGAGCGAAGAATATGAAAACACTTTATAGCGGAAAAACCAAGAATGTACTTGTCAATGAAGAAACCGGAGCTGTCTTTCTTTTTTTTAAAGATAGCGCAACAGGCGAAAACGGCGTATTTGACCCGGGTTCAAACACAGTTGGCGGAAGCGTCGCGGAAAAAGGTAAAACAGGACTTAAAATATCGCGATACTTTTTTGAATTGATGGAAAAAGCCGGTGTTCCCACTCATTATTTGGGCGCGGATATTGATAATGGATTAATGCAGGTGCGCAAACTAACTGTACCCGCGCTTGAATTTGTGTTGCGTTACCAAACAGCGGGCAGTATGTGCCGTCGATTCACCATTGACGCGGGTATCCCTTTTGACCCGCCATATGCGGAGGTGACGCTGAAAGACGACAATCAAGGCGACCCGCTCATCAGCGAGAGAATATGTATAATGAAAGGGTTGCTTAAAGCGGGTCAGTACGATGAAGCCCTTAGTCTTCTTTCAAGAGTTGGCGAGATTCTAAAAAAAGAGCTGGCTCAAATGGAACTAGCCCTCATTGATTTTAAGATTGAACTGGGTTACGATGAAACTGGAAAAGTGTATGTCGTTGACGAAATTACTCCCGATATTTGGCGTGTAATTGATAAAACAGGCAATATTCCCAATCAAATAGACTGCGCGGTTTTGATTCTTAAAAGAATTGAATCTTAACCGAAATAACAAAATTATTAAATGATTGTAGTTAGCATTTCCGAATCGTCGGCTTTGACGAGCTTTGTCAAGGTCGACGCTTTTTTTAGCCCATTAAAATAGCGGCTTTGACGCGCAATGTCAAAGACGCCGATTCTTTTTAACCTATTCATTCTTTTGATTTGCTGCATCCTGATGAGAATCCTTGCAACTCCTAAAATTATCAAAATTGACGCTACGGGAATCACTGTCAATAAGGGTGTATTTTGAACCCAATATAGTGTAAATTCGATGTAATTATGTTACGACATTATTTGTTATTTGGGCATTGAGAAAATTTGGCGTAGCATACAGAATTGTATATAGCTTAGTTACAACAGTACTTGTACTTTGGATTTTTAAAAAAAACAGGTATAGCATTTATAATTGCAGCGGTTTAAAGCGCTCAATTGGTATTAATGCTATTCCAAATCAATACAGCGAAAAGTAACTAAGTGTATAACTAATCTACGAAATCAACGGAGTGAATATATGGTGAAATTAAACAAAAAAACGGAAGGTTTTCCGCAAGCGAATAACAGACACTTTATCCGGCAACGTATCAATTCGCTTCTTTCGCGCGCTGCGGAAAAATCTTTAGTTGTTGTATGCGCAGGGATGGGGTACGGCAAAACGCGCGCGGTCTCGGAATTTGCGCGGGAAAGCAAAACTCCAACAGCGTGGATACAACTTTCCGAGTTCGACAATAACGGCGCGATGTTTTGGAAAAACTATGTCTCCGCTATCGCAATTATTGATGAATTGTATGCTGAAGAATTAATTAAAATTGGCTTCCCTGATAATGAAGATAAACAACGCCGCTTTAAGAACGCGCGGTACTCTGAGAAGCTGAAAAACTCTAAACACTTGATTGTGCTGGATGATTTTCATATTATAAAAGACCACGCTGTTATATGTTTTATTGAACGGGCAATATATAATTTACCTTCAAATTTCTCGTTTATCATAATATGTCGCACATTCCCGCAACTAAACATTCTGAGCTTGGAAATCAAGAACATGGTGCATCAAATACAGGAGGATGATCTGAACTTCACAGAGACAGAATTGGTCCAATACCTGAAAGCTCAACGATTGCCAATAGAAACGCAATACTTGCACGAAATATATCAGGATACAAAAGGTTGGGCTTTTTCTGTCAGCCTCATTGCCCGTTCGCTTAGAAAATCGCCTCTGTATTGGGGTTATGTCCGTAGCGCAATGAAAAGCAGTATATTCAAGTTAATAGAAACTGAAGTATGGGACACTGCTTCCGAACATCTTAAACGTTTTTGGGTACGTATTTCCTTAATTGAACATTTCTCTGCGGACTTAATGTCCCTTTTGTGCAATGACAACAATATCATAACCGAATTCAGGCAACAGAGCGCCTATGTACGCTTCGACAGCTATGCCAACACTTTCCTGATTCATCACCTGTTCATTGATTATCTGCGCGCAAAACAAGATATCCTTGATGATGACGAAGTTCGGGTAACCTATAAAACAACCGGGGATTGGTGCAAACAAAACGGTTTCACAATTGACGCTATGAATTATTATGAAAAGATTGGAGACTACGAATCTATTGTGTCCATTTTTGACGAGTTGTCCGCATTTGTTCCCAATGATATCGCGCTGAAAGCTTTAGAAATCTTCGAACGCGCACCCGAAGAGACGTGTGACTTGGTAAAATTCTTTGCCACCAAGCATTTACGCATTGTCATGTGCCTTGGTCGCTTTGAGGAAGCGTTAGAATTGGCGGAGCGTTACGAGAAAAGGTTCATACAACTCCCGGAAGACAACGTTTTTCGAAACCATGCCCTTAGTGGCGTATACTATTGTTGGGGATGCATAAGGGCAAATATGAGTACAATAGACGACTGTTACGATTTCGATGCGTATTTTGCCAAAATGAACGAATGCTTGCGCAAATCTCCTTTGAAACCGAATCAATTTATTAATATTCCCATCGGTCCATGGGTCAGTCTTGTAGGCGCCGCCAAGCAGGGCGCTCCGCAAAAATACGTAGAAAGTCTAACGCGCGCGGTAAAACACGCGTCTTCCTGCTTAGGAACCGGAATGACGGGCGAGGATGATTTATGCTATGGAGAGCTTAAATTCTATCAAGGCGACCTCGCCACAGCGGAAGCTTATTTTGATAAAGCCGTAGAACACTCGCAAAAACAAGGACAATGTGAGGTCGTTCATAGAGCGCTGTTTTATATCGAACGGATTGCCTTTTCACAGGGAAATCGTGAAAAAGTTGAGAATGCGCTTATGGATATGAAAACCAGATTGAACAAAAAAGAATATCCTTTACGTTTTATATCATACGACATAGCCATAAGCTGGTATTACTATTATCTTAGACAACCTGAGATGGTTCGTGGTTGGCTCAAAGATAAATTTACGCCTTATATCAGAGCAAGCTTTATTGAAAACTTTGAAAACCAAATGAAAGCCCGGTATCATTATTTAGTAAAAAACTATTCGCCTCTTTTAGATTATGTTGAGGATATGAAACGACGTGAATCTATTCTGTACGGTCGAGTGGAAATGCTAACTCTTGAAGCTTGCGCGCTTTACCAATTGAAAGACAGGAAGGGGGCGTTTGCCACGCTCCGGGAAGCTTACGAAACAGCGTCGCCCAATAATATTCTGATGCCATTCATCGAGTTGGGAAAGGATATGCGCAGTCTTATCACCGTCGCCCTGCGCGACGAGGTATGTAGAATTCCGCAAGCATGGCTGAAAAACTTAAACCACAAATCGCACTTTTACGCGCGAAATCAAGCGCAGTTTATTTCCGATTATGTAAAGCATAACGGAGCAAACGAAGATAAGGTTTTTTCGTCAATGGAAACGGAGTTCTTGAACGATTTATATAATGGACTATCAAAAAATGAAATTGCTGCAAAGCATGGTCTGTCCATTAATACTGTAAAAATGGTTACCAAAAGCATTTATGAAAAGCTAAACGCGCACAGCATAGCTGACGTCATACGCTTTGTTGCTGAGCGAAACCTTGCGCAAGCGAGCGACGACCTACTTGCTTTCGCCAAATAAGCGTGATCAATGACAGAAAATAGTGTATACGTCAACGCTTTATTGCAAGAGGACAGTAACGGACATTATGTCCGCAAACGTATGAATTCAATTCTGGCGCGAGCTGTGAAAATGCCATTAGTGATAGTATGCGCTGGAATGGGTTATGGTAAAACGCGAGCGGTTTCCGATTTCACGCGTGAAAGTAGCATCCCTGATATTTGGATAAGGCTTTCCGAGTACGACAATGTAGGTTCCAGTTTTTGGAAAAATTTCGTCTGCGCCTTCTCAAAACTGGATAAGCAATGTGCCGAAGCGTTTGAAGAAATAGGATTCCCGGATACTGAGAAAAAAATGAATAAATACTTTGAAATAATAAATCGGTACATGTCAAAACTAGAATACCTTATAGTGCTGGACAACTTTCATCTTGTAAAAAATCATCTGGTAACCCGCTTTGTAGAGCAGATAATACATAACAAGCCATCGAATTTTCTTCTTGTTCTGATTTGCCGCGATATCCCGCAAATTGATATTGTAAGGCTGCAAGTTAGCGATCTTGTCGCCTTGGTGCAAGAACCGGACTTGAATTTCACCGAAAACGAACTGATCGAGTGTTTTAAGCAACAGGGATTAAATGTGGAATTGAATATTCTTCATCAAATCATGCAAGATACTGGTGGCTGGAGCGTCTCCGTAAATCTCATCGCGCGCTTATTGAGTAAGTCGCCTCGCTATTTTGGGTATGTCCGCTCTGCTTTGATTAAGAATATATTTAGCTTGATTGAAACGGAAGCATGGGACGCGGCTTCTGAGAAGCTTAGAAACTTATGGGCGCGCCTTTCTCTGATTGAACACTTTTCTGTGGAAATAATAGCGGCGCTTATCGGAGATGATACTAACCTGCTGGAGGAATTCAGTCGGCAAAATAGCTATATTCGTTTCAACAACTATTCCAATGCTTACATGATTCACCATCATTTTATTGATTATCTCCAGACAAAACAAGGGATGCTCAATGATGACGAAAAGTATAAAACCTTTAAAACGGCGGCGAATTGGTGCAAACAAAATGGTTTTGTTCTTGACGCGTTGCGTTATTACGAAAGAATCAAGGATTATGAATCAATAGCGTCAGCTTTTTCAGAGTTTCCCACATGTTTGCCGTACGATCTGGCAGTAGACGTGATGTACATTTTCGAGTGCGCTCCAGCGGAAGCGTTTGTTCGGACGCCCATGTTAGCCGCGATACACCTGCGCGTAGTTGCGTGCCTTGGTCGCTGGCAGGAATACTTTTCGTTAGCGGCGCATTACGAACAACAATTGCTAAAACTGCCTGCGGATGACCCCATTCGCAACCTGACGCTGGGCGTAATGTATTTTAGTATGGGAATCACACTGGCGCTTTTTAACGTCATTAACGATCATTATGATTTTGATGAATGCATTGTCAAGATGGACGACTGCCTGAGCAAATTCTCCATAAACCGGAATCATGTGTCCGATTTCATGCTCGGACCGTGGGGCAGCGCGGTTGGTAGCTCCAGACAAGGCGCCCCTGAAGAGTCTATAAAAGCTGCGATAAATAAAATTAAACATGCGCAGCGCCATTTTGGCGGTATAATGTCGGGAGCAGACGATTTGTTCCAGGGCGAACTGCTGTTCTACAAGAACAACGTCAAAGCGGCTGAACCGCTGATCGTTAGAGCTCTTGAGAGCGCGAAGGAGAGAAGGCAGTTCGACGTCATGCACAGAGCTTTGTTTTATATCATGAGGATCGCTGTCTCGCAAGGACTTCGCTCAAAAGCTGAGTGGGCGTTAAACAATATTAAGAACCTGCTGAATGAGCCAGACTATTTCTACCGTTTCATGACATATGATATTGCATTTGGCTGGTATCATTATTTGCTTCGCCAACCGGAAATGGTTCCCGAATGGCTCAAGGGGAAGTTCGCGCATTATATCCACGCGTATGTTATTGAAAACTTTGGGAACCAAATGAAAGCGCGTTATCTTTATTTAACAAAGAATTTTACGCCCATACTGATTTATGTCGACGAAATGAGAAAGCGGGAGTCGTGTCTGTATGGTCGGGTAGAGATGCTGGCTATCGAAGCGTGCGCGCGATACCAAATGAAAGACAAAACGGGGGCGTTCAACGTGTTGAAAGAGGCTTACGAAACGGCGTCGCCTAATAATATTCTGATGCCATTCATCGAGTTGGGCAAGGATATGCGCGTACTTACCGCTACCGCTTCGCGCGATACGAAATGCAAAATAGCATTGGCATGGCTAAAAACTGTAAACAACAGATCGTATGCTTATGCGCAAAATCAGGCGCGGATTATTACCGATTATAATACTCAAAACGGCGTAGGCGATAATGTAGCTTTATCTCATAGAGAATCAGAGGTTCTGAAAGACTTATATGATGGGCTTTCAAAATCTGAAATTGCCACAAAACGAAACTTATCCATAAATACCGTAAAGATGGTTGCTAAAAGTATTTACGATAAACTGGACGCTAACAGCATCGCCAACATAATTCGTATAGTCGCTGAACGAAAAAAGGCGTAAAAAAAGGTGAAAATTCTTCTGGCTGATTCACAATAGCATATATTAGTTTATTAAATATATTTCAATTTATAGTATATGTTTTATAATAATGTTATTATTCTATTGAAAAATGAAATTGCGTTTATTTCCAGTTCTATAGTACCCGAAAAATGCTACCGCAACAACTTTTGTATGATAAATCCGATTAACGCTATTATATTAATCAAATAGTATTAAATTAATCAATGCTATAACGTATGGCGAGGTGAGTTAAAATGGAGTATAACAAAAGAACGGACGCACTATCATTGACAAACGGCAACGGGTATATTGTTAGGGCGCGTATTAACTCGCTTCTTTCGAAAGCTGTTGAAAAACCTTTAGTTGTTGTATGCGCTGGAATGGGTTATGGAAAAACGCGGGCAATTTATGATTTTACGCAGAATAACAACATCTCATCCATTTGGATACAGCTTTCAAAGCTCGATAATGTAGGTTTCCGATTTTGGAAAAATTACGTAGACGCTATCGGAAGGTTAGACAAAAGTATTGCCGAAGAATTTGAGGAACTCGGTTTCCCGGATACTGAAGACAAAATGAAGCGATACTTTCACATACGCTTCCGCTACCATGTAAGACAGCAACAATTAGGAAGCCTGATGGTGATGGACGACTTTCATCTTATAGAAGACCAGACAGTAATTAATTTTATTGAGCGAGCCCTAAATAATATGCCGTCGAAATTCACATGCATCCTGATTTGTCGGGAGCTTCCGCAAATCAACATTCTAAGCTTTGAGAATAAAAATTTGGTTTACTACATAAACGAGGATGATCTGAACTTCACGGAAAACGAGCTGTCTCAATACCTTAATTCTCAGAAATTGTCAGTGGAAACACAACAGATTTATGAAATTCTTCAAGATACAAAAGGTTGGGCTTTTTCGGTAAATCTCGTAGCGCGATCGCTCAAAAAATCACCGGGGTATTGGGGGTATACGCGCAGTGCAATGAAGCTCAATGTATTCAAGCTAATAGAAGCGGAAGTATGGGATGCGGCTTCCAGTCAACTGCAACGCTTTTGGGTACGCGTTTCTCTAATAGAGCATCTTTCCGCCGATCTTATAGCCCTATTATGTACAGACGACAGTCTTCTGTCCGAATTCAGGCAACAAAGCGCCTATGTGCGCTTCGACAATTATTCCAACACTTTTCTTATTCACCACCTGTTTCTTGATTTTCTGCGAACAAAACAAGAAATGCTTACTGAAGATGAAAAGTGCGAGACATATAGAATATCCGGGGATTGGTGCAAACAAAACGGTTTTATAATCGACGCGATTAATTATTTTGAAAAAATTAGCGATTACAAAACTATAATTTCCATTTTTTTCGAACTTCCTCAAATTGTGCCGCAAAACATAGCGGCTTACGCAGTCAAAGTGTTTGAAAACGCCCCGCCGGAAACCTTTACCAAGATAGCGCTCTTCGCCAATAGACATTTGCGCGCCCTTGGCAGTCTGGGTCGTTGGCGGGAATTTTTCACGCTGGCGGAGCATTATGAGCATGAGCTTCTAAAGATGCCTGAAGATAGCGATTTTAGAAATCAAGCGCTAGGCGGCGTATACTTTATTTGGGGCGTTGTACGATTTATGATGAGCACAATAAAAGACCAATATGATTACAGTCTTTATATCAAGATGAGCGACTGCCTGACCAAATCGCCTTTAGAACCAAATCAATTGACAAGTTTTCCAGTCGCTCAATGGATAAACGTAGCGAGTTCACCAAGGAAAGGAGCGCCGCAGGAATGCATTGACGCATTAACTATTATGGAAGAGTGCGTGACTCGATGCGCTTACGGAAGAATGGCGGGCGCGAGCGATATTGCCCGGGGGGAGCTTCTGTTTTATCAATGCGAAGTTAAAGCCGCTGAACCTGTTATCCATATCGGTCTGAAGAAAGCGAAAGAAAATAAGCAATTTGATTTTGAAAACCGCGCGCTGTTTTATATCATGCGTATAGCGGTTTATCAGGGTAATATCGCAAAAACAGAACAAGCGTTAAAAAGCATTGAAGCTCAAAAAACTGAAAAAGAGTACTCTCTACGCTTCTTTGCATATGATATCGCGCTTGCCTGGCGCCATATTCTTCTTCGTCAACCGGAAATGGTTCCAGGTTGGCTAAAAGATGACTTTGCGCCTTACGATCACTCTCTTTTCACCGAAAACTTCGGGAATCAGATGAAAGCGAGATATTATTATTTGACAAAGAATTACCTGCCATTGCTGACCTATATTGAAAACCTGAAATGGCACGAGCTAGCCCTTTATGGTAAGACGGAAATGCTTGCAATAAAAGCTTGCGCGCACTACCAAATGAAGGACAAAGAGGGCGCCTTTAACGCACTGAAGGAAGCTTACGAGATTTCGTCACCTAATAGTATTCTGATGCCATTCATTGAGTTGGGCAAGGACATGCGGGCGCTTACCGCCGCTGCCTTACGTTTATCGAATAGCAGTATTCCGATGGACTGGCTAAAAATCTTAAACCAAAAATCAAGTTCCTACGCTCAGCAGCAAGCGATGATTATATCCAATTACAAAAAACACAACGATATCACCGACGAGGTGGTTTTATCTCCAAGAGAGCATATGGTTATGCGTGATTTATATTATGGATTATCTAAATCTGAAATAGCCGCCAAGCATGATCTATCTATTAATACCGTGAAGATGATTGCCAGAAATATTTACGAAAAGATGGGCGCTAATAACATAGCCGACATCGTACGAATCGTTGCTGAACGGAAAATGGAGTAAGACCGCCTCGCTTGCCAAAAATTATTAATATCCTGAGATTCAGTATTATAATTGTTGACTATTATTGCGTAGACGGGGTGAGTTAAAGTGGATTATAATCAAGAATCAGTCGCTTTGCCAAATATGAACGACAACGGGCATTTAGTACGGTATCGCATCAATTCGATTCTTTCGCGCGCTGTTGAGAAATCTTTAGTTATTGTGTGCGCTGGAATGGGTTATGGGAAAACGCGGGCGGTTTTTGATTTTGCGTGTAGAAGCGGCTTTTCTTCCGCTTGGATACAGCTTTCCGAGTTTAATAACGTCGAATCGAAGTTTTGGGAGAATTACACAAAGGCGATCGAAAAGATGGACAAGATGTCCGGCGAAGAGCTTCGGGAACTCGGGTTCCCTAATACCGAAGAAAAAATGAACCGGTATCTTGACATACGCCAAAACTACCAAACTGACCGGCAACACTTGAGAAACCTGATTGTGCTGGACGACTTTCATTTAATTAAAAACCGTTCGGTAATCAATTTTATTGAGCAGTCCTTAAACAATATGCCGCCCGAATTCTCTTATATTCTGATTAGTAGAGAGCTTCCGTCAATCAACATTTTAAGTTTGGAAGCCCAGAATTTGGTATTTCATATATACGAGGAAGACCTGAACTTCACTGAAAATGAACTAGCCCAATATCTTCACGCACAAAGATTGACAGCAGAAGCGCAATCCCTGCATGAAATATATGAAGACACAAAAGGCTGGGCTTTTTCAGTAAACCTCGTCTCGCGTTCACTAAAAAAATCGCGTGGTTATTGGGGCTATGCACGTAGCGCAATGAAACAGAATATATTCAAACTGATAGAAACTGAAGTTTGGAACTCGGCTTCCGAACAGCTGCAACGTTTTTGGGTGTCCATTTCCCTTATTGAACATCATTCCGCCGACCTTATAGCTCTTTTGAGCAAAGACAAAAATCTTCTATCCGAGTTCAGACAACAAAACGCCTACGCGCGTTTCGACAGCTATACCAACACTTTCCATATCCACCATCTGTTCGTAGATTTCCTACGCGCGAAACAAAATATGCTTACTTATGATGAAGTGCGCGAAACCAATAAAACGGCTGGAAATTGGTGCAAGCAAAACGGTTTAATAATTGACGCAATGAAGTACTATAGAAAGATTGGCGACTATGAATCAATAATATCAATTTTTGCCGAACTGCCAACGATTGTGCCGCATAACATAGCAGTCTACTCAATTGAAGTATTTAATAGCGCCCCGCCGGATACGTTTACTAAGATATCGCTATTTGCTAACAGGCATTTACGCATAATAGCCAGCCTTGGCAACATGCGGGATTTTGTCGTAAAAGCTGAGTATTATGAATGTGAGCTTCAAAAGCTGCCTGAAGATAGCGATTTTAGAAATCAAGCGCTTGGCGGCGTATATTTTATTTGGGGCATTGTGCAATATCTGATTAGTACGATCAAAGACCAGTATGATTACAGCCTTTTCGCTATGATGAACAACTGCCTGACTAAATCGCCCTTAGAACCAAATCAAATAACCAATTTTTCCGCCGCTCCATGGATTATTGTAGTGAGTTCACAAAGACAGGGATCGCCGCAGGAAGCCATAAACGCTCTGGCTATGGTCGAAAAGTATGTGTCTGGATGCTTATACGGAATTTTAGCGGGCGCCAGCGATATAGCCCGAGGGGAGTTGATGTTTTATCAAAGCAACGTTAAAGCGGCTGAAACACATATTCTTCTTGGTATGAAGCGCGCAAAAGAGTTTAATCAATTTGATTTGGTAAATAAAGCATTGTTTTATATCATGCGTATAGCGGTTTTTCAAGGTAATCGCGCAAAAGCAGAACAAGCGCTGAAACGCATCGAAGCCCAAATAGTTGAAAAAGAATACTTTCGTCGCTTCTTTGCTTATGATATAGCGTTTGGCTGGTATAATTACCTGTTGCGACAACCGGAAATGGTTCCGGCTTGGCAAAAAGAGGACTTTACTCCGTACGGACATCCGCTTTTCGCTGAAAACTTAGGTAACCATATGAAAGCGCGGTATCATTATCTGGCAAAGAATTACCTGCCTTTGTTGACCTTTATTGAAAACTTGAAAGGGCAAGAGTTAGCCCTTTATGGCAAAACGGAAATGCTTGCATTAGAAGCTTGCGCGCGCTACCAGATAAAAGACAAAGCAGGCGCTTTCAACGCGCTGAAGGAGGCTTACGAAATGGCGTCGCCCAATAATATTTTGATGCCTTTCGTCGAACTGGGCAAGGACATGCGCGCGCTTACCGCCGCCGCTTTGCGCGCGTCAAGTTGCGAAATTCCGCTCGTTTGGCTGAAATCCGTAAACCAAAAATCAAATTCTTACGCGCAGCACCAGGCGATTATTATTTCAAATTATAAAAAACATAACGATATTATTGACGAGGTGGCGTTATCTTCCAGAGAACAAGATATTCTACGCGATTTATACTATGGATTTTCTAAATCAGAAATTGCCGCCAAGCATGATCTGTCAATTAATACCGTGAAGATGATTTCCAGAAGTATATACGAAAAACTGGGCGCTAACAACATAGCCGGCATCGTGCGTATCGTCGCCGAACGGAAACTGGTTCACATGAATAATTAATTAATTCTTTCCGATACAGTATTGTATAATCGTTTTCATAAGTGTATTTAAAAATTTATTACAGTATGGGGGATTTCCATGAATATTAAGAGCCTTCTTTCCAAAATAGATGAAATAATTCCTTTTGTTCTTTCCGAAACGTGGGATAATACCGGACTGGTTTTAGGAGATAATGACATGCCGGTTTCCAAAATTTGTCTTGCGCTTGACGCCACTCCTGAAGTTATTGACCATGCGGCGGAATTAAAGTGTAATTTATTAATCACGCACCACCCGTTAATTTTTAGTCCTGTAAGAACTATTGACACATCTACGTTCACAGGAGCAGCAATACGTAAAGCGATAAAAAATGATATTGCAATAATATCGCTTCATACCAATTGGGATAAGTCAGGTCTTAATAACACGTTAGCGTCAGCTCTCCGCCTAAATAATATAAGAACTTTGCAGCCTAATAGAAAAGAGGAGGAAAGGATTGGAGTAATAGGAGAATTATCGCGCGAACAACATATTGATGATTTTCTAAATACGGTTAAAGACTCCTGGAACCTATCTCACGTAATATATCATGAAGCAAAAGATAAAAAAACTATTTCAAGCGTAGCGTTATGCGGAGGCGCCGGAGGCGAGCTTTGGCTTGACGCGCTTTACGAAAACGCCGACGTGTTCATTACAGCGGAAGTAAAACGCCACCAGTACCTGGCGGCTCTTTACAAAGGATTGTCTATCATTGAAATAGACCACTATGAAATGGAAAACTATTCGTTGTCTAATCTTAAAAAATTACTTGAGAATACTATTGACATTGACATGGAGATAATTTATTCATCTTCAATAAAGAGTATTATTACTGGTTGAGTTTTTCGACCCGATTGCCATCGTCCCCTACAACACACATGGACGACGTTCATGATGACCGGTCAATATAGAATTGTTATAAACCCTGACCATTGCTACATAGAATTGTAGGGGAGGCAATCTGCCTCCCGAGGTAATTTGATTACAAATTGGTATCAGAACGATTCTATATATGTCCTCTGCTCGTCAGTCAATACATCCATCGTAATACCAAGAGAACAAAGCTTTAATCGCGCAACTGTATCGTCTATTTCCGGCGGGGTCGGATACACGCCTATGCGCATTTCCTTTCCGTGTTCAGCCATATATCTCAAAGCTTGCGCTTGAACGGCAAAACTGAGATCCATAATCTCTATAGGATGCCCGTTATCAGCTGCAATATTAACAAGTCGTCCCTCGGCAATGAGGTTTAGCCACCTTCCGTCGCGCATCCTGTAGCCAACTATTTCCGGGCGACGCTCGCGCACCTCTTCGGCAAGCGAATTGAGGTCAGGTTTGGATATCTCGCAATCAAAGTGTCCGGCATTGCACAAGATAACGCCGTCTTTCATCTTTTCCATATGTCGAGCGGTGATTATTTTTGAAACGCCGCTTACCGTTATAAAAATATCTCCAATCCCCGCTGCATCGTCCATAGACATGACGTCATAGCCTTCCATATGGGCTTCAAGCGCCTTAACCGGGTCAACCTCGGTGATTATTACGCGCGCGCCAAGGCTTTGTCCCCTCATTGCAATGCCGCGACCGCACCATCCGAACCCGGAAACCACTACCCGCTTGCCGGCAATCAAATTGTTGGTCGTATGCAATAAAGCCGACCAAACGCTTTGACCGGTACCATAACGGTTGTCGAATAAATGCTTGCACTTTGCGTCATTAACAGCCAACATCGGGAAAAGCAGTTGACCAGCCTTCTCTCGCAGCCGGAGACGGTGGACGCCCGTAGTCGTCTCCTCCGTGCCACCAATGAGCCTGTCTCCAAAGCTGGCGCATGAGCCATGAAGCAGCGCCAACAAGTCACCGCCATCGTCAAGTATCAGGTGTGGACGCCCTTTAAGCGTTTCCGTCAAATGAGCGTCATACTCCTCTTGCGTAGCTCCACGCCACGCAAAAACTTCTATTCCATGCGACGCCAAACCGGCGCACACATCGTCTTGTGTGGACAGTGGATTGCAACCCGTCACTCTCACGTCAGCTCCGCCTTCGCGCAGCGTCAACGCAAGATTTGCAGTCTTAGCCTCAAGATGGATGGACATCACTATGGTCATGTCGCTGAATGGCTTTGCCAAGGCGAGTTCTTTGTCTATCTCTTTTAAGACGGGCATGTAAGAACGCGCCCAATCTATTTTCAATCGACCGGCTTCAGCCAGATCAGCATTACGTATGATACTCATTTTTCATACCTCCATTATTTTTTCGCGCGTATTAATAGGTTATATCGTTTTATTCACAAAAAATCAATAGCCAAATATTTGAAGATTTTCAAAAAACAATTACCAGCAGGGGGGTGAAATTTTTCAACCCCTATGCATGAAACCAACAATTTTATTATAAACCCGAGCCCAATTTCATAAAAGAAAACTACATAAGTTAAGACTTATTATACTTTAACACAATATTTTAAAAATATTTCAAAAAACTGTATAATACCTTTATAATTTTAAAATTGGATATGAGAGGATAAGAAATTATAATGAGTCAAAATAATTTAAGAATATTAAAAATATGGTTATTGTTCTTTTTGTTATTACCTTCCAGCATTACTTGGGCTGCAGAGCCTGCTAAACCAACCTTAATCTTAACATCCTTACACCCTTTCATAGGAGAAAAAGGTATAAGAGGATTTGATCCATACTATAAAGGAGGAGCACTGCTTCGAGCGAGTGGAATCTTTGATATTGAACAGAGTATAATTGAAATCAATAATAATGTAACTATGAAGCACTATCGAGACGGCTTAATAAATTCTGATGTAATCTTGATCTCTACACATTGTGATTCAATTAAGAATGTCAGAAGCGGAGTAAATATACCTTACGGAGGAGAGCAACCTATCATTAGGAATGGCATAGAATATGAAGTAACACGTTCTATACCGGATTTTAGCAAATTTGATGATAACGATAGGTATGATTACAATAATAATCTTGTTATCTTTGCCCAAGATGAGCTTTTATTCCCAGATTGGTTATATTGGTGGAGTTCTGAGAAATATGGCTTTACCTTTCAAGAAGCACATACTTTTAGATTACCCACGGGATTTTTTAGGCATTACCTAAAACAAAGGCAGTCTAATTCTGAATTGCTTTTTTTTGCGGGATGGTGTTACAGTGGCTCAAATGACAATAGTGGCAATAATCCATTTTTCTATGACGTTGACAACATAACGTATGTTGCCTTTAATGGCGAAATACATTATGACAACATGGCAGATATAAGCAAGTTATTCTTCAGTAAAATGTTAGAAGGCGCTACAGCTGGTGAAGCTTTCGATGCTGTAAAGAATAGTAGGATAAGAGAAAGAGAAATGTTCGTATTTAGCGGGAATCGTGATCATGTTCTTATAAGGAGGAACGCTTCTATAAAGAAAGGGAATGATCCAAGCGGTTTCAATGAAGTTCTTGATTCCGCGCCTCGCTATCATAATGAATATCTAGTTGAAGAAGCTGCTGAAGTGGATTTTAATAATTTATACAATGTCTTCATCAATTCAATGTATTCTGTCAATACTTCTCCAATAAATAGATTGGAAACCAAACTCAAGGACTTCGTCCGTAACGGCGGTGTATTATACGCTACCGGAGACTCGTACCCAATCGCTCATGAAATGTCGATAGAAGCTGGCATAGGTCTAACTTTCTTAGAAGAAAGACCCAGTAACATCCGCGACAGCGCAGGTGGCTGGACAGAGTTGACTTTATTAGGTGATTTAAAACAGAAGGTGGGGCTTGAGACAATTGTCGGACGTTATGTCTGCTACAAAGATGGGGACGGACCGCTAGTCAATGAGTTGGGGAAAGCAAAATTGCTCGCTATGGGCAGAGTCCAATATCAAGTTTACAGGAATGGCATACTTGACATCGAAGAGAGAATGCATCCTGTCGCGTTCTCTTTTCCATATGGCGACGGAACTGTATACTATTCATCATACAACATTCTACAGGGAGTTATGCAAGATGCCGCCAACCGCAAACTCCTCGCCGAAGCTATGGTATCTTTGCCTCTTATGGAAACCGAATACATCAGATACTTAAGAGAAAATGGACTAAACAAAAACGACATCACCTTCCAAGCTTATTACACGCTGAAAGAACTCAATAGCGATGAAAGTATTCCATCAACGACCAACGGAGACTTTTCTGTTATGGTCTCCGAAGGCTGCGATGTCCCGTTCATTGTTAGCGGAGACTTTTCTGTTTTGATCTCTATTAGGGATGCGTCACTTGGCACTACTGACTATCAAATAACTAGTATAGATATAAACTCTCAACTATGGACAGCCACTTTGAAGACCCCTTCCGGCGAGATTTACCAGACCAAATCCACAACCGACAACTCAATGATCTTCAACGTCTTTACAGTTGACAAGCAGGATGGAGACTGGTCAATAAGAATAGACGATTACCAAAATTTCTTAGACAACCAAATCGTAATAATCCTAGTTTCCGACAAAATACTTGGAAGCGAACAGCCTATTCAGACGCCAGTTACCGGTATAACTCTGATCCCTACATCACTAAACCTTGAGATAGATGTAAGCTATGACCTTACAGCAACAGTTGCCCCAGCAAATGCCACAAACAAAAAAGTCATTTGGACGTCCTCAAATAGTAATGTTGCATTTGTTGAGAATGGTATTGTAATAGCAGAATCGGAAGGTAATGCGGAGATTAGAGCCACAACAGAGGACGGCGGCTACACAGCAAAAACTATCGTTAATGTCGAAGGTGGTTTCATACCTATATCCAATATCTTTGTGGACTCGCCAATCTTGGACCTTGAAGAGGGTCAACAGGCGTTGCTCTCTGTCAGCTTTACGCCCGTCGCCGCAACAAACAAGACAGTAACATGGCACACGTCCGATGCTTCAGTTGTAACGGTGAATAACGGCGAGGTTACGGCACATAGAGAGGGTATTGCCACAATAACCGCAACCTCGGTGGGCGGAGAGAAAATGACCTACAGCGTAATAATAGTGACGATGAAAGACGCGGCAGTGGCAGTGACTAGGGTAGAGGTATCGCCAACGACACTTTCTCTGATACCGGGAGGAACTGGCAACCTTACCGTAAATATTTCGCCAACCGATGCAACGGACAAGAGCGTGACATGGAGCAGCAGCAATACAGCATTAGCAACGGTGAATTCTTCCGGCGTAGTAACGGCAGTGTCACCAGGGATAGCAATAATAACTGCGAGGTCAAATAATAATACATCAGTGACAGCTACATGCAATGTTACAGTGATACCAGCGACTGTTGTAGTAACAGGAATTACTGTATATCCAACGTCTGCGACAGTGGATGTTGGAAAAACTATAGATCTCTCCTTAACAATAACTCCGCCGAACGCTACAAATACAAGCGTAACGTGGAGCAGCAATAATACCGTAGTAGCTACTGTAAACGCCTCTGGTGTAGTAAATGCGTTATCAGCAGGAACAGCAACAATAACCGCTAGGTCGAACAGTAATACAAGTGTTTCTGATTCGTGTACAATAACTGTAACAGAGCCGGAAGGTTGCAACGCGATGGGTTATGAATATCTTGTATTTTCGATACTTGGAGCAGTGTTGCTTGTTTTCAAAAGGAAGAATCTAAAAGATAAAGAAACCTTCTGAAGTGGTATCATGTGGTTGAAATAGTCTCTTAAATTATGTAAATACAGCCATTTTTATTTCTCAAGTTCAAATAGTAATACAAAATATTCTTAACAAAAGTAGCATTACTATTAATAAGCTAATTATTGAAAGGGGAAACAGTGCGCATGGAGATTAAGGTAAAATCTAAGGTGGCCCCACTTGTCAAGACCAAAAACAAAAGAAAATAAGGTGGAAAATTATCCGAATCAGTTATGCTCTCCTTTCTTTTGGGTAAAATATATCTCTGCCGGTGTTTTATAGTCTAAAGCTTGATGTATTCGGGATTCATTGTAAAATGTTAAATACCTCATCAAGTTTTCTCGGGCGTGGGCAAGATTTTCATATTCCCCTATATACACCTCCTCGTACTTTACACTTCTCCAAAGTCGCTCTGTAAATATATTGTCCATGCACCGTCCTCGCCCATCCATGCTCACTTGCACTCGACCGCTCGCTTGCAGAATATTCTGAAATTCTTCTCCGGTGTACTGACTTCCCTGATCGCTATTAAAAATATCTGGGTATCCGTGCCTACGAAAGGCTCTCTCAAGTGCTACAACACAGAAATATGACTCTAGGCTATTCGACACCTCCCATGAAACAACGTAACGACTATACCAGTCCATTATCGCCATAAGATACACATGCCCTTTGCTTGTTGGGATGTACGTGATATCTGTTCCCCATACCTGATTTCTTCGCTCTATTTTCACTCCTCTCAGCAGGTAAGGGTATTTCACGTGTTCTTTATCCGAGCGGCTTAATTTCGGCCTTGGATAAAGAGCTTCTATTCCCATTTCTTCCATCAAACGTCTGACTCGTTTACGGTCTATAGCGAATCCCAAGTCCGCGCGATTCAGCTCCGCCGCAATCCGTCTTGCACCGTAATAAGGCGAACGCGTATATATCTCGTCTATTAAACGCAGTAGTTTACGTTTTTCCGGATCTTCTTTACGTGACCTATAATAGACATTACTACGATTTAGTCCTAGCAATTCGCATTGCCGCCGCAAAGATATTGTCTTATGTTCAGAATCAAGCAGCTTTTTCTTATCGTCGGATGAAAGGTGCAGATTTTTTTTTAAGCCAGTCAAGCTCTACTTTTAGCTGACCAATCTGGCGGTATAGTTCCGCTTCACGATTCTCGATATCTTGGCTACTTTTATCTGTGTCATGGCCGAAAATTTCTTCTGCTCTATTTAGCAATTCTTTCTTCCAGCGAACAATCTGGTTCGCATGAATACCGAATTCACTGCTTAATTCTGACAACGTTTTTTCTTCGCGTACTGCTGATAAAGCCACTTGAGCTTTAAATTTTGCACTATAATGTTTTCTCATTTATACGTCCGCATTTTTAAGACAATTATCCCCTTTCATCTTCTTCTAAATATTATATATCACCTTAACCCCTGGTCTGAATTTCTGGGGCCATTATAAATCCAATGTCCGTTTTTTCGCGCTCCTTCGCGCCTTAGCAAACCAGCGTCCTGGTATTCCCGCAGTTCTCGCGAAATTGTACGTTGAGATTTTCCTGTAGTTTCAATTAGGTCCGATATCGTTGCAGTTGGGTTACTCCTTAGAATACTCAATAGCGGATTTATCTTGCCATTTATCTTGCCATACTGCGAAAAAAACGCCTCTTCAAATGGAAAAGTCACAATGGTAAAGCTTGGTGAAAGCTCAAAAACTGATCGGTCGTAAGCGTTTAGTATGCGGCTCATACCTGAGCCTATTTGTTCAACAAGTTCCATATCACGGAATACACGCATTAGTTCGCGGTTACGAGGCATGGATCTGCATTTGAAAAAATCTTCTTCTGATAGGTCAGCGACAAGACCTCCACATGAGGTAACGACAAGCCTGTCCGAGAAAATCTCAACAAGCGGAACGCCTTTTGTATAATCATTGTGAACGATAGCATTGATAACAGCTTCACGGAGGGCAATGCTGTTCACTAGTTCTTTTTCAAGGCGGTTTTTGGAAGTAATTTTAGCAAATGTACGGTTTTCGGAATCAAGGCGGTCAAGTAACCTTTGTGTAGCGGTTATCAAACAACGATTACCGTATTCTCGCGTTTCGTGCAGTTCAACTTTATCAGATCCGGCATACACCGCTATTTTTATAGAGGCGCCATTCTCGTCGGCAAGTAAATATGCCGCATAATTGTATTCGCCGCTACTTTGACGAAGATCAAGATTCTCAATAAATTGCTCGGTTGGTTCAAGATTTCTTTCCTGATAGTATATACAAAGTTGCTTGAATGTTAGATTCTGGCGTGGCGAAATCATAGATTGTAGCGTTATCTGCTGCCTTTTTGCTATAAGCTCCTCTATCATGTACTCTGACATTGGCTGTACAGAACTACCCACTCGGATGAAGCAACCTTCTTCCGACATACCTCTTTTACGGATGTAGTAAGGGCGCTGTTGCCCGCAAGATACGATGACACGCACTATACTTTTCCCGTCTAACTCGGCTAATGCGATATCAAACAAGCCGAGCGTCTGTGGACGGATATTATTTCGAATGCGATCAACGATTTTAAGCTGTACTGCGTCAATATCATCAACACCGACGGCAACACCATCATCGTCAACTCCAATGAGAATCTCGCCACCGCCTGCATAGTTTAAGAATGACACGACAGCGCGTTCAAAACTATCACTCAATTCACGCTTAAATTCAATGCGGTTTGATTCCTGCATCTACAACCCACCTTATCTCTAATTCATTGTATCTTACAATAATGTCTTGCCAAAATGCAAGATATTTTGAAATTACCGGCTGACAATTGAGTACTCCTCGCTCAATGCACCAACTGCAATCTAGGTCGGCAGCGAAAGCATTAATTGTTCAGATTTTCGTTGAATGATACAATAATAGGCGAAAACAACAAAGAACTATTTTGAATTGAGGCGACTTTAATGACTGAAACCGTGATGTATACAAATGCCTTATCGGAAGTCTTGTTAAAACTGATACCGACAGAAAAAGTACGCGTGAAAGAAATTGATGGCGAGATTCGTTTGACTCCAGTTCAAGAATCTATTGACTATATTGCACAGCTACGCGGTTCACTTGCAGATTATCCAGAAATGTCCGTCGATAGGTTTTTGGAGCGCAAAAGAGCCGACAAGGAACTTGACAGATGAAAGGCATCTATGTTTTGGACGCTTGCGCCATGATTGCTTTTTTGCAGGATGAGCCGGGAGCGGATATAGTAGCTGCCGTCCTTACAAACGCCAAAGATGGAAAGTGTAAAGTCTATATGAATGCGATAAACCTTTTAGAAGTTTATTATGATATATACCGCGCGATAAGCAAGGAAAAGGCTGACGATGAGATTGCCATAATTAGAAAGCTTCCGATTGAGATTAACTCGCAAATCACAGATGAGTTTTTTACAGAAGCTGGACGAATTAAAGCTTCTTATAGAATTTCACTTGCAGATTCTTTTGCGTTAGCGCAAGCCATAACTTCTGACGGTGAACTATTAACCTCTGACCATCACGAATTTAATACAATTAATGGACGTGAGCCAATTAGTTTCCATTGGATCAGATGATTGAAAACGCGACGTCTCGGCAACGATAAGCATACACGTGTTTACTACTAACGTCTGTGTAACAGGATAGCGTTAGGGGCCGAAAATTTTCAACCCCCATTTATCTTGCCAAAATGCAAGATATTTAATTTCAACGGCTGACAATTGAGTGTTCCACACTCAGTGCGCCATCGGCGGAAAACTTGAATTGAAGGAGGAGTTGCTCATTTTCGTCAAGCTTAGCCGATGTTTCCATATCGCCAACATGAATGGTAATCTCTTCACAGCGAATGTTTAACGTTTTGCTTTGTTGTGCGGGGTCAACTATCTCCAGTTCTCCAAAAGAATTGTCTTCGATGTAAAAAACGTCGCGCGCTTCCCCAAATAAATCGTAAATCCCAAAACCATACATTGAACTCACGCAGATATACCGTTCGTTAATCCATAAAGGAAGAGACGGGTAATGTCCAAACGTCAAGAATTGATCAGGGCTGGCGTAATCAAGATATCGGAACAAAAAACCGGAACGTTCATAGGTAGAATCAGTAAACGGTAAGATTGCAATACGCTTGTCAGGCGAATAATATCCCGGTTCCAATCCGTCAGCCAATTTTTTTTGAATTGCTTTTTCTTCGTCAATTGCCGCGTAAATTTTATATTCAGGATAATCTGTATCCTTAAATTCAAGTTCCATACTTTTATTTACGCCTTCGGGTATTTGTCCGCTATAGTCCTTGTAAATAGTGATGGGATATACGTCTTCATAATTGTCATGGATACAAAGCCCGCCCGGGCTGTAGTATGACATGGAAGAACGCCATAGTTGCGTTGAAGCCATATTCCACTTGTCAAAAGGAAAAGATTCAGGATTACCGGAAGCGTAAAACTCGGGTAACAAGGCGCCTTGTTCTTCTTGCGGATAACGCCTCGACAGGTAAATCCGTTCGACTGTCTCTTTTCCTGTAAAAGCGATATAAAAGGTTTTAGTTTTGTAACCAAAAAGCTCGTCCTGCCGTCGCGTAAAGTCCGGCTCTCCAAACTGGTCCCGGATTGCCGAAATCGGTGATCCAATACCAATATCGCCCGTTATCGGGTGACTATAGCGAGAGCTAAAAACCAACGTCGAACCGCCCGCCACATTTTCAAACTTCGTATCCCCAATGATATAACTTGCCGCGTCAATGACTCCTTCCTTATAAAGCGAAAATCTGTCATGCGTTTTAAGAAACGTCGCATAGTCCATTCGCGCGTAATCAGCGGCTGCGTTTTTCAGCTCAAAACTAACTTCATCCCTGAATTGAATCACAGGCAAGCGCTTGCTTCCGTCCTTTTGCGGCGAATTTGAAACTCCTGTCGCTCGAATGGCGGCAAGCGCGCTGCACATTGTAAACAGCGTCACAAACAAACAAAAAAATACAATCGTTATTTTTTTCACGTTGCTTCCTCCTAGTTATTTTTCTAGCGCCGATTCTTGAAATCCATCCGCGCGTTGTTCCAAATTTCTTCTGTTTTGAACCTGAATAAAACAAGCCGTCTATTTTTTAACACAAAACGGCCCTTTTTTGTATCCTACTAAGGATGATTTTCTACTAAAAAAGAATGTATAATCTATTCTGTTTTTGCGTAGCCGAAAAAAATCAGTATTATTGCTTTATAAAACGCGAGGCGTCTTTTTGCGCGTTAAACTAAATTTGTGGAAGGAGTCTTTTGCATCAATTAAGAAATTTCTTAAGTTTGCTAAGTAAATAAAGAAGATGAGAAGAGAACGTAAATATTATTATGGAATTCTTGGACTTAATCCAGGAGCTTCTAATGCCGAGGTCAAGTCTGCGTATCGACGTTTAGTAAGACTCTATCACCCGGATAAAGATCCGTCACCGGATTCGGAAGTGATGTATAAAGAAATCCGTACAGCCTATGATAAGCTGATGAATTGGGATAACATAGACAGTGTACACGCGGAACCGATTTATCAACCCCCTAAGCGCGCTGCGCAAACCGCTTCCAAGAGTAATGTTAATTCAGACTGGAAGGTAGCATGGCATACTGTTGAAACTGCGCATGAATCCCATTACAGAGTTAACAGGATTCCTTTCGAATTTGAGAACATCCCTGTAGTTTTTGCTAGTTCCCTACATGAGCTTTCTCGCGCAGAAATATTTGCAGCATTTACGGCTTTTGGATTTGTATTCATTCCAATCATTGGAAAACCATACGCTTTTTTAGCTTCTTTGTTTTATATTATTTCATGGATAATGTTTGTTTTTTTCAGGTATTATTTTGCTCTTTCATTACCTTTTTATAAGCGACTTCTTTTTGGTATTTGGTACGGTCTGATGGTAGGTTTTCTTATAGCTTGTTTTTATGTGTTAACAAAACTGGGTTATGCGATTATATTCATTGGGGCGACTATATTTATCTTATTACTTACAGCCGGACTTCGCGAAAAGTAAAAAATGAAGATGTGAAGAAAGCGGAAAAATAAGCGGTCATTTAATCCTGCCGTTCAATTCGTTTATTCCGGCGTCTAAATGGCGCCATGTTATTTTAGGTTCCGTTTTTTCGCTGCTTGCAGCGCTAAAGTTAAAGTAATCATGAAGCGACAGCATTGTTGCCTTACGGCAAATAAAAGCAATATCTCCTCCGTTCATTCCTTCGCTTAAGGAAGCAAGTCGATGTAAATCAACATCATCGCCAAGAGGTTTACTTCTGAGATGTATCTCAAATATTGCTTTACGCGCTTCAAAATCCGGCAACGACAATTCAATGATTACGTCAAATCTGCCGCTGCTTATAAGGGACGGGTCCAGCAGGTCGACCCTGTTTGTGGTCGCTAATACGACTACTCCGCGTAATTCTTCGATTCCGCTCATTTCAGCTAAAAACTGACTGACAACGCGTTCAGTATAAGCCGAACCCACTCCGCCATCCTTACCGCGAGCCGGAACTAAAGACTCTATTTCGTCAAAATAGATTATAGACGGGGCAGCTTGCTTTGCTATCTTAAATACGTCGCGTATCGCGCGTTCGCTTTCCCCTACATATTTTGACATTAGAGAAGGTCCCTTTACCGATATGAAATTGACTCCGCTTTCCTTAGCCAGAGCCTTGGCCAGCATGGTCTTTCCAGTTCCAGACTTTCCATGGATCAAAATCGCTCGTACCGGAGTGACTTGATAACGGTCAAAAATCTCTGGGTTCTGCAAAGGCCACATAACGGCGTTTGAAAGTTCTTCTTTAACATTGTCAAGCCCGCCAACGTCGCTCCACGATACATCGGATACTTCCACAAAGACTTCTCGAATAGCTGATGGATCAATCTCGCGTAGCGCGTTTAAAAAATGCTCCATCCTGACCTCAAGCGAAATTATACGCTCGTATGGTATATCGTTTGATTCAAGAGATATCTCCGGGAGTATCTCGCGAATACACGCCATCGCGGCTTCTTTAGCAAGCGCTTCAAGGTCTGCGCCTACATAGCCGTGGGACAAGTCTGCTACTCTCTTTAAATCCACATCCTGCGCAAGCGGCATTCCTCGGGTGTGTATCTCTAATATTTCAAGCCTCCCTATACGGTCTGGGATAGGAATCGCTATCTCCCTGTCAAATCGTCCGGGTCTTCTCAGCGCCGGATCTATTGAATTTGGTATATTTGTCGCCCCTATAACCACTATTTGCCCTCGCGACTCAAGCCCGTCCATAAGAGCTAACATTTGAGCGACAACGCGGCGTTCAACTTGCTTTTCTCCGCCCATTTCCTCCCGCTTTGGCGCTATCGCGTCAATTTCGTCAATAAAAATAATCGAGGGAGCATGGTTCTGGGCATCCTCAAAAATCCCGCGTAACCTCTCTTCGCTTTCACCGTAAAATTTCCCTATTATTTCCGGACCTGATATGTGAGTGAACCAAGCATCCGTCTCGTTTGCCACCGCTCGGGCTATAACCGTTTTCCCCGTGCCAGGCGGACCGTACATTAAGACTCCTTTCGGCGGCTGCACTCCAAGTTTCGCAAAGACCTGAGGAAATCGGAGCGGAAGCTCAATCATCTCGCGTATGCGCGCTATCTGCGGACCAAGACCGCCTATATCTTCATAGCTTACTTTATGTTTTTCCGATTCCGAAACCGGTTTCATGACGTTTATCCAAGTGCTTTGACTTACCGTTACTATACCTTCAGGCGTTGTATCTACCACCAGAAAATCGCAAATCCTCGAACCAAATAGGTTTATACGTATCCTGTCGCCACTCGTCACAGGCGAAAAATTAAGCAATGAGGCTATATAGCTTGAATCTCTTTCTCTCTCTGAAAGTGGAGACTCGCTAATAGGTTGAAGTGAAATACTGCCGGCAAAATTATAAGTTGCGTTTCTTACTGTTACTATTTCGTCAATCCCTGTTTGCGCGTTTTCCCGGATTATTCCGTCAATTTGAATAATCCTTTTTCCGTAGTCTTCCTCTTCACACGGCATAATGCGTACGGCTGTTTTCCTTTTTCCTTCAATTTCAACAATTGAACCTTCAGAAACTCCAAGAATAGCCATATCAGCTATATCTATGCGGGCAATGCAACGACCAGCATCTTTGGATAATGCTTCCTTAACTTTAAGCATATCAATACCTCATTTTTCCTTTTATTCAAAAGGTTTTGTTTTGTTTTCTATCGTTTTGTTCGGATACTCGGGCAATTTTCCTCTCATCATGTTTCTTACGCATTCGGGCACCATGCTACTGATGTCCCCGCCAAATTGAAATACGTTCTTAACGGCGCTGCTTGAAAGATAAGAATACTGAGGCTCCGTGACGATGAAGAACGTTTCAATATCCGGCGCCAACTGCCTGTTCATGAGAGCCATTTGAAATTCATATTCAAAGTCTGACATAGCTCGCAATCCGCGTATTATTACTTTACTGTTCCGGGAATGCATAAAATTAACCAGCAAACCTGAAAACGCGCAAACTCGCGCGTTCTTGACGTCGGCAAGCGCTTCTTCAGCCATGCGTAGTCGTACTTCCACGCTAAAAGTTGGTTTTTTTTGCACATTCATGAGAACCGCCACTATTACCTCTTCAAATACTTCCGCAGCGCGCTGAACTATGCATATATGACCATTAGTTATCGGATCAAAAGATCCGGGATAAACAGCGCTGACGTTGCTTTTAGGCTTTGAACTCAATTTAGGTCCTCCTTTCTGAAAAATGTGAGGGCGGACTCGCCATATACACGTGATTCTATCAACTTCCATGTTGAGTTATCAATATTTTCCTTTGCGTAATGTTCATATACGAACACTCCGTCGTCTTTCAGCAGCAAATGGTTTTTTTGCAGAATTGAGGCGAGAGCTTTGTCCCATCCTTCATTATATGGAGGGTCAGCGAAAATTACGTCAAAGGCTATCCCGCGTTTCATCAGCCAACTTAAAGCTCTCCTCAGTTCAAGGGATAAAACTGAAGAGCATTCTTTGTATTCAGGCAGAATTGCATCGTTAATATCCATAGCCCTACTCTTTAGCGTTTCAACAAAGAAAACCTTTTCGGCGCCTCGTTTTAACGCCTCAATCCCAACGCGCCCCGTCCCCGCAAACAAATCAAGGAATGAACAATTATACAATTTGCCTTTGCTTTCCAATATACTCATGAGCGCAAGCAGTAGTTTTCCCGAGGTCGGACGAACTTCCTTCATTTTTTTATTCGGCTTGCCAGATCGCCTATTGCATATCTGACTGATGGAGTAAGGAAAACCGGAGAATTACCGTCTATTTTTACAAGCGTAACATTTTTATCGTCTTCATTACGAAATACTACTTTTAAATAATACTTCTGCTCAAACCCCGCATCTTGCGAGACCGTTTCTATGAGGTGTATTTCTTCAGAACTTGAATTTGAAAGAAAATGTCTCTTGAATACCCAATGTACATCATTATCTGATTTTCCGCCTTCATCGAAAAGGGAATCAAGTCTTTCAGTCATAATATTTTTGTTTTCCACGTCTTCAAATCTAATATGCATTTCTATGCCTCCGTCAAATGAATTCCCATTTGGGCGCGCGAGTTTACCTATGAGCCTTTCTGTAGTAAACGCAGAATTTTTCTTGATTCTGACTCTCCAAACCCTGCGCCCCATCTCAAGCCACTTTCGCTCGTATTTCGTTTTTAAGGCTCTTTCAGGATTCTGTTCGTAATCCATGCACTCAAGGGAACTGTGACCACTTAATATTTCTCGCGTATTTTGGGCATAAACTTCATCGTCCGTTACAAGCTCAAAATAACCGTTAATTTTCAAAACTGCCGCCAACGTATCCGCAAATTCGGATGATGTGATCCTTCGTTTGATATGGCGATCTTTCGGCCATGGACACGGAAAATTCATCTGCACGCGATCAAAATATTCATCGGGGAAAAGCTCCCTTACTAAAAAGCGGGCGTCTCCCGCGATAATCCTAACGTTATCTATTTCTATCATACGCTTTATCGCGCGTACCATACAACTCCGGGAAACTTCGACGCCCCAGAATAAAGCGTCAGGAGAGTTTTTCGCTTCAAAAGCCAAGTATTCGCCATTGCCAAAACCAATCTCCAAAACGCGGCTTTTCCAGTTTGAAAGGCAAATCGGAACGTCCAATTCTTCAGGTTTCAACAGGATTTTTGACATTCTCACATCAACGGGGAAGTTCTTATTTGTCAATTATTTTCACCATTTCGTATAATTTCTCATTTTCTTTTATAAGAATTTTAATATCATAGTTCCTTATTCTATTGTATGCAAGTTCAGTAATTTTTTTGATTTCATGAACATTTTTTTCGTCTGCGCAAAATGCCATAGAATCTGCAAAACTCGCAATTTTACTATCATTGTTCGACACAAGAAACCCGCAGCCATCTTTCAGCAAGTCTCTTATCCCCCTTATATCGGCGCCGATTACCGGCGTTTTCATTGCCATGCTTTCCATAACGCTACGCGGAAGCCCTTCTCTCTGAGAGGGCGTTACCATTGCGGCGGAAGCGGCTATTAAAGGACGTACATCCTTTTGAAAACCCAAAAAGTGAACTCTCTCGCTAATATTAAGTTTTTCGGTAAGTAGTTTCATTTCATTGAATAAATTGCCCGTACCCGCAAACGCCAAGTGTAAACTTTTATTATTTATTCTTGCCAAAGCCTTTATCACATCCGCATGTCGCTTGCCAGGATTGAACTCGGCTACATATGAGAATAATTTATCCGAAGGGGCGAGGCGCATAGAATCTCTTAACTCCAAAACTTTTTCTGGATAAATTCTCTCTGTTGAGTAATACTCAAGGTCAATCCCTGCCCCATTCATTTTAACAACGCGCTCTGCGGGCAAAAACGAAACGGCGGCCTGATAATCCTCGTCATTCATGACTATTAATAAATCAGTCCACCTTGCCGCCATTTTTTCAGCCATTCTGAACACACAGTTTTTAAAACGATTTCCTCCACTATAGAAATGGAAGCCGTGAGCCGTATAAATAACGCTGATACCTAAAGCCGACCTTATATCCCTTAATGCGTAACGGGTAATGAACGCCGCAACCGGCGTGTGGACATGAACGATATCGTAGCGCTCTTTATAAACTAATTCGCGAATCTTTTTCACGCATCCATGAAGAGCGGCTATACTTGATATTGAAAATGGATTTCTGTTCCAATTGATATCGTTTAGCTCATCGAAATGTAACGCGCATGTTTCGTCCATGGAGACATTTTTCGATAAACAATCGACTCTCCATCCAAGCCCGCGAAAATATTCCGCGTAAGGCAACAGGAAAGCTTTTAAAGTTATTGGAACTGTCGTTGCAATTAGAAGCTTTTTCATAATTAGTCCTTAAAAGAGGCGGTTCCTCCCCCAAAGCGGTTTGTTTTTCTACATCTTTGCGAGGTATTATACAACATTTCAGCTTTGTTAGCGGATATTTGACGGGAATCACGATGTGATTCAGTGATTTGCGCAAATCACCAACAACGGTGTCCTGAAAAGACGCGACATTTTGCGACCTGTAAAAAACGCAGTTTTATTAACCTCCGGCGTCAGTCATACGAATAGATATCAATTATTGCAGGTCGATCACCAACAACGGCGGGGCTGAAAGGACGCGACAATTATAACCTCCGGCGCCACCGGAGGCAGCAACATCATCCACATTACTTTAGCCCCAACGGGGCGTTACAGAACTACAAGCGAGAGGTTTTTCCCCTGCCATATGGTAATGTCCCTTTGGGGCTTATACTGTCAATCTGATCGGTTCAATCATAATCCATTGGTTAAAGTTCAGCAAGAGAAATATATTTCTTGACATGAGCTTGAAAATATTGATATAATTTGAGCAAGAAAGAAGAATTCAGGGGGTATTTGCCCCATTGAATTATATAAAAAGATTTCCGGCGTTGGGAATCCGGTGAAAAACCGGAACGGCCCCGCCACTGTGACCGGGACGAAACTGCAAGTAGTCACTGTTTATTAAAATGGGAAGACGCGGAAGTAGGACGAACGGGAGTCAGGAAACCGAACCGGAAATAGAATATGAACCTTATTGTGCGCGGGCGTAATGGGTCTTTTTTGTTGCATTTCAAAAGACTTTCCTAAAAATCCGCCCTGTGCAATAAGACAAATGTAATCTCAAGAAGGCGTCGATTGGTCTAAATTCCAGTTTGCGCGCCCCTATTGACGCTGTCAAGGAAAAATCTGCCGAAGTTTTACATAATACGAAGGGAGTTGTACTAATTTGAAGCATTGTAGATTTTGGGTTTTGATGGTTTTTGCGTTTTTAATGTCAGCCGGAGCGGTTGGCGCGGATGTTTTTTTCGTCGCTGTGGACAGTGGTTATTCTAACGCTTCCATTGGAATTGTAAGCAAAACGGGCGAAGAGTATAAAGTGTTCCACAGGTTGAATAGAGCCATGCCGACAGGTTTTATGGGAGACAGCTTCGCTTTTGCGTTTCAGAGTCCGGCTGGCGAAGAGAGGCTTTTGCTTCGCGAGTATGATTATACCGATAACGATTCCGTGTATATCTACGACCTGAAAAACTGGGACAAACCCCTATATAACGCGAAATGGGGAGTTAAAAACATCGTTGACGCCGTATCAATTGGTCAGTATCTTTACGTTATCGCTCAGGATTCCGGGAGCATTATCAAAGTAGGCGTGAACAGCTATTCAGTCGTGGGAAGTTATCAGTTTCAGCCCGTAAACGGCCTCCCAAGGCGTCCAGTGCGAATAGCGGCTTATAACAACAGTATTTATGTGGTAAGCAATTCCACTGTCGACTTTTTATCATGGGGAATCAGCGAAGTGCACAAGTTCGACACGGATTTAAAGCCCGTTGGCGCTCCTGTTGAAATTGGCGTGAACGTAGGAGGGATGAGCGCCACCGCTGCTTTATACGGTAACAATTTTTACGTGGCTTGCCTTGGAGACAACGTAGCAGAAAACGGAAGCTTTTGGAGAGTAGACCTTAACGATATGACTCGCGAAAAACTGATAGATTTGAGCAGCCATCCATCTTTTAGCAGCTACACCAATCCTATGGCAAGCGGCGTTTCAATTGCCGCCGACGGAACGGCGCTTCTTCTGATTGCCGATTCCTACGCCCCCACAGATGTCTATCTGGCAAGCGTTACAACCCTAAATAACAAAGAAATAGGCACAGCAACTGATTTCACTTTGAAGACCGGTTGGTCATTCGGCGCGACTTATGACAAGGATAACGATATATTCTGGCTTATGAACGGAGTTAATCTGGAAGCAAGAGGAAAGAACGGCGCCCTACTCAAAGTCTTTACCCCTATCGATTTAGCTGACGAGCAGATTTATACAATAGCCGCCATAGGCGGATATCAGGATGGAGGCGATATAGGGAGCGGGAATAGAGGCGGCGGTGGCGGCGGCGGCTGTAATACGGTCATGGGATTATTGGCTTGCTTGCTTGTCATTCAAGCAGGATTCTCAAGAACTCGAAAAATATGAGCATCCGTACAAAAAGCGGTAGAGCTTTTGCTCTATCGTTGATTATTCTTTTCGCACTTCTTTCATCTATTGCGCGCGCGGCGGTCGACCTGCCGGAAGAGCTTGTAACAGCATCATTAATCCGCGACGAGGAAGAAGACAAATATCTTTCGCCAGGCATGGTTACAGTAATTCGACCGGAAGAACGTAAAGGAGAGCAGCGTACGCTTCCGGAACTGCTGGAGGACGTCCCCGGGCTTCGTTTGATCAGAATGAGGGGGCGCTACGGTTATTCGGTGGCGTCCATACGAGGCAGCACGTCGTCGCAAGTAGCGGTGTACGTGGACGACGTGTTGATGAACCTCCAAAGCGAGGCGGCGGTCGACCTGTCTGCAATTTCAATTGAAGAAGTAGAACGGATTGAGATTTATAGGGGTTACATACCGGCAAAATTCGGCGCGCAGGCGATGGGCGGGGTGATTAACATCGTCACAAAATCGCCTGAGTCGCCACAAACAAATATTTCGCTTGGGTTCGGCGCCTTTGGCAGGTACAAAGGAACTGTGTCGCGTTCAGACCGGCTGGGAGACGGAAAATTCTTCGGTTCGTTTGGATACGAGACATATGACGGCGATTTCGGCTACTGGAGCGACAACGGCACTCCCTATAACGACGCTGACGACTATACGGGAAGTAGGCGACACAATGGTTTTTCAAACACTGATTTCTTACTTAAATGGGAAAACGAGAGCTGGAGAACGGCTTTGTCATTTGTTCGCAGAAATCGTGAGCTTCCCGGCGTCGCGCCCGGCGCCGACAAGGATGAGTCCGCCTATTTGGGCGCTGCACTGGACACAGATAGATGGGATTTCTCGTTAGCCCGGAGTCAGACTTCAGGGTCGCTTACCTGGAATTGGAATGTGTTTTATACAAGTCAGAGCAAAGAATACAACAATAGAAACATAGGATCCACCGGTTCCATTGGAGGAATAGGAATTTCTCACAGCGAATACGACACGACAAGAATTGGAGTGGCGCTTGATGGCGGCATACCAATCGGAGAGCGTCATTTTCTGGAGTTGCGGGCAGAATACTCGCGCGAGCAGTTGAATGTTAAAGGAGACATGGTTAACGAGTACTTTGGCGGTATAGACAACTATGAGGGCGTAGAATGGAATTTTAGCGTTCAAGACACGATAGCTCTCGACGTTGCCGGAACGTTTCTTATTACGCCATCCATTCGCTGGCATAAACTGGACGACGACAGCAAACTTACGTGGCAAGCCGCGCTGACCAAAGAGTTTTCCCCCAATTGGATGATCAAGGGAACATTTGGTACATACGCGCGCGCGCCGAATATGTATGAGCGTTTTGGCGACAGCGCATTCATCCTCCCTCCCGTCGGCGATTTGAAGTGGGAGGAAGGAAAGCAATTTGACGTTGGAGTTGTATGGAACGGAATAATCAAGCCGTTTGGCGACGCGCGCGCTAATATGTCCTTTTCCGGCTTTATGAGAGAAACTGACGACCTCATTGAGTTTTTTATGGAAAACCCGAGATACGCAAGGTATCACAACATATCCAAAGCGGAAGTGAAAGGCGTCGAGATAGAAGGAAACCTTGATTGGGAGAAGTGGGGTTTTTCTTTCTCCGCCACGTGGATGGACGCTGTCAATAAAACCCCGGATGATCCAAATTCTTTCCGATTTGATGGAAAAAAGCTGCCGAATCGCCCGGATTGGAGCGCAGCCGCAAGGCTTACCCGAAAATTTAATAAGGGTTATGCCTTTGCTGAGTATCAGTATATCGGAGAAAACTACGCGGACGCCTCTGAAAAGGTCGTTTTCGACCCAAGGCATGTGTTCAATTTCGGCGTTGCTTATGACCTGAGCGCAACGACAAGAATAACAGCGGGCGTTAACGATATTTTCGACAGCGCTTACGACTGGCAAATGAACCCGGATAAAGGAACCGAAGGACCTTCAAGGATGCTTTGGCACCCTGTCGAAGGACGTTCATATTATTTAACTCTCAATATGAAGTTTTGATTTATAGCTCAGACCGCGTTGGCTTTGGTTTTTTTTCCGAGAGGAAAAGTCCAGCTAATGTCAAAACTATGCCTAATGCCATTACTATAGTTATTTTTTCATTTAGTATGATTACAGAAGCCGCTACTGTTATGACTGGAACTAAATAAATATATAAGCTTGTTTTCACTGCCCCCAGGAATTTGACTGCCGAATTCCACGTTACAAAACACAAAGCGGAAGCGCAAATACCGAGAAACAGAATGTTGAGTATATTGGCAGGCTGTGAAAAACGTTCTATTCCAAAATTAAACCGGAACACAAACAATGCGGGCGTCATAAAAACTAAGCCATAGAAAAATATTCTCCTTGTAACTTGGATGGTATCGTAACCATATTCGCTTATTTTCCTTACAAGAATAGAATAAATAGCCCAAAAAACCGCTGCCATAAGAGCCAACAGGTCTCCAAGCGGATTAAGCCGCAAAGCGGTTATTCCACTAAAGCTAATAAGGGATATGCCGGTTATCGCAACGAAAAATCCAATGAAAAAGCTTGCTTTCAGTTTACTCTCGTCCAATAGCCAATTTGCCAGTAATACCGTAAAAATTGGTCCAACGGAAGTTATAACTCCTACATTGGAAGCCGTCGTATATGTGAGCGCAATGTTCTGCAGCATGTAATACATCGTAACTCCGCAAAGCCCGGCGCCCATAAACATAAATTCCCGTTTTTTGCCAGTCCCTTTCAGTCTATGCGGATAAGCTATCAAGAGTATAATCAAGCCGATAATAAAACGGTAAAACAAAATCTCAATTGGCTCAAAATCAATCAATAGAACTTTTGTGGAAACAAAAGTAGTACCCCATATCGTAATTGTCGTAAGAGCCGCCGCATGTCCCTTAACGCTGTTATTTACTTTACGCATTAAAACTCACCCCTGAACCGAATAACGTTTATCAAAAATAAGACAATCTGTTATTTCCAACCGTACCGCGTCATTTATTCCTTCACATCTTCCCATCTTTTCAATGATTCGCGCATATACTGCGCCACGTCTATTTCAAACGTCCTTTCCAAAAGACCGCAGTTTATGATCTCGTCCGTATCGCCATGAGCCTGGATACATCCGTTTTTCATAATCAGTATTCTGTCGCTCTGGCGTAACGCAAGGTTTATGTCGTGCAATACGCCAATTACAGCCCGGTTTCCTTTAGCCGTCCATTTTTTCAAATACTCAAGTAATTCAATCTGATACTTTAAATCAAGATGATTCGTCGGTTCGTCCAAAAGAATGATTTCAGGTTCCTGCGCCAGCGTTCTGGCTAGAAACACCCTTTGAAGCTGACCGCCAGACAGTTTTGTTATCTCTCTGTCTTTGTCCGCTAGCATGTTTACCGTTTCCAGGCACTGTATGACATAGTCTTTATCTTCGCTGCCCGGTAAGCCAAACAGCCTGTCCTTTATGTGAAGATACCGTCCCATCATGACTGTATCGAACACTGAATATGAAAAATATATACCTGATATTTGCCCTAACATAGCTATTTTCAAGGCAATATCCTTATGTTTCATCTTGCGGATAGGCTTGCCGCTAAGTTCAATATCGCCTTTAAAAGGTAAAATGTTCGCGATAACTCTTAGCAAAGTTGTCTTTCCGCATCCATTGGGACCGATAATCGATAGATTTTCGCCGCTCTTTACGCAGAACGAAATATTCTTGATAACATCGTCCCCGCCATATCCGGCTGATACATTGCGTAACGTCAGCATTATTTACCTCTCCTGCTGAAATAAACATATACAAAAAATGGAACGCCAAGTATTGCCGTTACGGCGCCGACCGGTACTTCAACAGGCGATACGACCGTCCGCGCGACAAGGTCGCAAACTACCATAAAAGCACCGCCAAACACTGCCGACATGGGTATGACAATTCTGTGGGAAGAACCAAAAAGCTTTCGGACAATATGTGGCGCCACTAAATCCACAAAGCCAATCACGCCAACAAACGCTATAACGCTTCCCGTGAGAGCGACCGATGAGATAAGCAATATCCATTTCACCCGTTTCAGGCTCACGCCCATCGTCTTAGCTTGTTCTTCTCCAAATGTCATCATATCAAGCTCACGGTTATAGTGGGTGATAAATATTGTTCCAAGTACGGCAAGGGGCGTCAAAATAGCTACTGGCAGCCAATCTTTCATTGAAAACGTGCCCATCTGTCAGAATATCAGTTGTTGTATATGCTCTCTATGCAAAGCCGACATAAGCGTCGTAACGGCATTTACGAACAATGAAAAGACCATGCCGGTTAAAATAATTGTATTGCTCTCCATTTGACCGTCAAGGCGCGAGGCGAACGCTATTGCAATTAGGATTGTTCCAAGTCCAAAGACAAAACCTATTAGCGGCAACGAAAACACTCCCAATAAAGGAATTGACACGCCATAAAAAATAACTAAACATGCGCCAAGGGAAGCTCCCGACGAAACGCCGATGGTATACGACGAAGCAAGAGGGTTACGCAGCGCCGACTGCATAATAGCGCCGCTTACCGAGAGCGCGCCGCCTGCAATGAACGCAAGCAACGCGCGCGGCAAACGCAGATTCCATAGAATTGATATGGAGGCGGCTCTTACGCCTTCGGGCAGTTGTGTTCCGAACACCTTGTTGCATATGATATAGAAAATTTCTCCGGGAGGTATGTATACGCTGCCCAAAGCTATTCCTAAAACTATTGCAATCAAGCTTGCGAATACCGCAACGATACTTTTTGTCTTCATAATCAGTATTTATCAGGATATATGGCTTTTGCCATTTCCTTCAAAGCTTTGATTATATTATGACTTGGACGACTGCTCGCGTCTCTGTCAATATAGTACACATCATTGTTTCGCACCGCTGTTATCTCTCCCCAGCCAGGTCTTGACTTGATTTCTTCAATCGGATTATCAATGTTGTCAACGTTCGTCAGTATCACATCGGGAAGAGCTTTAAAGATTGCCTCGTCCGCGACTAAAATCCAGCTTTCCTGATCGACCAAAATGTTGACTGCGCCAATCAACTCAATGATTTCATTTAAAAACACTCCGCTTCCGAAACTGTACATCCACGGCGCCGCCGAAATCTCGAAATAGACCTTTTTTACATCAGTGATAGTCTGACCGATAGCTCTGATGTTCACGATGTCTTTTTCCATATCCGCTACAATCTCCTCGCCTTTTGAACGCGCGCCCATAACCTCCGATATGTATAGAACATCTTCTTTTATACCCTCAATGCTCGAACTGGATGGAATATAAATAACGCATAACCCGGTGTCCGCAACAATTTTAAACGGGTCATCGCCGCCCATTTTACTCATTCCGGTAACAAAAATTACGTCGGGCTCAAGATTTATTATTTGCTCCCCATTGGGCGCAATCATCGAAAACTTTGGAACGCCAGGTTTTATTCCTGACACATTGACAGAATACTCGTCAATAGCGACTATCTTATCTTCGCAGCCGATTGCAACAAGAATTTCAGTATTAGATGGACCCATCGAAATTATCCTGTTTATTGTCTTCGGCAAAATAATAGAGTTGCCTTCCCGGTCCCGGCTAATAAGGGATCCGGTCGCAGAAGTGAAAGCCGCTGACGCCGAAAAATAATTCTCGCAAGACGTAAACGATAGTATAGTTATTGACAGAAATACAAGGGTTATTATTTTGGCGTTCATCAATTGATCTCCATATTGTTTTCAATATATTTTGTTTTGTATATTGATGATAATTAAGCTAAAATATAACACAATAATGCGCCACATTTATCCGCCCGATTTTTCCTGAGCTTGTTTGTATGAGATTATACATAAAAGATGGTCATTCCGCTTGTATTTTCATCAACTTTTTGTGAAATTCAGCCGACTTATACATAGGTCAAATCACAATTTTGTACCGTCAGGTTGTAATAATTTCATTAAGCGTATTATCAGTTTTTTAAAATCGGATATACGAAAAACCAATTGGCTAAAACATCTTATTTGCTGCTTTTACTTAACACAAATTTTATATATGGAGGTATACTCTGATGAGTGAGAAAAAGTTAGGACTGGTACCAAGGCTAATAATCGGTATAATTGTCGGCATAATTCTCGGGTCTTACGCTCCTGCCGGGTTCAATAGGATAGTCATCACAATGGCGTCCTTCTTCAGCTCTTTTCTAAAGTTCATTATCCCGCTTATGATACTCGCATTTGTCACAACGGGCATTGCCGATCTGTCGCAAGGCGCCGGCAAACTGTTATTGTCGACAGTTGGACTATCGTATGGCTCCACGTTGTTAGCAGGTACCTGCGCCTATATTGTTGCAACCAATCTATTTCCCAGTTTTATAACCACTTCGCTGATTGAAAACATTGGTAATCCGGAAGCAGGAATGTTGAGTCCCTATTTCCCCTTGCCAATTCCTCCACTGCTCGACGTGATATCAGCCATCACCTTAGCGTTTATTTTGGGGCTTTGTATCAGCTCAATGAGAGGAGATAAAGTCCAAAACGCAATCTACGACGTTTTCAACGAATTTACGCATGTAATCAACACAGTGTTGCACAACGTAATAATCCCATTACTGCCGTTATATATCTGCGGGACGTTCATCAACATGACAGTGAGCGGGCAGACGTTAGTAATACTCAACGTATTTTTGAAAGTCTTTGCAACTGTTATTACACTTCATT
>Ga0099364_10000610_pt1 | contig 61202 bp, 49 predicted proteins | sample TergutTh196P3_FD_73070 | JGI IMG/M metagenome (GOLD analysis project Ga0099364, IMG submission 73070) | Microcerotermes parvus P3 segment gut microbial communities from Pointe-Noire, Republic of the Congo - Th196 P3 | ecosystem: Host-associated > Arthropoda: Insects > Digestive system > Gut ... | reverse complement strand
GGCCACCCCGGCGACCACGCCCGACTCGACCGCGCTGCGCAGCGCCGCGTAGTCCACGATGAACCCGCGGGACAGGTTGAGGAAGATCGCGCCGGGCTTCATAGCGGCGAACTGGTCGGCGCCGAACAGCCCGGCGTTGCCGGGTCGGCCGTCGACGTGCAGCGTGACGATGTCCGCCTCGGCCAGCAGCGCGTCCATGGACGGCATCTTCCGGGCGTTGCCCAGCGCCAGCTTCTCGGCGATGTCGTAGAAGATCACGGACATGCCCAGGTTCTCGGCCAGCACCGACAGCTGGGTGCCGATATTGCCGTACCCGACGATCCCGAGCGTGCGGCCGCGCACCTCGTGGGCGCCGTCGGCGGACTTGTCCCACACCCCGGCGTGCATCTGCTTGTCCAGCACCGTCAGCCGCCGAGTCAGGGCGATGATATCGGCCAGCGCGATCTCCACCACCGACCGGGTGTTGGAGAAGGGCGCGTTGAACGCCGCGACGCCACGCTCCGCGGCCGCGCGCAGGTCGATCTGGTTGGTGCCGATCGAGTACGTACCGATCACCAGCAGGTCCGGGGCCTGCGCCAGGACCGGCTCGGTGACCTGGGTCTTCGACCGGATACCGAGCATGGTGACACCGGCCAGGGCCTCGACCAGCTCGGTCTCGTCGAGGGCACCGGACCGGGTCTCGACGTCGAAGCCGACCGTTTCGAGGACGGTCCGGGCCTGGGGGTGGAGGTTCTCGAGCAGCAGAGCCTTGGGCACGGACCTATGGTGCCCTCGATGGCCCTGGGACGCAGGCGCGTCCGGACCTCGGACGACCGCCGGGCCCGTCTGTGGCTCAGGCCCGACCGGTCAGACGGAGCGCGAGCCAGAGGTCGGTCCGGGTGTCGACGTCGTCCAGGTCGCGTTCGAGGAGCGTGCCGGCGCGGCTGACCCGGGCGCTGAGCGTGTGGCGGTGCAGCCCGAGCCGCCGCGCCGCCGCCCCGTAGCTCCCGTTGGCCCGCAGCCAGGCCGTGAGCGCGTCGACGAGCCCGCTGTCGGAGCGTCGGTCCTGCTCTTCCAGGCGGTGCAGCAGCCCGTGCGCCCGGTCGACGAGATCGGGTGTGGTGTCCAGGGTGGCCAGGATGCCGGCCGCGGGGTCGTCGAGCACGACCACACCCCCGCGGACCGCCCGGCGCGCGGCCCGCCGGGCGCGCTCCACCGCCCGGGGGAGGTTGGCATACGTCACGGGTTCGCTCACGCCCGCCCCTCGGCCGGGGTCGAACGACCGCAGCACGTCCGCCTTGCCGCCGCTGGTGCAGGCCAGCACGGTGTCGTCGACGGCGGCGAACACGATCGCGCGCCCGGCGTCGCAGGCGGCCTGGAGGGCGCGCATCGTCGCTCCGTGCGGACCTGGCGACCAGGCGACGGCCCGCACCGGTTCGGCCGGCAGCTTCATCCCGGCGGACGGCGCCTCGGCCCGGACGATATCGGTGGCGCCGTCCATCAGCAGGTGCCACAGGGCCCGGCGCAGCGAGGCCCGCGTCCCGGCGCCCGTCCCCTCGCCGATCGCGAACCACAGGAGCGCCACCGCGGAGGTGACCACCGTCTGCTCGGCCGAGTCCAGGGCTGACGACCCGGCCAGCACCAGCACGCTGCGCGGCCCGGTGTCCGGGCCGACGGTCTGCATGGTCAGGTGCGCCGTCTCGGGGCCCGCCGGTCCCCCCCGGGCCGAGCGCGCCCGGTGCCCGGGCGGGGCCGGGGGAGGGAACGGCACGGTCATGGTCGCCCCGGTGCGACGGCCGCGCCGCAGCAGGTTGGTAGCCTCGGTGCGGGCGGCGACCACGATGGGGTCGGTGGTCGACAGCCCGTGCACGGCCCGGGCCTTGCCGCGCGGGTCGATGAGGACGGCGCCGCAGCCCGTCTGGCGGGCCAGCTCGGCCAGCACGGCGTCCACCGGCAGGGTCTGCAGGACGGCCGCCGATACCGCGGAGGTGGCCGTCAGTGCCCAGGCGTTGCGTCGGTGCCCGGCGGCGTCGATGAGGTCGGCCGCCGCCCGGATGACAGCGATGAAGGGGATGTGGTAGGGCACTTCGAACAACGGCATCGCGTGGGTCCGGCAGGCGTCGACGAGCGCTGGCGGGGTGCCGGTGTGCAGCACTCTGATGCCGAAGCCGACAGCGCTGACCCCGCACTGGCGCAGGCCCGCGACATAGGCGTCCGCGTCGTCGGTGTACCGCTGTTCACCTGTGGTGTCGTCGACGGTGCGGGGGTCGAGCTGACGGCCGGTGGTCAGCAGCAGGTTGCCGCGGTCCAGGAACGGGGTCGGATCGGCCAGGTCGGAGGAGACCACCCACGTGACGGCGGCGTCGAGGGCGGTCGGCCCGCCGTCGACGACCGTGCGCAGGTGGAGGTCGCGTCGCGCGAGGATGTCTCGGACTGTGATCGGCACAGACACAGGCTAGTCCTCCGCTGGACGGGCTGGCCATGCGGTCGACGATCTTTCGACATCACGTCGAGGACAGAAGTCCTGATCGGTGGACTAGCGTTTGGTGGCAATACCTCGACGACGAGGTGTTCGCCGAGGAAACCAGGGACGAGACATGACGGACACGACCGCCGCCCAGGGGCAGGTCCTCCCCGTCTGTGCCGACCGCGCCCACAGCACCCCCGCGGTGCGTGACCTCGTCGTCGACGACGACCTCGACCATGCTCGGGGCCGTGGTCTGGCCCGCCCGCCTCCCCGGCGCGGCAGCCTCGCCGACGACCCGTCACCAGCCTGCAGGCTCCTCCTGACCCGGGAGTCCGCGACGACGCGGTGGTTCTGCTGTCGGCCAGCAGTCGGTAAAAGACAGCTCCTCAACTGCACAAGACGCACCAGCCGCATCCCGTACACTTCGGACATCTCGGGCTCCAACCCCAAGACACCATCACCTTCATGGAGGCTCCACATGACAGTGACCACCTCCTCCGACCTCAGCGCGATCATCAGTGAGCTCAAGCGCGCGCTGGGTGACGAGTACGTCATGACCGAATACCACCAACGGGCAATCCGAACCGCCAGCGCATCCCCCTTCGGCCTCCACCTGTGGCAGGACCTGCTTCCGGACGTGGTCGTCATGCCGGCGTCGACCGAAGAGGTCGTGGCGGTGGTAAAGGCGGCGAACAAGTACGGGGTGCCGATCGTGCCCCGGGCCTCGGGTGCGGGCCTGGCCGACGGCGCCCAGCCCATGAAGCGCGGGATCGTGGTCGACATCAAGCGGATGTGCGAGATCCTGGAGATCGACGACGCCGATATGACGGTCACCGTCCAGCCGGGCATCAACATGCAGGAGCTGAACAAGGTCCTGCGCCCGCTGAACCTCTTCTTCCCCGACGACCCGGCCTCCTACCCGGTCAACACCCTGGGCGGCCGGATCGGCTGCTCCGGCTGGAGCCTGATCGGTTCGGGCTACGGCCACCTGCCCAACCTGGTGTGCTCGATGGAGGTCGTGACCCCCACCGGCGAGGTCATCCGGGTGGGCGAGGGCGGCGGCCGCAAGATCCGCAAGTCCAGCGTCGGCTACCGGATCAAGGACCTGTTCATCGGGCACCAGGGCACGCTGGGCATCACCACCGAGGTCACGCTCGACCTGGCACCGCGGCCAGAGGCCGAGCTGCCGGTCTTCTTCGCCACCCGGACCTGGGAAGAGGCGCACCAGATCCTGTACGGCTTCAACCACAGCGGTATCCGGTCGATCGCCGGGATGTTCGCCTTCGACGAGTGGAAGGTCGACTTCCTGCGCCGCGACGACGAGGCGTGGATCCCGCTGCCGGAGTGGACCAAGTCGGCGGTCGCCGTCTGCCTGTACGGCACCAACGAGGAGGTCGAAGGGGTCAAGCAGCGGGTCTTCGACATCGGCGAGTCCGCCGGTGGTGTCTACATGGGTCGCGAGGTCTCCGAGGGCGACTGGGCCAGCCGCCACGACCGCTACCACCTGGCGTACCACGGTCGTAACAAGACCAAGGACAAGATCAAGCTCATGTCCTGGAGCTGTGAGGACGCTTCGATCACCTGGAGCCAGCTGACCGACGTGCGGCTCGAGTGGCACCAGATCATCGCGGACCTGATCGACAAGCACCCCGAGCACTTCGACGACTGGGGCATGTTCGCCGATATCGGTAACCCGTTCCGAGCCTGGGGCGACTACCTGACCGAGATCGACATCGGCGTCAACGAGCAGGAGATGACCCCGGAGATCTGGGCGGACTGGATCGAGGCCAAGAAGGCGATCGCCCGGGTCTCGGTCGCGCACGGCGGCTCGATCTCCATGGCGCACGGCGGCACCCGCGAGGGTGAGGTCGACGTCTCCTGCTACGAAGAGCTGGCCGAAGGTCAGTTCGAGCTCATGAAGCGCATCAAGCGGATGCTGGACCCCAACAACATCATGAACCCCGGCAAGTACAACCTGGACGACGCCTACACCGAGGAGGCGCAAGCATGAGCCAGCAGCTCAGCTCGAAGCCGTTCTACGACGAACCGATCGAGGGCAAGCAGATCCCGCTGGCCCTGGCCCGGGACTGCTACGCGGTCTTCGCCTGTCGGCACAAGTTCTGCCGTGAGGTCTGCCCGGTCTACATCGAGGACCGTGACGAGTCCCACTCGTCCTACGGCTACCACACCGCGCTGCTCGGAATCTCCGAGGGCCTGGGCGATATCGCCGAGATGCACGAGACGATCACCAACTGTCTCGAGTGCGGTGCCTGCGAGACCAGGTGCCCGAACACGATCTTCGCCGGCGACTTCTACGGCACGTCGACCACCACGGTGAACCTGATCCGCAAGGTCCGCCGCGACCTGGTCGCCTCCGGCACGAACTTCGCCGGGTACGACGAGGTCCTGGCCCAGGTCGACAAGTACCTGGGGTACTTCGACGGTCCGATCGAGGACCTGACCCGGTGGGCCGACGGGCTGGACCTGCCCTTCACGGGCGAGACCATCATGTTCGTCGACTACTTCAACGCGTTCGAGACGACCGACGTACCGCGCAACGCGGCGAAGATCCTCAAGGCGGCCGGTGTCGACTTCGGGATCCTGGCCCTGCCCGGTGCCACGCTCGGCGAGCTGCTCGACGTCAACCTGGACAAGTTCGTCGAGATGGGGAAGTACAACGTCGAGGTCCTGACCAAGGCGGGCGCCAAGCGGGTCGTCATCATCAACCCGCACGACTACGTCTACTTCACCCGCGAGTACACCCAGTACATCGGCGAGCTGCCCTTCGAGGTCGTCTACATCACCGACCTCCTCGACGAGCTGGTCAAAGAAGGCAAGCTTGACTACTCCGGTGGCACCGGTGCCGATACCAAGGTCACCTACCACGACCCGTGCACGCTGAACAAGATGTGCGGGGTCAACGCCTCGCCGCGGGCCCTCATCAGCGCGCTGCCCGGGGTCGAGTTCATCGACGTCAGCCCGGTCACCCAGTGGAGCTACTGCTGCGGTAAGGGGAGCGCCAGCTTCAAGGTCCTGCACCCCGACAAGGCGTACAAGATCGGCACCACCCGGCTGGAGGCCGCCGCCGACCTCGGCGTCGACCAGCTGGTGCTGGCCTGCCCGCACTGCAAGGACCAGTTCACCGACGTCCAGGCCCGCTCCGGGGTCCCCGTCGAACCGGTGCACGTGCTGTCTCTCATCGCCACCGCGATGGGTCTCGACTGAGTCGACGAAAAACTGAGCCAGGAACGGAAGGAGACTGCAATGAGCAACGAGCCCCGCTGGGTCGAAGACCACTGGGAGGTCGACGACGGCCTCCGCTACGACGACAGCATCCCGGCGCCGTACCAGAAGATGAACAACGCGGAACGGCAACGCATCATCGCCACGCGCTGGGCCTACCTGGACTTCATGCACGACCACTTCGCCGATCGCGTCGTCGAACCACCCCAGGGCGTCACAGAGGTCGAAACGACCCACTCGCACGGCTGACCAGCGGTTCAGCCTCGGAACAAGACCAGGAGAATCTCAGTGCGGATCCTCGTGTGCGTCAAGCACGTACCAGACACCACGGAAGTCCGGTTCGACCCGGCTACCCAGGAGCTCAGAGTCCGGCAGGCCCCGACCAAGATCAACAACTACGACGAGAACGCTATGGAGGCCGCGGTCGTGCTGCGCCAGGCCCTCAAGGCCGAGGTCGTCGTCGGTTGTGTCGGCCCGTCGGAGGCAGCCAAGACCGTCAAAGAGGCGGTCGCCATGGGCGCTGACCGGGGAGTCCTGGTCACCGGCCCGTGGGTCGGCGAGCTCGACGCCGCGGGGACCGCATCGGTGATCGCGGGGCTCGCCCGCAGCGAAGGTCCGTTCGACCTGGTCCTGGCGGGCGACGTCTCCGAGGACGGGTACCACTCGCTGGTACCCGGCCTCGTCGCCACCGCCCTGTCCGTCCCGTTCGTCCGGGGCGTCAGCGCCCTGGACAGCGACAGCGGCGGTGACCTTGTCTCGGTGGAGCGCCAGGTCGACGGCGCCGTCGAGTCCTACAGCGTGACGCTGCCCGCCGTGCTGTCGGTCAGCACGGCGCTCAACACGCCGCGCACCGTGACCAAGCTGCAGGTCATGAAGGTCCCGATGTCCAAGGTCGCCACCCGGTCGGCCGCTGACGTCGGGGTCGACGAGGCCAGGCTGACGCCCGACGCGGCCGCCACCCGGCTGGTCGGCGTCCGCCCGGCCGCGACCCCCCGCAGCAACGAGGTCGTCACCGGGGAACCAGACGACGTCGTCGCGCAGATCATCGCCCGGCTCGAGCAGGCAGGAGTCCTCGCATGAGTGCCCTCGTCATCGTCGAACCCGGCCAGGACCCGCAGAACCTGGTCGCGCTCGCCCAGCCCGTGACGGACGCCGTCGAGGTCGTGGTGCTGGCGGTCGCCGGTCTGGAGGCGGGCGAGGCGACGGCCGAGGTCGTCGCCGGCCTGGTGTCCAGCCGCGGCGCCGATCTGGTGCTGCTGCCGGCCACCCCGCGTTTCGCCGAGGTCGCGGCGCTGCTGACCGGGCGGCTCGACGCCGCCTGCGCGCCGGACGCGATCGCGCTGGCCATGACGCCCGACGGGCTGACGGCCGACCGTCTGCTCTACGGCGGGGTGGTCGTCGGGACCGTCGCGCTCCAGCGCCCGGTGCGTGTGGTCACCGCCGTGGTCAAGCCGCTGGAGGGCGCCGCTGCCGCGCCCGAGGCGGTGACGCCCCCGGCCGTGGCGGGCAAGACCCTCACCGGTCGCACCGAGACGGCTGCCGAGGGCGGCCTGGCCAACGCCGAGCGGGTGGTCGCCTTCGGTCGTGCGCTGCGCAGCCAGGACGATATCGCCCTGGTCCAGGCTCTGGCCGACGCGCTCGGCGCGGCGGTGGGCTGCTCGCGGCCGATCGTCGACGACAACAAGTGGCTGGACCTGTCGTACCAGGTCGGCCTCACCGGTACGACCGTCCGCCCGCAGCTGTACCTGGCGCTGGGCATCTCCGGTCAGATCCAGCACCTGGTGGGGATGCGCGACTCGACGCTGATCGTGGCGGTCAACACCAACCCGTCGGCGCCGATCTTCGAGGCGTCGGACCTGTCCGTCGTCGGTGACCTCTACCAGATCGTGCCGCGGCTGACCGCGGCGCTGGCCGCGCGGTAGGACTGGCCGTGTCCCGGGAGTACATGGTCCAGCTGCCGCCCTGGCTGCACTGGGGCATCTACGTCTTCGCCCTGCTGCCGACCGTGCTCGTGTTCGGCTGGTTGATGACGCGTCGCGTCCAGCGTTCGGGCACCACCTGGGGCGAGCTCGGCCGCGGCCTGACCGAGGCGTTCCAGCGCAACCCGAAGACGGTCACCCGCCGGGTGGTCGGTGACGTCTTCGGGCAGGTCACCGTCCGGCGGGACCGGCTCGGCGCGCTGCTCCACCTGCTGATCTTCGGCTCCTTCGGCCTGCTGGTCGTCGGCACGGCGCTGGTGGCGGTCGAGCAGGACTTCACACGGCTGGTGTTCGGCTGGAGGTTCCTGACCGGCGGTCTCTACGCCGTCTTCGAGGCCGTGCTCGACACTGCCACGCTGACGCTGATCGCCGGGGTGCTGGTCGGTATGTGGCGGCGCTACCGGCTGCGTCCGGCCCATCTCGGTGGGCGCACGTCGGTCCACGTCGTGTACGGCGCGCTGGGCTGGCTGGCCCTCTCGGGTCTGCTGCTCGAAGCCGGACGGCTGCTCGCCGTCCCGGTGGAGCACGGCGGCTGGTCCTACGCCGGCAACGGCCTGGCGGCGCTGCTCGACCCGGTGGTGGGCGACCACGCCGTGGGTTTCTACCAGGTGTTCTGGGCCGCCCACGCCATCAGTGCCTTCGTCTTCCTGGCGCTCATCCCGCTGCTGATGCTCGACCACATCGTCGTGCTGCCCCTGACGTTGGCCATCCAGGCCGACCGGGAGCCCGGACGGCTCACCACGCCGTTCGACCTCCCGGCGATCGTCGAGGCCGAGGGTGACCTCGAAGGCATCAGCGCCGGGGTGGCGAACCCGGTCGACCACCCCTGGCAGCGACGCTTCATGCTCGACGCCTGTATCGACTGCGGACGGTGCGAGGCGGTCTGCCCGGCGCACGCCGCCGGCCGGCCCTTGTCGCCGCGCCAGGTGGTCCAGGCGCTCGGCGCCGACCTGCGCACCAGCATCGCCGCCGGTGCGCCGCCCGAGGCGGACGTCTTCGCCCGGGGCGTGGTCACGGAAGACATCGCATGGAGCTGTCTCACCTGCGGCGCCTGCGCCCGGGAGTGTCCCGCCCTGGTCGACCAGCCCGGCAGCCTCGTCGAGCTGCGGCGTCACCTCGTCGAAGGCGGTCAGGTACCTGAGCGCCAGGCGGGGGTGCTGGAGGCGGTCGAACGCAACCAGAACCCTCTGGGGCTGCCGTCGTACCAGCGCACCGACTGGATGACGGGTCTCGACGTGCCGACCCTGGCCGAGAACCCGCAGCCGGAGTACCTGTACTGGATCGGCTGCATGGCCGCCTACGACCAGCGGGCCCGTTCCGTGGCGCAGGCCATGGTGAAGATCCTCAAGCACGCCGGGGTCTCCTTCGCGGTGCTCGGCGAGGAGGAGGTCTGCTGCGGCGAGGCTCAGCGCAAGCTGGGCGACGAGGCCGGGTTCCAGATGCGGGCCATGGAGAACATCGCCCTGTTCGCCGGGTACGAGATCGTCAAGGTGCTGACGCACTGCCCGCACTGCCTGGCCACCCTGACGAAGGACTACCCCGAGTTCGGGGCGAAGATCGAGGTCGTCCACCACTCGGTGCTGCTGGCCGAGCTGCTCGCCTCCGGCAAGGTCCCGGCCGTCGGTGGGGCCGGGTCGGCCGCCGAGGTCGGCACCCTGACGTTCCACGACCCGTGCAACCTGGGTCGGCTTGGTGGGGTCCTCGACCCGCCCCGAGCGGTGTGCCAGGCCGCGGCCGGACCGCGCTTCGTCGAGATCGGACAGTCGAAGGACACGTCGTTCTGCTGCGGCGCCGGCGGTGGGAACTACTTCTACAAGGTGCCAGAAGAACGCAGCGTCTCGTCGTTGCGGCTGGCCCAGGCCTCCGCGACCGGTGCCGATACCGTGGCGGTGGCCTGCCCGTTCTGCCTGGGAATGCTCGAAGATGCCGCCCGGTCAGCTTCCGACAGTCCGCTGCGGATCGCTGATCTTGCCGAGTTGGTCGCCTCAGGGCTGCCCGAAGAAAAGCCACCAGAAGAAGAATAACCATGGACGAGGGCCGCTGACAGCAGCCGGTCCGGCCAGATTGGAAAGGAATCCAGATGTCAGAACAAAAGCCAGGCGGTGATAGTACCCACCTGGACGACGCGGCCCAGCTCGCGGCGCTCGGATACACCTCAGAGTTCAAGCGTGAGATGGGGCTGTGGGACAACGTCGCGGTGGGGTTCACCTACCTGTCGCCTATCGTCGGCGTCTACACCCTGTTCTCCGCTTCGCTGGCGATGGCCGGCCCGCCGATGATCTGGGCCTTCCTCATCGTCGCTGTGGGCCAGTTCCTCGTGGCTCTCGTCTTCGGCGAGATCGTGTCCCAGTACCCGGTGGTCGGCGGGGTCTACCCGTGGTCCAGGCGCTTGTGGGGCAGGCGCTGGGCCTGGATGACCGGCTGGATCTACATGTTCGCCCTGTTCTCCTCCATCGGTGGTATCGCCGCCGGGGCGAGCCCCTTCATCTCGTCGCTGTTCGGTCACGCCTACTCGGTCAACTACATGGTCGTCTCCGCGCTGGGGCTGCTGGCCGTGTCGACGATCATCAACGTCGGCGGTACCAAGGTCTTGTCGGTCGCGGTGATGGCCGGGTTCATCACCGGTCTGGTCGGCGCGATCGGTGTCGGCAGCTGGTTGCTCATCAAGGGCAGCCACGACTTCAGCGTCGTCTTCAAGTCGTTGGGTGCGGCGGACGGGAAGGTGTACTTCTACGCCTTCGCCGCGGCCGGTCTGGTCGCCGTGTTCCAGTACTACGGGTTCGAGGCCTGCGGCGACCTCGCCGAGGAGATCCCCAACCCGGGCGTCCAGGTGCCCAAGGCCATGCGCATGACGATCTACATCGGTGGTTTTGCGGCGACCTTCACCGCTTTCACCATGATCATGGCCGTCGTCCCGAACATCAGCAAGGTGATCGCCACCAGCGGAGAGTGCATCGAGACGCTGCCCGACGGCGCCACCTGCGTCGAGGGCGCCCTGGACCCGGTGAGCTACACCATCCACCAGAGCTTCGGCGCGGCCGACAAGTTCGTCCTCCTCATCGTGGTCATCGCGTTCTTGTCCTGCCTGATCAGCCTGCAGGCTGCGGCCAGCCGCCTGGTGTACTCCTACTCGCGCGACCAGATGATCATGGGTCACCGGGTGCTGCGCCTGTTCTGGCAGGCGCGGCATATCCCACCGTTCGCCCTGGTGGTGGCGGCGGCGGTGCCGGCCCTGGTCATCGTCGTGGTGTCGCGGCTGTCCGAGGACGCGGTGTGGAAGGCCGTCGGGTTTGCCGCCATCGGCATCTACCTGGGGTTCCAGAGCGTGGTCCTGGCCGCGCTGCGGGCCCGGCTCAAGGGCTGGCAGCCCTCCGGCAAGTTCCGGCTCGGCAAGTGGGGGCTGGCCGTCAACATCGGCGCGCTCACCTGGGGTGTCTGCGGTGTCCTGGCCATCGTGTGGCCGTGGGACCTGGGCACCGGCAAACCGTGGTACGACGTCTGGATCGTCCTGCTGTCGGCGGTCCTGGTCATCGGTCTCGGGCTGGTCTACATGTTCACCGCCCGGCCGTACCAGCACTCCGATACGCCGGCTGGTGACGCCATCCCGCAACGGGAGGGCGCAACCAAGAACCTCGAGAGCACGGCGGACGCCACCGAGGACTCCTCGCAAGAGTGACGCAGTGACCATGTCTCGCAACCCAGGGAGTCGGCGATCATGAAAGAGATCGCCGACTTCCTGGAGGGCTACCCGCCGTTCACCGACCTCAGCCGTGAAGAGCTGGAACAGCTGTCGACGGCGATCGACGTCAAGTATCACCTGGCTGGTGATCTGGTGGTCGAGGTGGGGCAGCCCAGCCTGGGGGTCGCGCTCATGGTGCGGGCCGGCCGGCTGGAGGTCCTGGGCCCGGTCGGCACCGTCGTCGACGAGGTCGACCCCGGTGACCTGCTCAGCCTGGACACGGTGCGGGCCGGGCGGCAGTACGCCCACGCGGCCAAGGCCGCCGAGGACACTCTGCTGTACCTGGTGCCTCTGCCCGACGCGTTGCGGGTCGGGCACCTGGCTCCGATCAGCAGCACCAACCAGCTGACCCGACCGGAGCGGCTCTTCGACGCCGCTCAGGGCCGGGTGACCGGCTCGATGCGGCCGGTCATCGTCCACCCGGCCAGCACCTCGATCGCCGATGTGGCCAAGGCCATGACCAAGGCTCGGACCTCGTGCAGCCTGGTGACCTCGCCGGACGACGGGCTCGGTATCGTCACCGATTCCGAGCTGCGCCGCCGGGTGGCCACCGGTGCGGTCCCGATCACCGCGTCGGTGGGGAGCATCGCTGCCTTCCCGGCCCAGACCGTCAGCTCCGAGGCTCTCCTGGGCGACGCCTACCTGTCCATGGTCGAGGCCGGTATCCACCACCTGGTCATCGTCGACGCCCACGACCGACCGGTCGGAGTGGTGCGGGTGGTCGACGTGGCCTCGGCCGAGCTGCGGGACCCCCTGGTGGTGCGGGGGGCGGTGGAACGGGCCCAGGACGCCGACGAGCTGGTCGAGGCCAGCGCGCTGGTCGCGCCGTCGATCATCGAGCTGGTGGAGCGCGGCCTGCCCGTGGAGTACATCGCCCAGCTGCAGTCCGGGGTGGTCGACGCCATCCTGCGCCGGGCGGTGGCGCTGGTCCGGGCGCCTGAGGCCACCAAGGCGTCCACCTGGCTGGTCCAGGGTTCGCTGGCCCGCCGCGAGCCCCTGCCCGGGTCGGACGTCGACACGGCGCTGTGCTGGTACGACGGCGATCCGGGCGACCACCTGGCCCACGCCTCGCGGGTGCTGCGGCTGGTCGAACGGGCGGGGCTGGCCACCTGCGACCGCGGGGCCAACGCCGACAACTCGCTGTTCAACCGTTCCGAGGACCAGTGGCGCCAGGCGGTGGCCGACTGGCTCGGCCGCGAGGAGGAAGCCGGTGTGCTGGCGTTGACCTCCGTCGTGGCCGACACCAGACCGGTCAGCGGCGAGCTGGTCTCGCCCCTGGTCGAGGCCGTGTCCGCCGCGGTCGCCCATGAGGCGTTCATGGGTGTGCTCACCCGGCACACCCTCAGCCGCCGCACCCCGCTGGGGTTCGTCCGCGACTTCGTCGTCCACCAGTCCGGCGAGCACCGGGGCCAGCTGGACCTGAAGAAGGGCGGCCTGCTGCCCGTCAGCGCGCTGGCCCGGTGGCTCGCCCTGCGGACCGGGGACGTCTCGGGCAGCACCCTGGAGCGTCTGGACCGGGGAGCCGACGCCGGGCTGATCACCGGCGACGAGCGGGACATGCTGGTCGGTGCCTACAAGGTCGCCCTGACGGTGCTCGCCGAGCACCAGGTCCGCGCGATCAAGGCGGGCAACAAGCCCAGCGGGTTCCTGCGGCCCGACCAGCTCGACCCGCTGGAGCGGCGGCAGCTGCGCGAGGCCTTCCGGGCGATCGACTCGGTGCAGTCGGCGCTGGCCGCGGCGCTGGGGCTGTCGCGGCTATGACTCCCGCCGCGGTCTCCTCGTCGATCATGTCGACCTTCGTCGACAGCCAGTCCGAGACGTGCGCCCAGCTGGACCTGCCGTGGGACCGGGCCCGGCTGGCGGTCCTGGACTTCGAGACGACCGGGCTGAGCGCCGACGACGCGATCATCTCTTTCGGTGCGGTCCACGTCGACGCCGGCCGGGTGGTGGGCCGGTCGTCGGTCTACGGCCTGGTGCGGCCTGTGGTGCCGCCGTCGCCGGAGTCGGTCCAGGTCCACGCCATCCGGCCGTGCGACCTGGAGAACGCGCCCTCGCTGCCCGAGGCCCTGGACCCGCTGTTCGTCGCGCTGACCGGCCGGGTGCTGGTCGCCCACGCCGCCTGGGTCGAGACCGGTTTCCTGGACCGGGCCCTGCTGTCCCGCGGGCTGGCGGTCGACCTGCCCGCGGTCGATACCGCCGAGCTGGCCTGGACCCATTTCGGGCTGCCGCGCGACCCGCGCCGGTCGCCGGGGCTGGAGACGGTCGCCACCCGCCTCGGCCTGCCGATCTTCACCCCGCACCATGCCCTCGGTGACGCCTGGACCACCGCCCTGGTATTCCTGGTGATGGCCCGCCACCGGGCGAAGGACCGTCCGCTGCTCCTGAAAGACCTGGTGGCGGCGTCCAACCCGGACCGTCGCGGCGGGGCCGAACCCCGGCGTTCCTGGCGTTCGCGCAAGACGTCGGGGACGGGCCGCAGGTCGCGGTGACCCGCTCGGACCACGACAGCTGTACCTGTGCCGCAGGCAGGTGGGCAGGTCGGTCACGGCTCGTACCGCGCCCGGGGGGTGCCGATCCACCTGGTCGGTATCGAGTTCGCCGAGGAGGACCACAAGATCGTCGCCTTCGAGTCCGACACCATCGCCCCATGACCCGGACGACCCGCATCTGGGTTGAGCGGGTTACTGCTGGGTGAGCTGGATCCGCTCGGAACATACCGCGAAAGTCGATAGACAACCCGGCCATGCCACCTACGATCTTTCGACATAGCGTCGAGGACGGAGGTCCTGACCGAAGGGCTAGCGTGTGAGGCAGTCCCCCGACGGCGGACAGAAGCCGTCGAGGGGCGTCACCAGCCCGAGCGCAGTCGGCACCGACCCGAGGACGGACACATGACGAACGCCACCCCCGCGCCCCAGGCGCGGTCCCTGCACACCGATCTGCCCGGTCCGCGCTCTCGTGACCTGATGGCCCGCAAAGAGGCGGCGGTCGCCCGGGGGGTCGGCACGACCATGACGGTGTTCGCCGACCACGCCGACCGCGGGGTGCTCGTGGACGTCGACGGCAACTCCTTCGTCGACCTCGGCTCGGGTATCGCCGTCACCTCGGTCGGGGGCGCCGCCCCGCGGGTCGTGGAGGCCGTCCGCGCCCAGCTCGACCGATTCACCCACACCTGCTTCATGGTCACGCCGTACGACGCCTACGTCGAGGTCTGCGAGAAGCTGAACCAGCTGACCCCGGGGAGCTTCCCGAAGAAGTCCGCGCTGTTCACCTCGGGTGCCGAGGCGGTGGAGAACGCCGTCAAGGTAGCCCGTCACCACACCGGGCGGCCGGCGGTCGTCGTCCTCGACCACGCCTACCACGGCCGCACCAACCTGACGATGGCCATGACCGGCAAGGTCGTGCCGTACAAGGACGGCTTCGGACCGTTCGCCCCCGAGGTGTACCGCGTGCCCGGCTCGTACCCGCTGCGCGACGGTCTGTCCGGTGAGCAGGCCGCGCGGCGCACCGTCGAGCAGATCGCCCGGATGGTCGGGCCGGACCACGTCGCCTGCGTCGTGGTCGAGCCGATCCAGGGCGAGGGCGGGTTCATCGTCCCGGCGGACGGTTTCCTGCCCGCCGTGGTGGACTGGTGCCGGGCCAACGGCATCGTCTTCGTCGCCGACGAGGTGCAGACCGGGTTCGCCCGGACCGGCGCCTGGTTCGCCTCCGAGCTGTTCGGCATCGAACCTGACGTGGTCGCAACCGCTAAGGGCATCGCGGGTGGGCTGCCCCTGTCCGGGGTGACCGGCCGGGCCGAGATCATGGACTCGGCCGGTAGCGGCCGCCTCGGCGGGACCTACGGCGGTAACCCGCTGGCCTGCGCTGCTGCCCTGGCCGCTATCGAGACGTACCAGGCCGAGGGGCTCGTCGAACGGGCCCGGGCGATCGAGGACTTCCTCCTGACCCGGCTGCGGGCCGCGGCCGAGCACGACCCGCGGATCGGCGACGTGCGCGGCCGGGGTGCCATGATCGCCGTCGAGCTGGTCGACCCGGCGACGGGCGACCCGGACGCCGCCCTGACGAACCAGGTCGCCGCCCGGGCCCGGTCCCAGGGCGTCATCACCCTGACCTGCGGTACCTACGGCAACGTGCTGCGGTTCCTCCCGCCCCTGACCATCTCCCTGCCCTTGCTGGGCGAGGGTATCGACACTGTCCTGGCGAGCCTCGCCGAGATCGGAGCTGCAGCGTGAGCGTCACCGCCGAACGGATCGCGTCCCTGCTGGCCGCCACCCCGACCGGCCTGTACGTCGACGGGGCCTTCCGCGCCGCGTCCGACGGCCAGACCTACGCGGTGACCGACCCGGCCACCGGGAACCACCTGGCCGATGTCGCCTCGGGCACGACCGACGACGCCGTGGCCGCGCTGGACGCGGCCGTCGCCGCGGGTCCGGCCTGGGCCGCCACCCCGCCGCGCCAGCGCGGGGAGATCCTGCGGCGCGCTTTCGACCTGGCCGTCGAGCGCGGCGAGGACCTGGCCCTGCTCATGACCCTGGAGATGGGCAAACCGCTGGCCGAGGCCCGGGGCGAGGTGGCCTACGGTGCCGAGTTCGTGCGCTGGTTCTCCGAAGAAGCCGTCCGGATCACCGGCCGCTACGGCACCACGCCGATGGGCACCGGGCACGCCATCATCTCCCGGCACCCGGTCGGCCCCTGCTACCTCATCACCCCGTGGAACTTCCCGCTGGCCATGGCGACCCGCAAGATCGCCCCGGCCCTGGCCGCCGGGTGCACGATGGTGGTCAAGCCCGCCGCCCTGACCCCCCTGACGACGCTGGCCTTCATGGACATCCTGCACCAGGCCGGAGTGCCCGCCGGGGTGGTCAACATCGTGCCGACGCGTCGTTCGTCGGCGCAGTCCGAGGTGCTGCTGGCCGACCCGCGCCTGCGCAAGGTCAGCTTCACCGGTTCCACCCAGATCGGCCAGGTGCTGATCCGCCAGGCGGCCCAGAACGTGCTGCGCAGCTCGATGGAGCTGGGCGGCAACGCGCCGTTCCTCGTCTTCGCGGACGCCGACCTGGACGCCGCGGTGACCGGTGCGCTGGCCGCGAAGTTCCGCAACATCGGCGAGGCCTGCACGGCCGCGAACCGCTTCCTGGTGCACGAGTCGGTGGTCGAGGAGTTCGCCGACCGGGTCGCCGCGCAGGTCGCGCAGATGAAGGTCGGTCCCGGGATCGAGGACGGTGTGCGCATCGGCGCGCTGATCGACGACCGGGCCGTCGAGTCCTGCCAGGCGTTCGTCGACGACGCGGTGGGTCGCGGTGCCCGGGTCCTGACCGGCGGCCGGGCCCCCGCCGGGCCGGGGTCGTTCTTCGAGCCCACGGTCCTGGTCGACGTCCCGCGCGACGCCCGGGTCATGACCGAGGAGATCTTCGGGCCGGTCCTGCCGATCACGACCTTCACCGACGAGGCCGACGCCGTCGCGCTGGCCAACGCCACCGAGTACGGCCTGGCCGCCTACGCCTACACCAAGGACCTGGCCCGGGCCACCCGGCTGGTCGACGCGCTGGAGTCGGGGCTGCTGGGGATCAACACCGGGATCGTCTCGGACGCCAGCCAGCCGTTCGGCGGGCTCAAGCAGTCGGGCCTGGGCCGCGAGGGCGGCCCCGAGGGCATCGAGGAGTACCTGACCACCAAGTACACGCTCATCCCCGGCTGAGCCGGCCGACCGGGGGCGCCGCGCTCTCGTGCGGCGCCCCCGCCGAGGAGCGTCCAGACTGGCCGGTGCAGGTCGCGAAGACCCGACCTGCCTGGGAACACCCATCCGCTGACCACGATGGGGCGGTCGGCCCGCACGAAGGACGGAACTGATATGACCACCACATCCGCGACCGCCGACCGCTCGACCGGGCCCTGGGCCACCGCCCTCGACCAGCTCACCAGCGCCTGCCGGGTCCTGGGCTACGACGAGGGCCTGCAAGCGATGCTGGCCACGCCGCGCCGGGAGATGAACGTCGCTATCCCGCTGCGCTGCGACGACGGTCGCAAGATGATCCTGCGCGGGTACCGGGTGCAGCACAACATCTCCCGGGGCCCGGGCAAGGGCGGCCTGCGCTTCCACCAGGACGTCGACCTCGACGAGGTGCGGGCGCTGGCGATGTGGATGACGTGGAAGTGCGCTATCGCGGACCTGCCCTACGGCGGGGCCAAGGGTGGCGTCACCATCGACCCGCTCCAGCACACCAGGGGCGAGCTGGAGCGCGTCACCCGGCGTTACACCTCCGAGATCCTGCCGATCATCGGCCCGGAGCGGGACATCATGGCGCCCGATATGGGCACCGGTGAGGACACGATGGCCTGGATCATGGACACCTACTCCGTGAACCAGGGGTACACCATCCCCGGTGTCGTGACCGGCAAGCCGATCGCGGTGGGCGGTTCGCTCGGCCGGACGACCGCGACGTCGGCCGGTGTGGTCCACGTCACGAAGGCCGCCCTGGCCGACGCTGGTCTGGGCCTGGCGGACGTGCGCATCGCCATCCAGGGTTTCGGCAAGGTCGGCTCGCACGCGGCGTCGATCTTCGCGGCCGGCGGCGCCCGGGTCGTCGCGGTGTCCGATATGTACGGGGGAGTGCACAACCCGGACGGGCTCGACCTCCCGGCGCTGGTCGCGCACGTCGCGGCGACCGGGTCGGTGGTCGGATTCGAGCGGGCCGAACCGGTCGACAACGTCGCGCTGCTGGCGCTCGACGCCGACGTCCTGGTGCCCGCCGCCCTGGAAGGCGTCCTGACCGAGGAGACCGCGCCGACGGTCCAGGCCCGCTGGGTGGTCGAGGGCGCGAACGGCCCGACCACCGGCCCGGCCGACAAGATCCTCGTCGACAAGGGCGTCACCATCGTCCCGGACATCTTGGCCAACGCCGGCGGTGTCGTCGTGTCCTACTTCGAGTGGGTCCAGGCCAACCAGGCCTACTGGTGGACCGAGCGCGAGATCGACGACAAGCTGGAGCACCGGATGCTCACCGCCTACCGGGACGTGGCCGACCTGTCCCGCCGCGAGAACCTGACCCTGCGCGACGCGGCCCTGGTCATCGGCGTCCAGCGCGTCGCCCAGGCCCACCAGATCCGGGGCCTGTACCCGTAGCCGGACGCTGCGGCAGTTCTGCTACTTCTCGTCGCGCGGGTGCGTCAGCGCCCGTCGGCCAGCCTGGGTGATCCGGTATTTCTGGGTCGGGCTGCGTGGATGGTCGGGCTGTGTCAGCTCGAGCAGGCCCGACTCCAGGAGGGGTGCGATGTGGCGTCTGACGTTGGCCGAGTGCACCGAGATGCCGATGCTGGACAGCAGTTCAGCCGTTGACCGAGGGGACTCGGCCGCGTGTTCGAGGATCGCCACCCCCGGTCCGCTTACTTCGACACCTACTTCGACACCTGTTTCGACACCTGTTTCGACACCTACTTCGACACCTGCTTCGACACCTGCTTCGACACCTGCTTCGACACCTGCTTCGACACCTGCTTCGACACCTGCTTCGACACCTGCTTCGACACTTCTACACCTACTTCGACACCTGACTTTGCAGCCGGACCCGCGACGCTCGCCCCATCATGTAGTCGGCGTGACCACGTTGGAGGCTGACGTTCAGGCAACGGGAGAGATGCCTCAGACGACGGCCTGGCGCAGTCCGTCGGGTAGGGGTTCGGCGTGCACGATGTGTAGGCGTTGCGTGGGTCGGGTCAGGGCGACGTACAGGTTGCCCGGTCCGCTGGTGGCCAGGACCTGGGCCGGTTCGACGAGTATCACCTGGTCGAACTCCAGGCCTTTGGTCTGGTGCGGGGTGACCAGGACCAACGGTGCGTCCAGGTCGGCGGTGTCGGTTCCTGCGGCGCAGGTGTGGTCCCGGCCCAGGTCGGTCAGCGCTGCGCTCAGCGCCTCGAAGGCCGACCGGGATGCGACCAGGGCGACCCGGCCGGTCCCGTCCCGGTAGGTCTGGGTCACGGCCTCGTGGGCGGCCAGCGCCGCCCGGGTGGCGACGTCCGCCGCCGCGACCCGGGTCGCGACCAGTGCGTCGGGGACGTCCCGGGCCGAGACCAGGGTGGAGACCGGCAGGCCGACGGTGCGGGCGAAGTCGTCGGCCGCGGCGGCCACCGTCGCCGGGGTGCGGTAGTTGACGGTGAGCTCGGCCGCCCGCCACGACGAACCCAGGACCGGACCGAGCATGGCCGCCCAGCTGCGGGCCCCGGACGGCGCGGCGGTCTGCGCGACGTCGCCGACGATGGTCAGCGACCGGGTCGGCACCCGGCGCAGCAGCGCCCGCCAGGCCATGGGGGAGAGCTCTTGGGCCTCGTCCACCACGACGTGGCCGTAGGTCCAGGAACGGTCGTCAGCCGCCCGTTCGGCGGTGGTGAGCAGCGGTCCGCCGCCGGTCACCCGGTCGGCCAGCCCCTCGGCGGTGACCATATCGCCCAGGGCGGCACCGTACTGCAGGACCCAGCCGCCGCCCGTCGCCTGCAGCGTCTGCTGGGCGTACTCCACCTCGGCGGCCCGCTGCTGCGCCTCGGCCCGGGCCTGGGCGCGAGCGGCCTGGTCGTCGGTGCCGAGCAGCTCAGCCAGCTCATCGAGCAGCGGGACGTCATCAGGCGTCCACGGGGCTACGCGCTCCCGGGCCAGCAGCGCACGATCCGATACCGACAGGTGCGGTGCCGCCTCGGCCAGCCGCCACGGCTTGGCGTACAGGTCGCCGAGCAGGCCCTGCGGGGTCAGCGGCATCCAGGCCAGGTTGAGCGCCACCCGCACGTCCCGGTGGGTGCGCAGGTCCTCGACGACCTCGGCCCGGTCGGCGGTGTCCACCCGGCTGCCGAGCTGGGCGAGGTACTGGTCGGCCAGCCGACCGAGCATCTCCCGCACGAACGTCACCCGGGCCTGGTTGTGCGGTCGGTGCAGCCGCCGGGTGCGGCCGACGACGGCCCGCACATCGTCGGGCTCGATGCGCACGGTGCGTCCGTCGAGCACCACGGTGACCGGTTCGGCGGGTACCCGCTGCCGGGCGCGCACCGCCCGGGCCAGCACGTCGGCCATCGCCAGGTCGCCCTTGATGCGGGCCGACGCGGCCGGTTCCGTGCCAGGGGCGTGCACCCCGGGCACCAGCTCGGCCACCGTCATGGTGACGACCCCGGTCTCGCCCAGCGACGGCAGCACCTGGTCGATATAGCGCAGGAAGGTCCGGCTCGGCCCGACCAGCAGCACCCCGGAGCGTTCCAGGGTGCGCCGGTGGGCGTATAGCAGGTAGGCCGCGCGGTGCAGGGCGACGGCGGTCTTGCCGGTACCGGGCCCGCCCTGCACGACCAGCGCCCCGGCCAGGTCGGCGCGGATGACCGCGTCCTGCTCGGCCTGGATGGTCGCGACGATATCGCCCATCCGGCCGGTGCGGCCCGCGGCCAGGGCGGCCAGAAGCGCGCCCTCGCCGGACAGCACACCTTCCTGGGTGCCGGACAGGTCCAGCACCTCGTCCTCCACGCCGGTGACGCGGCGGCCGTGGGTGACCAGGTGCCGCCGCCGCCGCACCCCGTCCGGGTGTACGGCTGTGGCCTGGTAGAACGCCCGCGCGGCTGGGGCTCGCCAGTCGGTGAGCAGAGGGGTGTGGTCGGCCTCGTTCAGGCCGATCCGGCCGACGTACATCCGGTTGGGACGGAGGAGCGGGCCTGCCTGTCCGGCGGCATCGGCCGCGGGTGGAGGCACCGTCTCGTCGTCGTGCAGGTCGAGACGGCCGAAGGCCAGGCGTTCCTCGACCGCTTCGAGCTGGGCCAGCCGGTTCTCGTACAGCGTCGCGAACGAGTCGCGCTCGCTGCGGTTCTGCGGCGAGCCGGACGGTCCTTCGCGGCGCACCTCGGCGAGCCGCTGCCGGGCCTGGTCGCGCAGCGTGTCGAGACGGGCGTACACGGTGTCGATGACCTGCTGCTCGGCCGCGAGCTCGGTAGCCAGCGTCGTGAGCGGTCCAGCGGTCGGTTCGTCGTCCAGCTCGTCGTCCGGCGGTGCCGGTAGGGTCGTCGGTGCGGCCAGCGGTTCTGATGCGGGGTGCGTGGTGGGCTCCGTCCCGTGCTGGGCAGAAAAGAGGCCATCCATTATGCCCCCTGACGGCCCAGTCGTGGTGCGGTCGGGTATCGGTGGATCCGTTCGGACCAGCGAGCCCCTGCCCGCTGCCGACGAGCTGGGCGCGCAGTTCGAGCAGCTAGGTCCCCGACGGCAGCCCGGACGACGCCTGACCGTGCGACGGTTCAGGTGATCGGCACGGCCGCGGCGGCAAAGGCCCGGACCGCGTCGTCGAGCAGCACCCGGGCCGGGACCACGCCCTGCCGCAGCGCCCGGGACGAGGCTACGGCCTCCAACGACGTATCGGACGCGGCCAGCACGACGTTGCCGTAGCGGCGCCCGCGCAGCACCCCGGTCTCGGCCACGACCGCCACGTGCGCGAACACGGCCCCCAGGGTGGCGGTCTCGGCCCGGGCCAGGGACAGCGGCGGCCAGTCGACGCAGTTGGCCAGGTAGAGGCCGCCGGGTACCAGCGCCTGGGCCACTTGACGGGCCGTGGCCACGGTGATCAGGTCCTCGGGCACCCGGTCCTGGGCGAACACGTCCCGCACCACCACATCGGCCAGCCCCGGGCGGGCCCCGGCCAGCCAGGTCGCCGCGTCGGTGGTGCGCATCCGCAGCGCAGGCGGACGAGGCAGGTCGAACCAGGTGCGGACCAGCTCGACCAGCCGGGCGTCCACCTCGACGACCACCTGCCGAGACCCGGGCCGCGCCGCGTCGAGCGCCCGGGCCAGCCCGCAGGCCCCGCCCCCCAGGTGCACCACCCGCAACGGCCCCGACGGCAGCGTCGCGACCACCGCCGCCATCTGCTGCTGGTACTCGAACTCCAGGTGGCTCGGGTCGCCCGGGTCCACGAACGAGCTCGGCACCCCGTTGACCAGCAGCGTCACACCAGGATGGTCCCGGGCCACGACCAGCTGCGCGGTACCGGTGTCGATCGGCACCGGCCCGTGGGGCCAGCGCGCGGCGTCCGCGTATCCGGTCGTCTGCCGCGTCATACCCTCACGCTAGTCCAGGCCCCTCGACGGCGTGACTAATAGGGTGAATGGCCAGGACGTCGGCCAGGTGCGTCCTCGGCGGCCCTCCACTAGTGCCCGCTTAGTGCCCGCCGTGCTCCAGATGAACGAAAAACCCCCAGTGACCTGGGGGTTTGCCGGTGGGCGATACTGGGATCGAACCAGTGACCTCCTCGGTGTGAACGAGGCGCTCTCCCGCTGAGCTAATCGCCCGGCTCGGGCATGCTACCGAATCTCGGCCTGGATGCCGAACTCGTTTCACGGGTCGTGGCAGGGGTCGCCCGACGCGGTCGCGCGGGCTGGCCCAGCCGGGGCAGGCCCGGCCAGGTTCCTCGTGTCGTGCCGTGGGGTGCCGATCGGGCCGGGTCCACGTCGCTGTCGGACACCGGACGGTCGCTCCGGCTGGTCGCCGCCCTGACACGTCTGGTCTGCGGGGACCGGTCGTCCGGACGGACCGCGACGCGCAGACTGCGCCATTCGGGCATATTGCGCGCCAAATGGGGGACGCACCCACCCTCAGGGGGTGAAACCCGGGCCAAGGTCCTTGCCCGGAGCCCGCCACCTGCCATGATGGGCAGCGAAAGGAGGCCGGATGACGCAACCGCAGCGCCCTGACGTGGTCGAGGTCATCGCAGTCCAGCTCATAGGTTCGGACGCGAGCGTCATTCCCGTCAGTACAGAGTTCTCCTTCCGTGCCAACGACCCTTACACCGTGCGGGCCGTCTTCACCGGCGCGCAGTCGGTCTCGGCGTGGTTGCTCGGCCGTGAGCTGCTGGCTGACGGCCTGAACGCCGCCGCGGACGACCCGGCAGGTAACGGCGACGTCCAGGTGTGGCGGGACGAAGACCCGGACTACGTCCTGATCTCCCTGTCCGGCGTGGAAGGCAATGCCCTGCTGGCCGCGCCGACCGAACCGCTGCTGCGGTTCATCTCGCGCACCGAGGCACTGGTGCCGATCGGCACCGAGAGCGACCGGATGGAGTCCGAGGTCGCCGCTCTCATCGCGGCGCTGCTCACCACCTAGTCGCGGCCCACGGCCCGCTGCTCCTCACGGGTCGGTCTCGTCACGACGTCGCGCCTCGAACAGCTCACGCGCACGCTGTGCCAGCCCGGCCTCACGGGTCGGCTGCCCGTCGAGCCCCACCACCGGGACGACCGTGCGCAGCGTGCTGCTCACCGCCAGTCCCGCCCGCCCGGCGGCTACGTCGTCGAGGACGGTGTACGGCATGGTCCGCTCCCGGACCGGTACTTCCCAGCCCGGCGACCACTCCAGCAGCAGCGCCCGGGTCACCCCACCCAGACAGCCCGTCGTCAACGGCGGCGTGAGCAGGGCATCGTCGGTCTCCACCAGGACGTTGGACGTCGTGCACTCGCACAGCTCGCCCCGACCGTTGGCGAGCACCGCCTCGTCGGCCCCTGCCTGGTGCGCCGCCCGCGCCGCCAGCTGGTTGTCGGCGGTGGACGTCACCTTGGCCCCGACCGCCGCCGACCGTTCGTTGCGCACCCACGGCACCCGCACGACCCGCACCTGCTCGACCGTCCGCGCCGGGCTGCCGACGACCACCAGCACCCCTGGCGTATCGTCGGTCCCTGCCGTAGCCGTGATCCGCAGGCGGCCGTACGACCACCTGCCCGTCCGGGCGACTTCCTCGGCGGCGCCACGCAGCACATCGTCGTCGGCCAGCTCGACGCCGACCACCCGCGCCGAGTGCGCCAGCCGGTCCAGGTGCCGGGTCAGGGCGAACACTTTCCCGTCCAGCACCGCCAACGACTCGTAGACCCCGAGCCCGCTGGTCAGCCCCAGATCTGTCGCCCGCACCACCGGCGTGCGAGGCGGCACCAGCCGTCCGTCGCACCACACCACTGTCTCGTCCACACCGACCAGTGTGGCGTCTGCGTACCCAGGCGCACACGGCGTATCTGGTTGGACTATGTGCGGGAGCCTCGGATAGAGTCAGGGACGCACCTCCGCGGTCTCGGCCGTGGTGGGGTCGCGCGGATGTGGCTCAGTTGGTAGAGCATCACCTTGCCAAGGTGAGGGTCGCGGGTTCGAGTCCCGTCATCCGCTCGGAGGCTGGTACCGTCGGCGCTCACGCCGCAGTCTCAAGGTGGAGTGGCCGAGTGGCGAGGCAGCGGCCTGCAAAGCCGTCAACACGGGTTCGATTCCCGTCTCCACCTCGACAGCAGTACCCCGCACGGGCGATTGGCGCAGCGGGAGCGCGCTTCCCTGACACGGAAGAGGTCACTGGTTCGATCCCAGTATCGCCCACCGACAAACCCCCAGGTCACTGGGGGTTTTTCGTTTGTCTAGGCAGCGGCGTGCACTAAGCGTGCACTAGGGGGTCCAGCCTGACCGAGGTACCTTGATGCACGTTAGTGCACGATCTGGACACCCCGACGCCGCGCCAGTCGAGCCTGTCCGTGCCTGTCCACAAGTCGCACGGACAGGCGTGGACACCCCCGTGGACAGCCGAGCCTCGCCGGGGCTTGCTGTGCCGCTTCGCCTGCGACACCGCGCGGTCGGAGACGCCAGCGACCGACCCCCGCCGGAAGGTCGCGTAGCACGGGCCCACCGGCCAGACCCCTGGGGCCGAGGTGGGTGTCCAGCCAGCCCACCGCTCCCGGGGGGGGTATGTCGGCCCTACGACGGGAGGTGGCTGAGGGCCGCGGGGTGGGGTTGGTCCCCCTGGGGTCGTTCCGGCTGTGGCAGGGCTGTGTCATATCTGCCCTGGCCCGGACGGATATAGAAGGTATGAGCATCTATCGCCTGTGGACTGACCACTACGACCAGCTCGGAGCCGGAGCTCAGGTCGCCTGGACGGTGGCTGCCGCTGTCGGGTGGCTACGGCGTTGGCGTCGTCGGCGTGACCCCGAGGGGTAGTGCTGGTGCCGGTCGTGGCGGGCGCTGGTCTCTGGGCCGAAGGTTCAGGGTTCTCTGGCTGCCTCGCCCTGACGATCGCCCGCCACGGCATTCAGGTCTGGTCGCCGATGGTGAACTTCCCGCACCGTTCGGGTCGGACGAGGTTCCACCCGAGGCGCCAGGTGCAGCGCAGCGCGATGGAGTCCGAGCTGAAGTACTGGTGCTCCGACTGTGCGACCATCACCTGCCCGACCGCGGACACGACGGCGGACCGGTCGATCACCAGACCGGTCCCTGCTGGCATCGCCGGACTGACCAGGACGGGCAGGCCGAGCAGGAAAGCCTCGGCGTCGGCGGTGCCAGCACCGAGCAGACTCACGTTGCTGTCGGTGGTGGTCTTGAGCTTGCGCAGCGCGGCCCACCCGGTCGGGTCGGTCACCAGGTGGGTCGGGGTAGCCCCTGAGACCTGGAGAACCGCGACCAGGTCGACCAGAGCGTCCAGGCTGTCAGCGACCGGGGTGCCCATCTGGACCCCGGCGATGTTAACCAGACCGGCCGGTGGGGTCACTGCTGGTGCGGTCGGTACAGGCTGGGCCAGATAGGCTTCGTCGGCTTTGCGGCGCACCGCGCGGGCCACCGCGTCGGCCAGCTTGGGCGAGGTGCTGGGCTGGGACCACTGCTCCCGGGAGATACGGACCAGCTGGCTGATCTTCCCGGTGAAGATCACGACCTCGTTGAGCGCCGGGTCTGCTTCGGGAATCTCGTGCCCTTCGGCGACGAAGTCGGCTTCGTCGTCGTCCACGAAGGCGACACGGACTGCCGGGACGTCACCCTCGACGGTGCCCAGCTGGGTGGAGGTCTGGAGGACCAGGGCGTCGGCAAGGATGTCGTCGGGGGCGAACGCCTGAATGTCAGGAGACCACGCACGATCTGAAGTGGTGGTGGTGGTGATAGCGGCCATTGTTGACCACCTTCCTGCGGCACGATAGAGGCCGCCGGTTGCAGGAACGGGTGTTCTGCTCGGCGGCCTCTGGCCGTGCCGTGCGCGCCCCGCGGGGGCCGCTGGTCGTCGAGACGTTCGCCCCTGGCGCAGGTCCGACGACCAGACCAGTCTACCGACCTGGAGTCAGTGCCTGGGTGCGAACGCCCTGGACCACGAGCTGGCCGTATACGGGTCGACGATGCGACCCTCGTTGGCCGGGCTGGGGGTGCCCGACACCACCGCCAGCCCCAGCGTGGTCCGGGCCTGCTCGATCGCGTTGGCGACCTTGTCCGGGTCCACCTGTCCGGTGTCGTCCAGCAGGTCGGCCAGCTCGGTGGTGGCCCACAGGGCCGAGGGCTGGGCCAGCCGGGACGCCAGACGCTCCACCTCGGCCTTCTGCATGGCCTGGACCTGCTGGGCCAGGCGGTCCCGGTCGGCCTCCGTGTCGCGCAGGCGGCGACGGTAGGTAGCCGCCTCATGGTTGGGGCCGGGGGTGTCCCGGCCGGTCCCGGCCGGGGGTATGTCGGCGTCTGGCGGGTCGGGCGTGGTGGCAGCTGGCGGGCCCGGCGTAGCAGTCTGCTCGGTCTGGGTGGTCATGGGCTCCATCTCCTGAGTGGTGTCAGTGGTCATGGGGGTCTTCCTCTCGTTCAGTCGATGACGTCGAGCCCGGTCATCTGGTTAGGGTCGAGGCCGAGGCGGCGTAGTTCGGCGGCGGTCACCAGCGGGCGGAGCATCGGCACCCGGCGTCGGACCCGCAGTGGTCCGACAGCGATGGGTGTGCCAAGTCCGTCGAGCTGGACCTCACCCGGCTCGGAGACATCGACGGCGACGGCATCCCGCCCGGCGAATGCGCGATCGAGCCGCGTCCACAACGCCCGTAGTTCGTCGTCGCTGGGTGGTCGGTGGGGTACGACGTCGGCGGGTGCTGGCTGGTTCACTACGGGATCGTTCACGGGGTACCTCCGATCTGTGTGGTCCTCACGACCTCACCTCTTCCAGGAGGTGCCGGTTCCACTTCGCGGTGTCGCACAGCGAGCACGGCCCGTCCCGCATGTCGTGACCGTGGGGGCACACGCCGCCGTGTGTTCCAGATTTGTCAGTAGAGGGCCGTGGAGACTCGTCTCGCCGTGCCTTCTTCTCTCTGGGGTTAGGGGTGTCTACTGACAAATCTGGAACACGAGCAGGGTCCAGGGACCGGGGCTCGATGTTGTCGGCCAGGCTGTAGAACCACCGGGTGCGGGTGCTTTCCCCGTAGGTGGCCTCTTCCTCACGGCAGTCGAGCACCCCGAGCATGTGCAGTGCCTGCAACTGCCGGTCCACCGTGTTCCTGGGCTTGTTGATGCGCTTTCGGATGTCAGCAGTGGTCGATCCTGGGTGCTTCGCGAGGTCGTCGACGATCGACAGCCGCAGGGGTGGCATGGAGTCACGGGCGCACCGGATCGCCAGCCGCAGAGCCTCGGCGCGGGAGACACCGATGGCGACTGACCCACGAACCACCTGGGCCAGCTGCTTGGCGAACCGGGTGGGCATCTCTGGGGCATGGGCGTCGATCACGTCGCCCCTGTGGTCGTACTCGACCCCGGTCCGCGCCAACGTCACCACGTCGGCGGCGGCGAGCAGCACGTCCGTCTCTTCGGCGGTGAGCGTGGTCGGGGTGGTGTCCATGCTGGCGATCACTCCGCCGACAGCTTCAGCAAGCTCGGCCCGCATCAACTCTTCCGATCCGGTGTTCCCGATGGCCCGGCGCCCTGCGGCCTGCCTGCCGTGGTGGGAGTCCATACGGACAACTACGAATCGGTCTCCCATCGCGGCCACCACGTCACGCGCGGAGTCCCAAGCGGTCGTGACGGCACCGACGAGGACGATCCGACCCTCCCAGCAAAGCGAACGCCCACCATCTGCCCCGACGCTCCGGGTCCACCGACCGTCGTAGACCTCCCGCAGCGCTCCGAGCACCTGGGACCTCATGTCCCGGTTCATCGACAGGAGGGATGTCACGTCCTTGATGACGAGGACTCCACGCCCGCCGATCTGGCGCAGCAGCCCGCCTGTAGCGTCGCTGGCCTTGTCCTTCTGTGGCGTAGCCGACAGCAGTGCGCCCTCCGAGCTCACCGTGGACACGCTGACCGCGCCAGCACCGGACAGTGCCTGCACGGTCTCTGTCTTCGCATTCCCAGACCCGGACAACAGCAGCAACCAGAGCGGGTCCCCGTCGAGCTGCTCGACCGCAGCAGCAGCGAGGACGGCGTCAAGGGCCTGGGTGTCGTAGTCCGCACCGAGCCAGCGGCAGAAGACCTCGTGCGCGCCGTCCAGCGTGACTGTGCCGATCACCGGGACACCCCCGTCCACGCCCGGCGTAGCACGCCCAGGTCCTCAGAGCCGACACCACTCGCCTTGAGCCGGTCGGCGGCCTGCTCGACCTTGCGGCGGAACGAATCACGACGTGCGCAGGCTCGGCAGGACCCGCGCAGCACCCCGTGCTCGCACAGGCCCGCCAGCACACCCCCGGCCAGGCTGTGAGGGCCTGGACGCCACGGACGGCAGGCCGGGGCCTCGACCGGGTCGCTGTGCCCGGACGCCAGCTTCGGCAGCCGGTGAGCAGCTGCACGCCACCGCTGGTCCATCTTGACCAGCTCGTCCAGCTCGTGTTCCGGGCAGGGGTAGTCCCGCCGTTCGCAGACCCGGCAGGCGTCGGTGGTCGTCGCTACGATGGTCGCAGGCCGCCCAGCCTCAGAGTGCGCCGTCTCGTGGTCCGCCGCGGGGCGGCGCTCTTCATCGGTACTCACCGACACCACCCCCGTCCTGCGCCGTGAACCGCACCGCCCGGCAGGCGCTGTGACGGTCACCCACCGCAACCGGTCGTCTCGTAGGTCCATGTCTGTGCGCCTCCTCGGTAGGGTCTCTCACCTCCATAGGCGGCCAGGGGTCGCTCTCGTGGCCATAGCGGCACGAGCCGAGAAGGTTGCGGTGGCGGGGCATCACCGCACCAGCGCCACCGGGGCGGTGTTTCTCTCCGGCCATCACGCAGCGTCCCTGGCCACGGTGACGGGCTGCATGATCGCGTCGAGGGCGCTGGCAGGGATACGGATCGGTCGGTTATCGCGCAGACGGCTGCGCGGCGGCGGGCCGACTTTGAAAGCGGGTAGGGTGCCGTCAGCGATCCAGCGCCGGACCGTTTTGGGCGAAATGCCGTGCTGCTTGGCAACACGTGCGACTGTGACGTACTGGTCAGATTCGGTGGACATGGCGCCCAAACCTCCGCGAGTAGCGGTCAGGTTCGGAGCACCCTCTCCGAGCGCACCTCCGGTGTGGACCGGGGGCGGTTCCGCCGACAGCCTCAGCCGCCGAACTAGGCAAGACCCATGCTAGCCCACGGTCGGACTACATTGCGCAGCACACCCTAGAGGTCACCAACCTTGACAGTGACGACCTTCTTCGTCGCCCGTGCGCGCTCCAGTGAGCGCCACAGGTCCTCGTGGTCGGTTCTGGGAAGATCGAGCGGTCCGTAGCAGTCGGAACACTTGGCTCGGATGCCTCGACCCCACGCGCCGCTTTGCAGATCGTGGGCAAGGTGTCGGTGCTCGAAGTCGTGTATCTCGGTCAGACGTTTGCCGCAGCGGGCGCACACGATGATGACACGCTTGGCGACATGCTCTCCGGACGCAGGCCGCGGGTCATAGTTTCCCTGGGACCGTGCAGCCAGCTGGTCGGGCGTGGCGAGGTCATCACGCACGCCGAAGGTGTTCGTCCCGGGCGGGAGCCACACCCCGGCCTGCCATGCTTCGTAGTCGTCCAGCGGTTGCCAGTCGTCGGTGCCGTTGTCGCGTACGGCGTACTCGGGCCGGTAGTCGTCGGGGAGCGGGTCGCACACGCCATCTTCCGTGGCCTGCGCCAACTCCTCTCGGGACATCGGCCGCCATGCGGTCGTACCTTCCTTACGGATCAGAGGCCACGGGGACGATCCGGTGTAGGTGTGCCGGTACTCGGTCATGCCAGGTCCGCCATCCGCGCGGCCAGCTCGGCGTCACGCCCCGCTGCGTGCTGGTAGCGCATAGCAGCGGCGATGGTGGAGTGCCCCGCCCTGGCCTGGATCTCTCGCAGGGTCGCGCCGGTCTGGGCGTACCGGGTGAGCCCGTAGTGCCGCAGGCCGTGCCAGGGCAGGTCGTCCCGGCCAGCGGCGGCGCGGGCGGGGTACCAGGCCCTCGTGAGCGTTGACTGGGCAAGGTGCCCGCCGTTGGCCGAGGGGAACAGCAGCCCGTCCGGTCCGGGCTGGGCATACTTCTCCAGGTGGTCGCGGACCACCACGGCCAGCCGCGCGGGGATCACCACCACCCGCACACCCGCCGCGCTCTTCGGCTCTCCGACGACGAACCCTTTCCCCGCAATGTGGGTGACGGCGCGCTCCACCCTCACCAACAGCGCGTCGCCGTCCTCAGTGAGGTCCTTGCGCCTGAGCTCGGTCAGCTCCCCGAAACGCAGCGCACCCCATGCCGCCAGGACCACGGCGGCGCGAAGATGGTCCGGCATGGCTGCTTCAATGATTGCGAGCTCGGCCGACGTCGGAGGGGTCACCTTCTTGCCCGACGAGGCGGAGCCAGCACCCCGGACCTGGCAGGGATTTGTCGGCACGATGCCGTCGAGCACCGCGGTCTGCAAGACCGACCGCAACAGCCCGTAGGCCCGCGCCGCTGTGGTGCGGCGCCCGGTGCTGACCAACTCGGCGTACCACTCGCGGACCGTCTGCGAGGTGATCGCGGTCAACGGCAGCAGGCCCAGGTCGGCCAGCGGCCCCGACAGCAGCCGCTCGTACTCAGCGCTGGTACGGCCTCGAAGCGGTGCGCCGTCGCGGCCGGTGCGGGTGGTGATCCACCGGCGGGCGTAGGCATCGAACCGTTCGGCCCGGGCCGCCTGGGCAGCGTGCTTCTGCGTGGCGGACGCTGGTGTCCAGCGGCCTTCGACGATGGCGGCGCGCTGGGTCGCCAGCCACGAGTCGGCGTCGGTGCGGGTGGCGAACGTGCGCGGGGCGGTGTGCCGCTGGCCGTCGGGGCCGACATAGCTGGCCTGGAGCCGCCCCGACGGCAGCTGCCGGACCATGCCCCAGGCAGCGCGGGTGGTCTTGCGCTTGCGCCCCAGGCTGTCGGTGGTGGTGGCGCGCGTGCGTGTCACGACGGACCGCCGCAGACCATGCAACCCCCGTCGCACGGGCACGTGCCGTCGCAGCTGGTGCACGCGCCGTCACCTTCGACGTCGCAGGCGAACCCGTACCCGAGGCAGTCCTGGCACATGGCTCTCTTCCTCCTCCGGCCCCGGCGTGCACTAACGTGCACTAAGGGCTGTCTGTTCGTGTCCATCCTAGGGTACCACCGGGACATGGCAAGGTGGGCGTAGCACCAGGTCAGAACCATTTTTTTCCCAGGTGGCAGCGTCCGCGGTCAGATCCCTGGATACCGGTTCGATCCCAGTATCGCCCACCGGCAAACCCCCAGGTCACTGGGGGTTTTTCGTTCCTCTGCACCGGGGTGGGCACTGGGTGAGCGACCTCCTCCTCGCCCCGCATCCCGCCCAGCACCTTCCCCGCCACTCCACACGTCGGCTTCGCCGCCCGCGGAGCCTCCGGCGCCGTGGGCCCAGCCGACGACATCTTGTTCTGGGAGCACCGTACCCGGGAGGTCCAGCCCCGCACCCGCACGGCAAGCCCGCTGTTCTGGACTGGTGTTCGGGTGATCGTTGACCCCATATCTGGGGACTACCCCTAACGGAGTAATCACGCCAGGCTATGTCGAGGTAGCCGACGCGGTGACCTCGACAGTCGCCAGGTTGTCGGCCCACTGCAGGGGGGTGGGCCGACAACCTGGCGGTACAGGGACCGACGGTTGCCAGTGAGGTCGCCGGACTGCTCCGCGCCGGGGTGACCCATATCTGTCCGGTCTCTTCCCACAGCACGGCCATGAGGTATGCACGCCCTGCCGCCCAGGACTCACGACCTGGTCCGGGTCGTCCCACGGGGGCTCTTGCCGACCTGGGCGGAGTCGATAAAGCGCAAGGTGCCAGGACGGCGCTATGTCGTGGATCGAGGGCCCACCGGGGTGTGCGGTCCAGAAGACGCGCAACGGCACTGTTGTTGAGAAGGGTCCAGATCATGGGTGGTTCGGTGGTGGAAGAGCGACGTTCTTGGAGGCTGCTCCTGGTCGTCGTCATGGTGCTCGTGCTGGCGCCGTGGTCGGCAGGCTCGGCACACGGCACGACCGGTGTGGTGCTGGTCCGGGAGACCAGTACCCACTACGACACGCTGGGAGAGGCGATCGCCACCACGGAGGCGGGCGGTCTTGGTGCCTACACCCTCGAGGTCGTCGGCGACGGAGCCGAGCCGAGCGCACTCACCATCGCCGGTTCGGACGTCACGATCGTGGGTTCGGGTGGTGCCCACACCGTCACGGGTATCAGCCTCAGGGTGACCGGTGGCAGCCTCACCCTGGGCGACGGCAGGACCTCTGGTCTCCTGACGCTCTCGGGCAGCGTGAGCGTCACCGGCGGGTCGGTCTACGTGAACGACGGGATCGCGGTGGTCAATCCCGCGACCGCCAAGCCGTCCGACTGCAAGCTGGCGACCTACCCGGCGCTTCGTCTGGAGGGTGCAGGCGTGACCGGCAAGATCACGGGTGGCCGTCTCGAGGGGTGCACAGCGCTGCTGGTGAAGGCCGGAGCCCGGCTGACCGAGATCAGCGGCGGCGAGTTCTACGGTGTCGCCACATCGACGGAAGTGCACGGCTCGACCGTCGACCTCATCTCCGGCGGTGTCTTCGTCAAGACGAGCAGCACCATCGAGCGCTACGCCTTCCACCTGGACTACCGCGCCCGGGTCGGGAAGATCACCGGCGGTGTCTTCGACGCGTCGGTCTCCCCGGTGAGCGGCGCTTTCATGATCATCCGCGGCAGCCGGGTCGACGAGATCAGCGGCGGCACGTTCGTCTCGACCGCGCTCGACGAGGCCGCGCTCATGGTCTATGCCGACGGCGTCTCGCCGACCGGTATCGGTACGGTGTCCGGCGGACAGTTCACCGGCGCGGCTCCCTCGAGCGGCACAGGAACCGGACTGGCCGTGTGGCTCTACGGGGCTGGTGCGCGGATCGACGCCATCACCGGTGGGACGTTCGAGGCCGAGAGAGCACTGGAGCCGGGCACCGGCAGCACGATCGGTGTCATCTCCGGCGGAAAGCTCGTCGGTGCGACCCAGGGGAGCCGTCCCGGCTACGGGATCCTGAACACCGGGACGATCGCAGAGATCGGCGGCGACGTGGAGATCACCGGCCGGAACGCTGGTATCTGGAACTATCCCGGTGCCAAGATCGACAAGATCAGCGGCGGCACCGTCGCGTCGTCCGGGGTCTACGTCGGCGGCAGCGGTATCTCCAACTCGGGAACCATCGACCTGGTCTCCGGCGGGAAGATCGTCGGGGACATCCGTGCGGTCACCTCGTACGGGCCTCTGAACGTGATTACCGGCGGGGCCTTCTGGGGGAAGTCCGGCGAGACGTTCTACCTCGCGTACACCGTGCAGCTCGAGCCGGGACTGACCGGCACCAGAGGGGTCGGGCGCTACCAGTCGGGGAACGGGCGCATCTTCAACGACGAGTCCCGCGTGGTGTATCCGCCGGACTACGAGATGAGCGCCGAGACCGACACCCTGCCTGTGGCGGGCGTCACCGCGGTCGAGTTCAGGTACCTGGCGCTGCCAGGCGGTGACCCGGAATTCGTCGTGACGGTGAACAGGAGCTGCGCGGTCGTCGACGGCGCCGGGTCCTATCACCAGGGAACGACGGTCACTGTCGACGCTGGCGAGTGCGACGGTCTCGTGTTCGACGGATGGACCATGGAAGTCGTCCCAGAGGGTGGTCTGTCCGATATCGACCTGAGCAGCGCGGTCACGGCCTTCTCCATGCCGGACCACGACGTCACGGTCACCGCAGTATGGGCGGACGGCGAAGGGTCGGTCGCCTGCGAAGAGACACCGGAGGGCTGCGAAGGCACGCCAGGTGGTGGCGGAGGGCCGGAGGACTGCGAGGAGGCAGACGACTGCCGCGAGACGCCGGACGGTGAGACTCCGGACGGGAAGACGCCGGACGGCGAGACTCCGGACGGGAAGACGCCGGACGGCGAGACGCCGGACAGGAAGACGTCGAGCCCCTGGACTCTGCCGAGGACAGGTGTGCCCGGACTGCCTGCCCTTCTGATCGTCTCGCTGGGGCTGCTCGGCCTCGGAGCGGTCTCGGTACGCAGCAGGACCAGGAGCATCCGGTGAACGGCGGGTCTGGTCCGGCACGCTGAGCCGTCGGCCTGGAAAACCGTCGGGCTGGAGGAGGTGCGGCGCTGGGACGGCCGAGCCCGTGGTGCTCGGTCGTCCTGGGACGGTTGCCGTCTGCGCGGTGCGGTCGGACTGGATCGGCGCATCGTTCGCGGGGGTCCGTCCGGTTCGGAGGACTCGCGCGCTGTTGATGGTCTGGCCTGCCCGGTGAGACGGGCCGGGCAGGCCAGACCTGCGTCGGTGAGCAGGCGGATATCCGGCATCCGCTCACCGTCGCAGTACCAGCCGGAGCTGGTCGGGCGGAAGGGCACCCACCACAGATCCCATCCGCACGATTCTCCAGACGGAGACGCTCCAGTTCAGTCCGTGCCGGGGGTGCTGACCGCACCCGGCACTTCGTGACCGGCTTCGACGACTGCCATGATCTCGACCATGGCGACGTGGCTTCGTGCTGGTCTGATCGGGCGCTGGACCGCCAGCAGGAGCCGACGGGGGAGCACCGGGGCAGAGCTGGGAGATTTTGCCGACGAGACGTGTAGATCTCGTGGTCTTGGTGTGTACCGCGGGCGGGCAGGCGTGAGTCTGCGGGCCTGCGCCGCGTGGAGGGAGCAGGCCGCGACGGTGGAAGATCGCCGAATCGGTCCGACAGGGCTCCGCCAACATGTAGCCTTCCTGTGGGTGCTCGTGATGTCACTGACGGACCAGCGTCCCGCGTTGTCCTCAGACGCTTCAGCGCGTGGGTCGGTTCGTTATTCACGACTGCTCGGATCGGCGGTCGGCGCCGTGGTGCTCCTCTGGTGCACTGCGGGGCGGCTGCCGACCTGACGGACGGACGGTTCGCTGGTGGCAGCGTAGAAGGGAAGGTGGAGGATGGCGGGTCCGTACCCCCAGCCGTCGGCAGAACCCAACGGTCGGCCGGAGTACGCCCACCGGTCGGCTGGTTACGCCCAACCAGCGGCGGTCGCGTACGGAGCCGGTGAACGGATGGACGGTTGGCACAACCCACGCGTCTCACCGCGACCCGACCAGATGATGCGTGAGGTCGCCGTACCCCACCTGTTCTTCTCCACGACCGACCGCAAGGGCGTCATCGACGGTGCCAACGCCGTGTTCTGCCACTACGCGCAGTACACCATGGACCAGATCCTGCGTCAGCCGCACAACCTGATCCGCCACCCTGACATGCCCGCGGGCGCGTTCCAGATCATGTGGGACCTGCTGCTCGCCGGGCGGCCGATGGCGGCCTACGTGAAGAACCTGGCCCACGACGGTGTGGCCTACTGGGTGTTCGCCACGGTCACCCCGCTGGGCGACGGGTTCCTGTCGGTGCGTTCGCACCCGTGCAACCCCGGCGTGTGGCAGATCGTCGACCAGCTGTACCAGAAGGTACTGCCGATGGAGCTGTCGGCCCGGGCGGCGGGCCACCCGCGCCAGGCGGCCGCCAGGATCGGCGCGCAGGCTCTGGTCGAGGGTGTCCGCGGGCTCGGCCTGTCGGGCTACGAGGATTTCATCCGCCTGGCCCTCCCGGCCGAGGTGGCCGCCCGGCGGGCCCTGTACCGGTGGACCGACCCGGACCCGCGCGACCCGATGTCGGGCCCGATGCACGACATGATCCGGGCCGCGATGGCCGTGGACCAGACGCTGGACAGCCAGATGGCCAGCCTGGACGAGCTGGGCGCCCTGTCGGGCAAGCTCGGCGAGCAGGCCGACCAGACCGAGAGGTCCGTCGCCCGGTTGCGGGCCGCGGTCGCCGCGGCGGTGGCGGCCTCGGACGCGGTCGCGGCCACCGAGCCGGTGCTGGGCCGGGTCGTCAGCCCGTTGCCGGAGATCGCGCAGTGGCTGGTCGAGGCGATGGAAGACCTGCACTACCGTCTCAACGACGTGCGTCGTCGGATCGGTGACCTCCAGGTGCGGATCGCCCTGGCCCGGCTGCACGACGAGCAGCTGGGCGAGTTCGCCCGCGAGATGGCCGTCGGCCAGGCCCCCGAGCGGGCGCCGGTGTACATCAGCAGGCTGGCCCTGGCCCTGGAGGAGACCGCGAAGGCCGTCGCCCGTGAGGTCATGGTCACCAACGACGCCCTGCGCCTGTTCGCCCAGGACCTCGTCGAGGTGGAGCAAGAGATGCGCGGCTTCCAGCGCAAGCTGGCCACGTGGCGTCTGCTCATTCCCCGCTTCCGCCTGTCGCAGCGGCTGGACCGGTTCGCCGAGCCGATCGACGCTCAGCTGAACTCCGGTCTGCGTCAGGTCATCGCGGTCCGCGCGCTGGCGAACCAGTGCGTGGCGGCGTCGAAACCGTTCGACTCCGGTCCGATCTCGGCCGCCCTGTACGCCGTGCAGGCGGCGCGGGAGCTGATGAGCAGCCTCTCGGCTCCCACGCCTCCGCGGGGTGTCCCGCTGCGCCGGTACGCCTGATATCACCGGGAGCGGCGCTGAGCCGTATCGCGTCGAAGATCGAGATCCGCAAAGAGGGTGCCGTCCCGAGCCCGTGACCTCATATCCGGCCGTCCCGCACGCACGCCACGGCCATGAGGCATACACGTTCTGCTGGCCAAGGCTCCCGATCTGTCCGGGTCGTTCCCTGTCGATTCCTGCTGGCACAGACAAGGTTCGATAGACCGGCAGGCGCCACCGCGTCGCCGACCGCTCGTGGTCCGCGCCGGGGCTGCTCGTCCGGGTCGCCCTGCTGTCGACCGGGTGCTCGTCGGTAGCAGTGATGAGAGAAGGTGGTGAGAGATGTCGTGGATTCCGGACCCCCGGTCTTCGGTGGAGTCGAACCGTCGACTGTCTGGTGCCGTCCGGCTGCGGACGGCCGCCGGTGGGCAGGTGCCGGAAGACACCCACGACGTGCGCTCGGCACCACAGTCCGGCGGTCTGGTGCGTGAGGTCGCCGCACCTCACCTGTTCTTCTCCACGACCGACCGCAGGGGCGTCATCGACGGTGCCAACGCCGTGTTCTGCCACTATTCGCAGTACACGATGGACGAGATCCTGCGTCAGCCGCACAACCTGATCCGTCACCCTGATATGCCTGCGGGCGCGTTCCAGATCATGTGGGACCGGCTGCTCGCCGGGCGGCCGATGGCGGCCTACGTGAAGAACTACGCCCACGACGGTGTGGCCTACTGGGTGTTCGCCACGGTCACCCCGCTGGGCGACGGGTTCCTGTCGGTGCGTTCACGTCCGTGCCGCACCAGCACGTGGCAGATCGTCGACCAGCTGTACCAGAAGGTGCTACCGCTGGAGCGGGCCGCCCGGGCCGACGGCTATTCACGCCTGGCGGCGGCCGAGCTCGGTGCGCAGGCTCTGGTCGAGGGTGTCCGCGGGCTCGGCCTGTCGGGCTACGACGACTTCGTCCGCCTGGCTCTCCCGGCCGAGGTGGTCGCCCGGCGGGCCCTGTACCGGTGGACCGACCCGGACCCGCGCGACCCGTCGTCGGGTCCGATGCACGACATGATCCGGGCCGCGATGGCCGTGGACCAGACGCTGGACAGCCAGATGGCCAGCCTGGACGAGCTGAGTGCTCTGTCCAGCAGGCTCGGCGAGCAGGCCGACCAGACCGAGATATCTGTCGCCCGGTTGCGGGCCGCGGTCGCCGCGGCGGTGGCGGCCTCGGACGCGGTCGCGGCCACCGAGCCGGTGCTGGGCCGGGTCGTCAGCCCGTTGTCGGAGATCGCGCAGTGGCTGGTCGGGGCGATGGAGGACCTGCACTACCGTCTCGACGGCGTGCGTCGTCGGATCGGTGACCTCCAGGTGCGGATCGCCCTGGCCCGGCTGCACGACGAGCAGCTCGGTGAGTTCGCCCGCGAGATGGCCGTGGGCCAGGCCCCCGACCAGGCACCGGTGTACATCGGCAAGCTGGCTGCGGCCCTGGAGGAGACCGCGAAGGCCGTCGCCCGTGAGGTCATGGTCACCAACGACGCCCTGCGCCTGTTCGCCCAGGACCTCGTCGAGGTGGAGCAGGAGATGCGCGGCTTCCAGCGCATGCTGGCTACGTGGCGTCTGCTCATTCCCCGCTTCCGCCTGTCGCAGCGTCTGGACCCGTACGCCGAGCCGATCGACGTCCAGCTGAACTCCGGTCTGCGTCAGATCAGGGCGGTGGGTGCGCTGGCGAACCAGTGCCTGGCGGCGGCGAGGCCGTTCGACTCCGATCTGGTCTCGACCGCCCTGTGCGCCGTGCAGGAAGCACAGAAGGCGGTGGGCGGTCTCGTTCCGTCGTCCAGAGGTCTGACGCCCGGCACCTGAGCCCAGCGGTCAGGAGAGCGACGTTCCGTCAGGGACCGCGGTGACCAGTGCCGCCCGGGAGCGGCCGGTGGGGTCCTTGAGGACGACGTACTGGACGTCGACGTGGGGTTCCAGGGCGCTGGCCTTGTCGTTGGGGGCGCCGATGACGAGCTGGAAGCCGAGGCCGCGCCAGGCGTTGACGGCCCGGCCGGTGAACTGCGGGTCGGCTTTGATCAGGGCTTCGTCCAGGAAGACCGGGGCGTAGCGGGGGCGGGTCGCGGCGGCGTCGCCCAGCTGGTAGCGCAGGGCGGCGCCGACGATGAACGCGACCAGCTCCTGGGACTCGCCGCCGGACTTCTCGCCGATGTGGTCGTACAGGGCGACGTGGTTGCCGTCCCGGTCCGTCTTCTCCGCCGACAGGCGCACGTGGCGGCGTACGTCCACCAGGTCGGCGAACTCCGGGGCGGTGCGGCGGATCCGGTCGACGATCTTGCGGGTGCGCAGGTAGCGGCGTTCGCGCTCGTCGTCGCCCGCATCGGTGGCCAGCACCTCGCGCAGGGTGCGCAGCTCGGCGCGGAACCGGGCGACCACGGCCGACTGGGTGTCCCGGGCGTCGATGCGCAGCCGGTGGTCGTCGTCGGCGAAGGGCAGCCCGGCGAGGATGTCGTTGACCGGGCGGATCCGGTCCTTGATCTCCCGGACCGACCGGGTCAGCGCGTTGTACAGGTCGGACAGGTCGTTGCCGGACAGGCGCAGCAGGCTCTTGCGCCATTCCGCCTCCAGCTGGTGCAGACCGCTGGTCTCCAGGTCGGTAAGGATGCGGTCGAAGTCGTGGTACGACGTGTCCGGGTCGGTGCCCAGGTTCGGGTCGGGCCAGCGTTCGGTGAACGTCTCGAACGTGCGGCGCAGCGCCTCCCGGGCCGTGGCGGCCTCGCGCTGGGCCGCGTCCCTGTCCGCCTTGACCAGGCTCTGGGCGCGGGCGACGACGGTGTCGAAGGCGGCGAGCGCCCGCTGCGGGTCGGCGTCGGTGGTGTCGGTACCGTCGAGGTCGACGAGGCTGTCGAGGTAGGTGCGCTGGGCGTCGTCCAGCGCGGTCCGCGCGGCACCGGAGCCAGCAGGACCAGACTGGTCAGCGTCGGGCTCGGCAACTTCGGTGTCGGACGCGGTGGTGTCGAGCCGGGTCTGGGTCTGGTCCACCTCGTCGGTGGTGGCCGACCAGTGCTCGCTCAGCTGGCGCACCTGTTCCCGGGCCAGCCCGAGCTGCTGGGTCAGGTCGCTGACCTTGGTCTCCAGGTCCTCGACCCGGGTGGACAGGTCGACCACGTCGGGCTGGCCGTCGGTGACCTGGGCCACGGTCCGTTCCCACCGGGCCTGCTCGGCCTCGACGGCCGCCACGTCCACCTGGTCCCAGGTGAGGGCGGCGACGTCCTGCCAGAGGCGACGCTGGGCGTCGAAGGTCTCCAGACGGGTCTCGGCGTCGCGCAGTCCCTGTTCGGCGGCGGCGAGACGACGACGGGCGTCGTCCAGCTGACCGTTCAGGCGGCGCAGCAGCGGTGCGTTGGAGAAGCCGAGGACGTTGGTGCGGCCCCGGCCGCCGTGCGCACCACGGGTACTCTCCGCGGTCTGGCCGGTGCGGGTCAGCGCCTTGGGGTGCTGGGACAGCTCGCCGGGGGTGTCGACGCAGACGTAGGCGAAGCGTCGGGCCAGCTCGCTGCGCAGCCAGCCGGAGAAGACGCCCGGCCGCACGTCGAGGCGTCCGGGCAGGGTGCGAGGGTCCGGTTCGACGTCGGACTGCAGGTCGGTGCGCACACCCTCGAACCGGATCCGCCGGTGCAGCGGCACCGCGTCGATCGCCTTGCGGAAGGCACCCAACCGGGTCACGTCGACCAGCAGCAGCGTCGCGAAACCTCCCAGGGCCAGGTTGAACGCCTCCCGCCACGGTTCGTGCTCGGTGCGGACCTCGACCAGCTCGGCGACGAACGGCAGCTCGTCCGGTGTCAGGCCCGCCGCGTCGGCCAGGGCGCACCGGGCGGTGTGCAGATCGGCGGGGACCGAGCTGCGCCGGGACCCGGCGGTCTCCCGCTCGGCCGTCAGCTGGGTCGTCTCGTCGGCCGCCGCCCGGTGCTCAGCCTTGGCGTCGGCAAAGCCCTCCAGAAGGGTACGTTTGGCGTCGTCGCTGGTCAGCGTCTCGCGGGCCTGAGCCGTCAGCCGCCGGAAGTCCTCTTCTGAGGTGACTTCCACCGCCAGGTCAGCGCACAGGCCGTCCAGCCGGGCCCGGTCGGCGCCGACGCTGGCCCGCCGGTCGGTGACCGCGTCCAGCTCGCGCTGGGCGTTGGCCAGCCGGTCGCCCCCGGCGGTCCACAGGGTCTGGCGGGCCGCGTCGAGCTCGGCCTTGGTGGCCTTAATCCGGGCGGCGGTCTCAGCCTCGACCTGCTGGGCGGCCTGGTGGCGCCGCCGCAGGTCGTCCTCGACGGACCGGAGCAGGCCCAGCCGACGCATCTGCCGCCAGCGGGCGGCGGGGGAGACAGCGTCGTCGAAGGTACCGACGGTCGCGATGACCGCCAGCCGTTCGTCCGCGGCGGCGACGCTCGCCCGGTGCGCCCGGACGGGGACGAGCAGGCGCACCTGCTGCTGGGCGGTGATCATCTGGTCGCGGGTGCCGCTCAGCTTGTCGAACTGCTCGACCACGGCATCGGCCGTGGCGAAGGTGTCCGGCTCTTCCAGGACCATGTCCTTGTAGAGGCGGTCCACGGTGGTGATCTGCTGCCCGGCCTGGATCCGGCCGAGCAGGCTGACCGCCTTGGCCCCGCCGCCGGCGGCGCCGATGCCCAGGGTCAGGTGCAGCCGGGCGGTGAAGTCCCGGTCGGTGTCGAACAGGGTCAGGCCGGTGCCGCCCAGCGAGGCGCGGGTGAGGCGCTGGGCCGCCGCCGGCTCCAGGTCGCGCAGGCTGAACGCGCCGTCGACGGTGGCACGGACGGTCGTGACGTCCTCCAGGGTGCGGGCCGCCGCGGGCACGTACCAGGCGCGCAGCGCGGTGAGGTGGGCACCAGCCTGGTCGGCCCAGGTCATCGCGATAGCGGTCCAGGTGTCGCGGCCGTCGCCGCGCAGAACCACGACCTGGGTACCGTCCGCGGTGCGCGACTCGTCGATCTTGCCGCGGGCGTAGGAGACGACGTTGCGCTGGTCCTTGCCGCGCGGGCGGCCCACGACCCCGCCGTTCGACGCCCCGTTGAACGGGGTGGTGTGCGGCATGAGCAGCGCGATGTAGGCGTCCATCAGGGTGGACTTGCCCGATCCGGACGCCCCGTACAGCAGCGTCGCCGTCGGGGCGAAACGCACGGTGTGGTGACCGTCGTACCCGCCCCAGTTCACCAGCTGCAGGTCGCGGGCCACCCACTGCTGACCGGTGGACGACACCGGGACCAGGCCGAACAGCGTGTCGATCATCGTCATGGGGCGACCTCCGTGTCCGTGCCGTCGTCTCCGTCGGTCGCAGCCCTGGGCTGGTCGTGGCGCAGCCAGTCGCGCAGCGCGGTGAGCCGCTCGTTGCTCAGTACCACCTCGATCAGCCCGGTGATGCGGAAACGACCCTCGGACTCCTCTTCGATGATGCCTTCGCGCCGCAGCCGTTCGACCGCACCGCGTACCTCTTTCTGGTGCGCCGCCGGGTTGGTGTCGGCCGGGTCGTAGAAGTAGGTCAGCGCGGCCTGCTCGACGTCCTCGACGTCGATCCGCACCGAGGTCTGGTCGCCCCCACGCTCGCGCTGGTAGACGGCGCGCAGGTGGACCAGGACCAGGGTCTCCGCCCGGGTGTACGGCTCGTCGCGCAGCAGCACCGGGACCTCGGTCTCCGCGGCGCGCACCTGCTTCTTGTAGGCGATCCCGCGTTCGTGGTCGACGACCAGCTGGACGTACAGGTCGTGCAGCCGCGACTCGACGACCGGCTGGTTCTCCAGCAGCGTCCGCCACTGGGCGGGGTTCTTCTCCGCCAGCAGGAACCGGCGTTGCAGGAGCCGCACCAGCACGGTCCGCACCTCGGCGTCGAGGGTGCCGCGGTCGCCGGGGAACAGCTCGGACGGATCGTCCTCCATCGACACCGGCGCGATGAACCCACCGCCGTCGTCGGGTGCGTCCGCCGGTGCGGCGTCGTCCAGGGCCACGGGGTCGTCCCGCACGGGTGTCTCACTCATCGGTCGCGTCTTCTCTCGGGGTGGTCACGGCGGCGAAGGCGAACCGGCGGCGCGTGCCGTCAGGCCGCACCGCGTCGGCGAACGCGACAGCGCCGGTCTCGGTCATGGTGCGGCGGTGGGCGATCTCCAGCAGACCGAGCAGGTCCACGGGACGGCGGATCTGGTCGGGCGCGGCGGCGAACGCCTCGGCCACGTCGACCACGGCGCCCCCGTCGGTCAGTGCCGCCAGGTACTGGGCGATCTGGTCGTAGTGCGGACCGCCCCAGGCCCGGGCGGCCGCGCGAGCAGCGTCCGGATCGGTGTCGTCGGCCCAGTCCTCCAGCGGGGCGGGAGGCGCCGGGGGGCACAGCTCGCCGGTGGTCAGGCGCAACGAGTCGACGTCCGCCACGGGCAGGCGTCGCAACGGGTCGACGGCCAGACCGCGCCGGGTGCCGGGCAGCCAGGCCGCCAGCCCGGACATCACGTCGCGCAGCAGGTCGTCGACCTCGCGGTCGCGCAGCGGGTCGTGGTGACGCACCTGCGCGGTGATGACGCTGGACGCTTCGCGCTGGGCGGCCAGCACCTGGCCGATCCCGCGCTCGATCTGCAGGACGACCTCGGCCAGCGCCTGACGCTGGCGCGGGTCCATCCGCTGGGTGAACCGGTGCCGCAGCACCACGTCGAGCTGGGCGGCCAGGTCGTCGCGCCGCTCCGGGTCGCCGAGCAGCCGCAAGGCCCCGACGAAGGCCCGGCCCTCCGCGGTGGCGTCCATGACCTGCTCGGCCCGGCGCAGGTACTCGCGCAGCACCTCGCCGGTGGGGCGGTCGTCGCCGCGCAGCGCGGTGACCACGTCGTGCTGCATGGACTTGATCGACTCGGCGACCCGGGCGAAATCGGCAGGCAGCTCGCGGACCAGGTGCACGACGTTGTCGGCCTCTTCCAGCAGCTCGTCGTCGTCGACCTCCGCGACGCTGCCGGTGCGCTGGACCTGGTCCAGCTCGGCCTGCAGCCGGGCGATCTGGGCGTCGAGCCGGGCGATGCGCACCATGACGTCCGGGTCGGCGTCCTGGGCCAGGTGCTCCACGGCGTCCAGCAGCGTCCGTACCCGCGACTGCGAGACCCGGGCCCGACCGCCACCGGCCCGGCCCGCGACCTCCAGCGCGCCGACGGCGTGGGCCGACAGCCGGTACACCTCGACGTCGTCGGTGACCTGCCGCACCAACCAGCCTTTCTCCGCCCAGTACCGGCACAGGTCACGGGCGCTGCCGGTGGGCAGGTCGTCGCCGTAGCCGGCGGCCCGCAGCCGGTCCAGCATCTCGCCGGTCTCGGTGTGCGCCTCAGCCACCGGCACGGTTGGGCGCTCGGCGGTGAACAGCAGCGACAGCACCGACACCACCAGCGGCGCGTGGCGTTTGTGCAGCAGGTCGAGCATCGGGTTCCCGAATGCGCGCACAGCGCCCAGGTACGCCCCTTCGACACGAGTGATCATCGCCGCCCAGGGTACCGGCGGCCCCGCAGGCGGGGTGCCGACCGCGTCGACTCGCGGTCCGGGGACGGACGGGCCGACGGAGGGGAGGGACAGGGGGCGCCGTGCGGGCGCTCCGGCGCGTAGGCTGGTCCTGATCTCGTGGTGACGTTCCCGTGAAGCCCCAGACTTGGAGGATCCTCCCATGACCGGCCCGGGCCGTGTGCGGATCGGCGTGCTTGGTCACGTCGACCACGGCAAGACGACGCTGACCGCCGCCATCACCAGGGTGCTGCGCGAGGAGTACCCCGACCGCAACCGCCTGGCCGGCAAGGACGACTGGGTGGTGCGGGGCGTGGAGTACCAGACCCGTAACCGCCGCTACCTGCACATCGACCCCAGCCCGTGGCGCGACCGCCGGGCCAGCCTGCTGCACGCCGCCCCGCTGGACGGTGCGGTCCTCGTCGTCTCGGCGGTCGAGGGCGTCATGGCCCAGACCCGGCAGGACGTGCTGGGCGCCCGCTGGCTCGGGGTGCCCGCACTGGTCGTCGCCCTGAACAAGGCCGACCAGGTGGACGACGACCTGGCCGCCGCCGTCGAGGCCGAGGTGCGTGACGAGCTGACCAGGCAGGGCTGGTCCGGGGCGGACGTCCCCGTGGTCCGGGTATCAGCCTTCCACGCCTTGTACGGCGACCCGCAGTGGCGGGCGTCGATCCTGGAGCTGATGGACGCCGTCGACACCCACGTCCCCGGTCCCGGGTCCGCCCCGGTGCACGACGCCGAGACCCGCCGCCGCACCCGGTTCGACGCCGAGGTCTACCTGGCCACCCCGCCCGAGGGCGGTTCGCCCCGCCCGCTGTGGCCCGGCAGCGCCTGTCGCTTCTGGTTCCGCACCGCCGAGGTCGCCGGGACGGTCGCCTTCGACGATGTCGAACGCGGCACGGGAGGCCCCCGACACCGAGACTTCGTCGAGATGCTCCTGCCCGGCGACACGGCCCAAGTTCGCGTGACCCTCGACGAACCGGTGGCCCTCGGCGACGAGGAGTGCTTCGTCGTCACCCAGCCCGGCCGCTCCGGCTACGCCTGGGGCCGGGTCACCCACGCCCTGGGCTGACCACCCGGTCCGCCGTCGCGCTTGTGGCAGGCTGGTTCCACCAGCGGCAACCGGGGGTTTCGTGACGTATCCAGGCAGTAACGGCGAGATGATCGTCTACCGGCGGCCTGACGGCCGTGGTTCGACGGTGCAGCTGAAGACCGGTGGTGGCACCGTGTGGCTGACGTACGAGCAGATGTCCGATCTGTACGCGACCACCAGCGAGAACATCATCCAGATCGTCAAGCGGGTCCTGGCCGACGGTGAGGTCTCCGAGGCAACTGCTAACTCTGAGTTAGTAGTTCGCCAGGAGGGCTCCCGCCAGGTGCGGCGCACCATCAAGGTCTTCAGCCTCGACATGATCCTTGCTGTCGGCTACCGGGTGACGACACCGCAGGCCGTGATGTTCCGCCAGTGGGCGACGACGGTGCTCTCCGGCGGCCGAGCTTGTCCACGAGAGGATCGACACGGGCTCGGCATCGTTCGGGATGACGACCTGGAAGGGCGACCGCCCTCTCAAGGCGGATGCGATCATCGCGAAGAACTACCTGACCGAGCCCGAGCTGGTCGACCTCGACCAGCTCACCACCCAGTTCCTCGACTTCGCCGAAGGGCAGGCCCGTCGTCGTCTAGTGACGACGATGGCGCAGTGGGTCGAGACAACCGACCGTCTTCTGACCGCCAATCAGTACCACCTGCTGCACCGGGGAACGGTCGCGCACACCGCCGTCGAGGAGATCGTCGACGACCTCTGGCCGACCTACGCCGAACGACGCCGAGAGCTCGACCGGGCCGAGGCGACGACAGCCGAAGTGATGGACCTCACTGAGCTGCTCCAGCTTGAGCACCGCCGGGACGAAGGAAGCGACACTTGACGGCTCGCGAAAGAGGTGGGACTGCGATCGGGCTCGACCTAAAGTACTTGGGCGCATCCGCTGTCGTCCTGCTGGTCGAGATTTTTATTGCCGTGTTCGTCAGGGACGGCCTCGTCAGAGGGTCGGTAGGCGATATTCTGGTCGTCGTGCTGATCTACTGCCTGGTCAGGGTCTTCGTGCAGACCAGGACGAGACTGCTCCCTGCATACATCTTTGCCTTTGCTGTTGTGGTGGAAGTCCTTCAGGGGCTCAACCTTGTTGCCGCTCTCGGGCTGAACGACGTCCCGGCAGCAAGGGTCATCATCGGCACGACGTTCGACATCGCGGATATCGCCTGTTATCTCGTCGGATGTGCTGGGCTTGCCCTTGTCGAGCTGGTCGTGCGTCGCCGGGGTTCAGACGGGTTCGTGGCGGCAGGCTCTGTCCGGCGGGTTCGTGTGGTCGGAAACTCGGGATCCGGCAAGACCACTCTCACCCGCAAGGTCGCTGCTCGGCTGGGCGTGCCCCATCGGGAGCTGGACGAGGTGTTCCACGCACCGAGCTGGGAGCGCCGTGATACCGACGAGGCTCGCGCCGACCTGCGGGCGTGGCTGGCGGGGCCAGGTGCCGACGGATGGGTGGTGGACGGCAACTGGGGCAGCAAGGTAGACGACCTGTGCGTCGACGTCGACGTGATCGTGTGGCTGGACTATCCGCGCCGGGTCGTCATGCCACGTGTCCTGTGGCGCACCGTCTGGCGTGGGGTCACCGGCCGCGAGCTGTGGCACGGCATGTTCAGCCGCGACCCCCGCAAGAACATCGTCCTGTGGTCGTGGACCCAGCACCGCAGGTACCAGGAGCAGTACGGAACGCTGACCGCCACCGAACCTCGTGTCGTCCGACTCACCGGTCCGCGCGCAACACGGCGATGGCTCGCGGCGCTGCCGACCAGTCCGCCCTGGCTGGACGATCCGTGAGTGAGGCCCGACTCGTGTGGGTAGTTCGTGGGAGGCTGGTGCCGCTAGCAACCAGGAGGGCACCGTGACCGACAGCCGGCAGCTACACATCCGCAACTCCACAGCAGAGTTCCTCATCTTCACGTCTCAAGCAGGTGAGCGGTCCATTGAGGCACGCTACGAAGACGAGACCATCTGGCTCACACAGAAGTTGATGGCCGAGCTCTTCGCTGTGTCCCGTGAGAACATCACCATGCACCTGCGTGGCATCTACGAGTCCGGTGAGTTGCAGGAAGAGGCAACATGTAAGGATTTCTTACAGGTTCGTCGGGAGGGCTCCAGGCAGGTGCGCCGTGCGGTGGCACACTATAACCTTGACGCCATTATCTCGGTCGGGTACCGGGTGAACTCGCTGCGTGCCACGCAGTTCCGGCAGTGGGCGACCCAGGTGCTGCGGGAGTTCGCGATCAGGGGATACGTCCTCGACAACAAGCGTCTGGAGAACGGTGCCTTTCTGGGTGTGGACTATTTTGAGCGGCTGCTCGAAGAGATCCGGGAGATCCGGCTGTCGGAACGTCGGTTCTATCAGAAGGTGACTGACGTCTATGCCACAGCGGTCGACTACAACGTCGATGCACCAACCACCCGCTCCTTCTTCTCCTCGGTGCAGAACGCGCTGCACTTCGCCGTCCATGGCCGCACCGCTGCCGAGCTGATCCGTGAGCGTGCTGACGCCGACCAGCCGCATATGGGACTCACCACCTGGGACAAAGCACCACGCGGCCGGATCGTACGCAGTGACGTCGTCGTCGGCAAGAACTACCTGAGCAAGGACGAGCTCGACGAGCTTGGGCGTCTTGTCAACTCCTTCCTCGATCTTGCGGAGAGCCAAGCCCGGCGGCGCATCCCCATGACCATGGAGGACTGGGCTGGCCGCCTCCGTTCCTTTCTCGACCTCTGGCAGGCAGACGTTCTGGAGGGTCGCGGAACGGTCTCGATGGACGAAGCGAAACAGCACGCTCTCAGCGAGTTCGAGCGGTATCGCGCCGTCCAGGACCAGGTGTATGTGTCAGACTTCGACCGGCTGATCAACGATGGTCCGACGGTGGACGGCTCCGACACGCTGACCGAGATTGCAGGAAAGATTAACGGACGGACTGGCGACGGCAGCCTAGCGTGATGGACCGTTCACGACGGGGGAACTTTTCGTGAGCGTCTACGGGGTGCGAGCGCTGCCGTCGTCGAACCTCGTGTCGTCCGGTTCGCCGGTCCGCGCGCAACGCGGCGATGGCTCGCGGCGCTGGCGACCAGCCCGTCGTCCTAGACTGGGGTCCCGCCGGTCGCCGTTCGTGCGCCGCTGAGAGGGCCTTGGAGTGATCACCGCAACAGATGTCGAGCTGCGCGTGGGTGCGCGTCAGCTGTTGGTGCCGACATCGTTCCAGGTGGCGGCGGGAGACAAGGTCGGGCTGGTGGGGCGCAACGGGGCGGGCAAGACGACGCTGACCCGGGCGCTGGCCGGGCAGGCCCAGCCCACCGGCGGGACCGTCCACCGCACCGGTGAGGTGGGGTACCTGCCGCAGGACTCCGGCACGGCGGACCTGGGTGCGGTCGTGCTCGACCGGATCCTGTCGGCGCGGGGCCTGGACGAGGTGACCGCGGCCCTGCGGGCCACCGAAGGGGCGATGGCCTCGGCCGACGAGGCGACCCGGGACCGGGCGATGACCCGGTACGCCCGGCTGGAGGCCCGGTTCGTCGCCGCGGGCGGGTACGCCGCGGAGTCCGAGGCGCACCGGATCGCGGCCAACCTGGGCCTGCCCGACGAGACCCTGAAGCGCCCCCTGGGCACCCTGTCCGGCGGGCAGCGCCGCCGGGTCGAGCTGGCCCGGATCCTGTTCTCCGACGCCGAGACGCTGCTGCTCGACGAACCGACCAACCACCTGGACGCCGACTCCGTCGTCTGGCTGCGGGACTGGCTGACGGCCTACGCCGGGGGCGTCGTCGTCATCAGCCACGACGTCGGTCTGCTGCGGGCCTGCGTCACCAAGGTGTTCCACCTGGACGCCAACCGGGCGGTCGTCGACCAGTACAGCCTCGGCTGGGACGCCTACCTGCAGGCCCGTGAGACCGACGAGCGGCGGCGGCGCCGCGAACGGGCCAACGTCGAGAAGAAGGCCGCGGTGCTGCTCGCCCAGGCCGACAAGATGCGGGCCAAGGCGACCAAGGCGGTAGCGGCCCAGAACATGGCCAAGCGGGCCGAGCGGATGCTGTCCGGCCTGGAGTCGACCCGGGTCGCCGACAAGGTCGCGCACCTGCGCTTCCCCGACCCGGCCCCGTGCGGCAAGACGCCGCTGACCGCGACCGGGCTGTCGAAGTCCTACGGTTCGACGGAAGTCTTCACCGACGTGGACCTGGCGATCGACCGGGGCTCCAAAGTCGTGGTGCTGGGCCTCAACGGCGCGGGCAAGACCACGCTGCTGCGGCTGCTGGCCGGGGTGGACGCCTCCGACACCGGCGAGGTGGTGCCCGGGCACGGGCTGAAGCTCGGCTACTACGCCCAGGAGCACGAGACGCTGGACCTGGACCGGACAGTCGTGGAGAACCTGCGTACCGCCGCACCTGACCTGACCGACACCCAGGTGCGCTCGGTGCTCGGGTCGTTCCTGTTCTCCGGCGACGACGCCGACAAGCCCGCCCGGGTGCTGTCCGGGGGAGAGAAGACCCGGCTGGCGCTGGCCACCCTCGTGGTCTCCGCCGCGAACGTGCTGCTGCTGGACGAGCCGACGAACAACCTCGACCCGGCCAGCCGCGAGGAGATCCTGGCCGCGCTGCGCACCTACGCCGGTGCGGTGGTGCTGGTCAGCCACGACGAGGGTGCGGTGGCCGCGCTCGACCCGCAGCGGGTGCTGCTGCTGCCCGACGGTGCCGAAGACCTGTGGAGCGCCGACTACCTGGACCTGGTGGCGCTGGCCTGACCGACGACCGGACGGGTCAGGCGCTGACCGGCGTGGCGACGAGCTCGTCGACCTCCACGACCGAGGCCAGGAAGCCGCGCACCTGGAGGAACTGGGTGAGGTATTCGGCGTGCTCGTCGCACGACATCCAGACCTTCCGCCGCTCCGGGGCGTGCAGCTTGGGGTTGTTCCACAGCAGCCCCCACACGGCTTCCGCCGTGCAGCGCCGGGCGCTGCAGACCAGGTCTCCGACGAGGTCCGGCACCGGTTCGCTCACTGGATCAACCCTTCGGTAGCGTCATATGCGGGGCCGCACCGCCGTTGACAGCACCTGGACGGCATGCGCTCCCGTAGGTCTGATGGTAGCCGGGAGGCCGGTGCGCGGCACGGGGCGTCCACGGAGCGTCGCGCTGTTGTCGAAGACCGACAAGGCTCGGTGGGGAATTGGTGGCTGTCACCCGTCGGCCCGGTTCCCGCGTCGGCTAGCGTCATGACGTGCCTATGACGACTTCTCCAGACAGCACCACACCGCGCAGCGTCCTGGTCACCGGTGCCAACCGTGGTATCGGCCGGGCGATCGCCGAACGGTTCGTCGCCGCCGGTGACCGGGTAGCGTCGATCGACCGCGCGCCGTCACCGTCCGACCTGGTGCCCGACGGTGTCCTGCCGGTGCTCGGGGACGTGTGCGACACCGCGTCGGTGGACGCCGCGTTCACCGCGGTGGAAGAGGCCCACGGTCCAGTCGAGGTGCTGGTCGCCAACGCCGGGATCACCCGGGACGGGCTGCTCATGCGCATGAGCGACGAGGACTTCACCACGGTGCTGGACACCAACCTGACCGGTGCCTTCCGGGTGGTCCGGCGGGCCAGCACCTCGATGGTCCGGCGACGGTCGGGCCGGATCGTGCTGATCGCGTCGGTGGTCGGTCTGTACGGGGGAGCGGGGCAGACGAACTACTCCGCCTCGAAGGCCGGACTGGTCGGGATGGCCCGTTCGATCACCCGGGAGCTGGGCGGTCGCGGGATCACCGCCAACGTCGTCGCGCCGGGTTTCATCGACACGGCGATGACGCAGGGGCTGCCCGACGACCTCAAGACCAAGTACCTCGCCGCTATCCCGGCGGGCCGGTGGGGTACGGCCGACGATATCGCGCAGACGGTCGAGTTCCTCGCCTCGCCAGCAGCCGCCTATATCACCGGTGCTGTGGTGCCGGTCGACGGTGGCCTGGGCATGGGCCACTGAAGACCATCACGACAGGTACGACGGAAAGGACGACCATGGGACTGCTCGACGGCAAGACGCTACTAATAACAGGGGTACTCACCGACGGGTCGATCGCGTTCCACGTGGCGCGGCTGGCCCAGCAGGAGGGGGCCCGCGTGGTGCTGACCTCCTTCGGACGCCAGCACCGCCTGACCGAGGTCACAGCGCGGCGCCTGCCGACGGCCGCGCCGGTGGTACGGCTGGACGTCACCGACGCTGACGATCTCGCGGCGCTGGCTACTACCGTCGGGGCGCACACCGACCGGCTGGACGGTGTGGTGCACTCGATCGGCTTCGCCCCGCAGTCGGTCATGGGAGGGGACTTCCTGGCCGGTCAGTGGCCGGACGTGGCGACGGCGCTGGAGGTGTCGGCCTACTCGCTCAAGTCGCTCGCGGTGGCGGCCCGGCCGCTCATGGGCGCGGGGTCGGCGCTGGTCGGGCTGACGTTCGACGCCCAGTACGCCTGGCCGGTCTACGACTGGATGGGCGTGGCCAAGGCCGCGCTGGAGTCCACGGCCCGCTACCTGGCCCGTGACCTGGGTCCTGCGGGTATCCGGGTGAACCTGGTCTCCGCCGGGCCGGTGCGGACCACCGCCGCGAAGTCCATCCCCGGGTTCGAGACGATGGAGAGCGCGTGGTCCGGCCGCGCCCCGCTGGGCTGGGACGTCGCCGACCCCGAACCGACCGCGCGGGCGGTGGCCGCCCTGTGCTCCGACTGGTTCCCCGCGACGACCGGCGAGATCGTCCACGTCGACGGCGGCGTCCACGCGATGGGCCAGTGATCGCCCGACGGGTCGGCGCACCCGGCAGGGTCGGCAGATGAGACGATCGGTGGCGTGAGCCTCACCGTGAACTGCCTCCTGCTGCTGCGCCACGCCAAGGCCGAACCGGCTGGTCCCACCGACCACGATCGGCCGCTGGCGCTGCGGGGACGACGCCAGGCGTCGGCCGTCGGGGCGGCGCTGCGCGCTGACGGCCTGGTGCCCGACCGTGTGCTGTGCTCGTCGGCGCTGCGCACCCGGCAGACCTGGGACCTGGTCCGCGGCGGTCTCGGCCCGGCCGGTGCCGAAGCGGTGGTGGAGGTGCGCGACGAGCTGTACGGCGCCGGTCCGCAGGACGTCCTCGCCCTGCTCGCCGAGCTGACCGAGGCGACGACGGTGCTGGTCGTCGGCCACGAGCCGACGCTGTCCACGCTGGCGCTCCGCCTGGCCGGGCCGGCATCGGCGCCCGAAGTCGTCGACCGGGTCCGTCACGGCGTGCCCACGGCGAGCTGGAGCCTGCTGGAGACCGATACACCCTGGGACGGGCTGGGACCGGCCGGAGCCCGGTTGAGGGCGCTGCGTGTGCCCGCGTAGACCCCCGGCTGTCGGGGTGGTCCGCTGGACTGCGGGAATGTCGAGCCAGGAGCATCGGTGGTCGTGCGCTGCGAGGCTGTACGGAAGCAGGACGAGTTGGTACTGGTGGTGCTCGTCGTGACAGGCTGTGGTGCTACGACCACGTGAAGACGAGGGGACTCTTAGGAGATGACCACCTTGCGACCGTTCCGGGCCCTGCGCCCGGCGGACAACGCCGCTGCCGCACGGGTGGCGGCGCTGCCGTACGACGTGCTGAGCTCGGTCGAGGCGCGGGCGGCGGTCGAGGGCAACCCGGACTCGTTCCTGCGGGTCGACAAGGCCGAGATCGACCTGGACCCGTCGGTGGACCCCTACGACGACGCCGTGTACGCCAGGGCGAAGGCGAACCTGGCAGCCCTGGTCGACCGCGGGGTGCTGGTGCGCGACGCGTCCGCCTGCTTCTACCTGTACCGGCAGACCATGGACGGACGGTCGCAGACCGGTATCGTCGGCTGCGCCGGGGTGGACGGCTACACCGCGGACCGGATCAAGAAGCACGAGCTGACCAGGGCCGACAAAGAAGCCGACCGCATCCGGCACGTCGACACCCTGGACGCCAACACCGGGCCGATCTTCCTGGCCCACCGGCCCCACCACGGGCTGGCCGACCTGGTGGCCCGCTGGACCGCCGACCACGCACCGCTCTACGACTTCACCGCCGACCAGGTCCGCAACGAGGTGTGGAAGGTGACCGACGTCGCGGCCAACCTCCAGATCGCCGGGACGTTCACGCAGATGGCGGCCCTGTACATCGCCGACGGGCACCACCGGTGCGCGTCGGCGGTCAAGGTGGCCCAGCTGCGTCGGAGCCAGCACCCGGGGTACTCCGGCGACGAAGAGTTCAACTACTTCCTGGCGGTCGTCTTCCCCGAGGACCAGCTGCGCATCATGGACTACAACCGGGTCGTGGCCGACCTGGCTGGTCGCACCCCGGCCGAGCTGCTGACCGCGCTGGCCGCCGTCGCGGCAGTGGGTGAACCTCAGGCGCAGACCTACCGTCCCACCGGCCAGCACGAGTTCGGGATGTACCTGGACGGGTCGTGGTACCGGCTGCGGGCCCGGCCAGAGCTGGTGGACGCGTCCGACCCGGTGGCGTCCCTGGACGCGGCCTGGTTGCAGACCCACGTCCTCGACCCGCTGCTCGGGATCGCGGACCCCAGAGCCGACCAGCGGATCGACTTCGTCGGCGGTGTCCGCGGTCTGGACGAGCTGGCCCGTCGGGCCGGGCCGGACGGGGTGGCGTTCGCCCTGTACCCGGTCACCATGGGTGATCTGTTCGCCGTCGCCGACGCGGGCCAGATCATGCCCCCGAAGAGCACCTGGTTCGAGCCTAAGCTCCTCTCCGGCCTCTTCGTCCACGAGCTGTGACCCTCGCTGCCCGGGCCGTCGTCCGGCGACAGCTAGCACTAACGTAATCAGGGGGGCGTGTCCCGTGCATACTCCGGGTCGATCTTGAGTAACCTTGCCGTGTGACTGGGACGACCAGCGCGGTCCGACGCGCTGCCAGAGCGAGTTCGTCCACCCCGACCTGGGTGGACGTCGCTGACCTGCACACTCGCGGAGGCTGGGTATGACGGCGACCTTCCTGCCCGAGGTGCGTGGGGTGATCGAGCGCGACGGGAGTCTTACGCTCATCGTCGGGGACGAACAGCCGGTGACCGTCGCCGGTCCGTCCGACGGCCCCACGAGTCTGTACGACGCCCGGCGACAGCTGGTCGCCGCGGTCGCCGCGGTCGCCCACCAGAGCGGGCAGGAACGCGTCGTCGCGCATGTCGACGACCCGGAGAACGGGGCGATGATGGTCTCGGTCACCGCCGCGGGAAGCATCGAGGACGTCCTGCTCGCCCCGCCCACCGAGACGCTCCAGCCGGCGAGACGACCCGTCCAGCCAGCCGCCCGTCCGGCCCAGCCGCCGACAGCCCAGCCAGCAGCGAGACCGCAGCAGGCCCAGCCGACGAGCGTGCCCACCCAGCCAGCACCGGCGGCCCGCCCCGCGGCGGCCCGACCGGCGGAAGGCTGGGTCCCGACGGGCCGTCCGGTCCCGCCGGAGCGTCCGGTCCCGCCGGTGCGGCGTCCGCCCCTGCCGACGGTGCGGTCGCTGCCGGTCGCGCCCGACCGGCGGGCCGTCCACCGGGCACCGGAACCGTCGCTGCTGGCGCTGACCCCGGTGACCCAACGGACCCCGGTGCCGACGTTCCTGGTGAACGAGGCGACCGCCGACCCGGCCCGCACCGGGTGGCGCGGTACGGCCAACCGGTTCGGCCTCAGCCTCGCCCCGACCGGCAGCGAGGTGAGCCTGCGGCGCTCCGTCCGCATCGTCTCGCAGCACTGGCCCGGTCTGCGCACCGTCGCGGTCGCCAACGCCAAGGGTTCGGCCTCCAAGACGCCCACGACGATCGGGCTGGCCGCCGCCTTCGCCCGGCACGGTGGCGGCGGTGTCGCCGCGGTGGACAACAACCCCACCCGGGGCACCCTCCCGTGGCGGACCGAACAGGGCCCCCACGACGCGAGCGTCACCGACCTGCTGCCGCACGTCGAGCGGCTGATGACCTCCGACGCCAGCGCGTCGCAGCTGGCCGCCTTCCTGCACCACCAGACCGAGGACCGGTACGACGTCCTGCGGTCCAAGCCCGAGCGGCTCGGCCCGCCGTTCACCGCCACGGAGTTCGACGCCGTGGTCCGGGTGCTCGCCAAGTACTACCGGCTGATCGTCTTCGACTCCGGCAACGACGAGACCGCGGCGGTCTGGCAGCACATGATCGAGCTGGCCACCCAGCTGGTCGTGCCCACCCTGGCGCGCCGCGAGTGGGCCGAGGCCGGGCGGCTGCTGCTGACCGAGCTGGCCCGCAGCTCCGAGCACGGCTACAACCTCGCCACCAACGCCGTGGTCATCGTCTCCCAGGCCGACCCGCGCCGCGGTCTCGGCCCGGCCCTGGAGATCGCCCACGGTTTCGAGGGCCTGGTCCGCGCCACCGCGGTGATCCCCTACGACCCGCACATGGTCGAAGGGCACATGCGCTGGGCCAGCCTCGCCCGCGAGACCCGCGACGCCTGGATCCACGCCGCCGCCATGGTCGCCACCGGGTTCTAGCGGTCGAGCCGTCTTCGCTTGGGTCGGGTCGGCGGAGCGGGACAGTAGGAACCCCCACCGTCCTGCGCATCAAGTTGTGGGCGGTCTTTTTTCGATCCCGACCCGAGTGGAGGCGGTTCTGTCGTTCCTACTCGGTGAGGACGGCGCCCTTGGGGACGACGGTGATGCCGGACTCGGTGACCGTGAACCCGCGGGCCCGGTCGTGCTCGTGGTCCAGGCCGATGCGGCAGCGTTCGGGGACGACGACGTACTTGTCGATGATCGCCTTGTGGATCTGCGCGTACCGCTGCACCAGCACACCGTCGAACAGCACCGAGTCGGTGACCTGGGCCCACGAGTGCAGGCGGCAGCCCGGAGAGACCACCGAACCGGCGACGGTCGCGCCGGAGACCACCGTGCCGTGCGAGACGATGGAGTCCGCAGCGTGCCCCAGGCGGCCCGGACCGGCGTGCACGAACTTCGCCGGGGGCAGGCCGGTGTTGCCGGTGTGCAGCGGCCAGGCGCTGTTGTACAGGTTGAACACCGGCTCGATCGCGATGAGGTCCTGGTTGGCGTCGTAGTAGGCGTCGATAGAGCCCACGTCGCGCCAGTAGTCCTTGTCCCGGGGGGCGGAGCCGGGCACGTCGTTGCGGATGAAGTCGTACACCCCGGCGGTGCCGCGCTCGACGAACGCGGGCACGATATCGCCGCCCATGTCGTGACGGGAATGGGGGTTGTCGGCGTCGGCGGTGACGGCGTCGACCAGCGCCTTGGCGTCGAAGATGTAGTTGCCCATCGAGGCCAGCACCTCGCCGGGGGAATCTGCCAGGCCGACCGGGTCGGACGGCTTCTCCCGGAAGGCGGCGATCCTGGCCGGGTCGCCGTCCGCGGTCTCGATGACGCCGAACTGGTCGGCCAGCTCGATCGGCTGGCGGATCCCGGCCACGGTCAGCTCGGCGCCGGAGTCGATGTGCGCCTCCATCATCTGGGAGAAGTCCATCCGGTAGACGTGGTCGGCCCCGACCACGACGACATAGTCCGGACGCTCGTCCTCGATGATGTTCAGACCCTGGTAGATGGCGTCGGCGCTGCCCAGGTACCAGTGCTTGCCGACCCGCTGCTGGGCGGGCACGGCCGCGACGTAGTGGCCCAGGATGGCTGACATCCGCCACGTCTTGGACACGTGCCGGTCCAGAGAGTGGGACTTGTACTGGGTCAGCACGATGACGTGCAGGTACTGGGAGTTGATCACGTTCGACAGAGCGAAGTCGACCAGCCGGTAGATCCCGCCGAACGGCACCGCTGGTTTGGCCCGGTGGGTGGTCAACGGCATGAGACGCTTGCCCTCTCCACCAGCGAGGACGATGGCAAGGACCCGCGGCGTGGCTCGCATAGCACGACCCTAGACCGAGAGCTGCCCAGGACGCACGGCGGCCAGCATATGGGCCGTGGGCGGCCCCACAGTGGGCGCCGACGGGCAGGTTCTGGGCGTTCGGCTACGCTGGAAAACCACTGCGGCCTGCGGCGGCCCCGTTCGGGAGCCCCGTTCGGGAGGCCCCTGTCTGTGGAGGCACCGTTGCGCGTCGACCTGATGACCCGCGAGTACCCGCCCAAGATCTACGGAGGGGCCGGTGTGCACGTCGCCGAGCTGGTGCGGGTGCTGCGCCAGCCCGTGGACGGCGCACCGGGCACCGACGTGCAGGTGCACTGCTTCGACGGACAGCGGGGCGACCCCTGGGTCCACGGGTACGACCAGCTGCCCGGTGATACCGCCCTGGCCACGTTCGGCGTGAACCTGGCCATGGTCGCCGGGGTCGGTGCGGTCAACCCTGGCGTCGGCCCGGACCTGGTGCACTCGCACACCTGGTACGCCAACCTGGCCGGGCACCTGGCCGGGGTGCGCTACGACGTGCCGCACGTCCTCACCGCCCACAGCCTGGAGCCGCTGCGGCCGTGGAAGGCCGAACAGCTGGGTGGCGGCTACGCCCTGTCCAGCTGGGCCGAGCGCACGGCCTATGCCGGGGCCGCCCGGGTGGTCGCGGTCTCGGCCGGGATGCGGGCCGATATCTTGCGGGTCTACCCGTTCGTCGATCCGGACGACGTCGTCGTGGTGCACAACGGCATCGACCTGGACGGCTGGGCCCGGCCCGCCGACACCGAACAGTCCCGCGTCCGGGCCCAGGCGCTCGGCGTGGACCCCGACCGGCCCGCCGTGGTGTTCGTCGGCCGGATCACCCGACAGAAGGGCCTGCCGTACTTCTTGCGGGCCGCCGAACGGCTGCCCGCCGACGTCCAGCTGGTGCTGTGCGCCGGTGCCCCTGACACCCCGCAGATCATGTCCGAGGTCTCCGAGCTGGTCGCGGGCCTGGCCGCCCGCCGCTCCGGCGTGGTCTGGATCGAGCGGATGCTGCCCCGCGCCGAGCTGATCGCGGTGCTCGCCGCCTGCACGGTGTTCGTCTGCCCGTCGGTGTACGAACCGCTGGGCATCGTCAACCTGGAGGCCATGGCCGTCGGCCTGCCCGTCGTGGCCACGGCGACCGGTGGCATCCCCGAGGTCGTCGTCGACGGCGAGACCGGCCGGCTGGTCCCCATCGCCCAGACCGACGACGGCACCGGCACCCCGCTGGACCCCGACACTTTCGTCGCCGACCTGGCCGCAGCCCTGACCGACGCGGTCGACGACCCCGACCGCGCCCGCCGCTGGGGCGCGGCCGGTCGCCGCCGCGCCGAGGACCACTTCTCCTGGGACGTCATCGCCCAGCGCACCGGCGAGGTCTACCGCGGCGTGCTGTGACGTATCCTCTCCCGCGTCATGCACCCCTCTGCCGAATGTGGTCGATCGCTTCTCTGCTGGACAGGGCGCGGCGGATCCGGGCGACGAGGCGGCGCGGGTTGCGGAGGTCTTCGGCGGTGATGCGGATCACCAGCCACCCGGCTTCGACGATGGCGTCGAGGCGGCGTTTCTCGCGGAACCAGGCGTCCTGGTCGGTGTACTTCGTGCGGCCGTCGTACTCGATGGCGACGCGCAGGTGCGGGTAGCCGAGGTCGGCCCAGAACGTCCCGCGGCAGGTCGTGATCGGGACCTGTGTCTGCGGGACGGGCAGTCCGTCGACTACCAGGTGGTAGCGGAGCGCGGTCTCCGGGGCTGACTCGGCCCCAGGGTCGGCGGCAGCCAGCACCCGTTCGGCGGCCTGCACACCGTGGCGACCGCGCCCGCCCAGCAGGGTTCTGACCTCGTCCAGGTCCACCCCGGCCCGCAGCGCGCCGTCGGTGACCACCAGCACGTCGAGCGTGGGCAGCGACCGGGCACAGTCGGCCACCGTCAGCGCCAGGCTGGTCACCGGAAGGTCGCTGACCACGCCACGGTGGACGTCGGGCACCGGTGCGACGTGACGGACCACCGTCGGGTCACGACCGTGCTGGCCGGGTTTGGTGGTCTGGCGCAGGTGGGTGACCAGGACGCTCTGCCACACCGGCAGCCCCCACAGCAGGGCCGCCGACTCGCGGCTGAACCAGTGCGGCGTCTCCACCCGTCGGTGGAGGCCGACGATCCTGGCCAGCGCCCGGTCGGCAGGACCGGACAGGCTACCCGGCACCACGTAGGCACCGCGGCAGACCGGTTCCCACGCGCCGGAACGCACCCGGGCGGCAACGTCCGCAGGCCGGTGGTCCCGGGCGAAGAACACCTCAGGCAGCGGTGGTGGCACCGGCCTCACCGACCCAGGTCGTACAGGCATGCCCCCACTACACCCCATATCCCCCCTCTCCAGAGACCATCTGCCTCCGGCCTGTGGACAAGCTGCCCCAGACCGCGAGGTGTCTGGGGTTTGTGCTGCTGGTCTGGGGTTTAAAACCCCAGACCAGCAGCACAAACCCCAGAAGCCTGCCGCGAGCCTGGTCGTGCACGACCGAGATCCGTTAAACATGCTAACCTTGGGTCCCGATTAGTCAGTTTAGTGGATTCCTCTGGGGGGGTTCGTGAAGTCGTTCCAGGATCTCGACATCCTGGTCGGGGCGGTGCCGTTCGGCGTGGTCACCAACCTGCGCACCATCGACACCGGTCGGGGCGCGGAGGCGCTGCACCGCGACAGACTCCCCGAGCTGCTCACCCGCCTGGCTGACCGTGCCCGGGTGGCCAGCATCGAGGCGTCGTCCGCGATCGAGGGAGTGGTCGTCGCAGACCGGGCTCGGGCCGCGGACATCGTAGCCGGTGCGTCAGACCGGTTGCACGATCGCAGCGAACAAGAGCTTGCCGGGTACACCGCCGCGCTGGACTACCTGTACCAGGAACAGTGGCGACCGTTGAACGTCGGCCTGGTCGTGCATCTGCACCGGTTGCTGTTCGGCTACAGTCCCGTGCCGGGCGGACAGCTGAAGCAGGTGGAGAACCTCGTCGTGGACGTCATGCCCGACGGAACCCGAGCCAAGCGGTTCACGCCGGTCTCGGTGGCACAGACCCCGCACTACCTCGAAGAGCTGGTGGCCCGCTACCGCGTGGCGCAGGCAGCAGGACGCCACCACCCGGTGATCGTAGTCGGACTCTTCGTGCTGGACCTGCTGACCATCCACCCGTTCGTCGACGGCAACGGCCGGATCGCCCGGGCGCTGACGAACGCACTGCTCACCGACGAGGGGTACGAGGTCACCCGGTACGTCTCGCTCGAGACGGCCATCGCCCGGTCAGCCGACGCCTACTACGCGGCCTTGCTGGTCTCGACCAAAGGTTGGCACGACGCCACCCATGACCCGTGGCCGTGGTTGCGGTACTTCATCGGCCTGATCGCCGGCTGCTACGACGACTTCGCGACGCTGACCGCCCAGGCCCGTACCGGCAGCAAACAAGAGCGGGTACGCGACTACGTGCTCCACCACGCCCCGTCCACCTTCCAGATCGCCGACGTCCGTGCTGCTCTACCGGACGTCTCAGACCAGACGATCCGCCTGGTGCTGGGGCACCTCAAGGCAGCGGGACTGGTTTCGGCCGACGCTGTCGGCCGCGGTGCCACCTGGTCCCGTCGCTGACGCCCCCGGCACAGCTGCCCCAGACCGTGAGGTGTCTGGGGTTCGTGCTGCCGGGCTGGGGGTTAAAACCCCCGACCAGCAGCACAAACCCCAAAAGCCCGCCGCCGGCGC
>Ga0099364_10000609_pt1 | contig 61217 bp, 63 predicted proteins | sample TergutTh196P3_FD_73070 | JGI IMG/M metagenome (GOLD analysis project Ga0099364, IMG submission 73070) | Microcerotermes parvus P3 segment gut microbial communities from Pointe-Noire, Republic of the Congo - Th196 P3 | ecosystem: Host-associated > Arthropoda: Insects > Digestive system > Gut ... | reverse complement strand
AGCAATTGTATCCATCGTAATTGACGACGACTTTGCGGTACACAATATCAGGATTATAAAAGGCAAAAAGGGCCGGTTGCTTGTAGCCATGCCAAACATGAGGCTTGATATCGGCAGGCGCCGCAATATTGCGCACCCCATAAATTCCAAGACGCAGCAGGCTTTCGATGCGAGGATACTCTCAGAATATTATAAGTATCTTGAAAAAGCGTATCTGCCTGAAACAGGCGTCATAAACGCATGAAATCATCCTTGTGATATGCCGCCATAAAAACCGCCGGGGGTATTCGTGCAGGGTGTAAGCGGGGGGCGCGCCGGGCTTGATGCCGGGCGCGCTTTTCTATTGCCTTCCCGCAAGACGCACTTCCCGTTATTGAATACAGGTTCTAATTATGATTTTCCGGCGTCGCGCCGGGAAGCTTCCGTTTTTGCTTCAACATACCCGCGAGCCCGGATACGGCAAGGCCGGTGTCCGCGAGATTGCGGACGGATTCCTCCGCCTCGCGGTTTTGTTCCATGGTATCCAGAAGCTCCTTGCGCAGGATTTGGATATCCCGCGGCGCTTCAATGCCGATTGACGCCACCTTGGATTTTTTACTGCCGCTGCCGTCGGCCGAAAACACATTGAAAATCCTGATTTCAATGTTCCCGTTTATGCGAAGCCCTTCTTCAAGCTTACGGCTGATCACTAGCATTGCGTTACCTCCTTGTCATAGGGGTTCTCCTATTATTTCAAAAAATACACACCATCCGCGCTGAAAAGGAAATATTCCTCATATCCTAAATCCTTGACCGCCTGAATCTGTTCGTCCACCTGTTCCTTGCCGTAAGGCCGGTTCGCGTTAAAGCGCTCGACGTTCCCGCCTTGAAGGTAGGGGATGATTTCAATATCCGGCGAAGCGCCGGCTTTCACGTAACGTAAGGACGCGGTGACGGCTCCCGCCGGGTTTTGAAGCGGGTCTGTGACTTCAAGCCCGGCCTGTGAATAATCGGCGCCGAAAAGCGCGGGGCGCACGTCAAGCAGCAGCGTGCCGTCGGGGATTTGAAGCGCGGGGCCGCCGTAGCGGTTCTGCTCGTTTTCATGCAGCGTCGGCTCCAATGCGGTGTAGAAGGTTGCGATACGCACGCCGTTTTGCCGTGCGATGGCCGTAAGCCTTGCAAGCGTATCCTTTAGCATCTCGGCGCGGCTTTGTTCCGGCACGGTTTCCTGTTCGTTAAATACGGCGTATGTCGAGCTGTTATCGGGAAAGCGCAAATTCTCCAGCACCAGCATGCTCACCCCGGAGGCGGAAATCTCCCCCGCAAGGGAATCGATATAATTCTGGGTACGCTCGGAGTATGGGTTCAGCCACGGCCTGCCGCCGCTTGCGGCGGCGTTGTCAAGCCAAAGCACAGACGGCGCGCCGCGATACCCGATGGCGTATGCCCTGTGCCCCCTGCCTGCGGCAAGCGGGTCACGGAAAACAGACATCCTCGCCACAAGCGAAAAGCCTTCGCCCTCAAGCCGTGAGGCAAGCGCCTGCAAATCGACAGCCGTGGATACGACGGCGCCGAATTCGGTGGCGGTTTCGTTTTTGGATTGATACAAAATCTCGCCGTCCTGGTTTTTGACGTCAATCATCACGGCGTTGATATCCGTGCCGTCAAGGCCGGACAAAAAGACCTCCAGCCTTTCGGCGTCGCTTACGGTTTCATGCGGGATATACACGGCCCGAAGATTATCATGGAGATGGGGGACAGGCTCGTCCTCAGGCTCCGTGACGGCGCCGTGATCCGGCTCGTTCTCAGGCTCCGGCTCTGAATCCTCAGGCACGGATACGGCGGATTCGTCTTGTCTGCCGATATTCATAATAAAATCATACACCGGCTCGTAGATAACCGTTCCCAGATATCCAAGCCCGGCCAGTACTACGATGACAAGTATGACGACAAGAGGGTGCGGCTTTGCACGGTAAAAGCCTACATCCTTGCCGTAATAACGTTTCACTTTGTATTTTCTTGCCAATGAAGCACCTCCGTCTAGATAGGAAGCCCGTGGCCGATCAGGCCGTAGATTGCAAGCGATAAAAGCCCGATATAAACAAGCAGGACGGGAAGCCCCCGAAACGCCCTCGGGACAGGGCTGATTGCCAGCCGTTTTCTGGCGTAGTAGATAATCAGAAGCGCCAGCGTATAGCCAAGGCCGGTGCCGAGCGCGTAGCCGGTTGTTTCAAAAAAGGTAAAGCGGTGCAGGGACGAAACATAAAAGGCGCCGAACAACGCCGTGTTAAACGTGGAAACCGGCAGGGCCGCGGCAGCGATATGGTACAGCTTCGGGAAAAACCGGACCATGAGGAAATAAGTGGCGATATACGAAATCAGGACGCACGTTAAATACAATGGCGCGCGGATTGCCCTGACGAAGGTGATGTCACGCACATAATAATTGACAAGCGAGACCGGCAGCGACGACAAAACCAGCATCCACGTCATTGCTGCGCCATATATGATGCCCTCCCAGCGCGAATTTAACAGCAGGGTGGATTTGCTTAAGCCCAGCCCGCGCGTAAACGCCGCGTTTTCAGCCGCAATCGCGGTGATTGCCATTGTCATATACATCATAAAATATTGCATTTTAATTTCGAACCCCTTTTATAAATCCACGCCGATTTTGCTTGCGCGCTTGTGATCTTCTTCAATCAAAAAGCTGAACAAGCCGTGGTTGAAGGCTTTCACAAAGGCCAGAAGGAATCCCATCGCAATAAAGCCGGAAAACGGGATTACAAACCCGCTCATCTCATACGGCATATCGATGGGGATTCCGAACAGCGCGGAGCGGCCGAGCCACTCGCGGATAGCCGAAAGCGAAAACATCGCGAGTACAAACGCAAGCACATGGAAAAACTCGCGCCTTAAAACAGGCAGCGGTCTTGAGCGGCTTGTAAGGGAAAGCGACTGGAAAAGCGTAAGCCCGTTTATCGAAAGCAGGTAGATGTACATGCCGAGTGTGTTTAGAATATCCGGGAAAATGAAAATTATCAGCTCGCGCGTCAACATCATAATGCCGGTTGAAACCATGACCGTTAAAAGCGCGCGGAGTAAGACCGGGAGCTTCCTTGTGAAAAGAACCGAAAACATAATGGTGCCGATGTGGATAAACAACATTTCGATGGACATCGCAACCGCGTTTCTAAGGCTTGTCGACGTGGCGATTAAAAACGGCAGGTCGAACCCCAGAACAAGCGCCGGGTTGCTTATGAATATGGAACTAATGACGCGGTGTCTTTTTTTGTAGCTTTTTCCCGCCTGTATCTTCAAAGTGCATCCTCCTGAAAAATCCGGCGATGATTTCGCCTGTCATGTCAAAGCCCCACACTGTGGCGTTCATAAGTAAAACCGCGAAGGGAAACGCACCCTCGAAGCTGCCGTATCTTCGGAACAGCATTACGATGATTCCCGCCGCCACCGCAAACACGGCCTTTGACAAATCGCGCTTCGGTGTGGTTACAGGGTCGCTCAGTATGAAGACGCCGCCGAAAAACAGCGTGCCGGACGTTATTTCAAACAATACGGACTGGAGCCTTACGTTTTCCACAACCTCAAACCCGCCGCCAATCCGCGGGAAGAGGAAAGCGAACAGCGCCGTCGTTGCGAAAAACGCCGCGGGCATGGCCCAGCGCACAGTGCGGCGCGAAACAAGGTATAAAAGACAACCAAGGATTACTAGAATATTAGTGCAGCCCATCGGCCCGGGAAAATTGCCGGTAAAAATCTCTGTCACATGGTATTTCGGTGCGGCGCCGAGCTCCAGCATAAACGCGGGCGACGTGACGGTGATTACATCGGCGGACGACCCGAAGACAGGCAGCGGCATCCGCGGTATGGGGTAGGAAAACATCTTCTCGCCGAAGCAAATCGTCACAAAGGCAAGGCCTGCCGCCGCGGGGTTGAAAACATTGTGCCCCACCCCGCCGAACGGGTGCTTTGCGACGACGATTGCAAATGCGGCGGCGACGCCGACAATCCAGTAATCAATGGAAGCGGGCATTAAAAGCGGCAGCATCGCGCCGGTTACGACAGGCGAGAAATCACGCAGGTTCGGGCGCTTGCCCGCAATCAGGACGCAGAGGGTATCGGCCAGCACGGCTACCGTGACAGATACGAGGAGCAGCATCAGCGCGCGCGTCTGGTAATAGAACGTAGCCGAGGCATAGATAATCAGCATGGGGAAAATCACGTTGCCCATCAATATCCGGGTGCTGTCGCCGTGCCTGATATGGGGAGCCGCGGCATTGTTAAGATTCAAGCTTGTCAGCCTCCTCGTCGTCGACCGGCAGGCCGAAATGCTCGATGGCATAGCGTTTTGCTTGCGCCACATCGGCTGAAACGTCAAGCTTGGAGGGGCATGAATAGCTGCACGTGCCGCAGCCGATGCAAAGATGCGCGTCAAAGGGTCTCAAATGCGCGAAATAACTGTTATCGACAAAGCGCTTGATATACATAGGGTTTAACCCGGAAGGACAGACGCGCTCGCACCGGGCGCAGCCGATACAGGTGTAAAGCTTGTCCTGAGCGCTTTCCCGGAAAGCCAGAACAGCCCGCGTGGTGTATGTGATAAGCGTTTTCTCGGCGTTTATCACACTGACGCCCGTCATCGGGCCGCCGCAGACGATGCGTGTGGGCTCGTCAATCAGGCCGCACCGCTCCAGCACCTGCATTACGGTCATGCCGATGGACGCTTCAAGGTTCATGGGGTTTGCGACGCAGTTGCCCGCGACCGTGATAAACACGGTGCTTTGGCGTTTGTTTTTCAAAACGGCCCGGTACAGGTGTATCAGCGCGCCCGCGCCGACAATCAGCTTGCGCCGCTCGCCGAGGTTCAGCCTTAAAGACCTCGATTCGGCGGGGTAGCCGCCCCTCAATCGCACGACCTTAAACTGGTCTATCGCGCTTGGGATTCTGGTTTCGATGTCGGTGATGTTTTTATATGCTAAGATAAACACATTGTCGCAGCCGGAAACAAAGCTGCAAAGCTTCAACCCGCCGACGGCTTCGTCCTTCAGCTTCATCATGGGGTTAATCTGGCTTGATACATACGGCTCGTCGTCAACGGCATCCGCGATGACGGCGACGGCCCGCCCCATTGCCCGGAGCAGCTTGCGGTAAAGCATTTTGCCGTCGCGCTCGTCTACAATCTGCGCCGCTTTCGCAATATCTATCACATCGTCAACGGTAAGCGCGGCGGCGTCCGTGACAGGCTCGCGGTCAATCGTAAGCGCTTCCGTCTGGGGATTTACAAACCGCACCAGCGGACGTGAAAACGCGGGCTCCTTGTGCTGTGCCAGCACAATTCCCTTGGTGAAAATCGCCATGCTATATAATCCTTAATCCTTCCTAAGAAAGTGCCTGAAAGCCGGTGATGAACTTGGATTTCGAGCTGATAAACGAAGACAAACTGAAAATCCGCCTAAGCCGGCAGGATATGCTGGAGGCCGGCCTTGTCTATGAAAACATGAATTACTCCGACAACCACACAAAGCGCACGCTGCTTTCGCTTTTGGAAAAAGCAAAAAAGCAGGCGGGGTTCGCGCCGCGCGGCGCAAAGCTGTTTATCGAAACGTACGAAACAGAGGATAAAGGCTGCGACCTTTACTTTACCATTATACGGCGCCCGAGCAAGCTGAAGGATTCGCAAACAGTGATTTCGCCGGTTCTGTTCGAGTTTGAAAGCGCGGGGGAGCTGATAGAGGGCGCATGTAAAGTGTTTGAACGGTACAGCCACAGGATATACAAATCGTCGCTGTATCTTTTAAACGGCAAGTACCGGCTTTTGGTATACAATCTTGATTACAACGACAAGCTGAGCGTCTATTTTTTATCGGAGTTCGCTTTAAAGCTCGGCGAGGACGAGGTGCTGGCGGCGTATACGATGGAGCACGGGCGGGAAATCATTTTGGATTCGGCGATTGACACGCTATCCAAGTATTTTGGCTGATGCCGCGTCGCGGAGCTCTTTTATGGCGGCGGCGTAGTCGGGCGCCGAAAACAGGGAGGAGCCCGCAACCAGCACGTTTGCCCCGGCCCCGGCGGCAAGAGGGGCTGTGGTGGCGTCTATGCCGCCGTCGACCTCGACGTCAAGGGCGGGGTTGACGTTGTTCGCCCAATCGCGCAGGGTTTTGATTTTCGGCAGCATGTCCGGCATGAACGCCTGTCCGCCGAAGCCCGGCTCGACCGTCATCACAAGGACCATTTGAAGCTCGGGCAAAAATTCGCGGATGGCTTCCGGCGGCGTTTTCGGCTTAACGGAGATTCCCGCCTTTACGCCGCTTCGCTTTATCTTATCGAGCACGCGCCCGATATCCGGCTCGCTTTCGGCGTGGAACATAATCAAATCCGCGCCCGCTTTCATAAACGCGTCGATGTATTTTGACGGGTCCGATATCATGAGGTGGACGTCAAAAAAAATTCCCGCTTCCTTTCTCAAAGATGAAACAACCGGCGGCCCGAACGAGATATTCGGTACGAAATGGCCATCCATCACGTCGAGATGAATCATATCCGCGCCTGCTTTTTCCATGGCGGCTACTTCTTCGCCAAGTCTTGCGAAGTCGCAGGCCAGGACAGAGGGGGAAATTTTTATCGGCATTTTATCAGAATCTCCTATTGCGGGATATTAGACCTCTTGCGAAACTTATCGTGAATGACTGTGCGAGGATTTTTGGTGCTGAACAAGGCCGACGACGCAGGCGGGCTTTCGCCCGGCAAGGAGAAGAACGCAGCTCCGCGCAAAAAGAACCGCATGGACATCGCGAGAGGTTTCGCAAGAGGTCTATAACGAATCCCCACTCCATATTGTAAACCAACAGCCTCAAAACGTCAACCAAATCACGGGTAAAATTTGGTTCTTACAGGTATTGTTTACATATAGTCAATAAAATTGAAAATGGGAAATGGGCGAAGGATTTGCGAGGATATTTTGTGATTTGCAAGGCGGAGACGACGACCGGCCGGCGCCCGCCCGGGACAACAACGTAGCGCGGTGCGAAATAGACCGCAAAGAAGAGCATATTCTTGACATTATTGACTATAAAATGAAAGATTTAAAAAACGTGAAGCCCCGCAAAAAAATGCGGGGCTTCAAAAGAAGCTAGTTGCTTTCCGGCGGATATTCGGAATCGTCGTAGTCCTCTTCCGTATCTTCGTGTTCATGTAAATCCGAGGAATAGTATTCAAGGTCGTCGGGGTCGTCAAACATGAAATCATCATCGTCATCGTAAAGATAACTGCTTCTGCTTTTAAAATACGAGGCCAACGCGATTACAACGCCGACAGCCGCTACAAATAAGGCTATAGTTGCAATGAATACACTTCTTTTCATACTTTTTTCCCTTCCTTAACTTTATTATGAAATGGTCCCGGTTGGTGAAATTTTCTAATACATAGTATACCATGCCCTTACCTGAAAGTACAAGTTCATTTTGCCCTAAATTTTATAAAATATCTATACCTCCAAAGACTCGGGTTTTCTGGCGCAGGCAACCCGGGGGATTCCCGAATAATCGTCTCGCACAAAGATATCGGTGCAGCCGCATTCTTCCAATATTTTCACGACCTGCTTGCTTTGCCCGCTGCCGATTTCAAGGCAAAACCAGCCGCCGGGCAGTATCTGGCCGATGTACAGCCTCGGGATGATCCTGTAAAAATCAAGGCCGTCGCTGCCGCCGCTAAGCGCAAGCCGCGGTTCAAGCCTGACCTCCGGCTGGAGCGTGGCGATGGTTTCCTTCGGGATATACGGCGGATTGGATACCAGCATGTCAAGCCGGCACGGGTGCTTGTATTCCTTTAAATCCTGCTTGACCGGCTCGGCCTTCGAGCGGTTGAGCTCAATATTCTCAAGAAGGTACGAATACGCCGTCTCGGAGACCTCGACAGCCGTGACAAGCGCATCGGGGCGGTGGTGCGATATGGCAATCGCCACGCAGCCGGTGCCGCTGCAAAGGTCAAGGACGATCGGGGATTTTTTATCCTTTAGCAAATCGAGCGCCGTGTCCACAAGCGCCTCGGTATCGGCCCGGGGAATCAAAACGCCTTTACCGACCTTAAACGGCAGGCCGTAAAACTCCCATTCGCCCAGAAGATATTGCAGCGGCTCGCCCGCGAGCCTGCGTTTGCACATACGCAAAAGCAAATCCGCCTGGTTTTCCGGCGCGGGCTTTTTGCTTAAAAAGCTCATGTGGTAAATTTTTTTCTGTGTTACATGCGTAAAAAGCTGGCCCGCTTCAAACTTCGAGCCTAAGAGCCGTGTGGCTGTGTTAAGAAGCTCTCCGTATGTTTTGGGGTTACCACTCATCGGCGCCCTTCTCCTTTGGTATGACAGGGATGATGGAGGCGATTGCCACTTCAATCTGGCTGCCGTCGGGTTCCACGGTTGTAAGCCTTTGCAGCCACATTCCCGGCGCCGAGATAACGCGCGTCAGGACATTATCATAGCGGCCCGCGAGCTTGATGATTTCATATGAGATGCCGATGACGACCGGAAGCAGCAAAAGCTTTAAAAAGATTCTCAAAAATACATTGTGCCATGTCAAAACAGAAAAGAGCAGAATGGATATGACAAGCACAATCAAGAGAAAGCTTGTTCCGCATCGCGGATGGAAGCGGGATTTCGCGCGCACGTTTTCGATGGTAAGCTCCTCGCCGGCTTCGTAGCAGAAGATGGTTTTATGCTCCGCGCCGTGGTACATGAACACGCGCCTGATGTCCTCCAGCTTTGAAACAAGCCAGATATACAGAATAAAGATGGCGATTTTGACGACGCCCTCCGCAAGCGATTTGACGGTCGGCGTAAGCAGAAGCGGGTGTATCCAGCTTACGATAACCGTAGGCAGCACCATAAACAAAAGGATGGCAAGCCCGCCGCCCAGAACAAGCGCGACGACCGAGACAATGCTCATAATCGGCTTCCCGCTTTTTTTCGCGAGCCACTCTTCAAACCTGCTTGGCTCGCCGTCGTCCATGCCTGATTTTTCCGCCGACTTCATCAGGCATTTGTAGCCCAGCATCAGCGAATCCACCATATTGAACGTGCCGCGCACAAACGGCGTCTTTTTGTACCACGCGGATGTGTTTTTCAACGGCGTCTCCTCGACGTCGATCGTGCCGTCCGGCAGGCGCACCGCCATGCTGGAAGTCTCCGGCCCGCGCATCATTACGCCCTCTATCAGAGCCTGCCCGCCGATTGATGTTTTAAATTTATTCTTACCCATTTCATCATTCCAATTCACTAATCTATTCTTGAAGGGATACGGCTTCATCCTGCTTGGTGTATATCGGCAGGGTGATGGTGACCGTAGTGCCCTCGCCGTACTTTGAGTCAATCTGAAGCGTACCGCCGTGCCGTGTGATGATTTCGTCCGCCAGCGCAAGCCCGATGCCGCTTCCGCGCCGGGTTGAATCCGACTTAAAAAATTTTTGCTTGATCCGCGGCAAATCCTCCTCGCGGATGCCGATGCCGGAATCCACTATCCGGATTGTAAGGCTTTGCGGCGAAAGAAGCGTCGCAACCGTTACCCCGCCGCCGCTGTCGGAGTATTTTATCGCGTTGTCGAGCACGTTTACGAACGCCTGCCGCAGCTTGTTTTTATCGCCGTAAACCGTCGCGATTCCGTCGGGCTCTTCATAAACAAGCCGGATACCCTCGCGCCGCGCCCGTTCCGTGTACATAAGCACGGCCTCCGAGAGCTCCGCAAGCGCGTCCATCTTGCCGAGTATCAGCTTTAGCCGCCCACTTTGCATTTTTGAAAAATCAAGCAGCTCCTCGACCATATGGCTTAAGCGGACGGTCTCATTTATGATGACGGTTATGCCCTTGTGCAGCATCGCCTTGTCCTGCCCGTCGTCGGATAGCAGCGTCTCGCCCCAGCCCTGTATCGCGGTAAGCGGCGTTCTAAGCTCGTGCGACACGCCGGAGATAAAATCGTTTTTAAGCTGCTCCGCGGCGCCCAGTTCCGCCGCCATATGGTTGATGATATCGCAAAGCTCCCCGATTTCGTCGTCGTTTTTTTTCTCAAGCCGCGCCGTAAAATCGCCCAAAGCAATCTTCCGAGCGGTTTCGCCGACCTCGCCGATGGGGTTCACGATGGAGCCGATAAAATAAGAGCTTGAAAACAACACGAACGAAAGCACGAAGAGGCCGAGCAGAACCATTCCCGCGATGAGTATTTGGATTTGCCTGTCCACGTTTTGAAGCCCGACGACAAGGCGCACCGCCGACAGCGATTCCTGGTCCGTTACAGGCGCCATGACGCTGACCGCCATGACGCGCTGCCCGTTTAACTGCCCGATAAAACGGCCCGTGCTTTCCTCAGTGGCCCTGTCGAAATCCAGCATGAGCCTGTCCTCGCCCTCGGGCAGAAACCCGCTTGAGGTCAGGGAAATCTGACCGCTTGCGTCAATCGTCATAAGCTCCATGCTTTCCCGCTGCGGGAAATTTGCGACGTACCCGCGCACAAGCGTGGGAAAATCGGCCCGCGAATCCTCGGAGTACTGCTTGAACGCCGAGTTTGCGGAATCCGCCCGCGTTATCAGCGTCTGGCGCACGAAGTTGTAGTAGTAGTTGGAGATTCCGACAGCGAAAGCAACTTCCATCGCCGCGATAATAAACACGATAACCCCGAAGCTGTTAAACAGCCAGCGGCGCGTAATTTTCTTAACTGCTATCGAAAACCCGCCCCCTTCTTACTTTTCTTTTTCACTGGAAGAAAATGCTTATACTGCGTAAGTTTCGGCAAGATCTGTCGGTAATTCAGACATACAAATCCTAAAATAATTGTCAACCGCTTTAACACGCTTTTTATCAGTGTTATGATTGTAGTATATATCAATGATTTTCTTTATCCACACTGTTTCGTCTGGCGCGGCAACCGCTAAAAACCTTAGGACGACCAAAGCAGAATCAAAACACTCGCCAAGCGAACAACCATGAAAGCCAAAACAAGTAGCTTTCAGACGATTCAGGGTTTGCGCTGTCATCTCAATAACCATAGGGCTGTCCGGGGCAAAAAGAGATAATAGCCGCAGAATTTCTAGTTCGTACATATTTCCGTTTAGGATATGTGTCTTTGGCATTTGTCCCATGACCGTTTTTAGTTTTTTACCGTCATTTTGCGGAGGTGAAAAAAACAAAGGCCGCCGCGCTTTTGCAATAGGCTCTACACCATAGTAGACAGCTTGTTTAGGAATATTTGCCATGCTAAGAAACTGGCTGGCAATTTCTTTTTTCTCCGCAGCGGTTAGAACCTCGCCGGCTATAAGGCGACGATTCGTTTCGAGCATTAGCTCATATGCTACCATACATACACCTCGCAGTATATAAATTTCCCAAACCTTTAACACCCTGATTGGCAACCAATGAAAAGCAGGCAGATTTCACGCAAAACCAGAACGGTTCCTCTAAAGGCTTCCTAGTCCACCCACTTGTACCCATATCCCCAGATAGTCAGGATATGGCGCGGGTTTGAGGAATCGTCCTCTATCTTCATCCTTAGGCGGCGGATGTTGACGTCCACGATTTTTACGTCGCCGAAATAATTTTCGCCCCACACATGCTTTAGGATTTCGGTGCGCTCCATCGCGACATTGGGGTTGCGCATGAAAAACTCCATGATTTGGAATTCGACCTGCGTTAAGTCCACGGGCTTGTTGTTTTTTGTAAGCGAGCGGCTTTTCAGGTTCAGCGCAAACGCCCCGGAGCCGATGGTCGTTGACGGCTCGCCCGTTGATTTCGCCATCGAAACGCGGCGGTACACCGCATCAACGCGCGCGACAAGCTCCGTTGGCGAAAACGGCTTTGCGATATAGTCGTCGGCGCCCAGCATTAAGCCGCTTACCTTATCCATTTCCTGCGTTTTCGCCGAAAGCATGATAATGCCAATCGAGCCGCTTTTTGAGCGAATCTGCTTACAGACCTCGAATCCGTCGGTTCCGGGCATCATCACGTCAAGCAGCGCGATGTCGAAGTCGCCGCCCGCGTCGTCAAAGACTCTGAGCGCCGTTTCGCCGTCAGGTACGTCGGTCACATCGTACCCCGCGCGCTTTAAGTTTATCACCACAAAATCGCGGATAACGTCTTCGTCCTCGGCAACAAGAATCCGTTTCATAGCATTTTACTCCTTCGTTAATATGGCAGCAGGCGGAACAATTCCCGCACCTCCTGCTCGGTGACGGCAAGCGCTTCGTTTTGCAGCCTTGGGATGTAGGCGAGATACGACGTCATGCCCTTGACCGCAAGCTCGATATCATGGCCGGAATCCTTGCCGGCATCTCTTGCGGGGGCGGTGCTTATCAGCAAAAGCATCTCGGCAGGCTCCTGCGCTTCGGCGTCCCACTTGCGGAAAATCCAGTCGGAGAGCTCTGTCCTGTGTTCGACTGTCACAGCGCCGTCCTGCCACCTTTCGGGGAAAAACAGCAGATACCCGGCGTCGGTGTTGATGACGGCGCTCCGTTGTATGCGGAACCCGTCTTCCCTCAACTGCATGAGCTGAACGAGCTTGGGGATTTCCACGGCGTCGTTGCCGTATATGCCGGGAAGCGATGCGGGATACGGCACCTCGACCGTCCCGCTCCCGTCAATGTCCATACAGTAAATGGCCTCGTCACGGAACGTGGCCTCGTAGTTGATTCTGGCGGGGCTGTAAGCGCCGCCCCGGCTCGGCTCGCCGCCCGCCAGAAGCGTAAGCCCGGCAGCATCCACGCGGATGATTTCGGTGGCGGTTGTCGGTACGGGGCCGTCGGCTAAAAGTTCATCGATATAAAGCGCGCCGCCGCCGTCCCAAAGCTTGCCGTAGGTGAGCATTTTAACCGTTTCCACCTCGGGCGAAAGGCCGATGCGCGGCCCGGGCGCGAGATGGCTGCCCTGTTTTTGCAGCACGGTCAGGTAAAAGGTATGGTCAAGCAGGCTTCGCGCGATTACCGCGATATCGGCAAGGCCGTCGCCGTTAAAATCCCTGACGGAATAATTGTAAAACTGGTGTTCGGCTTCAAGTATGAACGCATCCCCGCGCATAGAGTATACCGAAAGCATGGAAGGCCCCCTTAAGGTGCCCTGAATTCCCACCAGCATACAATAGGAGCTTGCGCTTAAAAGCTTATGAAATTCAACAAATTCAATCTCGCCGCTTTGCAGCGTAATGTCGTAAAACGGGAACCATTCCCCTTCGGGATTCTGCGTTAACACCTTGGCGCGGACGATGCCGTCCTTATCGTCCAGGCTGCTGTAAAAGACGATGGCTTCCTCCCGCCCGTTGCCGTGAAGGTCAAAAAACACGAACGGAGAGCGATAATCCCCATGCTGGGGGTATTTATATATGATTTCACTCAGCGAAAGCGAGGATTCAAGCGCCTGTGAGACCTGCGCCTGCCGCGCGTTCATTTTCGGCGCGACGAGCAGGTTTTCGGCCCCCGTCATGGAAGCCGCGTTGCAGGAAGAAAGAAGCAGGATGCAGAAAAGCCCCGCGATTATTTTGTACAAGCGGATTCCGCTCCTTTCAAAACGACACGATTTCCTTCATATAACCGGCCAAGTTTAAAAAAGGCCAAAGATTTGCGGGGATGGTTTTCGTGCAACAAGGCGGAAGACGCAGGCGGGCCTTCGTCCTCCAGGGACGACAACGCAGTTGCGCGTAAACCAGTCTGCAAAGATTGGTCTTTTTTGAGCTTGGTTGACTATTATAGTACTGTAAAATATGGAAAATGTCAATCAGCGCAAATTAAAACAAAAATAAGACGGTTAAGGGCGAAACAATCCCACCGTCTTATTTCATAGTCAACCAACATCAAAATCAACTTATTCTTGAGGCTTGTTTCTCGCCCCGCTTCGTTGTCGCATCGCTTCGCGATGGTGTGAACTGCACGTGAACTGGCGTTGATGTTTTTTCACATTGCCGGGCGCTAGCCTGCTTGCGTCCTCCGCCTTGCGATTCAAAAAACATCCACGCAATTCTTGTGCTGATTTTAATGCTAATTGACTATATTTGACAAAAAAAGATTATTTATACGGGATTTGGAGCACTTGTGGGGCAAACATCCGCGCAGGCGCCACAATCGATGCATCCTTCCGCGTCTATCACATATTTGCCGTCGCCCTCGGAAATTACGTTTGTGGGGCACTCGGGCTCGCACGCGCCGCAATTAATGCATTCATCGTTGATAAAATATGCCATTTGAATGAACCTCCTTATTTATTTGCTGGAATCGGATGATATTATTCTAACACAATTTATCAAAATTGCAATAGATTCTTGGAAACTTACTGCCTTGGGCCCTGCTTCGGGGACGCACCCTGCTCGGTGTCCGGCTTTTTATGCTCGCGCAGCGGCTTTAAGTCGTCGCGGTGGAACACGGACGGCGTAGACGAAGCGCCGGTGTTCTTATCCAGGTTTACCTTTAAGAGCCCGGTCAGCAGGCTCACCTCGGTCACGGTGCCGCGACCCTCGGGCGTTTGCACGGCGCTTCCCGTGCGCGGTGTTTTCCGAAGCAAGTCCTCGTATGCGTTTTGCTCGTATTTTAAGCAGCACATCAGCCTGCCGCACGTCCCGGATATTTTGGAGGGGTTGAGCGACAGCCCTTGCTCCTTTGCCATTTTAATCGAAACAGGCTGGAACTCGCCTAAAAAGGTGGAGCAACAGAATTCACGCCCGCAAATTCCAAGGCCGCCGAGCATTTTGGCTTCGTCGCGCACGCCGATTTGCCGAAGCTCAATCCTGGTTTTTAAGACGGACGCCAAATCCTTTACAAGCTCGCGGAAATCAATCCTGCCGTCGGCGGTGAAATAAAACAGTATCTTATTGTTGTCAAAGGTGTATTCAACGTCTATCAGCTTCATGTCAAGATTGTGGCGGCGCACCTTTTCCGTGCAGACCTCAAACGCGTAATGCTCTTTTTCGCGGTTGCGGCGCATTTGCTCGACATCCGCGTCGGTTGCGATACGTAAAACGGGTTTTAACGGCTGGTTCCATTCCTTTTCATCGATATACCGTCCGGCTACGACGACCTCGCCGCATTCTGTTCCCCGGACAGTTTCAACAATCACGTTCTGCCCCTTTTGCACATGGACTCCGTTCGGGTCGAAATAATATATTTTACCTGCGCTTTTAAAACGCACGCCTATAATCTCGGTCATTTTAATCTCCCAATTTATTCATTAATCTCGTCGGCAGCATCGCGGTCATGAGAAGCCCGCCGACATTTTGCGAAAGCCCGGATTTCAAGTCATCGGCGGCTTCGGCGATTTTCATCAGCCGTATGACGGTTTCATCCCCACCTTTGGCGCCCTGCTTCACAAGCGTTAAAACCCGGTGTGATGCGCTGCGGCGTACAGCGCCCAGAAGCCGGTCAAACCCGGCGCGGTCGCGCTCATAAGGCGCAAACGCGGCCATCGCCGCAAGCTCCCCGCCGGATAAAAGGGCTTGTACGATTTCCTCCGCCGTGCCGTCCGCTTCTTCCGGCAAAGGCTCTGCTTTGTCCCTGGAGGAAAACACGCTGACCCTTGAAAGCACCGTCTCCAAAAGGGCGGCCTTGTTGTCGCAGGTTAAAATAAACGTAACGCGGCCTGGCGGCTCCTCTATGATTTTTAGCAGCGCGTTCTGCGCTTGTATTGTCATATTCTGCGCGTTTTCCAGAATAAAAACCTTGGCGTCCGCCTCGTTCGGGCGGATGTATGCCTGCCTGCGTATTTCCCGCACCGACTCCACATGGAACGAGCGGGTGCGTTCCCCGCCTGAAAAAACCAAAAGGTCGGGATGGATATCCTTTTCCGCCTTTACGCAGTCGCGGCACTGCCCGCAGGGCGCGCCTTCACCGGAGCAGAGGATGGTTTTTGCGATTTCTTTCGCGCGGGAAAACGCGCCGCCCGCGCCTTCGACAAGGATTGCATGAGATAGCCGCCCGGCGTTGCTATAGCTTGACAAATTGCTCCACATCCAAAATAAATACGGTGGCGCCGCCTACCTGAACCTCAATCGGCATGGACGAGAACATACCCACGCCATACGACGCGGAGGTCGGTACCATCTGCTTTCTTGTCTTGCTGTTCTTAGCCAGGATTTCAAGCACGTCGTCTACCTTTTCATCGTCCGTGCCCACGATAAACGTGGTGTTGCCGGACATCAAAAACCCACCCGTTGTCGCAAGCTTTGTTACGGAAAAATTTGCCTTTGTAAGGGCCCGCGAAACCTTAGAGCTGTCGTCGCCCGACACGATTGCCAAAACAAGCTTCATTATGAACGCTCCTTTATGTTTTGTATTGGATCAACGGAAACTTCATTGAGTTTGGCTGCTTAACCACGAAAGAATGATTTGCAAGTTTTGTTCAAGTAGCAGCCTTTGATTATCGTAATCAATACTCAAACCTTCCCCATCATATAAATCACGGAAAAATAAACGTTTGCCGTTTATATCAGCCGTAAATTCCGCACCGCCATAATGCGCTAACCAACCGGGCCCATCTTTATAGGCGTAAAAAATTGAATCAAATTCTTTTCTAATTAAATCAGTTGTAAGGCTTCCATCTTTTATTAAATAAGCGTTGAAATGACCCGGGGATGAGGATATTGTGTAGTTGTCATTTTCAAGCGCAAACTCAGATAAAACCATAACCGGATAATCAAAACCGTTTATCTGGTGGAAATAGGCTTGTTTTAGTAAGCGCTTTTCACCCTTGACGGTATGAGCATAATATTCCATTTCCCCATACATGCTCATATAATCGCCAATATTAAATTCATTGGAAAAGAAATCATAATAAATTTTTGCCCAGTTTGCTATCGTTATGGCGTTTGCTTCCGCTTCTTTAGCAATATCGGCAGCGCTCACGTATTCAATAAACTCAGTATTCACCCAACCATTGTCGCCGTCATAATTAATATAAATCCAATCGGCAGTACTGTTATTATGCTCTAGCTTCTCAACAAATTCATTAACAGCGATTACTTTGATAATGTCATACTCTGTTCCGGGGCCTTCCCGCATACGAAGCCCGGTGCTAGCGCTAATGCGTACCAACATTTCCTCTACTGTATCATTTGCATCCATAGGGTCGTTCGTATATTCTTCTGCTTCTTCAATGGCTTCTGGTTGCGCAATTTCTTCTGAAACAGGAATCGTATTATCATCATTTTCGTTCGTGCCCGCACAAGACGTCAAAACAATGCAAGCTACTATGAGCAACACGCAAATACCTGCAATAAGAGCTTTGGTTTTAGCCCATATCATCACCGTCTTGCCCCCTGAACCTTTTCAAAGATGTTGCTTCTTTTTATAATATTATTTATTTTATCACATTAAGGCGTGAAATTCCATACTTTTTCAGTGAATGAATTAAATTTTCGTCTATCACCTCGCCGGGAATTACCTGCGGGATACCCGGCGGGCAAGGTGAGAGGAAGGAACCGGCCGTTTTTCCCACAGCTTCTTCGAGTGGGATCTCGGCCATATCCGCGAACACGGATTCCCGCAGGCCCTTTGCCTGTTTTGGCTTAAGCGGCGCCGGCTCCGGGATTTTTAAGGCAGGCTTTTGCTTTACGCTTTTCAAAAAATCCAGAAGCCGGTCAAAATCCTTTGCCGTATTATGCGGTGACGCCATCAGCACGCAGAAGGCTTCATCCGTCATTTCAGGCTCTATGCCGTGGCTTCGCAGCGCGGCTTCAAACCCGCCGCGGGTATAGCCCGCGCTTAAAAATCCAAGCGTCAGCTTCAGCGGGTCGCGCACGCCGCCGGGAACGGTAAACCCCTTTTGGGCTGCGAGCGTTTCGAGCTTTGCGAGTATCTTTGCCGTTTTTAAGAGCTTTTCCGGAAAATCGCTTTCAAGCGTTTCAAGCGCCATATCGGCGGAAAGCATAACAAGGTAGCTCGGGCTTGTCGAGCCGAACACGCCCATGCACCGCTTGGCGTCTTTTGTAAAGCGCGGGTTTTTGATATGCAGCATGGCGCCGCCGGTTAAGACCGGCATGGTTTTATGAAGCGAATCCGCGCACATGTCGGCGCCCAAGCCCATTGGATGGAGTGGCGCCGGCAGGAAGGCAAGGTGCGCGCCATGCGCGTTGTCTACAAGCAGCGGCACCTGAAATTCACGGCAGACCCCGCTTATGGAGAGTATATCACAGATGATGCCGTAGTAATCGGGGCTTGTGACATACACGGCATTTGCGTCGCCGTGGACGGTGAGCGTTTCGCGGATTTGTGCGGCTGTAACCGGCTTTGCAAGCCCGGTATGGTTGTCGTATTCGGGAAAGACCCATACGGGATTTACGTCTAAAAGCGCCATTGCGTTCACGGCGGAGGCATGGCAGCCGCGTGCGGTTACAAGCTTGCCGCCGGGCTTCATCGCCAGCGCAAGCATGGTTTGGATGCATAAGGTCGAACCGCCCGCGCACAAAAGCGACGCGTCGCTTTTGTAGAGGCGCGCGTAGCGCGCCTCAAGCTCCGCGATGGCGGTGCGCGGGCGGTAAAGCTCATCGCAGCCGGGAATTTCCGTTACGTCGTACCGCGCGGCCCGTTCAAAATGCGGAAGGATTCCTTTATGTCCCGGCATATGAAACCGCGACATGTTTTTTCGAGCATACTCATCCACGGTGGAAAACAACGGCGTATTCATCGTTTCAGCTTTCTTTTTATGAAGCGCAGCCATTCGCTGAAATCAACGGCTTTATCAACCAGCTTTGCGGTAAACGGCCTGTACATGCGGTCAAACTCGCCGCAAAGCTCGTCCAGTGTGCCGTTAAAGCCTTTTTTGAAACGGTAAAGCCCGTAAAGCGGGTTGTTTTTATCCTCAAGGTTGCCGGAAACGCCCTGAAAATCATATACCGTACAATCCGTTTCCAATGCCCATTTAATCATTTCCCACTGTAAAAGGTACGGCGCCATCACGTTGCGGTGCACGTTATCGGAGGCGCCGTAAATATAACAGGTCTTACCCGCGTAATTGGTAGAAACAGCGCCGGCTATCGGCATGTCCTCGTAGTAAGCCATGTAAAGCCTGCAATGTTCGCCGAGCTCATCCATCATACGCTCGAAGTACTCTTTTGGCCGCGTGGAAAACCCGTCGCGCTCGCCCGTGGCTTTCATAATCCTGATAAAATCGTCAAGGGCTTCCTTGCCGGCCACTTTGACCCCAACGCCATGCTTCTGCGCCACACGCACGTTATAGCGGGTCTTTTGCGCAAGACTCATGAAGATTTCTTCCTCGCCGCGGCCTTTGAAATAAAGCCTGTAATTAAACCGCGCCTGTATCGTTTCGAACCCGTCGCCGCCCTTTATCTGCACAAAACCCATCGATCGCATCAGGGATAAAAACCGCGCGTCCGATTCCAGGATATCCGGGTCTATTTTATAGGCGTAGGCGTTGTACATTTTCGCAAGCGAATCCACGCCCCGCATGAGGCCATCCATGACCTCGCGGTCATACAAATCGCATACGGGGCCTCGCGGCGCGTACAAAAGGCTCATATTGAAAAAGGGCACTTTCCGTATCAAAACGCTCACACCGCCGATGATTTTACCGGAATCGTCCCTTAAAACGATAACCGCGTGGTTCCAGTTGTTTTTCACGCCATGCCACAGGACGGACTGGGTAATCCCACCCATCGGATGGCTCTTTATAAAATCCTCATACTCGGCGTACCCCGCCGGTTGTAATATTTCCGCCAAACCGTTACTCCTCCAATATTGAAAGGTTGCGCAGAATCACGTCTTTGCCGCGCCAGCCATAGGGCTTGTCCCGCATTACCGCGTCTATATTTTTCCGCGATAAAACAGGTGTGATGTTATGATAAAACGCGCCGATTTCCGTCAAGGGGGCGCCCTGATCCAAGGGGCACGCGTCGCTGCAAATATCGCAGCCCCAAGCCATGCCGCCCGCCTTTAACTCCGCGTGTTCCCAGTCGGTGAGCACACCTTTTTTCTGGGTGATGTAAGAAAGGCAGCGGGCCTTGTTAAATGGCCCCTCGTTGAATAACGCGCCTGTAGGGCACGCGCTTACGCAGCGATTGCACCCAAGGCAGTCCTCCGGTTTTGGTTCGCCATACGGCATCTCAAGCGTTGTTACAATCGTGCCGATAAAAACCCTTGAACCGTAAATATCATGAATCAGCAGGCCGTGGCGGCCTATCACGCCAAGGCCGCCTCTGTGCGCCGAGACAACCTCGCGTATCGGCGAAGCGTCTACAAACGCCGTAAACCGACCGCCGGGATGGATTGATTCCAAGTTGGAGACCATCTCCGCCAGGATTTCCCCCGCAATTTTATGGTAATCGTCCAAACACGCGTACCTTGCGACGTTCCGCCCGCCCAATCCGCCCACGTGATACGGGAACAGCACGGCGATAACGCTTCTGGGGTTTTCCGGCAGCAGATGGCGCTTGCTGCTATTTTCGCGCAGGAGGCTGTCGTCGAAGCGGCAGGCTCCCATTATTACGCCGTGATTTACCTGCCGCAGCATTTTTTGTACTTTTTGCCGCTTCCGCACGGGCACGGCTCGTTGCGTCCGACCTTTTCGGACTTCCTGACGGCAGGCGCCCGTTTCACGGTGCCGTCGCCGCCGCGGCCTTCCGCCATGGGCCTTGCGACCTGCTTGCGCTTGGTGTCCTCCTCGCGGCGAATCTTGAACAGGAACAGCATTTTTACCGTATCCTCGCGGATGGAGCTTATCATCTGGTCGAACATCTCGAAGCCCTCGAGCCTGTACTCGATGACGGGGTCTCTCTGCCCGTACCCGCGCAGGTAGATGCCGCGCTTTAATTCATCCATCGCGTCGATGTGGTCCATCCACTGGGAATCCACGTTTTTCAAAAGGATTACGCGCTCCATTTCCCGCATGATTTCCGGGCCGTATTCCTTTTCGCGCTCCGCATACCGCTCACGGGCTTTGCGCGTCAGTTCCCCGCGTATCTCCTCACGGTCGATGCCCGCAAGCTCCTCCACCGTGTAGCGGAAATCCCCGTCGTCTGTAATCCAGCCGAGGAAGCTGTCGCGCAGCCCCGCTAAGTTCCAGTCGTCGTGGATATCGGTATCCGAGACGTAAAGGTTCATCGCGGAATCAAGCGCGTCGTCAATCATTTTCCGGATAAATTCGGACAAATCGTCACCGTCGAGCACCTTCGCGCGCTGACCGTATATCAACTCGCGCTGGCGGTTCATAACGTCGTCGAAATCAAGCACCGATTTGCGGATGCCGAAGTTTCTGGATTCAACCTTGCGCTGTGCCGACTCAATCTGGTTTGAGAGCATTTGGTTTTCAATCGGGACGTCCTCGTCGATTTTAAGGGCGTCCATCAGGTTTTGTATCCTTTCGCCGCCGAACAGGCGCATCAAGTCGTCCTCCAGCGAGAGGAAGAAGCGTGTCGCGCCCGGGTCGCCCTGGCGCCCGGCGCGCCCGCGGAGCTGGTTGTCTATGCGCCTTGATTCATGGCGCTCCGTGCCGATGATGTAAAGACCGCCCGATTCAATTACTTTTCGGGTTTCGCCTCCGATTTCGGCCTTGTATTTTTCGGCAAGCTCCCGCATACGCTTTCTTGCGTTTAATATTTCCTCGTTGTCCGTCTCGGAGAAGCCGGTGGATTCGATAATCAGCTCTTCGCCGAAGCCCTCCTTGCGCAGCTGCGCTTTTGCCAGAAACTCCGCGTTACCGCCGAGCACGATGTCGGTGCCGCGCCCCGCCATGTTCGTGGCGATTGTCACGGCGCCGGGCTTGCCCGCCTGCGACACGATCTCGGCTTCCTTTTCGTGGTATTTCGCGTTTAACACCTCATGCGGCACGCCGCGCCTGCCGAGCATTTTGCTTAACAGCTCGGACTTTTCAATGGAAATGGTGCCGACCAGCACGGGCTGGCCGTGTCCGTGCGCGTCGACGATTTCATCTATGACGGCGTTAAATTTCGCTTTTTCCGTTTTGTACACCACATCGGGGTGGTCTGTCCGGCAAACGGGCTTGTTCGTGGGGATTTCAATCACGTCGAGCTTATAGATTTCACGGAACTCGCTTTCCTCGGTAAGCGCCGTTCCCGTCATGCCGGAAAGCTTCCGGTACATCCTGAAATAGTTCTGGAACGTAATGGTAGCAAGCGTCTTCGATTCGCGCTCGACCTTTACCCTTTCCTTCGCCTCAATCGCCTGGTGCAGCCCCTCGTTGTAGCGCCTGCCGAGCATCAGGCGGCCCGTGAATTCATCGACGATGATGACCTCGCCGTCCTTTACGACGTAGTCCACGTCGCGCTGCATGATCCCGCGCGCCTTTATTGCCTGGTTGATGTGGTGCTGGAGCGTGACGTTGTCGCCGTCCATCAGGTTTTCAAGGTTAAAATATTTCTCGGCCTTTTTCACGCCGGACTTTGTAAGGTTCGCGGTCTTTGCCTTCTCATCGACGATGACGTCGCCCTCGTGTATTTCGTCGGAATCCTCTTTTGAATCGACTTCCCTTACCTTTGTGATGGAAAGCGTCGCCGCGAAGCGGTCGGCGACCTCGTATAAATCCGTCGATTTGTCGCCCTGCCCCGAAATGATGAGCGGCGTTCTCGCCTCGTCGACTAAAATTGAGTCGACCTCGTCAACGATCGCGTAGCAAAAATCGCGCTGGACCTTGTCGGATTTGTAGATGACCATGTTGTCGCGCAGATAGTCGAACCCGAGCTCGTTGTTTGTGCCGTATGTGATGTCGGCGTTATACGCCGCGCGGCGCTCGTCGTTGTCGAGCCCGTGGACGATAAGCCCGACGGAAAGCCCTAAAAACCGGTACAGCTTGCCCATCCATTCGGAGTCGCGCTTTGCAAGGTAATCGTTGACGGTGACGATGTGCACGCCCTTGCCGGTCAGCGCGTTTAAATAAGCGGGCAGCGTCGCGACAAGGGTTTTGCCTTCACCTGTTTTCATTTCGGCGATCCTGCCCTGATGAAGCACAATGCCGCCGATGACCTGAACGTGGAAGTGGCGCATCCCCAGAACGCGCTCGCCGGCCTCGCGGCAGCAGGCAAACGCGTCGGGCAGGATATCGTCCGGCGTTTCGCCGGCAGCAAGGCGCTCCTTGAGCTTTGCCGTGACGCCGCGGAGCTCTTTATCGCTCATGGCTTTATACACGTCGCTCAAGGCCTCAACCTTTTTTGCGGCCGGCTCGATGCGTTTTAACTCTTTATCCGAATAGCTGCCGAATATTTTTTTCAAGATGCCCATATTAGGTGATCCTTTCTTTACCCTGTTGTGAGGGTGTTGAATTTGCTTTTCAACACCCAATATTGTAACGCAACGAGAGGCCGGTTGTCAAACGCCGAATTCACCATTTAACCGGTTTGCGAATAGTATATGCGTAGATACAGTTAAGGGGGATTTTATATGAAATCAGAAGAAAAAGCCCTGCGGTTCTTCCTGGGAGCAAACACACCGCAAGGCTTTGTGTCGCGTTTTGACCACTTATCCGATAAGACGGACGGCTTTCGCATCCTGATTATAAAAGGCGGGCCTGGAAGCGGGAAGTCCACGATGATAAAAAAAATAGCTGAGGAGTTCGGCGATGAAAAAACGGAACGGATTTACTGCGCATCGGATTTTGGCTCGCTGGACGGCGCGATTTTCCACAACCGCCGCCTCGCGATTGCCGACGGCACAAGGCCGCATGTAATCGAGCCGAAATATCCGGGCGCGGTGGAGTCGCTCATCGACGTGACGCCATGCTGGAATGAGGATGCGCTGTTTCAGTGCCGCGACGACATCAAAGCGCTTACGAAAAGCTGTTCCATGTGCCATGAGCAGTCGTGCCGGTTCTTGTCGGCTGCGGCGTCCCTGCTGGGAGATACATACCGGTTATCGCTTGCGGCCGTCAACACCCCAAAGCTTTCGGCATACGCGGAAAGACTTTGCGAGCGCGAACTAAAAAGCAAAGACAGGCAGCGCCCTTACGGATATGAAAAGGTACGGTTTTTCTCAGCCGTGACAAACAAGGGCGTATCCGTGTTTACCGACACGGCAAAGCTTCTGTGCGACAGGATTTACCTTGTCAACGACGATTATGGCGCGGTTTCGCGTATTTTACTTACAAGCACCCGCGCGGCGGCGCTTGCGGCGGGGCACGACGTGATAAGCTGTTATTGCCCGCTTTCGCCCTATGAAAAGCTCGAGCATTTGTTTATCCCGAAGCTTTCGCTGGGCTTTGTCACGTCAAGCCGCTTCCATGATTTTAACAACGACATCGACGCATACCGCATTGTAAACTGCCAGCGGTTCAGCGACCCCGCGAAGCTGAAGGAATGCAAAAAGCGCGTCAATTTCAACCGCAAGGCGGCAATGCAGATGACGGAAAAGGCAGCCGAGCTTTTGCGCGAGGCGAAAAAGCTGCACGACGAGCTTGAAAGCTATTATATCGCCGCCACGGATTTCAAAAAGGTCGATGCGCTTACCGAAAAGGTCATGGATAAAATCAGAAAATATCCGCAGTATTAAGAAGCTGTTCTCATAGACGGGAAACGCCGGTACAGTGAGCGGTTTTATTGCCGGTCAAGGCAATTTTTTGCAGTAATGCTTTGTGCACTGCAAGAAAAATTAACGCGGAATGGCGGAAAAATTGCCGCGGTAACGGTGTTTTGAGCTATGAGAACAGCTTCTAAAGAATAATAACGCAGTTTTGGAAGGTGAGCTTCAGCCACGCCTGGTCCATTGTCGAAATGCCGGCGTTTTGCGCGGTCAGGACGGTAAGGCGCGACAGCTTTTCAATCTCGCGTATATTGCCGATTTGATTTCCGGAAATATCAAGCGAAACGAGTGAAGTATGGTTTCGAAGCGCCGAGATGTCGGCAATTTGGTTGTTCGCGACGGAAAAGTACGCAAGCGACCTCCGCGACGGGAGCGCCCGTATTTCGCTGATTATGTTGTTTGAAAGGTCGAGGTCTTGCAGCCTGTTCAGCTTTGCAATCGGGGATATATCATGGATTTCGTTTCTGGCGGCGCCAAGCGCGAACAGGCGGCTCATTCTTCCAAGCGGCGACAAATCGCTGACATGGTTGCCGTTTATATTTAACGTGCGTATGCCTGTAAGTCCCGAAAGCGGCGACAAATCGCTTATACTGTTACCCGAAAGGTCAAGGTTCATCAGCTTTTTCAGGGACGAAAGCGCCGTGATGTCGGAGATTTGGTTATTTGAAATATACAGGCGCTCCAATTCGGGAAGCGCCGAAAGCGGCGTGGTGTCGGAAATCCGGTTGCCGTTCAGCCACAGTCTTTGCAGCTTCGGGTGGTTTACAAGCGGGGAAATATCACTTATATTATTAAACGAAAGCGATAAATACGAAAGCTCCGTCAGCGCCGCGAGCATGGGCATATCGTTTAGATTTGATGCCGAAATTTCAAGCTGGGTGAGGGAGGGAACCGACGCAATCTCCGAAAAATCGGTTACCCTCGGGCAGGAAAGCGTGAGCAGCCTCAGATTTGGCAAGCCGCCAAGGCCGTGAAGCGATGCAAGCTCCAGATCGTGGATATGCAGCTCCAGAAGGTTTTCAAGGCCGGAAACCGCGGTTAAGTCCGAAAGGTTTGCGTTTTCCAGCGAAAGCGCCTCAAGGCGGGGGATATCCATAAGCGGCGAAAAATCCGTCATATCCCGGATATTGTACAAAGCGACGCTTCGCAGCGCGGGGGTATCCGCAAGCGGGGAGATGTCGCTGATTTTGATGCCGGAAAGCTCAATGCCGCGCAGATTTATAAAATGCTCAAAATCCTGGAGGCTCTCAATTTGGCCGGATACAGGGTACGCCTGGGCGCCGTGCACGTTGTATCTTATGCCGTCCTGTCCGATACTGATAGTGCGGAAGCTGTTAAGCTCGTTTGAAAAGATGTCCCCGTCGGGCTTGTTTAGTATGGCCCTGATGGTGGCTTCTAAAACAGGGTCCTGCCATTCAAAGACATAAGGGGCCTGGGGTTTTTCCTCATTCCCGCCGCCGGAGCAGGCCAAAAGCCCCGTTAAAACGGCAAGAAGGATTAAAATAAGCGGCAGTTTTTTCATAAGCTGGCCCCTCTTATCTTCATTATGAGGATTGTCCGGCTGTTTTGTTAACGATTTTTTTAACGGGGCCGCATATCGCGGCACAGAAAATAGCGCACAAGATTGCTTCCGGTATGCCGTTTGTAAGCACCACCCCGCCCAAAACCGTAATCAAAAGGTTCCGGCTGAGATCTAAGGCTTCCGCGTAACGGCCTGCAAAGAACACATAAATGCCGCCGAGCACGCCGAACGTATTCATAAGGCTTGCGATGCCGCCCGCAATGAAATAAGCCTTCAATCCGTCCTTGATGCCGGAAGCGGGCTTTCTTAAGAGAAGCTTGCAGAGGAGCGCCGCGGCAACGCCCACCGCGATGCGCGGCACAAAACAAATGAGAAGGCTCGCGAAATTCCCTTGAACAGGTCCAAGCGAATAGAACGGTGTGAAGACGAAAGCAATCAGCGGGTTGGGCGGCATAAACGTCCACACGATAAACGAAAACAAACCGAAGAAAAAGCCCATCAGGGCGCCTGCCTTCAATCCGAGCAATATGCCCGCAACCGCGACCGGAATCATGCTGAGCGACGCTACGATCGGCCCCACGGGCAGGGAGCCGAGCGGCGTAAAGCAGACGATGGCCTCTAAAGCCAGAATCATTGAAAATTGCGCCAACCGGATTGTTTTATTGCCTTTGCCCTTATCCATCACACATCCTCCTCCATGCGTTCAAAATCCTGCCAGTTCATATCATAGATGATTTTCAGCCCCTTAAGCACAAGGGAATCGTCGAAGATGACGGGCTCTTCGCAGTAAGGGATGATAAAGGGGGCAATCCCGCCGGTTGCGACGACGGCGGCTTCAGGGGCGTTAAGCTCTTTTTTTATGCGCCGGAACATGCCGTCAAGCATACAGGCGGCGCCGTATACCGCGCCCGACTTCATGCAGTCCACCGTGTTCCTGCCAATCACACCGCCGGGGAAATCAAGGCTGATATGCGGCAGCTGCGCCGCTTTTGACGCCAACGCCTCCAGCGAGATGATAACGCCGGGGGCGAAGCTCCCGCCTCGGTAAGAGCCGTCCTTGTCAAGGGCGAAAATGACGGTTGCCGTACCCATACCGGCGACGACGCACGGCATGGTATATTTCGCGGCGGCGGCAACGGCGCAGCAGACCAAATCGGAGCCAAGCGAATTCGGGAAATCGGTTTTGATTGTCAATCCGGTCTTCATCTTCGGCGATAAAAGAAAGACGCGTTTTTTTTGTATCACCGCGCGGACGGCGTTTTGAAGCGCCGGCGAGAGCGGCGGTACCACGCTGGAGATGATGGCGCCGTCGAATTGCGAGGCGTTGTAATCGCTTAGTTTTAATATATTGACTAAATTGATGGCGTATTCGTCCGGGGTTTTCAGCGTGTTCGTCTGTAAGCGCGAGACAAAAACAAGCTCGTTTTTATCCCACGCGCCGAACTTGATATTGGTATTTCCGATATCAACGGTTAAAATCACTTTTCGTTTGCCCCTTACCAGTTTGGCTTGCATGTGGTATTATACTATAAAAGGCGGTAAATTGCAAATAGGCCGAAGAGGGGAAACGGGATGAAGGAAAGCATTTATACCATACCGATAAGCGAGGCTTTTGAAACAGGCGAAGGCTGCCCGTTTTGCAGGATTCATTCGCGTCTGGAGCAGCATTTTGTGGAGTATATCACAGGCCCCGCCATGATGGAGCCGGACGTGCGCATCAAAACAAACGAAAAGGGATTTTGCAGGCACCACTACGACATGACGCTTTTACAGCGCAACAGGCTGTCGGTAGCGCTTATGCTGCAAACGCGGCTTGACCGGCTGCTTGGCGATATGGGCAAGCGCGCCGGGCGGGGAGCGTCCGGCGCGCTGTTTAGAAAAGCGGAAAGCCCTGCGGGAAGCTGCTTTGTCTGCGAGTGCGTCAACCGCGAGTTTGAGCGCATGCTGGCAAACGTGGCTGTCGTGTGGGCGCGTGAAAGCGATTTTAAAAGCCTGTACGCACGGCAGGAGTATATCTGCTATCCCGACTATGAGCGGATTGCCGCCGCCGCACGGAAAAAATTGCGCGGGGCTGATCAAAGCACGTTTTTAAAAATCACGGCGAAGCTTTCATCAGGGCGGCTGTCGGAGCTGAAAAGCGATATCGATGCGTTTTGCAATCTATACGACTACAGAAACGCGGGCAAGGCTCCCGGTGAAACAACGGCGGCGGCAATCGAAAACGCGGTTGATTATCTTACGCGAAAGTCAGGTTGTTGACAGGATTATTGACTTCGGCCCGAAAAAATAGTACGATGAAATCAGGATTTGAGGTGGTTGAGATGGGACAGGCCCTGACGCATTTTGACGGCAAGGGAAACGCCGTGATGGTCGATGTTTCCGGCAAGGACGAGACGGCGCGGGCCGCCGTGGCAAAGGGCTGCATATATATGAACGGGCAGGCGTTCGGGGCTGTGATGAGCGGCTCCGCAAAAAAAGGCGACGTGCTCGGCGCCGCGCGTATCGCCGGGATTATGGCGGCGAAAAAAACCTCGGAGCTTATCCCTATGTGCCATCAGATTAACCTTGACACATGCTCCATTGATTTTGAAGCATCCCCGGACGAGCGGAAAATCGAAGCCGCCTGTACGGTCAAAACTTCAGGCAAAACGGGCGCGGAGATGGAGGCGCTAACAGGCGTTACGGCGGCGTTGCTGACGGTTTACGACATGTGCAAGGCGGTAGACCGCGGCATGGTGATAGGCGATGTGCGGTTATGCGAAAAATCCGGCGGGAAAAGCGGACATTTCGTGCGCCCCGAAAATAAGGAACAAAAGCAATGACGGACGGTTTCGGCAGGACAATCGATTACCTCAGGGTCTCGGTCACCGACCGGTGCAACCTGCGTTGCGTGTACTGTATGCCGCAAAGCGGCGTGGATTTCATCCCGCACGGGCAGATTTTGCGGTTTGAGGAGATTTTGCGGCTGTGCCGCATACTGGCGGGGCAGGGCATCCGCACGGTGAAGGTGACGGGCGGCGAGCCGCTTGTGCGCCGCGATGTGGCGGGGTTTATCGGGGAATTAAAGAAAATCCCCGGGATTGAGCAGGTGACGCTGACCTGCAACGGCACGCTGCTCCCCGATTCCCTTGACGAATTGGCAAGCGCCGGGCTTGACGGCGTAAACATCAGCCTTGACGCGGTGAATCCCGATGTGTTCCGCCGCATCACGCGCGGCGGCGGGCCTGACAGCGTGCTTTTAGCCATCGACCGGGCCGTGGAGCTCGGGCTGCCCGCAAAGGTGAACTGCGTGCCGGTCAGGGGGCTGAACGGCGGCGAAATCCCGGGGATTGCCTCACTCGCGCGGGATAAAAACATCGCGGTGCGGTTTATTGAGCTGATGCCGCTCGGGGACGCCGGGATGTACCATATAATTCCGGGCGGGGAAATCCGGGAGATGCTGGAGCGTGAATACGGTGAATTGACGCCGTTTTCCGGAAGGATGGGCAACGGGCCCGCCGTTTATTATACGGTAAAGGGCTTTGCCGGAAAACTGGGGTTCATCAGCGCTGTTAGCTGTGGCTTTTGCGAAAGCTGCAACCGGCTCAGGCTGACCTCCCACGGCGTGCTAAAGCCGTGCCTTGCATATGGCGGCGGGCTTGATTTAAGGGCGATGGTTCGCGGCGGAAAAAGCGACGGGGAAATCGCGCGGGAGATTGTAAAAGCGGTAACCGAAAAACCGCGGGGACACGGCTTTTCCAACACGAAAGAGGACAAGGGGCGCGAGGGAATGTTCCGCACAGGCGGATAGAACGCAGCGAAAGGAATGGTCATATCAATGGGAAAAGTGGCGGCGGTATGCGTAAGCCGGGAGAAGGGCACACCGAAGCATGACACGGGCGGGGCCGAGTTTGTGGCGGGGTACGGCATAAAGGGCGACGCCCACGCGGGTGGCGGGCACAGGCAGGTTAGCCTGATTTCAAAAGAAAAAGTCGATGCCTTTCGCGCGAAGGGCGCGGACGTCCCATACGGCGCGTTTGGCGAAAACCTCGTGGTAGCGGGGATTGACTTTAAGAAGCTGCCGGTTGGGACAATCCTGCGCTCGGGCGACGTTGTCATGGAAATGACGCAGATTGGCAAGGAATGCCGCACCCCGTGCCGGATTTTCCGGCGCATGGGCGACTGCATCATGCCGCGCGAGGGCGTGTTTGCGAAGGTCATCAGCGGCGGCGTGATTAAAACGGGGGATGAGCTTATCCATGACGAATGAAAAGCCGTACCGTGCCGGCATTATCACGGCAAGCGACAAGGGCGCGCGGGGTGAGCGCGAGGACGCAAGCGGTAAAATCATCATGGAAATCGTACGGGAAAACGGATACACGGTAGAAAGCTATCAAATCCTCCCTGATGACCGGGATTTACTGGAACGGGAGATGAAGCGCCTGTGCGACGGCGGGCATGTCGATTTGCTGTTGACCACCGGCGGAACCGGGCTTTCAGAGCGCGACTGCATGCCGGAAGCGACGCTTGCCGTAGCGGAGCGGCTTGTGCCGGGCATTGCCGAAGCCATGCGCCAACACAGCATGGCGATAACGAAACGGGCGATGTTAAGCAGGGGGATTTCGGTGGTGCGCGGCAAAACGCTGATTGTGAACCTGCCGGGCAGTCCGATGGCCGTGCGTGAAAGCCTCGAGTATATCATAAGCGAGCTGCGCCACGGGCTGGATATCCTGACGGGGCGGGGCGGCGAGTGCGCAAGGTAAAGAAAAAACCGGATGGCATAAGCAATCCGGTTTTTATAGTCGAACCATCCCAAAAATTGCCACGTCTTAGCGGTCTATTTTCCGCCTCACTGCGTTGTCGCATCGCTTCGCGATGGTGTGAACTGCATATGATGTGGACGTAAGTTCACATACAGTTCACACAGCCTGACAGGCTGCCGTTCATGTTTTTTCACATTGCCGGGCGCCAGCCCGCCTGCGTCCTCCGCCTTGTGGGGCAAAAAAATATCCTCGCTAATCCTGTGTCGATTTTGAGGTGGTTCGACTATAATATTTTACGGTTCTTCTGTAAATAATAAAATTATCTCATGAAAAGGAGGAACGTTATGGAAACCTTTATCGGAATGGGCCCCAACCCCGATGGCCCCGACTTGCCGCTTGGGCTTGGAATGCAGCTTGCGCAAAACCCGAAAGCGCTGGATGCGTTCGGCAGAATGTCAAACGAGCAGAAATTCGGCCTGATTGATTATATACAAGGCGCGCAGACTGGGGACGAAGCAAAATCGCGCATGGCGGAAACAATTAACAAGCTGAATGAAAACCGGCTTTAGTAGCGGATCTCTTTCGTCGGTGAAAGCAGGCAGGACTTCGTTATATCTGGCAATCGCATCCGCGGTGATATCGCAGTCCTGCCTTGCAATACATATAATTATAGTCAAATCACCATGAAACCGCAGCGCCTTTGCGGTCTTTTTCCCAATTGCCGGTGTCATCCTCCTTGCCGGGCGTCAGCCCGCCTGTGTCGTCTTCCCGGCCAGTCGAAAAAAATCCCTGCAAGCGCTGTTGCTGTTTCACGATGATTTGACTATATCTATAGACAAAACGCAATTTGCAAGGTATACTATGTTTTGTTTGGCAAAAGCAGGATTTAAAAACAACGGAGGTTTCTTATCAATGAAGCTTATGAAAAGAGGAGCGGCATTCGCGCTTGCCGTCCTGATGCTGATATCCGCAGGGTGCGGCGGCGATACAAGCTGGGTGTTCAGAAGCGGCGGGGACGTAATCCCGGCGGGGCTGTATATCATCGGGCAAATTAACGGGTATTCCGAGGCCATGTCTCAAATCGCCGAAGAAAACCGGGACGACCCGGAGTTTGTCCTGTCAGGCCCGAGGGAGCTTTTAAAGCTGACGGTGGAGGGCAAGCCGGCAGGCGAATGGATAAACGAAAGCGCCAGAAAGCTTTCCCGCGAGATTATCGCCGTGGACCGCAAATTTGCGTCGCTTGGGCTTTCCCTTGACGAAAACGACAACGCGTATATCGAAAACTCCGTTTCGGCGGTGAAGGTGCAAAATGGGGATTTTTATAGCAAAGCCGGTGTGTCGGACGACTCCCTGCGACAGTATTACGCGTTCACGCTGAAAAGAACGAGGCTATTCACGGCGCTTTACAGCGAGGGCGGCGAGTTTGCCGTACCCGACAGCGAGCTGAGGGATTATTTTAAAGCAAACTACGGGTACGCCGAGCTTCTTCCCGTTGAAATCCCGTATAGCGTGCCGGAAGGCGAAACGCGCTCGCTGGAGGAATTAAGGGAACAGGCCGGGATCGATGCGGATAACATCCTGAAGCGCGCCGAGGCGGGCGAAGCGATGGAAACAATCGCCTACGAGCGGATAAAGGAGAATGCGGGCGCGGAGGAAAGCTTGCCGCCGCCGGCAAAAGACGACATCAGCATGCTTGTTTCGGAAAAGGATAAAGGGGAGTACGGCGAGGCTTTTGTCGATGCGCTTTTAAACGTGAAGCCGGGTGAAACCGGCCGGTTTGAGGCATTGGGGTTCTATTTCGTTTTCAAGGGCCGCGATGTTTTGGAAGACCCGGCGCTTTTGGAAACCTACGGGCAAACGCTGCTGGTTGAAATGAAAGCCGATGATTTCAGCGCCCGGCTTGAGGAGTGGAGCAATGAAATCGCGCTTGAGGAGAATGTTGCCGCATTAAACCGCTACAAGCCCGACAGGATAAAATTCCCGGAAGTATAGCAAAAAGTCGCCGCAAGGCGACTTTTTGCTATAATAATCAGGGTGATGCAAATGCTTGAAAAAGGTTTATTCAACTACAATCTTAACATTATCTCTGCTCATATTCGCGATACTGTCTGACAGTATCGCTTTGATGGCTTTTTTCTGTTCATCTGTCAATGAAGCGTTTTCGTTCAACATGATATAAACTTCGGCAGACGGCTCGGCTTCATCCATTTGATGGATTTGCACAGAACTGCTATGCACTTCAGGCAATAGGTTAATAGTCTTTTGTAAGCGATTTTGCAGTCCAACTAATTCCCTAGCATCTTTGTCATTAGCCTTCTCACCGTCAGCGAGGAAATTCTCTATATCATAAGTATGCTCATTTAATTTTTCGTCTATATCCATTACGCTTTTGTTTTGCGACGCGGTTTGGATTATTGCATAGCTAATACCTGCTATAATAAGCACGATAATAATAATCCAAATCTTAGATTTCATAAATAATAATTCTCCATTTCGATTTGTTTAATTATATCATAATATATTCAAGCAGGGAAAGTCAAAAAGCTTTCCCTGCTTGAATATATTATTTACTTGATTTCGGGCGTTCATTGCAACATGGTTAAGAAGCCCGCAGCTTTTCCCATATGATTGTATGTTGTGTATCCCCCTGCTTGGCAGATGTCCTAATGTTATATTTATAAGCCTTTTTATCATCTTTTATAATTAATTCAACGTCAGTATCGGCCGGGGGATTATCCCATACCAAAATTCCTTCATTATTGATAACACCTATTTGAAGCATTTGATCAAATCCATTACCATGCTTATCACCTACTTGAAAATAGCCACCGTGTACATAATAGCCTAACCCCGCCGGTTGCCCGTTTTCGTTTTGAAATACCAATGTTGCAGTTGATTTCGGCGTAATTGTAATATCATTTGGATTCCCGAAATCCCAAATCAATGTATATTCAGCAGGTAATTTTTCTACTGAAATTTCATAACTAATGGATTTTTTGATTTTGTACGCTTCAACAATATCGACTGTAAAGCTTCCAAGACCCAGCTTGTCAAAATCGTAGGTAGTAATGCCATTTTCATCTGTGTAGAACGTTACATGTCCCAAGGTAAAGCGTTCGATATATATACATACATTCGGTATTGCATTTCCATTGGAATCTATAACCTTAAAAGTCACCATAGTCTTGCCTGCATTATGCTCGTCTATAATTTCACTATTGTTTTTATCTATTATCGGGTGTTCTATAGCTGGGGACTCTACAATTAAGGCTTTAAGCTCATAATAGCATAAGGCCCCTAAAATAATTGTCGAATTTTGTCGAATAATATCGAGGCGGTTTTGTGACAGATGTCAAATAAGCGCTTTGTTTCTACGCTTATGGGTATTACCTTACAGTCGTGCCGGGGTAGTAGTGCGCGAGGATTTCCTTATAGCTCCAGCCTTCCTTCGCGTAAAGGTTGGCGCCGGTCTGGCTCAGTCCCACGCCGTGCCCGTAACCGTATGTAGTAATCGAAAACTCCTCTCTTGAGGAATTATATTTTATCGTAAAGGACGCGGAACGCAAATCTAAAACCTGCTCGCGTATCATGCGTCCGGTTATCCGGTTGCCGGTGAGCGCGTTTCTGGTTTCCCCGCAGACGGTCATGCTGCCGTTGTAGCCGTTGACCTTCCCGTTCACCTTAAACCAGCCCGACGGGTTGCCGCGCGGCTCGATGCCAAGGCGGGAGGATATCCGGCGCTCGACCTCCCTTCTGCTCATGGTAATGGTCATCTTATAATTCGGCGCGTGCCTGTCGATGGAGCTGTCAACCGAAACAAGGTAAGGATAGCTTCCGCCCCACACTGATTTTGACGACGTCGTTTTTCCGGCGCTTGTCGCATAATATGGCGTGAACGCCACCTTGCCGTCATAGAAAACCATTTCGCCCAAAACCTCCGAAACGGCGTCAATAATCCTGTCATCCGCGCGGGAAGCCGCCGAGATATGCGGGATTGTACCGCTGATGTTCGCGTGGGCGATGAACGTGTAAGCCGCGACGGCCTGCGCTTTTATCGCTTCGATTTCAAAGCCGCCGCCGATTTCCATTTGCACGATGCGCGAGACAATGTCAAGCTCGTCGGTTAAGGTTTTGCCGTTTACTTTTGCCTGTATGCGAAAACGCCTGCGGCTTTGTGAGGGGCCGTCGTCTTCATCCTCATCCTCATCCATGTTTCGTGTGGATGAGGCCCGGGAGAACATAAGCTCCGTCGCGGCGGGGGCGCTTCTCATGGCGAGAATGCCGGATTCAGGCCCGCTGCTAAGCGGTACAGGGGAAGACGGGATTTCAAACAGTTCCGGGCCGGGCGCCGCGCCAAGTCCGTGTGATTCTTCGGCTTCTCCCGCAAGGGAGGCGCCATTCGCGGTAATTCTGTCGGCTAAATCCGACAGCAGCGATGAGGCGGCCTCGCCTATCTCCCGGAGTGACCGGGGCTGCTCGTCATCCGGGGCGGATACCGCTTCCGGCACGATTTCAGGCGCGGTTTCCCCCACGGGCTTGCTGCCGCCGAAGGTTCTGTACCAGATATCGGGCATGAGGGGGGCGGGGTTCACTCCGGCGCCGGATACGTCCGCCCCGGGGTCTTCGCCGCGGCGCACAGCCCTTGCCACAACGACAAGCCTTGCGTCCTGAAACTCATACGTGCAGGTGGATAGCGTCAGAAGCTCGTCGCCACTTTTCACATCCACGGTGGTGTTTATCATACTGCGTTTTTTAAGCTCGTTTACATAGCGCTCGAAATCATCGCCGCTCGCGGCATCGATAAAATTCTGGTACGCGAAGACAGGCCCCTGCTCCTCATACGCGTTTGTGATAAACACGGAAAAGATTTTGTACCGCCCCTCTTTGTGGACGGTCGTGAAATCAATGACGGGATGCTGCCTGTAATAGCTTAAAGCGGCATCCGGCGAGCCGGTTTTGGTGCTGTACTGTATCAACTCCCCGAAAATCTGCCCGTCCTTCATGTTGTGGCCGTAAACCACGATATTGTCGCTCGGCCTTTCGATATCCACGCGGTAATCCATGAACGGGATGCCGTATTGGTTTGATTTGCCGTAAAAATCACGGCGCAGGTAGTAGTCGTTGTCGCCGGCCTGCACGACGGGGTACGCAACGCCCGTGCCGGGGATGGAAATAAACGCCGCGACGTCGGGGTTTACGTTCCACAGCCCCGCGAACTTAAGGCTGTAGCCCCTCGGGAAATCAGGGCTTACCGAGACGTCGTCCATGTCGCCGAACTGGAACATGTTCTGCAGCTCCGCCGCCTGTTTTTTTGCGGCATAACCGCTGTAATAGTGGTATCCGACATATCCGGCGGAGCCCAGGAATACCAAAAACGCAAGGAAAAATATAAACTTTCTCACCTTTACCCCCCGTTTATCTGTTTTATGGATGGGAAACCGGCTGAAAAACCGCCTGAGCCCCGAAGGCTCCCGCTTGTCCGGCGGTTCATCATCAATCTCGATGCTCTCATAATCCAAAAGGCCGTCCGTGACGCTTTCGCCGTTTAACGCCGATTCAAGCGAGATAGCCGCCTGATAAGCGCCGGGATGATAGTCAATCATCAGCCGCGTCATGTTAAGCGCGCGGGACAGCGCGGCGTCTACGATAATGTCGGGGCCGGTTTTGCCGTCGCCGACGACGAGCTTTTTCACAAAGACATTATTGGCGTCGCAGACCGCGATATATACAACGCCGGCAGGGCAGTCCCTGCGTGTGTCGCCGCCCGTGTTCGCAAGCACCGAAACGCCGAATGCGGCGCTGGAAATCCCGCGGGCGGCGTCGGCGGCTAAGACGGCTGCGTATTCGCTTACATTGCCGCTTTTTTTAAGCGTCTTTTTCGGAAGCTCAAGCTGCTTTACCTTCGCGTCAAGTGTGTCGACTACGGCGACGTGGCGTAAAAACTCGTGCCCGCCGGGCGTTTCGCTTATCATGCGGCCCAGCATGCCGAACGTCCCGCCTTCGGCGACGGCGACGTCAAGCTTTTTTTTGCGTAGCTTTGAAACGACGGCCGATTGGATGGAGTCCACGTCGAGCCCGTAAGCGGAATCGCCGAGCCTGTCCACGATATCCTGCAAAACGGGGGTGCAGAGCGTCGCCGCCTGCTGTGAGGTCTCGGCGTGCGCCGAGACGCGCACAAGCACCTCGCCCCCGTCCCTCTGTAAGGTTACGGCGGGGTTTGCAGCCTCCATCAAGCCGCTTAATACCGCGGCGACGCCGCTTTCACGCACGCCGTATGTGCGAAGCGTCCGCGTGATGGTAACGCTCGGCTTGCCGCCAAGGTACGGCGTCACGCTTTTGTTGAACATGGGCGCGATTTCGGCCTGTGTTTCGGGCATCATGATGATATGCTGCTTCGCCGACGATATCGCGCAGCCCGGAAGCTTGCTGTAAGCCCCGGGGAACGCCGCGGCCCCGCGCGGCAGCATGGCGAGCGCGGCGTCGTTTTTTAAGAACGGGTTGCCTGTCCGCCTGCAAAATTCGCGCAGGCCAAGCAATGCCTCCGGGCTTTCCTCAAGCGGGAGCTTAAGCCCTTGGCTCAGCACCGTTTTCGCCATGAACCCGGACTCCGGGCCCATACCGCCGATTGTGACAAGCACGTTGCTTCTCGAAAGCGCGTTTGCGACAGCCTGCTGGAACTGCTCCGAATCAGGGCAGACGGAAATATGCTCGCGAACCTTCAAGCCGATGGACGAAAGCCCGCGCGCCACGTACTGGGCGCTCGCTTTTGCCGCGTCGAGTCCCAGCCCTTCCGGTATCAGCACGATTTCCGCAATCACGGGGAAAAACACCAACCTTTAATCAACCTATTGAAACGGAAACCACGCCGCCCAGCGCGCGCACGATTAAATCGTCGCGGGCAAGCGGGGCTTCCGCTTTTATCACGTCGCCAAGCCTTGGCTTTGTTTTGGGATGCCGCGGCGTGAACACGGTGCAGCAATCATCATACGGCAAAATAGAAGTGTCGAATGTATCGATTTTTCTTGCAACGGAAACAATTTCCTCTTTATCCATGCCGATGACGGGGCGCAGTACGGGCAGGCCCGCGGCATCGTCGGTGCAGGCAAGCGCCATCAGCGTCTGGCTTGCCACCTGCGCCACGCTCTCGCCTGTTACAAGCGCGCCGCAATCGTTTTGCAGGGCGATTTTTGATGCGATTTCCATCATATACCGCCGCATGATAAGCGTAAAATAATCCTCGGGGCAACGTTCCTTTATCTGCTCCTGGATTTCGGTGAACGGCACGGTGAAAAGCTTCATGCGCCCACAGTACGCCGATATTTTTTCACATAGCGCCCTGACCTTTAGTTCCGACCGCTCGCTTGTGTACGGCGGCGATGCAAAATGCACGGCGATGAGCCTTAACCCGCGCTTTGCCATCATGTAACCCGCGACGGGGCTGTCTATCCCGCCGGAAAGGAGAAGCGCGGCGTTCCCGGACGTGCCCACGGGCAAGCCGCCCGCCCCCGGCGTCTGCTCCCTGTGGATATACGCCGCAAAATCCCGTATTTCGACAACCACGGTGATTTCGGGGTTATGTACGTCTACCGTGAGATGTGGGAATTTTTGAAGCAAAAACCAGCCAAGCCCGGCGCAAAGCTCCGGAGACGCCGGCCTAAACGCCTTATCGGAACGCTTCGCAGCAACCTTGAACGTCTTGGCGGACGATAGCCAGTCTTTTAAATATTCGGCGGAGGCTTCCTTTATCCTTTCGAAATCCTTTTCCACGACGGCGGCCCTTGAAAGCGCCGAAAAACCGAACACCTTCGAAAGCCTTTGGACGGCTTCGTCAAGGTCGCATTCCACAAGCGGCTCCGCATAAATCGTGGATTGCGCCTTATAAAATTTAAATTTACCGATATCTTCAAGGCGCCGCCGCGCGTTCCGCATCAGCGCGTCCTCAAAGGCGCCGCGGTTTAAGCCCTTCAGCGCGAGCTCGCCGCATTTTAACAAAACCAATTCTTTCAAGACTTAATCTCCTTTTGCGCCCGCGATAACGCTTCAAAAAGCGCGTCAACCTCGTCGGTGGTATTGTGCTTTGAAAAACTTATCCGAAGGGCGCTTTCCATCCGCTCGCGGGGAAAGCCCACGGCTTCAAGCATATGGCTTGGCTTTCCCTTGCCGCACGCCGAGCCGCTAGAGACATAAATACCCTTTGCCGCGAGATAATGCAGCACCGTCTCGCTGCGAAAGCCCAAAAGCGATACGTTACAAATATAAGGTGTCGAATCGGGCGGTGAATTCATGCAAAGATTATCGGTAACCGCCGCTTTTTTTACAAAATGTTCAAAAAGCGCGGTTATGCGCGCAAAGTTCGTGTCCAGATTTTTCCGGGCGGTTTCGGCTGCGAGCCCGAACGCCGCGATAAGCGGCAGCGCTTCGGTTCCCGGGCGGATTTGCCTTTCCTGTCCGCCGCCGAAAAGCAATGGCGACACACGCGCCGTTTTCTTCATGTAAAGCGCGCCGACGCCTTTTGGCGCGTAGGTTTTATGCCCGCTTACCGACAACAAATCGACGCCGAGCTTTTCCGCTGAAAAGGCGAGCTTGCCGAAGCCCTGAACCGCATCGCAGTGCACAATCGTTTTGCCGTTTCTTTGCTTCACCAGTCTGACAAGGCGCTCAATATCCGCGATGGAGCCAAGCTCGGAATTGACCATCATGCACGATATAAGCACGGTATCGTCGTCTGTTAAGGCGGCAAGCTTTTGGGCATCGATATGCCCGTCCGGCTCCGGCTTTGCGATTTTCAACGTAAAACCGCGGCCTTCAAGCTCGCGCATCGGCTTTAGCACGGCGGAATGCTCCCACGCCGTCGTGATAATTGTATTCCCCGCGCGTTTGTTCGCGGAAACCGCGCCCAAAATCGCAAGGTTGTTGCTTTCCGTCCCGCCGGAGGTAAAATAGACCGCTTCCGGAGCGCAGCCAAGCGCGAAGGCGAGCTTGCGGCGGGCTTCCGTGAGCCTTGCTTCGGCCTCGATGCCTTTCTTGTGCAGCGACGAAGGGTTGCCGTAGTCGCTTTGCATTAGATGCGCGGCAAGCTCGGCGGCATCCCTGTCAACGCGCGTGGTGGCGCAGTTATCCAAATAAATTTCCCGCAAGAGAATACCTCCGTGGATATGGATTTTACGAAAACACTTGAAATTAAATATAACACTTGTTACAATATATGTGAAAAAATATGAACGACAGCCTATTAGGCTGCGTGAACTGTATGTGAGCTTGCGTCCATATTCGTTCACATCATGTACAGTTCACACCATCGCGAAGCGATGCAGGAGAGGTGACCTCAATGCAACAAATTACATGGCTTGTGCTCGGGTATAACGCCCCGGCGAACCCGTCGAGAAACCGTGTGTACGTGTGGCGCAAGCTCAAGGAATGCGGGGCGGAGTATTTCAGGCCCGGCGTTGCGATTTTGCCGGATAACCAGGCAAGCAGGACGAGATTCCTGTCGCTTGCCGCAAAGATACGCGAAATGGGCGGCGACGCCGTAATCGCGGAGCTTAAATTTTTGGACCCGAAAGACGAAGCCGAAACGGTGGAGCGGTTTAAAAGCCATTCTGAAAAGGAATACAGGGAGTTTGTGCGCGAAAGCCGCAGTTTGTCAAGCTTGCCGCCCGCCGCCCGCGAAGAGCTTTTAAAGAAGCTCAAAAAGCGGTACGGCAAGGTGCGCTCGCGTGATTTTTTCAGCAGCGGCGACAGCATCATACAGGGGCTTTCCGATTTGGCGGACGACATGGAGCGCATCGCCGCCGGGCTTGGCAGGCAGCTTATGCACATGCTGGATTTATAAATTTAATCCTTTTTATTTTTTTTTTAGCCAAATAGTAAGCGCCTTGTTCAGCTTGAACAACACGATAATAAACATGGCGAATCCAACCGCCGCCAAAACAATCAGAAAAATATTGAATAACTGAAGCCCTATCATAAACGCCTCTGTCATCTTTTTTCCTTACTTTTTATATTTGTGGTATATTTTTTTATAAACGATGATTAAAACAGGAAGGCCGCCCACCACGCCAACAGCCCCTATAACGGCGGCCGCGCCCACGGAAAACGGGGCGATGAACATGGAAACCACCGGCGGGATGCAATAACAGAACCACATAACGGCGTTTGCTTTGTTGTATTTTTTGATATCTGTTATCTCTTCCGGGTCTACTGTAGTACCTGCCCAAAAATGCATGGGCGTTTTTCTAAGAAGCGCCCACAACCCAACCGCTGCAAAAACCAGAACGCAAAACCCCATACTGATGTTATATGAAATCCATGCTTTCATTGATTGTGCCTCCTTTATAGCCATTGAATGAATGCGGTTTTGTCATTAGAATTATATCCGGCCCGCCGATAGAGATTCAGCGTATTTTCCTGCTTCGAGCCGGTTAAAAGCATAATTTTGTAACAGTTTTTCTGTTTGGCAATTTCACGGGCAAAATTTAATATCCGTGTCGCATAGCCCTTGTTGCGGTGCGCTTCGTGGGTAATTACATTTTCAACCAGCGCATACGGGCGTTGGCTTCGCGTTAAATTTGGAATAATCACAATCACACACGATGAAACAATCTCATTATCAAGCAAGCCGATAACAATGTGATGGCTTTCGTCGGATAAAATCTTGATCCAGATGCCTTCAAGCCTGTCGTTAAATTCAGGCATATCGTTGTTGTGCAGTTGCGTGTATAGTTTCAGCAGTTGCTTTAAATCTTCTTTTTTTGCTTCCCTGATTTCCACCACAATCACCTTTTTAATCATACAACAGCGCGGCCGTCACGGCGTTTGAAAGCAGGAATCCCCGAGAGGTGAGCGAGATAATGCCGTTTTCCATTTTCACAAGCCCGGTTAGCGGCTTTGTTTTTTTTGCGATTTTATCGGTATCCACACTATACCGCTCTGCGGCTTCCGCAAGGTTCAGGCCCTCGCAAAGCCGCAAACGCAGCATGGCGTACTCCTCGAAGCCGCCGCCGTCGCCGTCAGGTACAGCGAGCGACATGGGGTCTTCCGCCTGGAGAAAGGATTTTAGCCCGCGCGGAATAAAAAACCGCTTGCCGCCGATGAAAGAGTGCGCCGACGGGCCAATCCCCAGGTATTCGCCGAGCGTCCAGTATTTGAGGTTGTGGCGCGAAACCGCGCCGTTTTTTGCGAAGTTGGAGATTTCGTATTGCGCGAAGCCAAACGCGCTCAGTCTTTCAACCGTGCTCAGGTATATATCCGCGAGCGCGTCCTCATCTATGACAACGCCGCGCTCGTAAAACGCGGTGTTTTGCTCGATTTTGAGCATGTACGCCGATACGTGCGTAAGCGGGAGCGCGCCGAAAAAGTCAAGGGAGCGGTTTAAGCTTTGGGCGGTCTGATGCGGGATACCGAGCATCAAGTCCGCCGAAATATCGGAAAACCCGGCTGTTTCGGCATCAAGGATGCTTTGCCGCGCCTGTGCCGCGGTGTGAAGCCGCCCGAGCGCCGCAAGCTCTTCGTCCGCGCCGGACTGCACGCCGAACGAAACGCGGTTAAATCCGGAGAGCCTAAGGCTTGCAAGCCCGTCCGCCGCAATCGCCGCCGGATTGGCTTCAATTGTCACTTCCGGCTCTGTAAAGCGAAAGTGCTTTGCGGCGGTTTCCAAAATCAGGGAGAGGTTTTTCCCGCCGAGCAGGACGGGCGTCCCGCCGCCAAAATACACGGTATCAACGGGCTTTGAGGCATGCTTGCTATCCGAGAGCACACGGCAGACGGCGTCCGTGTACGCGGTAAGCGCAGACGCGCCGGGCTTCACGGAATAAAAATCGCAGTAAGGGCATTTTGAGAGACAGAACGGCACATGGATATACAATCCGGGCATGACGCTAATCCAGCTTGAGCACGGCGGTGAAAGCGTCCTGCGGGACTTCGACCGTGCCGAGCTGACGCATTTTCTTCTTGCCTTCCTTCTGCTTTTCAAGCAGCTTTTTCTTGCGCGTGATGTCACCGCCGTAGCATTTCGCCAAAACGTCCTTGCGGAGCGCTTTCACGGTTTCGCGCGCGATGATTTTGCCGCCGACCGCCGCCTGAATCGGAACCTCGAACATCTGCCGCGGGATATGCTCCTTGAGCTTTTCCGCCATTCTGCGGGCCCGCGGGTACGCGTTGTCGGCGTGGACGATAAACGAAAGCGCGTCCACCATTTCGCCGTTTAAGAGGATATCCAGCTTTATCAGCTTCGAGTCGCGGTAGTCGCTCATCTCGTAGTCAAAGCTGGCGTACCCCTTCGTGCGGGATTTCAAAGCATCGAAAAAGTCGTAGATAATCTCGTTTAACGGCAGGTCATAGTGTAATTCCACGCGGTCGGCGTCGAGGTATTTCGTGTCCTTGTAAACGCCGCGCCGCTGCTGGCAAAGCTCCATGATGCTGCCGATGTATGCGGTTGGAGTAAAGATATTGGCTTTTACAAACGGTTCCTGCGCCTTTGCAATCAGCGCGGGGTCGGGGTAGTTGGTGGGGTTGTCTATCGAAACGGTCTCGCCGTTTGTCATGGTGAGCCTGTAAATAACGCTGGGGGCCGTCGCGATGAGGTCGATGTTGTATTCGCGTTCAAGCCGCTCCATGATGATTTCCATGTGCAGGAGCCCCAAAAACCCGCACCGGAAGCCGAAGCCGAGCGCAACGGATGTCTCGGGGTCAAAGCTTAACGACGCATCGTTTAGCTGGAGCTTGTCAAGCGCGTCGCGCAAATCGGCGTAGCGCGCGCCGTCCTGCGGGTAGATGCCGGAAAACACCATCGGCATCGCCTTCCTGTATCCCGGAAGCGGCTCCGTTGCCGGGGTTTCGGCGTCTGTGACGGTGTCGCCGACGCGGGTGTCCTTGACGTTTTTGATGCTCGCGGTGAGGTACCCGACCTCGCCGGCGAACAGCGAATCCGCGGGGACAAGGCTGGTCGCGCCCATATGCCCGATTTCAACAATGTCGAATTCGGCGCCCGTCGCCATCATATGGATTTTCATGCCGGGCCTGAGCACGCCTTCCATCACGCGGATATACACGATAACGCCGCGGTAGCTGTCGTAGTACGAATCGAAGATAAGCGCGCGGAGCGGCAGGCTGTCGTCGCCCTTCGGCGGCGGTATCTCCCGCACAACAAGCTCCAGCACTTCTTCGATGTTGATGCCGTTTTTCGCGGAAATGCGCGGGGCGTCAAGGCACGGGATGCCGATGATATCCTCGACCTCCTGCGCGACCCGTTCAGGCTCCGCCGACGGCAGGTCGATTTTGTTTATCACGGGCACGACCTCAAGGTCATGCTCAATCGCAAGGTATGTGTTCGCGAGCGTTTGCGCCTCGATGCCCTGCGACGCGTCAACGACAAGCACGGCGCCCTCGCACGCCGCGAGTGAGCGCGAGACTTCGTAGTGAAAATCGACGTGGCCAGGCGTGTCGATTAAATTAAGCGCGTAGTTTTCGCCGTCCTCCGCTTTATAGTCAAGCCTGACGGCGCGGGCTTTTATCGTAATGCCGCGCTCGCGCTCGATGTCCATATTATCGAGAATCTGGTCTTCCATATCGCGCTGCGACACCGCGGAGGTCGCCTCCAAAAGCCTGTCCGCGAGTGTGGATTTGCCGTGGTCGATGTGCGCGATGATGCAAAAATTTCGTATATTTTCACGCCTGTCGGACATAAAGAATCCCCTTTGCAGTATAAAAATCATTTTATTATAACACAAATATACCACAAAAGCGAATTGCTTTGCAATTCGTAACGCCGCAACACAACGCGGGCCGGTCATCAGACCGGCCCGCGTTCCCGCACATTTATTAAAATGTTAATAAAATGTAAAAAATCCTATTGCAAATCATTTTTTTATGGGCTATAATAAATTCTAGACAAATAAATAAGGCAGGCAGGCCACGGTGTTGAAAGCGCCGTGACCCTGACAGGGAAGCTAACCCTTCCATGCCAATGGCTATGATAGCCACACCCAGTAATATTATACTCGCGGCTTACGCTTTTGGCAAGCTGTTCAGGGTATCTGTTTGCTTAAGGTGCAGGTATGGATTTTCCATATCTGCGCCTTTTTGTTTGTCTTCACATAGATGGCGCGGGTAAAAATAACGCCATTTTATCAGCGCAAAAATATTAAAAAGGAGACAACAAAATGCAAAAAACAATTACGAGCAGAGTACTATCCTTGCTGCTCGCGTTCGCGCTGTGCCTTGGCGTGTTCGCGGGTACGGGAATCGCAATCCCCGTGGTATCGGACTTTGGTATGATTACCGCGGTCGCCACGAGAGGTGAGCCGGCCTCGCCGGGAGAAACAGAGGACCCGGCCACACCGGGAGAAACAACAAACGTATGGTGGATTGATTTGACAGCTAACGGTACAAGCAACGAAGAAACCACGACAGAATTGTATCTGGACTTTGATAAAGAAGTGACTGGCCTTGCTGCAAGCGATATAGAGGTGACCGGCGCGGAGAGGAGTGAGTTATTATCAGCCCCCGAACCCATAGCAGGAGGCGCCATCCGTTATACGCTTGGCATATCAGACATCACGGCGAATGACGGCGACTATATAAAGGTTGATATTACCGACCCCGAGGGGTTTGAAATTACCCAGAAATCAAAAACCGTCGCGGTCTACAAGGAAGGGTCTTCGAAATATACCGTCACGGTAATCAACGGCACGGGCGGCGGCGAGTATGAAGAAGGCGAAGAAGTGACGGTTACAGCAAAAGACAGGACATCTGAGGGCCTTGAATTTTCGTATTGGGAAATCGAATCCGATTATTACTGGTTTCGGGATTATTATAATGCCACGATTACATTCACAATGCCTGACTCTGATGTAACGGCGACCGCACGCTATACCGTTAAGGGCTTTGTAACGCCCCCGAGCCCCGCGACGGTAAACGGCATAACCGCGAAGCTTGGATATTATGCGAGGGAAGGGGAAGACTGGCTGGAGTTGCGGGTCAACCTGAACGGGACAACGGCGGCGGCGGGAAGGTACACCTTTACGCTGAGAAGCGCCGCGCTTGGCTACAGCTTCACAACCACCCAGTCACCGCTTATTCCCGCAGGCGTGAATATTGAAAACTGGCTTGATAATCGCTCCGATTCGTATGAGACGGTATTCTTCGCGGCAGCCTCCGCAGAGTTCGGCGTCACGATGAACGACTGGAGTGACGTGTATGACGCAGTACAAGCGGAGGAGTTCACGTGGGAGCAATTTAACGAATTTGACTTTGAATTTTGGCAGGAATATTGGGGCTGGACGTGGTTTGACGAGATATACCCCCGGCCCCAGGCAGGCGTCCATGACTTTGTCCTCACCGCCACGTTTACGCCGAGCACATTGCCCAGCCCGAACAGACCGTCCGGCAGCGGCTCCGGCGGCGGAGGCGGAGGCGGCGCACCTGCACAAACCGGGCCAAGCGGCGGCGCGGTCAGCAGCAATGTCTCCGCGAATGGCTCCGTTAATACAGCCGCTGCGGTAAATGAAGCAAGAGCAGCGTTAAGGGCCGCAGGCGACAATGCGGGCATTACCGTGAAAAACGCGACATCCATTTCACCCGAAACATTAAAACAGCTTGCGAACCTCGCCGGGAGCACAGGCAGGGAGTTAACCCTAAAGGCCGACACGACGCTCCCCGGTGGCGGCATTGAGGCAAGATTGTACATTGACCCGACATTGTTCGCGGACCGCGAGACCGACTTAAAGCTTGGCGTGCGCACAACCGGCGCGGAGGTCGCGCAGACAAAGGCGCAAATGGAAAAATTATTCGACAACAATCTGGCTGTCGTCAAATTCGCTCAACGGGGCAGCTTCGGCGCAACGGTAAAAGCGGCGGTCAAGGTTGACCTGACCGGCCTGGATGTGGATAACCTCAAGTTTTATTCCGTCGGCGCGGACGGTACGGCGAGAGAAATCCAGACCGCCTACCGCATAGACAAAAACGGGTTCCTGCATTTCAGCACAACCCGCGCGGGTGATATCATCATCACGGACGCGCCGCTTCAAAGAAAATAGGCTTGTGTACAGCGAAGCGCCCGGTCCGAGGCCGGGCGCTTCATTGTCCGTTGCCCGCTCCCTTGACTTTTGTTATGCGAAATAGTATGATGGATACTACTATTTGGTGCAAACGCCCATTCCTTTTCATGGTCGTTTTGTGTCTGAAGCTTTGCGAAAGGAATAGACGTTTATATGGTAAGCAGCATGACAGGATACGGACGCGCGCAGAAAATGGTAGGCGGGCGCGACATTACGGTCGAAATGAAATCGGTGAATCACCGTTTTTTTGAATTTTCTCCCCGTATATCGCGTTCGCACGCGTACCTTGAGGATAAACTGAAATCCCTTGTCTATGATAAAGTCTCGCGCGGCAAGGTCGATTTATCGCTGACGCTCGTTCAAATCGAAGGCACGGGCGCCGAGGTTGAAATCAACAGGCCGCTGGCGGAATCGTACCTCAAGGCCATGCGCGGGCTGGGCGAATCACTGGGGCTTAGCGACGACATAACGCTTACAGGCCTTGCAAGGTTCGGCGATATTTTTATCGTACGGAAAACAGGCAACGACGAAGACGCCGTGTGGAACGCGGTTCGCGAGGTCGCGCAGGAGGCGCTTGAAAAATTCGTGTCGATGCGCGCTTCCGAGGGTGAAAAGCTCAAGGACGACGTTATCATGAGGCTTGAAACGATTGAGGGTTACGTCGGGGATATTGAAGCGGCGGCGCCCAAAACGCTGGAGGATTACAGGGCGAAGCTGACCGCGAAAATCACCGAGGTGCTGGAGCAAAAACAGATTGACGAGGCAAGGATTTTGACGGAGGCCGCGATCTTCGCGGAAAAAATATCGGTAAACGAGGAAACGGTACGCCTCTACAGCCATATCGGGCAGTTCCGCTCTATTTTAAAGGGCGGTGGAGCCGTCGGCCGCAAGCTTGATTTTTTGGTGCAGGAATTAAACCGCGAGGCCAACACCATCGGCTCGAAGGCGCAGGATATCGGGATCGCGAGGATTGTCGTCGAAATCAAAAGCGAGATTGAAAAAATAAGGGAACAGATTCAGAATATAGAGTAGGAGCGCCTAAATGAAGCTTATCAATATCGGCTTTGGGAATATGGTGTCGGCAGGGCGCGTGATAGCGATTGTAAGCCCCGAATCCGCCCCAATCAAGCGCATGATCCTGGAAGCGCGGGAAAAGGGCGCCTTGATAGACGCAACTTACGGCAGGCGCACAAAATCCGTGATTGTCATGGATTCCGACCATGTGATACTTTCGGCCTTGCAGCATGAAATTGTTGCGGGCCGGCTTGATGAAAGCGAAGTGGCTGAAAATGACTGAGCAAGGACGTTTATTCGTGATTTCAGGGCCGTCCGGCGTGGGCAAGGACACCATCCTGAACAAGTTTTTGCCGATGTTCCCCAATTGCGCGAGGGCCATCACCGCCACCACAAGACAGCCGCGCGGCGGCGAGGTGCACGGAAAGCACTACTATTTTCATTCGCGCGAAGAGTTTTTGCGTATGGCTGAAAACGGCGAAATGCTGGAGTATACCGAATATAACGGCAATTTTTACGGCCCGCCGGGAAAAGGCGTCGAGGAGCTTCAGAAGTCCGGCAAGAACGTGCTTTTGGAGATAGAAGTCCAGGGCGGGCTGAAGGTCAAGAAGATGTACCCCGAGGCCGTGCTTGTGTTTATCGTGGCGCCTTCGTGGCAGATACTGGAGCGGCGGCTGCGCGACCGCGGCACGGAATCGGAACAGGATATACAATCACGGCTTAAAACCGCAAGGTTTGAGATTTCAAAAGCGCATGAATACAACTATATCATCATAAACGATGTTCTGGAGCACTGCTGCGAAAGGCTGAGCGCGGTGATTTCGGCCGCGGGCTGCGAAGAACGCCATATGAGAAGCTTTATTGAGGAGGTATTACGAGATGATTAGGCCGTCGATGTACCAGATTATCGGCAAGCACGACAGCTACTATGAGTTTGTGGTGGCAATCGCGCAGCGGGCGCGGGATATTTCAACTTCCGCCGAGGATAACCAGCTTTACCTGATTGAAAAGCCCGTCAAGCTCGCTGTTGAGGAGTTCGCCTCCGGCAAGGCGAAAGTAACCGATTTTATTTAAATGAGCAAAACAGCGCTTGTGGCGGTGGAAAACGCCCATGCCGGATTTGACAGGGAATACCACTACAAAATCCCGAAGGGGCTTGAGAACGCCGCCCTTCCCGGCTGCCGTTGCACGGTGCCGTTTGGCGGCGGCAACAAAAGGCGCACCGGGATTATCCTGAGCATTGGCGAAAGCACCGGGGAAGTGCCGCTCAAGCCGCTGTCGGCGGTGATTGACAATCAGCCGGTGCTGAGCGGGGAAGGGCTTTGCCTGCTCCGGTTTATCCGCGAAGCCACGTTCTGTACATGGTTTGATGCGCTCAAGCTGCTCATACCGGCAGGGCTCGGCGTAAGCTACAGGGTGACGTACGCGCGGGGGGATCTGGGTGTCCCGGTGCCGCCCGAATCCGCGGAGATTTGCGATTACCTTGCCGCAAAACGAGCGCCCGTCGAGGAGAAAACACTCCTTGGCGAATTTGGCATGGGCGCGGGCGACAAGCGGCTTTTGGAGCTTGTAGAATCCGGAGCCGTCGCCAAAACGGAGGACGCAAAACAGCGCGTATCCGACGAAAAACAGACGATGGTACGGGCGGTCAAAGATTTCCCATACCCTGAAACGGCGTTTACGCCGAAGCAGAAAAAGGCGTATGACTTTCTTGTGGAAAGCGAAACCGCGTCGTTAAAGGAAATTTGCTATTACACGGGCGTGACGCGCGTCGTTGTGAATGCCCTTGTAAAAAAGGGCGCCGCCGAATATTTTGATGTTGCCACGCGGCGAAACCCTTATGCCGCGAAAGCAGGCGGGCTTGTGCCGCTTCCGGAGCTTTCCGGGGAGCAGGCGGCGGCTTACGAGGGGCTGCGGGAGCTTTGCGACGGCGAAAACGCCGAAACGGCGCTGCTATACGGTGTGACAGGCTCCGGCAAGACGGAGGTTTTCGCAAGGCTTGCCCGCCATGTGATAGACCGTGGGAAAACCGTCATCGTGCTTGTACCTGAGATTTCGCTTACCGCGCAGGCGGTCGGCAGCTTTTTAAGCCGGTTCGGCAGCCGTGTCGCGGTTTTACATTCCGGGCTTTCGCTCGGGGAGCGCATGGACGAGTGGAAGCGCATACAAAGCGGCGGCGCGGATATCGTCGTCGGCACGCGTTCGGCTGTTTTCGCGCCCCTTGGGAACATCGGCCTGATTGTCATGGACGAGGAGCAGGAAAACACGTATAAATCCGACAAGACGCCGAGATACCATGCGCGGGACGTCGCGCTGAAACGGTGCGCGCACCACTCCGCCGTTTTGCTGCTTTCATCCGCGACGCCGTCGATCGAGAGCTATTACGCCGCGAAAAGCGGCAGGTATAAGCTCTTCACACTTCTAGAACGCTTTAACCAAACCCTTTTGCCCGACGTTGAAATCATCGACATGCGCGAGGCGGTAAATCTCTCCGCGTATCCCGCGCTGTCGGCTCCCTTGCTTGAAGGGCTGCACGACAACCTTGAAAAAGGCGAGCAGTCCATCCTGCTGTTAAACCGGCGGGGGCATTCCACGCTTGTGAAGTGTTCAGCCTGCGGCGCGGCGGCGGGGTGCCCGAACTGCTCCGTGGCGCTTACATACCACAACGCGAACGACAGCCTTGTCTGCCATTACTGCGGGCTTACAAGGCCGCAAGGCGGCGACGTGAAATGCATGGCGTGCGGCAGCGGGCTTGTGCGGTACGCCGGAATCGGCACGCAAAAGCTCGAGGAGGAGCTGCGCCGCATTTTCCCGGACGCGCGTATCCTGCGTGTGGATATGGATACCACCATGAGCCGGTTTTCGCACGAGAAGCTGTTTCACGCATTTTCGTCACGTGAATATGATATAATGGTAGGCACGCAGATGGTGGCGAAGGGCTTGAACTTCCCGAATGTGACGCTTGTCGGGGTCTTGCAGGCCGACCAGTCGCTGTACGCGGGGGATTACAAAAGCTTCGAGCGCACGTTTTCGCTTCTCACGCAGGTCGTGGGGCGCGGCGGGCGCGGCGACAAGCGCGGGCGGGCTGTCGTGCAGACATATTCGCCCGACAACCCGGTGATTGAATTCGCGGCGCGGCAGGATTACGGTGCGTTTTACGCGCAGGAAATCAAGCTTCGCAGGCTGCATCTTTACCCGCCGTTCTGCACGTTTTGCGGGGTTGCCTTTTCCGGCGCGGACAACGATGAGACAAGGCGGAGGGCAAGCCTGTTCACAGAGCGGTTCAAGCAGCTTGCGGCACAGGAATACCCGGAGCTTCCGGCGCGGCTGCTCGGGCCGTCGCCCGCCGAGATCCTCAGGACGGCGAACAAATACCGCTACAAGCTGGTTTTAAAATGTAAAAACAACAGACGCACAAGACAGCTTTTAAGCCGGATGCTCGAATGGTTTACAGGCGAATCCAAAAAAACCGCGATATCGATTGATATGCATTATTAGCCTAACTACGGAGGTTTTTCGATTTGGCTATAAGAAATATTTTAACCGGCCCCGACGGCCCGCTGCGCAAAAAAAGCCGCGAGGTAACGGTTTTTGATGAAAGGCTGCGCCAGCTTTTGGACGACATGGCCGAAACTATGGCCGAAGCAAACGGGCTTGGGCTGGCGGCGCCGCAGGTCGGCGTCTTGCGCCGCGTTTTCATCGCGGCGGACGGAGACAAAAACGTGGAGTTCATCAACCCGGCAATCACGTGGCAGTCATCCGAGACCGTTATGGACCATGAGGGGTGCCTGTCATTTCCCGGCGAATTCGGGATGGTCAAGCGCCCGCAGTCTGTGGCCGTTCAGGCACAGGACAGGTACGGCAACCTTTTTGCCATGACCGGCGAGGGGATTCTGGCGCGCGCGATGTGCCATGAGATAGACCACCTTGACGGCGTTTTGTTTATTGATTTGGCGGAGATATTGTTTGACGACAGGGAGGACGATGAATGAGAATCGTCTTTATGGGTACGCCGGATTTCGCCGTGCCCTGCCTTGAAGCCCTGATTCGCGAAAATTTTGACGTAGCGGGCGTTTTTTCACAGCCGGACAAGCCGCGCGGGCGCGGGCACAAAGCCTCCCCCACGCCTGTAAAGGAGCTTGCCTTGCGGCATGGAATCCCCGTCTGCCAGCCGGAAAAGCTGCGCGACGGACAAGCGCTTTCCATCCTGCGGGAGCTTGCGCCGGAGCTGATTGTCGTCGTGGCCTACGGCAGGATTTTGCCGCGCGAGATACTTGAGTTGCCGAAGCATGGCTGCGTAAACGTGCACGCGTCGCTTTTGCCGAAGCTCAGAGGGGCCGCGCCGATACAGTGGAGCGTGATAAACGGCGACAGGGAGACGGGCGTCACCACTATGTTCATGGCGGAGGGCCTTGATGCCGGAGATATGATCCTGTCACTGAAAACAGACATTTCGCCGGATGAAAAGGCGGGGGAGCTTTTTTTGCGGCTGGCCCCGCTCGGCGCAAAGGCGCTTGTAAAGACAATCAGGCTGATACAATCCGGACAAGCCGCGCGCGTAAAGCAGGACGAAAGCCTTGCGACATACGCGCCGATGATAACAAAAGAGCTTGCGAACCTTGATTTTACAAAGGAGCCGGAAGCGCTCTGCAATTTAATCCGGGGCCTGAACCCCGCGCCGATGGCGTTTACAAGGCTTGACGGCAAGGTTTTAAAGGTCGCCGCCGCAAAGCCTGCGCCCGGCTTTTGCGGAAAGCCGGGCGAAATACTCGACGAAAAACGGCTGATTATTGGCAGCGGCAGCGGCGCGATTGAGCTTTTATCCGTGAGGCCGGAAGGTAAAAAGCCGATGACCGGCGAGGAATTCCTGCGCGGGAAAAGGCTTGCGGCCGGGCAAATGTTTACACGCGATTCACATTATCGCGATTGATTTGGTATAAAATGGTCTGGAGTCTATATTGTTAAAGCCTGTTCAAGATTTTTTAGTATTCGTGCTTTCGAACAAATTTTGCTGGATTTTTGACGCGGAGGACGAAGTCGGGCCGGCGCCCTGCAAGGACGACAAACAAAAAAGATAGTAAAATTTGCCGAAATGACGGGTGCGAAAAGATTTTGAACAGACTCTTAGGGAATGAGAACTTGAAAAATATCCGGCAGCTTGCGGTTTTGACCCTGCTTAAAATTCAGGAGAAAAACGCGTGGTCGAATCTGGCGCTTGACAAAAAAATACGACAATACGGTCTTGACGGGCGCGACGCCGCGTTTTTTTCGGCGCTGTTTTACGGCGTTTTAGAGCGCCGGGTAACGCTCGACGCCTGCATCGCCGTGCATTCCAAAATACCGCTCCAGAAAATATCGCCCGGGGTGCTCATGGCGCTTAGGACGGGCGTATATCAGCTTTTGCACATGGATTCCGTGCCGGAGCACGCGGCGGTTTCCGAAAGCGTCGAGCTTGTGAGAAAACTGCGGCTGGCAAGCGCTTCCGGCTTTGTAAACGGGGTTATGCGCTCGTTTTTGCGGGCGGGTAAAAAAATCCCGGTGCCGGCGGGGCCATTGGCGGAACGCCTGAGCGTGGAGTATTCATGTCCCGTGTCGCTTGCCAGGCTGTGGCTTGACGGCTACGGCGAAGATTTCACGAGACGGGCGCTTTCCCAGAGCCTTGGCAGGCCGCCCGTTTATATCCGCGTGAACACGCTTCTGATTTCGGCGGCGGAGCTTATCCTGCGCCTTTCGAAACGCGGCGTCACCGCCGCGCGTGACAGTGAGATTGAAAACTGCCTTTCAATAGAGCATTTCGGTGCGATATCCGAGATGCCGGAGTTTCAGCGCGGATTTTTCCATGTCCAGGATAAATCAAGCCAGATTTGTGTCATGTTGCTCGCCGCCGCCGAAACCGACCGCGTGCTTGACGCGTGCGCCGCTCCGGGCGGCAAATCGTTTACCATCGCGCAGATGATGAAAGGCAAGGGCGAGGTCGTCGCCTGCGATTTACACCCGAAGAGAGTGGGGCTGATATCCCGCCGCGCCGCCGAAATGGGGCTTCAAAATATCAAAACGCGCGTTTTGGACAGCTCTGTTTTTGACGATGCGCTGGGCTTTTTCGACAGGATATTGTGCGACGTGCCGTGCTCCGGCCTCGGCGTAATCCGGCGAAAGCCGGAAATCAAGCTGAAAGACCTAAGCGAGTTTGAAAATCTGCCGGAGGTACAGTATAAAATTCTAAAAAACACGTCACAATATTGTAAGGCGGGGGGCTTGCTTATTTACTCGACCTGTACGCTGAACCCACGGGAAAACGAACATGTCGCCGAACGCTTTCTCGAAAACAGCCCGGAATTTATAAAAGCGGGCGAGTTTGTAACCGCGCCGCTTGAAAACGGCTCCGACGGTTTTTTTACCGCATCCTTCATCCGGCGGGAGGTTTGATTATTGGACAAGCTTGACGTCAAATCGTTGCCTCTGGGCGCGCTGGAATCTTTTTTAGAAAAGGAAGGCGAGCCGAAATTCAGGGCGAAACAGCTTTTCGAATGGCTGCACAAAAAACATGCGGCCGATTTCGGCATGATGACAACGCTTCCGGCGGGTTTGAGAGAGGTGCTCGAAGAAAAATGCTACATAAATTTATTAAAAATTAAAAAAAAGCTTGTGTCCGCGCACGACAGTACTGTAAAATACTTATATGAGTTACACGACTCAAATTGTATAGAAAGCGTGCTGATGGGCTACCATCACGGTAACAGCCTGTGCGTTTCGACGCAGGCCGGATGCCGTATGGGCTGCGGTTTTTGTGCGTCCACGCGGGCGGGGCTTGAAAGGAACCTCACGGCGTCCGAGATGCTGGGGCAGGTTTACCGGACGGAGGAGGATTCCGGCAGGCCCGTAAGCGGCGTTGTGCTCATGGGCATCGGCGAGCCGCTTGACAATTACGAAAACGTCCTTGATTTTCTTGAAATCCTGTCGTCGCCGCACGGGCGCGGCATGAGCCTGCGGCACGTTTCGCTTTCCACATGCGGGCTTGTCGATAAAATGGAGCTGCTTGCGGAAAAACGGCTGCCGCTGACGCTTTCGGTTTCGCTGCACGCGCCCGACGACGCGACAAGAAGCGCCCTGATGCCTGTCAACAACAGGTGGGGCGTAAATGAGCTGATAGACGCAAGCAAGCGGTATTTTGACAAAACGGGCCGCCGTGTGAGCTTTGAATACGCGCTGATAGACGGCGTAAACGACGGCGACGCCGCGGCCGTTAAGCTGGCGGGGCTGCTCAGAGGCATAAACTGCCATGTGAACCTGATCCCGGCAAACAGCGTGAAGGGGTCCGGTTACAGCGGCAGCAAGGCGGCGCCGGTAAAAAGGTTTCACCGGATTTTGACGGATGCGAAAATAAACGCAACGGTGCGGCGCAGGCTTGGCGAAGACGTAAACGCGGCTTGCGGCCAATTAAGGCTGGAGCCTGTTGACACTGCCGCTCAGCAACCGGGTATTTCGGATAATGTCGGCAGGCGTGGATTCTAAAAAAAGTCTACCGGGGAGGTAAAGGGCTTGAAGAATTTTTTTGGCGCAACAGACGTTGGGATGGTGCGCACGACAAACCAGGACATATTTAAGACCGGGGTTTTGTCCGAAGACCTTGCTTTTGCGATTTTGTGCGACGGCATGGGCGGCGAAAAGGGCGGAAACGTTGCGTCTCAAATTGCGTCGGATTACGCGTATGAAGCGTTAAAACGCGAGCTTTCCAACAGACTTTCGGAGCCTTCTCTGCGCTCCGTGCTGATTTCGGTGGTATCGGGCGCGAACGCGCTTGTGTATGAAGCCGCCCTGGGCGATGAAAGCCTTGCGCATATGGGCACCACAATCATTTTGGCGGTGTTCCTGCGCGAGGCGGTTTACATCGCGTGCGTCGGCGACAGCCGCGTGTACTTAGCATCGCCCGCGCGTGAACTGCAGCTTACGCGCGACCACACGGTGGTGCAAATGCTTGTGGATATCGGCGAAATCACCCCGGAGGACGCAAAGGTACACCCGAAACGCCATTTAATCACGCGCGCCATCGGCGCGGAGCCGGACGTCGACGCGGATTTTATCGTGCAGGATTTAATGCCGGACGATATTGTGCTTTTATGCTCCGACGGGCTTTATAATTACCTTGAGCCGGGTACTTTGTACGAGACCTTAAGACGATGCGCCGATGAAAAAAGCGCAAGCTCGCTGATAGAGTTTGCAAAAGAAAGCGGCGGCGCGGACAATATTACCGCAATCGTGTGCAGTAACTAGTGCTCTGACCAGTCAAGAATTGTGAGATGGATTTTCGCTGGCGCCCTGCCACGCAAGGCGGAGGACGCAGGCGGGCTTTCGCCCTCCAAGGACGACAACGAAGCGAGGCAGTTGCGCCAGTAGAAAAGACATCATAATTGTTGGCTGGTCAGAGCACTAGGGCCTGTTAACACTACCGCTCAACGCCCGGATTGCTTCGCAATCGTGTGAACTGCATATGATGTGAACGAATGTGGATGTAAGTTCACATACAGTTCACACAGCCTGACAGGCTGGCGTTCATATTTTTTCACATACCGGCGCATTTTGCGCCAAATCTCGTTAAATTTTCTTGCAATACGCAAAGTATTGCGGCAAAAATTTGCCTTATTTGACACAAAACCCGCTCAGCATCTAGGCATTTCGGATAGTGTCAACAGACCCTAGGCGCATCTGGAGGAAGCGATTTGGACAAAGATAAATACTTAGGCAAACGGCTCGAGGGCCGTTATGAAATACAGGCTTTGATCGGCATGGGCGGAATGGCCAATGTCTATAAAGCGTACGACACCATCGACAACCGCACGGTTGCCGTAAAAATATTGCGCGACGAATTTGCGGGCAACGCCGAATTCCTGCGGCGGTTTAAAAACGAGTCGAAGGCGATAGCCGTGCTCTCGCACCCCAACATTGTAAGGGTATTCGATGTCAGCTTCACAAACAGGATTCACTCGATTGTCATGGAATATATAGACGGCATTACGCTTAAGGATTATATCGAGCGCCAAAGCGTTTTGACGTGGAAAGAGGCTGTCCATTTCTCCCTGCAGATTTTGCGGGCGCTCCAGCACGCGCACGATAAAGGCATCGTACACCGTGACATCAAGCCGCAAAACATTATGCTTTTACAAAACGGTACCATAAAGGTCACCGACTTCGGAATCGCCCGGTTTGCAAGAAGCGAGGTCAAGACCATCACCGACCGCGCAATCGGCTCCGTGCATTATATCAGCCCCGAGCAGGCGATGGGCAGCAGCACCGACGAAAAAGCCGATATCTATTCAGTCGGGGTCATGCTGTTTGAAATGCTGACGGGCCGCCTGCCCTTCGAGGCGGACTCCCCCGTTTCCGTCGCGCTTCAGCAGATTCAGTCGCAGGCCGTGCGCCCGAGCTCCATCAATCCGGATATCCCCGCCGGGCTTGAGGAAATCACCATGCGCGCCATGCAAAAGGACGCCGGCAAGCGGTACGCGTCCTCCGCCGAAATGATTGCGGATATCGAAAAGTTTAAGCAGAATCCATCCATCCATTTTGAATATAAATACCTTGACAGCGAAAGTGACCGGGCAAAGGATAAGAAAATCCGCCGGGCAATCAGAGAAACACGTGAGGAGGGGGCTATGCCAAGACGCCGGAAGACGCCGTATATCCCCATTTTAACCGGGGTTACGCTGGCGTTTGTGTTCGCAAGCCTTGCATTTATCGGGCTGATGCTTTACTATAACAACCCGTTTGTGCAGGTGGGCGAGGAGGATTTGCCGAACCTGGTGGGCTTAAAATTCGAGACCGCGGTGGCGCAAAACGACGATAAATTTGAAATCATACCGGAGGACCAGGTCTACAGCGACGAGTTCGGCAAAGGCGTCATTATCGACCAAAGGCCAAGGGCGGGGCTTCGGGCCAAGCTCGGCTCGCAGGTCAGGGTGACGGTCAGCATGGGCCAGTTTATCGTGGAAATGCCCAACTTCGCGGGCAAGGATGTGCGCCAGACAATCGCGTGGCTGAGAGAGCAGGGGCTTGAAAGCAGGGAGGAGAAGCTCTACAGTGAGGAAGTCCCCGCCGGCAGCGTGATTTACACGGACCCGTCGCGGGATTCCAGCGTTTCGGCGGGTACTGTCGTGACGGTCTATGTCAGTATGGGGCCTGAAAGGCTGCCGTTCCAGATAGAGAGCGTCGTGGGCCTTTCGCTTGACGAGGCAAGGGCCCTGCTTGAGCGCAGGCTGCTTGTCATCGGCTCCGTGGAAAGGCGCGCGAGCGATTTGCCCGACGGCACCGTTATCGCGCAGGACCCCCTGCCGGGGACCCTTGTAAACGAGGGCACGGATGTGACGCTTGTGGTGGCGGATTCTACGGTGCCGCCCGAAGTCGACCCGGACGCCCTGCCTGACGAGGACGAGGAGGAGCAGGCGGCCGCAAACAGGATTAGAATCACCGTGGAGCTGCCGGAGGTAGACGAGGAGCTGCTGGTAAATGCGAGGATTAACGACAAGCTTGTGGCCTCGACGACCGTGAACCCGATTGAGTCGGGCACAAGAACATGGCGGCCGACCATCACGACGGCGGAAACCGGAACGGTGCTTGTAAGAGTTTATATCAACAGAAGGCTGTACCGTGACATCACGGTTGAGGTCGAATGACGGCGCGCGGCAAAGACACAGGCATGATTGTCAAGGCCAGCGGGGGCTTTTACACGGTTGAAATCCCCGGAGGCCTTGTGGAGTGCAGGGCAAGGGGAATCTTTCGCAAGGAAGGGCTGAAGCCCTGCGTCGGCGACAATGTGGAAATCAGCGTAAACGATGACGGCTCCGGCGCGGTGGAGCATATCTGTAAGCGCAAAAACGCGCTTGTCCGCCCGCCGCTTGCGAATCTTGACGTAATGGTCGTCGTGCTGTCGGTATCCGACCCCGAGCCCAACCTTTTTGTGGCGGATAAATTCATCGCGGTGCTGGAGCATAAGCATATCGAGCCGTTTATCGCCGTGACAAAATCAGATTTGCAGGACTCGTCGCCGCTTGCTTCGGTGTATAAGCAGGCCGGGTTTTTGGTGTTCCAAATCAGCAGCGAAACCGGCGAGGGCGTGCCGGAACTGAAGGAGAGCTTAGCAGGTAAATTCTCGGCGTTTTCGGGCAACTCCGGCGTCGGGAAAACAAGCCTGCTAAATGCGATTGACCCGCGGATCGGGCTTGAGGTCGGGGAAATCAGCAAAAAGCTTGGACGCGGGCGGCACACAACGCGCACGACGCAGATATTCACGCTGGATAGCGGCGGCAGGGTGGCGGATACGCCCGGGTTTTCGTCCATCGACCTTGTTCAGGCCAGCGACATCGGCAAGGGGGATTTGCCGCATTGTTTCCGCGAATTTGAGCCTTACATAAAGGATTGCCGGTTTGACGACTGCACCCACACCGCCGAAATCGGCTGCGGCGTCATCAGGGCGGCGGAAAACGGATACATCGCCGAAACGCGGTACGGGCACTATAAACAGCTATTTTTACAGGTTAAGGACATAAAAGAATGGGAACGAAGGAACTGAATTCCCGCCGGTGCCTGATTCTGGGAGGCGGGACAATCGAAAATTACGCCGCCGTCAGAAAGCAGGTTAAGAGGGGGGATTTTATCCTGTGTGCCGACAGCGGCTATCTTCATTGCAAAAGGCTTGGGCTGAATCCTGATTTGCTGCTGGGCGATTTTGATTCGCTCGGGAGAACGCCCGTCGGCTTGGCGTGTATAGCGCATCCCGCCGAAAAAAACTACACGGATTCGACGCTCGCCGTGCGCGAAGCCATAAAGCGTGGGTACACGCATCTTTTGATGGCAGGGATGCTCGGACGGCGGCTCGACCATACGTGGGGCAACCTGCAAAACCTCGCCTGGTGCGCGGGCAACGGGATCGACGCGAAAATAACCGACGGTGAAACGGACGTTTTTGCGGTGAAGGATGGCGAGATTACCATCCCGCCGAGGGAAAACGCTTATTTTTCGGTATTCTCAATTTCCGGTATCAGTAAAGGCGTCACAATATCAGGAGGGAAATATCCGCTTACGGAATATGATTTGAGCTTTGACGACCCGCGCGCCGTAAGCAATGAATTCGATGGAAAAGACGTGCGCGTTGCGGTGAAGCGCGGCATCGTCGCGATTATCACAACGCCCCGCGGGCGGGAAGAAGATGGATGATGAAATGAACCTGATTATAAACGAGCGCACCGACCCGGCGTTTAACCTGGCGATGGAGGAGTACCTGCTTACCGGTACGAACCTTGACGCCGTCATGCTTTGGAGAAACGACAAGTCGGTCATCATCGGCAAAAACCAAAACGCGCTTGAAGAAATCGACATCGATTATGTCAAGGAACATGGGATTCCCGTAATCCGGCGGCAATCCGGCGGCGGGGCGGTGTTCCACGATCTTGGGAACATCAACTTTACTATTTTGGGCGCGGTACACGGCGGCGATTTTTCCAATTACGAAAAATTCACCGCGCCAATCCGCGATTTTTTGCGCGGCCTTGGCGTAAACGCCGAGCTTCGCGGGCGCAACGATCTGGTGATTGGCGACATGAAATTCTCCGGTAATGCGCAGGCCGTTAAAAACGGTAGGATTATGCACCACGGCACTATTTTATACAACGCCGATTTCGGCGGGCTTACAGGCGCACTCAAGCCAAATGCGGCAAAAATCGAGAGCAAGGGGATAAAATCCGTGCGCGCCCGGGTGACGAATGTGGCGGCGCATCTGGATTCCCCCATGCCGGCGGAGGAATTTTTCCGGCGCCTTTGCGATTATTTTTTGAAAAACACGAAGGATATCGCCGAATACACGCTTACCACTGCAGATATCGAGGCTGCGAACCGGCTTAAAGACGAAAAATATTCCAAGTGGGAGCATAATTTCGGTAAATCGCCGAATTATACATATGAGAAAAGCGTAAAGCTGCCGTCCTGCCTCATTGATTTGAGGATATATGCCGCAGGCGGCGTGATAGAGGACGTCAAAATATTCGGGGATTTTTTCGGGGAGCTTGACATAAACGAGCTTGAAAATGCGCTAAAAGGCGTAAAGCACGAGCAGTTGGAAATAGAAGCCGTTATCCGGGGATTTCCGTTGCAAAAATATATCCACGGTATTACGGCGGAAGAATTTTTATCGCTATTCTAATATTTTTTTGGACGCCAAAACAATAGGCAAAAAGCCCGAAATCATTAAATTTTAAAAATATTTTATAAAATCAAAAAAATAACTTGACAATCTAAAAGCAATCTGATATTATCAATAAGCTGTCTATTTTCGTGATAGGCAGCTTGTTTTAGCGCGAAAGGCGTGTTGATTTGGTAAAAGCCGGATAAACATAAGCTAAAGTCGGGCTG